>ERZ1031746.619-NODE-619-length-12421-cov-24.424309_pt1 | contig 12421 bp, 9 predicted proteins | sample MGYA00518171_ERZ1031746 | MGnify/ENA primary metagenome ERZ1031746 (study PRJEB33719, sample SAMN04261238) | wastewater metagenome | biome: rural village; feature: human; material: feces | host: Homo sapiens | place: El Salvador | collected 2013-01-07 ...
ATGAAGAAGATGAATATGGCAGTAGCTGCTGCGGCACTCCTGCTGATGGCTTCCTGCGGCACTACCAAGAAGATGGAAGGAGCTGGAAAGGTGAATGCCAACGATAAGAAGACCGAGACAAAGGCGGAGCAGTCGGCTGCGCTCAAGAATCTGGCTTTTGTCCAGAAAGTATCGGATAATCAGGTTTATACCAATAATATTGTGGGCAATATGAATTTCAATCTGCAAGCTGCAGATAAGGACATCACCGTGCCGGGCAAGTTGAGTATGCGCAAGGATGAGGTAATCCGCATCCAGCTCTTCATCCCTATCCTGGGTACAGAAGTGGGAAGACTGGAATTCACCCCTAACTATGTGCTGATCATCGACCGCCTTCACAAGGAATACATCAAGGCAGATTATACCCAGGTGGATTTCCTGAAGAAGCAGGGTGTGAACTTCTATTCTCTCCAGGCACTCTTCTGGAACCAGTTGCTCGTGCCTGGAACCAAGAAGGTGACAGATGCAGACCTGAAGAAGTTCACTGCCAATCTGGATGCTGTAGGAGAGAATGTACCTGTGGCTCTGCAATATGGCAAACTGAACTATACCTGGACTGCCAACCGCAATTCGGGCAGAATCACCGAGGCCAATGTGGTGTATCAGGACAGAAGCACCAGCGCAGCCAAGCTCAATCTGAAATACAGCAATTTCAAGAGCGTGGGCGTGAAGATGTTTCCGGCTACCCAGAATCTTACGCTCTCTGCCATGGTGAACAATAAGCCTCAGGTAGTGAAGATCAACATCGATATGAAGAGCGTGAAGACCGACAGTAAATGGGAGGCACAGACCGAAGTGTCTGACAAGTACAAGAAGGTGGCTCCAGAGGATGTACTCGGCAAACTGATGAATATGTAGTGTTTGTCGCGAAAGAAAACAATGAAATCATGTATTGAATAATGAAGCGAATTATATTTTTCCTATTGGCAATCATGTTCTCGCTTGCTCCCTATGCGCAGAAAACGGTGCATAAGAAGCCGGTGAAGAAAACCGCTGTTGCCAATCGTAAGCATCAGACTCAAAGAAAACCGGCGGCTCGCCGTACCAAGGCACCTACCAAGGCAGAACGCCGTGCTGCTACCTATAGCAATGCTTCTATCAGAGGATTGCAGGGGCAGCGTGCCGATATCCAGCGAAGAATCAGGGAGCAGGAGCAGGCTTTGCGCAAGAACAAGGCTGATGTGAAGAAGCGTCTGGAAGACCTGATGGCGCTGAATGGCGAAATCGACCAGAGTCAGAAGAAGATTGAAGGTATCGAGAAGGATATTCATCATATTAATGGAAACATCGGTATCTTGCAGGCGCAGTTGAAGACTCTTCAGCAGCAGTTGCAGGATAGAAAGAACAAGTATATCCGTTCTATGCGATATATGAGCCGGCATCATACGGTGCAGGACAAGCTGATGTTTATCTTTAGTGCCAAGAACTTGACCCAGATGTACCGCCGTCTCTCGTTCATCCGCCAGTACTCTTCTTATCAGAAGGTGCAGGGCGAGGCTGTAAAGGCTAAGCAGCAGCAGGTGAACGATAAGCACAAGCAGTTGCAGAATGTAAAGGGGCATAAGAATACCTTATTATATAAGGGCAAGCAGGAGAAGACCGTGCTCGAAGGCAAGCAGACCCAGCAGCAGGAGATGGTACACGGACTGCAGAAGCAGCAGAAGACCATTCAGGCTGTCATCGCCGACCAGCGCCAGAAGGATGCAGCCATCAATGCTCAGATCGACCGCTTGATTCAGCAGGAAGTAGCCAAGGCTCGTGCCCGTGCTGCTGCCGAGGCTAAGCGCAAGGCTGCCGCGGCCGCTGCTGCCAAGAAGCGTGCAGAGGAACTGGCGCGTAAGAAAGCTGCTGCTGAGGCTGCTGCAAGGGAGAATGCCCGTCGTATTGCTGAGGCTAAGGCCCGTGAGGCAGCTGCAGAGGCTGCAAGAAGAAAGGCTGCCGAGGAGGCTCGTGCTGCTGCCGAGGCTGCTAGAAAGGCGCAGGAAGAAGCTGCTGCCCAGGCTGAGGCGAAGGCTAAAGCAAAGGCGCAGGCTAAGGCCCGTGCTGCTGCCGAAGCTGCTCAGCGTGCTGCCGCAGAACAGGCGGCTCGTGAAGCTGCTGCCGAACAGGCGGCTAAGAAGGCGGAAGCTGACCGCAGGGCTGCTGAGCTGAAAGCCAAGGCGGATGAGGAGCGTCAGGCCCGTGAGATTGCTGCTGCCAAGAAGGAGGCGCAGGAAGCGGCTACCTTGAGCTCGGTAGATAGAATGTTGAGTGGTGGATTCGAGGCAAACCGTGGCAGATTGCCTATGCCTATCAGCGGCGGTTATCGCATCGTGAGCCATTTCGGACAGTATAATGTTCAGGGATTGAAGGGCGTTACCCTCGACAACAAGGGTATCAATATCCAGGGTAAGCCGGGTTGTGTGGCTCGCAGCATCTACGATGGTGAGGTGAGTGCCGTCTTCGGATACGGTGGTATGTGGAATGTCCTGGTTCGCCATGGTGCCTACATCTCGGTATATTGCAACCTGAAATCGGTCAGCGTACATAAGGGACAGAAGGTAAGTACCCGTCAGGCTTTGGGTAGTGTTGGTTCTGATAACATCCTCCAGTTCCAGCTTAGAAAAGAGACTGCCAAGCTCAACCCTGAGGCTTGGCTGGGAAGATAAAATACAGGAGATATCAAGGTTAACTGTATAGACAGATAGAGGAAACCCTCTTAGATGGCAGCGCCATCTAAGAGGGTTTCGTATTTAGCAATGGCATCGCGTATTTCGCTGATGCGGATAAACTCGTTGGCAGAATGGGAGCGGGAAGATTCGCCCGGGCCCAGCTTGAAGGATGGGAAATGCATCAATGCCTGATCGCTGAGGGTAGGACTTCCGAATGGCTTCATACCCATAGCTACACATTTCCTGATAAGAGGATGCTCGGGATCGATACGGGATGATTTCAGGCGGAAACTGTGTGCCTTTACCTCGCTCTTGAGGTGCTGGCGGATAAACTCGTAAACCTCCTCGTTGTCGTAAAACTCGTTGGTTCGGATATCCACAAGCATCGTGCACTTGTCCGGAATCACATTATGCTGGGTTCCGGCATTCACCACGGTGAGCGTCATCTTGGTAGGACCCAGGAATTCGCTTACCTTCTCGAATTTGTAATCACGAATCCAGCGCATGTCATCCAGTGCCTCGTAGATCGCATTCACTCCTTCGTTTCTTGCCGCATGGCCACTCTTGCCATGAGCAATCACATCCAGCACCATCAGTCCCTTTTCGGCTACGGCAGGATTCATGCCTGTAGGTTCTCCCACAATGGCAAGATCGATGTGTGGAAGCAAGGGCAGGGCACGTGTGATGCCATCCTTTCCCGAAACCTCTTCTTCGGCGGAAGCCAGATAAATCAGGTTGTAGCTCTGCGGCTTCTCCGTCAGCATTCGGAAAATCTGGAGAAGGGAACACAATCCGCCACCGCAGTCGTTACTACCCAGTCCATAAAGCACGCCATCTTCTACATCTGGAGAAAAAGGATCGCGACTCCACGAAGCCACGGGCTTCACGGTGTCGATATGGGCATTGAGCAGCAAGGTAGGACGGCTCTCATCGTAGTGAGGGTCGATAATCCAGAGGTTGTTTGCCTCGCGCTGTGGTTCGAAACCATAGCTGCGGATGGTCTGCTCCATGATGTCGGCAGCATCTTTTTCGCTGCGGCTTACCGATGGGGTGGCAATCAGCTTTTTAAGCAGTTCCACCGCGTCGCTAACATATTGTTCCTGTGTCATCATAATCTCTCTATTTTTTGATTTTGGGGCAAAGTTACGAAAAAAAGAGCATATAAAGTGGAAAAACCGACATTTTATTTTGTGTTCTTAACAAATTCTATTATCTTTGCACCAATATTATAATACTAAGCTTATGCAAATTAATAGTCATCTTTCGGTTCTGGTTCATGACCTTGCTAAGAAGTGGGGAGATAAGCCTGCGCTTACCTTCAGGAAGTTTGGTAGTGACCAGTGGCAAACGGTTTCATTCAATCAGTTTTCCCTAAGAGTGAAACAAGTGAGCAATGCCCTCCTCAATCTTGGGGCTAAACCACAAGACAAAATTGCTGTCTTCTCACAGAACTGTGTGCATTATCTGTACACCGATTTTGGTGCATACGGTATCAGAGTAATCTCCGTTCCTTTCTATGCCAACAGCAGTGAGCAGCAGATTCAATATATGATCAATGATGCCCAGATTCGCTTTCTCTTCGTTGGCGAACAGGAGCAGTATGACAAGGCACATCGTATCTTTGCCCTCTGCCCATCCCTAGAGCGCATCATCATCTTCGATTCCAGTGTGCGCATCAGTACACACGACCCTGCAGCCCTCTATTTCAAGGACTTTCTGAAGTTGGGTGAGAATCTTCCTCGTCAGACGGAGGTAGAGGAACTCTACAAGCAGGCAAGTATGGATGACTTGGCTAATATCCTCTATACCAGTGGAACAACTGGAGATAGCAAGGGCGTGATGCTGACCTATAGCCAGTATTATGCTGCTTTGAAGGCAAACAATGAGTGCATTCCTGTTACCGAAAAGGATCGTGTCATTGATTTCCTTCCATTCACCCATATCTTTGAGCGTGGATGGGCATATCTCTGCTTGAGTGAGGGTGCCCAGCTCATCATCAATACCTATCCACAGGAGATTCAGGAGAGTATGCGCGAAATGCGCCCTACCTGTATGTGCAGTGTGCCTCGTTTCTGGGAGAAGGTGTATATTGCCGTAAAGGCTAAGATGGATGATGCAGGTCCTGTCAAGAAGAAGCTCTTCTACCATGCTCTGGCTGTGGGTAGGAAGCGCAATATCGAGTATATAGCCAACTGCAAGCGCCCTCCTTTGGCTTTGGAGCTGGAATATAAGATTGTCAACAAGACTATCCTGAGCATCGTGCGCAAGCAGTTGGGCTTGGATAATCCTAATATCTTCCCTACGGCAGGTGCTTACGTAAGTCCTGAGGTGGAGGAATTCGTACATGCCATCGGTATCAATATGGTGGTGGGTTATGGCTTGACAGAGAGTCTTGCTACCGTATCTTGCGATCATCTCGACAAGAAGCGCAGCCTGGGTTCTGTGGGTCGTCCTATCTCCTGCATCCAGGTCAAGATCGGTGAGGATAACGAGGTGCTCCTCAAGGGACCTACTATCACTCCAGGATATTATCATCGCGATACCACCAATGCCAAGGCCTTCGATAAGGATGGATTCTTCCATACCGGTGATGCCGGCTATCTGAAGGATGGTGAGCTTTATCTCACCGAGCGTATCAAGGATTTGTTCAAGACTTCGAATGGTAAATATATCGCTCCGCAGCAGGTGGAGTCTTTGCTCCTGGTGGATAAGTTCATCGATCAGGTGGCAGTCATCGCCGACCAGCGCAAGTTCGTTTCAGCCCTCGTTGTACCTGAGTTCCGCCTCGTAGAGGATTGGGCTCGTGAGCATCACATCGCCTTCGCCTGCCGTGAGGACCTGTGTGCCAACGAGAAGGTGCAGAAGATGTTGATGGACCGCATCCAGATTCTTCAGCAGCACCTGGCTTATTATGAGCAAATCAAGCGTATCACCCTCCTGGCTCACCATTTCTCTATGGAGTCGGGAGAGTTGACCAATACATTGAAGATTCGCCGTCCTATCATCAACAAGAACTATAAGGCGGAGATTGACAAAATGTATGAGGAATAATGGTTTTACTTTAAAATTCAAAGTTAATGATTACAGCTGACCAGTTGAAAGATGTGATGGACAGAGCCGATGCTCTCCATCACTATCTCAATATCGACCAGAAGAAAGTAGAATTCGAGGAGGAGCAGCTCCGCACCCAGGCTCCTGACTTTTGGGAAGACCCAAAGTATGCGCAGGAGCAGATGAAGAAGGTGAAGAGTATCCAGAAATGGCTCGATGGCTATAAGACCGTGCGCCTTTATGCCGATGAATTGAAGCTCGCCTTCGATTTCTATAAAGACGAAATGGTGACCGAGGAAGAGGTGGATGCCGATTATGGCAAGGCTATCAAGGCCATCGAAGACCTGGAGTTGAAGAACATGCTTCGCCAGAAGGAAGATCCGATGGACTGCGTGCTCAAGATCAATTCCGGTGCCGGTGGTACGGAAAGTCAGGATTGGGCTCAGATGCTGATGCGTATGTATATGCGCTGGGCTGAGGCTCATGGCTACAAGGTTACCATCACCGATATGCAGGAAGGCGATGAGGCTGGCATCAAGAGCGTGACGATGACCATCGAGGGCGGCGAGTTCGCCTATGGTTATCTGAAGAGCGAGAATGGTGTGCATCGTCTGGTGCGTGTATCTCCTTTCAATGCTCAGGGCAAGCGAATGACCAGTTTTGCCAGTGTCTTTGTTACTCCGCTGGTGGATGATACCATTGAGGTGTATGTAGATCCTGCCAAGCTCTCCTGGGATACTTTCCGTTCGAGTGGTGCCGGTGGTCAGAATGTAAATAAGGTGGAGTCGGGTGTCCGTCTGCGTTATTGGTACACAGATCCTGATACGGGCGAGGAGGAAGAAATCCTCATCGAGAACACCGAGACCCGCGACCAGCCGAAGAACCGTGCCAAGGCATTGTTGCTCTTGAAGAGTCAACTCTACGACCGCGCCATGAAGAAACGCCTCGAAGCCAAGGCGAAGATTGAGGCTGGCAAGAAGAAGATAGAATGGGGAAGCCAGATTAGAAGCTATGTCTTTGATGACCGTCGTGTGAAAGACCATCGTACCAACTATCAGACCTCTGATGTGGATGGCGTGATGGACGGCAAAATCGATGGTTTCATCAAGGCATACCTGATGGAGTTCCCAACTACCGATGACGAACAATAGAATTATAACAACCTAAAAATAAGATAACTATGAGTGGAAATAAAGATTTAAGAAGAGCCAAGCATGAGGCTTATCAGAAGAAGCAGGCTGCCAAGGGCGAGAAAGTAGTAAAGTGGATTTTCATCTCTTTGATAGTACTGGGTGCTCTCTTTGCCATCTATGCAGCTTCGATTGCATAATACTTCTATCGCATAATAAGCTTCTATTGCATAAAATGAGTAAGAAATGAGTGGATTGGAAATAGAAAGAAAATTCCTCGTCAAGAAGGGCGACGCTTACAAAAGCGCCGCCTTTTCTAGTAGTCATATCCAGCAGGGATATATTCCGGCTGAAGGGGCTACGGTGCGTGTTCGCACCCGAGACGACAAGGCTTACCTTACCATCAAGGGTAAGTCGGTGAATGGCGGAATGACCCGCTATGAGTTTGAGAAGGAGATTACCATGGATGAGGCGCAGCATCTTCTGCAGCTTTGTCAGGGAGGCGTGATTGATAAGCGCCGCTATCTCGTGAAAAGCGGTAATCATATCTTCGAGGTGGATGAGTTTTATGGTGACAACGAAGGTCTGGTAATGGCGGAGGTAGAACTGGAAAGCGAGACCGAAGCTTACGAGAAACCGGATTTCATCGATCGCGAAGTAACAGGCGACAAACGCTTCTATAATTCGCATCTTTTGACAAATCCATTCTATAAATGGCGTGATTCGCTATAAAATTGCATAATTATTTAGGATTTCGCATAATTTACTTTCGATTTATACGCTTATTTGGATTATTTTTTATAATTTTGCAGCATCAAAGAACTGAAGCGTTAAGAAAGATATAATAGCGCTGTGAGTTTGATGTGAAATAATAAAGGAGAATCTAAGTTTTAAAAAGAAATAATATAGTAATAATAAGGAGAAAGTAAAGGAAATGGCAGATTCAAATAGAGGTAGTTTTGGTAGTAAGTTGGGAATGATTCTTGCTACCGCTGGTGGTGCCGTAGGTTTGGGTAACGTATGGCGCTTCCCTTATATGGCTGGTCAGGAAGGTGGCGCAGCCTTTATCTTGGTGTACATCGGATGCGTGCTTTTGCTCGGCATCCCTTGTATGATTTCGGAGTTTATCATCGGTCGCCATGGTGCTTCCAATACAGCTCGCGCCTACGCCAAGCTTGCCAATGGCACAGCCTGGAAGTGGGTGGGATTTCTGGGAGTGCTCACGGGTTTCCTGATTACGGGTTACTATGCCGTGGTTTCGGGTTGGTGCCTTCAGTATGTGTATGCCAGCATCATAGGCGAACTGCATGGTGATGCCAATTATGTGACTCAGTATTTCCAGCAGTTTGCTGCTGATCCGTTCCGTCCTGTATTGTGGACGGTGGTTATTTTCCTGATTTGTCATTTCGTGATTATCCATGGTGTTCGTGGCGGTATCGAAAAGGCATCCAAGGTGATGATGCCGCTGCTTTTCATCCTGCTGCTCATCATCGTTGTGGCTTCCTGCCTGTTGCCTGATGCGGGCAAGGGTGTCGAGTTCCTGCTCAAGCCTGATTTTGGAAAGGTAGATCGCAATGTGTTCCTTAATGCCTTGGGACAGTCGTTCTATTCCATGAGTATCGGTATGGGTTGCATCTGTACCTATGCATCTTATTTCAGTCGCCAGACCAATCTCTTTAAGTCGGCATTGCAGATTTCTGTCATCGACTTGATGGTTGCTGTATTGGCGGGTCTGATGATTTTCCCTGCAGCCTTTTCTGTTGGTATTTCGCCGGATAGTGGTCCGTCACTCATCTTCATCACTTTGCCTAATGTCTTCAACAAGGCGTTTGCGGCACTTCCTGTATTGGGATGGATTATCTCCCTGCTGTTCTATGTACTTCTGTCAGTGGCAGCATTGACCTCTCTGATGTCGCTGCACGAGGTGAATACTTCGTTCTTCTACGAGGAGTTGAAGATCGACCGTAAGAAGGGTGCTTGGATTGTAACCATCTCCTGTGCCATCATTGGTGCATTCTGTTCGTTCTCATTGGGAGCTACCGATAAGCTTTCCTGGTTGGGCAAGACGCTTTTCGATTGGTTTGATTTCATCACCGGACAGATTTTCCTTCCAATGGGAGGCTTGCTTACCTGTCTGTTCCTGGGATGGTATGTACCAAAGAAGATTTTAAAGGATGAGTTTACCAACTGGGGAACCTTGAAGGGTCGCCTCTTTGGCATCTATTTCTTCCTGATTAAGTTCGTGTGCCCAATCCTCATCTTGCTGGTGTTCTTAAACCAGTTTGGAGTTTTGTGATAATCGGAGTTTGGACGTAAGGTATATATAATATTAAGGTATATATAATAAGGTGTAGTTCTTCAATAAACATAGATCCTACACATTTAACATTAACATGATGGAAACAAGAGGAAATTTCGGAAGCAAGTTAGGCATTATTCTCGCCACGGCGGGATCTGCTGTAGGATTGGGAAACATTTGGCGTTTCCCATATATGACTGGTCAGAATGGTGGCGCAGCCTTCATCCTGATTTATTTAGTCTGCATCATTCTGCTGGGTTTGCCGGGTATGCTGAGCGAATTTATCATCGGTCGTCATTCTGCATCCAATGCAGCCCGTGCTTATACCAATCTGGGTAAGCACAAGGCGTGGGGTGCCTTGGGATTGATGGGCATCATCACTTCCATGATTATCTTCGGATTTTATTCCGTAGTGGCAGGCTGGTGTTTGCAGTATCTTTATGCAAGTATCATCGGCGGCGTGCATGGTGATCCGGAGTATGTGAAGAGCTATTTCCAGACCTTCGCATCCGATCCGATTCGTCCTGTATTATGGGCTTTAGGCTTTATCCTGCTCACCCATATGGTGGTGGTTCGCGGTGTTCGCAATGGTATTGAAAAGGCATCCAAGATCTTGATGCCGCTGCTTTTCATCCTGCTGGTGATCATCGTGATTGCTTCCTGCTCTTTGCCGGGAGCGATGAAGGGTGTGGAGTTCCTGCTGAAACCGGATTTCAGCAAGGTAGATGAGAATGTGCTGCTTGAGGCTTTGGGACAGGCTTTCTTCTCGCTGAGTATGGGTACGGCATGTCTTTGCACCTACGCTTCTTACTTCAACCGACAGACGAATCTCTTGAAATCAGCCACTCAGATTGTAACCATCGATACGCTCATAGCCGTATTGGCAGGATTGATGATCTTCCCTGCAGCTTTCTCTGTGGGAGTTCAGCCGGATAGTGGTCCGTCGCTTATCTTCATCACCCTGCCTAATGTTTTCCAGCAGGCTTTTGGCAATATGCCGGTGGTTAGTTACATCATCTCTGTATTGTTCTATGGCTTGTTGGTGTTGGCAGCTCTTACCTCTACCATCTCGATGCACGAGATTGGTACCGCCTTTATTTATGAAGAGGGCAAGGTAAGTCGTGCGAAGGGAGCCTGGGTTGAGACGATAGTCTGTGGTATTATCGCAGTATTCTGTTCTCTTTCTCAGGGAGCGGTAGAGGGATTGGGCTTCTTCGGTAAGGATTTTCTCTCCAATTGTGATAATTTGACGGCGCAGTTTCTGATGCCGTTGTCTTCGTTCATCACCTGCCTGTTCCTGGGCTGGTATGTACCAAAGAAGATTGTACGTGATGAATTCACCAACTGGAATACGGTAAGTGGAAAACTTTTCCCTGTCTTCCTCTTTACCATCCGATTCATCTGTCCAATCTGCATCTTCCTGATCTTCCTGCATCAGTTTGGAATCATCTAGTTCCTCACATATAGTCTTGTAAGGGCAAAAGCACCATACGCCAATAGGGTACGATGCTTTTGCCCTTACTTTTTATATGCAGGTCTTGCCGGATAGCTAGAAACAGATGTAGGGCTTCAACCTTTCTATTTCGTCTGGTGGGAAATCCTTCAGCAGTTTGAGGTCTTCTATACTATGCAGTGGACCTTTCAGCCTGCGATAATCACAGATTTCCTTGGCTTGATAGAAGTTGAGATAGGGGTGTTTCTTGAGCTGGTTGAGCGTTAACTTGTTGAGATTCATCTTGCGGATTTGCTGCTCGTCAATCTTGATATAGGCAATGGAAGATTCGGGCAATCCATCGATTTCTTCCAACTGTTGGGCAGATGCAAATCCTCCCAGCCGTTCTCTGTATCTTACGATGCGGCTGGCATAGTAACTGCCTATACCGGGAATCTTCATCAGCAGCGTCGTATCGGCACCATTGATTTCGATATGCTCGTTGGCTCTCAGCTTATGTGGATAACTATAAACCTTGATATCATCGTTTCTTCTATTATTATAATAAGGTGTATTGCGCCTTCCGCTTCTTCCATACCCTTCTTTTCCGTAGAAATCAGCTGCAGGCTTGTAATCGTCGGCTATCTGGATAAACGGCAACAGCACCTCGTAGGTTCTCTTGGTGATGCCATAGACTCGGGCGAAATCGGATGGTCGGGAGAAGATGCCGCCTTTCTCCCGGAAACGGATGATGCTTCTGGCTTGCCAGCTTTCTAATCCCAGCCGTTCGAAATCCTCAGCGCTAGCCGTATTGGGATCAAAAGGGAAGAGTTCGTGCACCATACCTTCTTCTTTGCTGTATAAAGGATGAGATTTGGAGGCGTGATGGATTTTGGCAGATGATGCATCTTTCTCTTGATTGCTGTTTGTGGAGTCTAGTTGGGAAGTCACAGGAGCATCGTTCTGCTTTTCCTGAATCAGGAACGTGAGAGAAACACACACAATCATAATGGCAAGCAGGGTGAGGAGAGCTTGTCGGTCTTTCTTTTGAAGGTAAAAAATGTCTTTGAACTTCATAAGCTCCGATTTTATAGGTGAGTCGGGATTACTGGACTCGAACCAGCGACCTCATCGTCCCGAACGACGTGCGCTACCAACTGCGCTAAATCCCGTTTTGTGGTACTTATGAGTACAAAGACGGTGCAAAGGTACACCAAAATCTCCATAATACCAAATAAAAAAGCACTTTTTTATCTTTTTTGAAAAGTTTTTCACTTAAAAATTTGGTGGAACCAAATAATTGTTGTACCTTTGCACCCGCAAATGAGAAATCATCTGTAAGAGTATGGTGCCATAGCTCAGTTGGTAGAGCAAAGGACTGAAAATCCTTGTGTCCCCGGTTCGATTCCTGGTGGTACCACTTAAAAAGCCGAACTTCTTCAAAGAGGTTCGGCTTTTTGTGTTTATAAGGCTTTTGCCCTTTCAGGGCGCATAGCTATCTTGTAATGTTAACCTAGGCGTTGTCCTAGGCTATGTTGGGGGCTTGGATTTCTGCGTCTTTTTTCTTTCTTTTCCCTTTTTCTTCGATATATTTCGGGTATTTGTCCCTTTTGTTGCTAGATTTGTCTGATATTTAGCGTGAGATTGCGGTATTCTAACCTACTTTTGCAATCGAAATCAAACCAAAAAGCCAAAAGAACAATGAAGAATATTTTAGGAAAAGCCATGTTGCTGGCTTCAGCACTCTTGTTTTCTATCACGGGCACGAGTTGCAGCAATGATGATAATACCACTCCCGAAAAGGAGAAGACATACGATA
>ERZ1031746.623-NODE-623-length-12379-cov-3.564995_pt1 | contig 12379 bp, 10 predicted proteins | sample MGYA00518171_ERZ1031746 | MGnify/ENA primary metagenome ERZ1031746 (study PRJEB33719, sample SAMN04261238) | wastewater metagenome | biome: rural village; feature: human; material: feces | host: Homo sapiens | place: El Salvador | collected 2013-01-07 ...
AGCACATACATCGCCCTTGGCAAGTTCCTTCTCCCATGCCTCCAAATCGTTGATAATTGGTTTGACAGCAACCGATCAAAGACCTGACAAGAAAAAATTAGAAACTGTATTTGGTACGTATTCCACTTCATTATCTTTAAAAGAAGCTATGGAAAAAGGTATCGTTGCCAAGGCAAATGTATATCGAATTGAAACAAATATTGATTTATCTAAAGTGCGTTTTAATGGTAAAGACTATGTGAATGCAGATTTAGAAAAAAGAATCAGAGTAACTTCTCGAAACGAATTAATTGTAGATGTACTAAAAGAATACTTTACTACTGGAGAAGCAAGTTTGCGCCAAGGTGTTATATTTTGCGTTAATGTTGCACACGCAAATGAAATGGCACGACTTTTAAATAAAGCTGGCATTGTTGCATCTAGCTATACTGGACAGACCAAAAATCCAGAATCTGTCATGAAAGATTTCAAAAACAAGAAGATTCGGTTTCTTTGTACTTGTAACATGATTTCTGAAGGATGGGATTATCCTGAGCTTGGCATTTTAGTTATGGCTAGACCTACTCTTTCTAAAGTTCTGTATTTACAACAAATCGGTAGAGGTTTACGAAAGACAGACATTAAGAAAAATGTAATTGTGATTGATGTTGTTGATGAATATGGGGCTATGATCAAAGCTTGCAATATGCATACAATATTTTCTAATCCATATTATGTACCATTTGGTGACATCACAAAGATGGATTATACACCTGGAGACATGTTAGTTGTTGATGGTATTGAAGAACATATTGAACGTATCACTGAAGTAGATATTAATACATTCGAAGATAAGTATGGTGATTATCTAAGTCAGGAACAATTAGCTAGAGAATATTTTGTCAATACCGGAACTGTTACAAGCTGGATTAAAAAAGAAAAAATAAAACCTAGTGTAGAATATAAATTTGGTAGCAAATCCTTATACTTATTTAGTCCTGATGATGTAGAAAAATATCGAAATGAACTAGGAATCAAAGAACATAACAACAATACAATCAAACAAGACTTCTTTGAATTCTTAGAAGAAAGAGATTATTCATTATCTTATAAAATGCCATTCTTATTAGCTTTTATTAAAAATGTTAATACTATTGGCGATGCAAAAATAGACGATGTATTAAATGATTATATTGCATTCTACAAAGATCGAATTGATAGAGGACTTCAAGTAGATCGCAGCACTTGTCCATATAATGAAACAATGTTACAAGATAGAAAAGCAATCTGTAGAAACATGCTAACAAATCCATTTGAAAAATTTGAACGTAAAAGATTCTTATATTATTCAAAAGATTTAAGCATTATCGCAATGAATCATGCTCTATATAGTAAGATGAATAAAGAAGATTGGGATAGAGTTAAGTCTCAAATGCAGGAGGACTTACAACACTATTATTCTGATATGGGTGGAGTATAGAAAAGGTTTGACCATAAACAGTCAAACCGTTTTTTTGTAAGCGCCAAATAGGGCACATATCTTTACAAAGGAGCTGAAACTTCCTTATCCGTTACAGCTCCTGTTTGTTATGCTATAATTGTTCTGCTGAATCAAAATTGATAATGAATACTTTCCTTATACTCTTCATACAATTTTTGATTCAATGCATCGCCGCCATCTAAGTTAGCGCTATAAAAGATTGGCGGTTTTTTCATGCCTGAATCCACTAATTTTTGTGCCACAGCAGCAACAATCGAATTAAGCATCATTGCTCCAATTACAGTTGAAGTTGGAGAAACCTTTTGTTCTAAACCATCAATTTTTACGCAAGCATCACCAACATCACCATGATTATCCAAAATAATATCAGCAAATTCATACAATTTCTTTTTTGATGGATGACGAGAAGTCACACTTTTAGAATAAGATAAATTTGTGATAGCTATTACTTTGGCGCCCATTTTTTTCGCTTCTGCTGCAATTTCAATGGCTACTGGATTTCTTCCAGAAACAGAATGAACAATTAATACATCGTCTTTTTTAAAGTTAACTTTACTTTGTGCTAGATTTGTTCCATAACCAACACATCTTTCCATTTTGCTTGTTAAAGTAATTGGAGATGTATCAAGCATAATCTCTCTACCAAAGATTGGATTAAATAACATCAAACCTCCAGCACGATAATACAATTCTTCACTCAAAATACCCGCATGACTTGCACCAAAAGTATATATAGAATGTTTATTTAAGATACATGTGGTCAGTAAATCAACACATTCTTCCATGGACTTTGTTTCATCTTTTTCGATGACATCCATTAACTCATGAATGCGTTCTAAATATTTGAATTCCATACTAAGCAATTAATCGAGCAATAAATCCTTCTACAATTCCCCATAAAGAGAAGTCCTGACCACCATAAACTAACATCCATTGTTGAATTGTGTTATTGAAGAAGTAAGCTCCAAATCCAACTAAGAATACCATTACGATACCACATGCAGCGGCTCCAATAATACATCCACGAACTCCACCTTTGGCATTACCAATAATAGCAGCACATCCAGTTTCAAAGAAACAAGTTGAAATCAATGGAATTACAACTGTTGGGAACATTCCACTAGTTAGTAATAAAGTAATAATTGATGTAATCATAGCAACTATAAATCCAATTAATAAAGCATTTGGTGCATAAGGGAAAATAACTGGAACATCTAATGCTGGAATAGCATTTGGAACGATCTTATCCGCAATACCTTTAAATGCAGGAACGATTTCAGCAATCATCATACGAACACCTTGAAGCATTACAGTAATACCAACACCAAAGTAAATAGCGTGTGTAAAGATATATGTGAAAATACCAGTAGTTCCACCTGCATATCCCCAAATAGTTCCAGGATCTTTTCCGTTAGCTACTAAGATAAAATATAAAACAATGTAAGTAATCGCAATAGTAATTGATCCAGTAATTGAGATTTCTCTTAAGAATCCTAATGATTTAGGTACGTTTAAGTCTTCTGTAGAATGTTCTTTATTTCCAAATAAAGTTGCTAATCCTGCAGATAACAATGATAAACATGTTGTTGGGTGTCCAATTGTGAATGAATCATCACCAGTAACAGATTTTACCAATGGTCTCATCAAATTTGGGGAAACAATCATATATACTGCAGTAAATACAGCTGCTAATCCAATTAATTTACCACCAGTTAATCCAGCATCTACACCTGCAGCAATAAATACAAATGGGAACCAATATAACATATGTCCAGTTAAGAAAATAGATTTCCATTTTGTGAAACGAGCTACTAATACGTTAACAGCAAAGGCAATAATCATTACAATACCAATCTGTGTTCCAAATTCAGCTCCAATATCCACTGTTTTACTTGCAACTGCACTTGGTGTTACTGCATTAAAAGCAGCCGAAATTCCATCAATAGAATTACCAGTAATTAAACCAGTACCACAAGATAGAATATAGAAACCGATTGCCGTAGTTAATGTTCCACGTACAATTTCAGAAAATGATTTTTTCTGAAGAATCAAACCAATACAAGCAATCAAGGCAAGGAATATAGCGCCTTGATTGAAGATTTCATTAATAATAAAATTTAATACTCCCATACATACTCTCCTTATTTACAATTTTCTTCTAAGTAAGCTAAAGTTTTTTCTTCTACTTCTTTTTTGTTCATGAAATTTTTAATAGCCACAACAGGAACCTGTGCACGATCTTTGATTCGATCAGCCAATTCCTCAGAAATAAAAATTACATCACACTGGTTTGCACAACATGAACCAACATCTCCACAAAACGCTTCAATTTCATAATTATGTTCTTTCGCGATTTTTTCTACATTCATACGAAGCATCAAGCTAGAGCCGCATCCAAATCCACAAACAGTTTGAATCTTTGGTACTTTCATTCTTTCTCACTCCTTTCTCTATTTATCCTGAAACAAAGAATATAGTTCTTCTTCGCTTGTGCAGGCAACCATCTTTGCCACTATCTCTTCATCCATTAGTGTAGTGGCAACACTTTGTAACATTTCTATATGACTTGTTTTATCTGTACAAGCCAAACACATTACAATTCTTACGGGATCGTTATCACAATGAAATTCAATATCATTTTTAAACGTTGCGATTGAAATATCTGATTTTTTTACATACTCACACGGAGCAGCATGAGCCAACGCAAATTGAGGCATAATCACTATATATGGTCCTAATGTTTCTACACTACTTATCATATTTTCAACATAAGGTTCTTCAATTGAACCACATTTAACTAAAGGCACACTAGCTATACGGATTGCTTCTTTCCAATCCTTTGCTTCTAAACCAATTTGAATATTTTGTAATTTTATTCCTGTACTCATCTCTATTTTCTCCTCAATCATGTAAACTCAAAATCGACTCTATATTCTTACTATTTTTTAATAGCTCTATGTTTTCTGGTATATCCAATATATTGGCAATATTTAACAATTGTGATTCTTCCTTATCACAAATTCCTAAAACAACAATCGCAATAACCGGCTTTGTATTAAATGACCCAAAAGGTATTTCATTTTCCAAAAGCAATAATGATACACAATTTTTATTCACTCCATCATCTTTGCCAGCATGCACATAAGCAACTTTAGGAGTAATAACCATATAAGTTCCAAATTCATTTACTGCCTGGATCATCGTATTTACATACTTACTTTCAATATCTCCTTTAGCAACTAAAGGCGCTGCTGCTTTTCGTATTGCATCTTCCCAAGATATTTTTCCTTTCGAAATTGAAACATCATTTTTCGAAATATACTCACCTAAACAATGATAATCATGTTCTACAACTTTATTCTTATTAAAGAACAAAGAACACATTTTCATAAAGGATTCCTGAAACAATGTATTTCTTATCATTTCAATATCATTCTGTTTTAATAATGGATTGATATAAATCACATTCGTTGATTTCACGCTCATACGATTTGTTGATATGATCAAATCCACCTCATGACTCTCTAAATATTTCTCCGCCTCTTCAATCGAATAAGGTCCTACAATAAAACAATCTCCAAAGATTTGATACATACGAGATTTTAAAATAGAGCTTGTTGCCAACCCAAAAGTACAAACAATCATAATAACTACTTTTAAATCTTCTTGTACTCCTGTTTCAAAAATAGAAGCAAGATATAATGCAATATACGATATTTCACTTTGATCAAAATTTAAATTGTATTTAGTTTCATACACATTCAATTCTTTTTTTGTGAATTCATACATAACACCAATCGCAAAACGCACCTGCTCATCCAATTCATTACGAATATGAATGTTATTCCTACATCGATAAATTGCTGCTCGAACATGTACTGTTAAACTGCGTATGATATCTTTCATATCTTCAGAATCAAAGTAATGTATCTTCTTTAAAGATGAAATCAAATGTTCACTTATTTCATTTGCCTCATCTTCAACCTTTGAATCCAAAGTTAAAGACCCCTCCACTCGTTCACCTAATAAGAACGAACTAATATATTCTTGATCATTACTATCCGAAATTTTCGTAGACAAGATAGAATTGATTCTTTCCATGTCTGAACTTTGAATTGTCGAATTTTTTGTTTTCATTAACCCCAATCGATTCAACAAAAAGCTTAAAACAATGGAAATTCGATCTCTATCTACATATCTAAATCGAAATTCATTTTCAATTACTGTTATCAGCTCAAATGAAACATCTAGATTTCTTTGAATACCATCATTATTTATGCATAGTTCATAAACAATTTTCGAATGATCATTTGTAAACAACAAATCAATAAACAAACGCCGAATATCAGTCTCATCTCCTTCAAGGCTTGTACCAACACCCTGATTTTTTATTAATGAAAGATGATATCCATCAAGAAATTTTTCAATAGTATTTAAATCATTAATTACTGTTTGTTTACTTACACCACAATTAGAAGCAAGAGTCATAAATGTATTTACATCATCCAACAACAATGATGTAGCATAAATAACAATTCGCTCATTCTTAGAATAAGAGCAACTTAAATCATCAAACAATACTTCTTGTTTATCCTCTATCCATACACCCTTACCAGGCTTTCGAACCAGAGAGATTCCTTGTTCTTTTAAGTAAGCAGAAATTACTTCTAAGTCTTTACGCACCGTACGATTGCTCACTTCAAAATTAGACGCAATCACATCATTAGTCACATACGAATCGCGGCTTAATAAATATTCAATAATGTTTCTCTGTCTTAAAGTTAATGCAATCATATTTCTTACCTCATCTATAATTTAATCATTTTAAAATTTTACCTCAATACAAAATATAAACCAGCAATGTGGCACTTTTTTTAACAATTAATTTAAAATGATTGCGGTTTCACAACAATTTTATTAACACACAAACTGCATTATTGAACAAATTTTAAAGTGGCAAGTTTAAGTTTCACTGCATTCTACATTTCCTACTACACCACACTATTTCCTAAAAATTACACAAGCGTAAATTGTTATAAAACTGTAATTAAAAAAAGGAACCCATATTTGAGTTCCTAGGTAAAACAAGATTTTAAACTAATCTTGTTACGATTTGTGTTAAAAATGCAAGAAGGACTCCACAAGACGCATAGATTCTTGTTTGAGGTAAATCCTTTTTCAATGCATAGCCAAGAATAAAGAATCCTACAACCGGCATACAATAAGAAAATACAAATGCCAAAGCGTTTATGATATAGCTCTTTAAAGAATTCAATTTGCGACTCATAACTTCATCGCCTTTTCTTTATTTAATAAGAATGGCCTTAAGTACGCGACTGTTGAACACATTGGCAAAACATCATCATTTAATGAAATATTCAATTCATTAATTATATAATTTCTTCTCTTTTGAATTCGATTCCACAATTCCGGTTCTTCTTGTGCAATCCGTTTTCGTAGATTTTCATCTGCTAATAAAACTGTACTTTCTGCACTTGTACCTGCATAACCTGATTTTGATGGAATAATATCAATTTGATACAACATACCACTTTGTACCAATTCTTTACTATTCTCATAAATATTTGATGACATCCACTCTTCATCAGCTGTTAAATGCCCAGGACACAAACTCCAATTGTATTCAGCCTTTGGCATTGTTTCTTCAATCAAATCATAAACTTCGCCACCAAGCATTCCACAATGAACTTTTTCTAACCATACTGCTACGGATGAGAAATATGGTTTTACTAATACATCCAAATAATCTTGAAGAGCTTCATCCAATTCACTACTATCATGCACTGCATAGCCAGCTCTAGATGAGAATCCACCCTTATACCCAATCGATAAACTGATTGGATCTTTTAATTTCACTGTGTTCGTTGTTGGATAAATATTTGCCTTGATAAATCTAGGTCCAGATGCCGCAATTGTAACTACACTATTTCTTTGTCCATATGCATTTAAGATGTTTCCCAATTCCATTTCAGAAACACCTACATCCAAGTGATTCATAGCCTTCAAAATACAGTCACTCGCAAGGGCAGCTCCAAATTCATAATGAACAATTTCATTTACATTGTTTGTGCAACGAGCACCATCTTCTCCAATAAATAATCTTGTTGCATTAAATACATTACTTCCAACAAGTTCTTTAATTGTATCTACAACATAATATGGAACATCGAATAATTGAGCATTATCCTCATACTTACTAGTGAAGTTTTTCCATCCAACAATGCCTACCTTATCACCGCTTTTAAATTCACAACGTTTTAAGATATCTTTGATTCCTTCATTAACATCCATAGGTTGATTAGGTAATGAAAAGTGTGGGCAGTGAATAGATGTATTCTTAATTCTCGCTTTTGAAGCTTTATTTAAATTTTCATTTCCTAGAACCATATAATGATTTCCATTTGAATTCAAAACTAATAATGCTTCTTCAAATCTAGGTAAGAATCCTGTCAAGTACTCAAAATTATTACCGTGTTCTAAATCTGCATAAATCACTAATGAATCAAAGTTTTCACGATTCATTCTATCTAGCACTTTATTTAATCGTTCCTGCATTGTTTCATCAGTTAACTGCACTGGAACATTTGTACAATCGCACTCAGGTAATTTTACATTTTCATATTTTACTTCCATAAATCTAATCTCCTTAACTAAACAAATATCTATAAGAATACACTTATAGATATTTTGTTATTATTTATACGTACCAGCTGCTTGTTTTAAAGCGTGTGTTGCTTCTTCTACTTTTGGACCATATACAACCTGAATATTATTTTCATTAATTCGAATAATACCTAATGATCCAGTTGTTTTTAATGCAGCTTCATCAACTACTGAAGTATCATTTAAAATTAGTCTTAATCTTGAAATACAGTTATCAATGTCGCGAATGTTTTCTTTACCACCAATAGCTTTTAAAATTGTTGTTCCCAATTCACTAGCTTCAACTTGTCCTACATCATCACCACTATCTTCTACATCACGTCCAGGAGTTTTTAAGTTCTTCTTTTCGATTACATATTTGAATACAAAGAAGTAAGCGAAGAAGTAAACAATTCCTAGGATTACACAGAAGTACCATTTAGTATATGTACCTTGTAGGATACCGAAGATAAACAAGTCTACGAAACCACCACCAGCGTTACCAACACCGACTTGTAATAAAGACATAATCAAGAAAGACATACCAGCCATAAATGCGTGGAATACCCATAAGATTGGTGAAATAAAGATGAATGAGAATTCGATTGGTTCAGTGATTCCAGTTGCAAAAGAAGTTAATGCAGAAGCTAATAACATACCTCTAACTTTAGGTTGTTCTTTTGCGTAAGCTGTCTTATACATTGCGTAACAAGCACCTGGTAAACCAAACATCATGAATGGGTGAGTTCCTTGAGTTAAGAAACGAGTTGCTTGATGGAAAACGTTCATATCCATATTTTTTGCGACTAATTCTGCTTGGAAAATATTCAATGCACCAGATACTACTGTACCATCGATCATTGCAGTTCCACCAACTGGAGTGAAACGAATCAATTGGTTCAATACGTGGTGTAATCCAGTAGGAATCAATAAACGTTCTGCAAATCCATACAAGAATAATCCAAATGGACCAGATTTACTAATAACAGTTCCCAAGCCATCAATAAGCATACTGAAGAATGGCCATACAAAGTATGAAACAATTGCTACGAATGGTACTGTTAAGATAATCATAATTGGAACAAAACGGTTACCAGCAAAGAAACTAAATGCTACAGGTAATTTTTGTGTATGAAATTTATTGTGAATAAATGCTGTCCATAAACCAGCAACGATACCACCAAAGATACCCATACGATAAGTGAAAATTCCTAATTGTGTGTCATAAGCCGCATTTATTTGATATGCCTCTAATGTAGTTGAGCCATGGCTTGTTAAATAATCAATAGCTGTGTTTTCAGCTGTAATTCCATTTAATCCTAACATGTAGTTAAGCATTACGTGAAATAAAACAAAACAGATAACAACTGCAAATCCAGCAATTTCTTTATCTTCTTTTACCATACCAGTGGCAACAGAAATAGCAAATAAAATTGGTAATAATCCAAATACCTTTCCAACTAATGCAGATACTGCACCTACAACAACTTGAACACCTGCTGCACTCGCAAATGCTTCTCCAACTAAACTAGCATTGGTTAAAATAGTAGTGATACCTAACAACAAACCAGCTGCTACAATTATAGATAACGGTCCCATCATGGACTTACCTAGCTTTTGTATAAACGTTCTCATGTAATTCTTCTCTCCTTTACAATTCCAAACTGTGTAATAATCACTTGCAAGCTCTTACATTTCATATGCTACATTAAAATAAATTTCAATTCAATAAATCAAAGGTCTTTAAAATTGTTTATCAAAGTCTGTTTTTCCATCCATTTCTTGAATTTTCATCCAACGATATAAATACGTAAGAACATGCATTTAAAGAAAAAAATTAAGGTTTATTTTTTATAAAAGTTGACATATGATAGATATATGAAGTAAAGGACTTAGATATATATGACACTTGAAGAATTAGTAAATCAACATCATACTCAATTAAATGAAAACGATTTATATATATTAAATTTTATTTTCCAAAATATGGAATTATGTCAAGGAAAAACAGTATCCGAAATAGCACAGTTATCAAATGCGAGTGCATCCAGTATTATTCGAATTGTTCAAAAATTAGGATTCAAAGGCTATAGTGAATTCAGATATTTTTTAAGAAACGAACTAGATCGAAAGGATCGTGCAAACGTTATTAACACGAATAAGATTGGTTCTTCTGTTGTATTAGAAGATGTGACATCTACAATTCGTTTATTTGAACAAAATAAATTTATTGAAGATATTTATAAACTAATGGCAACTTCAAATCGAATCTATGCTTATGCAACTGGATATGGACAATCCTTGATGTTAAAAGAATTCTCTAGATGCTTAATCAATGTTGGAATTCACTTGATTATTATTCCTGGACAGATTGAACTTAATTTAATTTCAAACACATTAAAGCCGAACGATTTATTATTTATCGTTTCTCTGTCTGGTAATGTTTCAAAGCTTAAAACAGATATACAAACCGTTCAATTAAAAGGAACTCCAATTATATCGATTACACTATTTTCACAGAATGAATTATCTCACATGGCTAAATACTCTTTATACTACCAAGTATCAAATATTAACCAAGAGACAAGATTGAATAATTCTTCATTCTGTACATTAATGCTTATATTTACACTATTGTATGAGGGTTATATTAACTATAAGAAGAATGCAAAGTAGACATTCTTCTTTTAATTTGCAAAAAAAAGCAATTTAAAGAATTTTCTCTAAATTGCTTATGTGTTTATTTATTTTGTGGATAAATCTTTAACTAATTCAAGTAATACGTTAGCACCTTTTTCAATGTCTGTATACTCCGTCCATTCTTCTGGACAGTGAGATACTCCACCATTTCTACTAGGTACATAAATCATGTTTGTATCTACAAAATCAGCCATAATCATAGAATCATGTCCTGTTCCTTGGTTCATTTGTTTATGACTATAGCCTAGTTCATCACAAATTTTTTCCATTTTTTCAACATTCTCATAATTCATAATACTAGGACCTGTTGGGTTTGGATAATTGACTCTTCGAATTTCTTCTAACTCGGTTTGAATACCATATCTTTCTGTTACTTCATTTAATAAATCTGTAATAATCTTATTGAAATCATTATTATCAACTACTTCTTTCGTGAAAGTACGAATTTCAATTTTACCCTCAACATATTCTGGTACGAACTGATTTGAGTTAGGAACAATATTCAATTGTCCTACCATTCCAGTCGCATCATCACCGAATGTACGCATTACCGCATTGAATTTTTCAATGAAATAAGCAGCTCCTACTAGAGCATCTTTTCTTTTACTCATTAATTCTGTTGAATCTGCAGTTTTTCCATGGAATTTGATTGTATATCTTCCAATACCAGCAAGATATTTAATTAATCCAACTTCAATATTTTCACGATCCAAAACAGGACCTTGTTCAACGTGTAATTCTAAGAAGTTTTTAATTGTTTTTGGATCTCTTTTTGCTTTTTCCAAATCTGGTTCAACACCATACGCTCTTAAAGCCTCTAATTTAGTTTGTCCAAAACGGTTTTTACGAGCCTCTAGCTCATGATAAGTAAGAGTTCCCATCATAGCTCTTGAGTTTGTAACACCAGTACTTGGCCCAAAAGTAAATCCTTCTTCAGCATTCATTAAAATCAATTCAAGAGGATAATCATTTTCAAAATTATTTTCGTGTAATACACGCATAACTTCTAATGCCGAAACGGATCCGGCAACTCCATCGAATGCGCCTGCATGATAAACTGTGTCATAATGAGATCCTAACATAACACATGGCGCATCTTTTAATTTACCTTCACGACGTCCAAATAATGTTGACATGCCATCTTCATAAACAGTCAATCCAATTTTTTCCATTTCAGATATTAAATATTCCTTAGCCATTTTATCTTCTTTTGTGTACGAAGATCTAGTTACACCACAACCAGGAGTTTCATTAAATGTGGCTAAAGTCTCAATATCATTTTGAATTCTTTTTACATCTACTTTCATATCTAATACTCCTTTAATCTAATACTCCTTTAAGCAACCAAATCATATCATTGAAAAATTAAAGCAACAATGCATCTAAATCATTATGGTTGTATATTCAAATTCTGAATATTTATTTAAAAAAGTAGGAAAAATCACAAAGGATCTCCTACTCTTTTTGATTTTGTCTATTTATTAAACTCAATAATATTATCTTGGCCAGTTGTTACATTGGCATGAGGTTTAACGA
>ERZ1031746.626-NODE-626-length-12325-cov-5.939690_pt1 | contig 12325 bp, 8 predicted proteins | sample MGYA00518171_ERZ1031746 | MGnify/ENA primary metagenome ERZ1031746 (study PRJEB33719, sample SAMN04261238) | wastewater metagenome | biome: rural village; feature: human; material: feces | host: Homo sapiens | place: El Salvador | collected 2013-01-07 ...
ACTTCGGTGAGAAGTATCAGGATAACGACAAGGCTTATGATACAGATATCTACACACGTCCTGAGATTGAGCGCATCTTGAAGGTTGCTTTCGAGTTTGCCATGAAGCGCAATAAGCACTTGACTGTTGTTGATAAGGCAAACGTTTTGGCTTCTTCTCGTCTCTGGCGTCAGATTGCTAAGGAAATGGAACCTCAGTATCCAGAGGTTAATACCGACTATATGTTTATCGACAATGCTTCTATGCGTGTGTTGACAGAACCTACTTTCTTCGATGTCATCGTAACAGAGAATACCTTCGGTGACATCCTGACTGATGAGACCTCATGCATTACAGGTTCTATGGGTTTGCAGCCATCCAGCTCTTTGGGTGAGCATACTCCATTGTTTGAGCCTGTTCATGGTTCATGGCCACAGGCAGCTGGCAAGAATCTTGCCAACCCTGTAGCTCAGATTCTTTCTGCAGCCATGTTGCTTGAGCACTTTGGTCTGAACGAGGAAGGTGCTTTGATTCGCAAGGCTGTTGATGCATCTCTTGATGCCAATGTCCGTACACCTGAAATTCAGGTTGAGGGCGGTGCACAGTACGGTACCACTCAGGTTGGTGAGTGGATCGTAAACTGGATCAAGAATGCGTAATCTACAGATGCTATATTTATATATGATTATACTATTTTCATGGGGAATGTTTCTTACATTCCCCATTTTTATTGCTTGTTTCTTTGGCTCAAAATATCAAAAGTTTCTTAAATAAAGAAAATATCTCTCATTTTTAATATTATTTAGATTGCTATATTCGTCTATCTGAGGCTAAATGATTACTTTTGCGAATGTTTTAATAATTGCTCCTTATCTTAGAGTGATTAAATACGATTTTAATTTAGAGTTTAAACGTAAAAGTATATAGATTATGGCAGAAGCTATAGATATCCGCGAATTGAATATCCGGATTGAACAACAAAGTCATTTCGTTACCAATCTGGTAACTGGCATGAATAAAGTCATTGTAGGACAGAAGCACCTTGTTGACTGTCTTTTGATAGGCTTACTTTCAGATGGTCACATTCTCCTGGAAGGTGTGCCGGGATTGGCTAAGACCCTTGCAATTAAAACACTATCTCAATTGATAAGTGCCGATTATAGCCGCATACAGTTTACTCCAGATTTGTTGCCAGCCGATGTGATCGGTACACAGATCTATTCCCAGAAGGATGAGTCTTTTCATGTAAAGAAAGGCCCAGTCTTTGCAAACTTTGTGTTGGCTGATGAAATCAACCGTGCACCTGCTAAAGTACAGAGTGCTTTGCTGGAAGCTATGCAGGAACATCAGGTTACCATTGGCGAACAGACTTTCAAGTTGCCTAATCCTTTCCTTGTTATGGCTACTCAGAATCCTATAGAACAGGAAGGTACTTATCAGCTGCCTGAAGCGCAGGTTGACCGTTTCCTCCTAAAGGTTGTCATTGATTATCCGTCATTGGAAGAGGAAAAACTTATCATCCGTGAAAATATTCAGGGCAGTATGCCTACCGTGACTGCTGTTACTTCTGCTGATGAAATTCTCAAGGCTCGTAGCATTGTCAATGAGGTATATATTGATGAAAAGATTGAGCAGTATATTGCTGACATCGTTTTTGCTACCCGTTATCCTGACCGTTATGGACTGGCAGATTTGAAGGATATGGTTACCTTTGGTGGCAGTCCTCGTGCAAGTATCTCTTTGGCTAAGGCAGCACGAGCATACGCTTTCATCAAGCACCGCGGTTATGTGGTTCCTGAGGACGTGAGAGCTGTTGCTCATGATGTTTTGAGACATCGTATAGGTCTTTCTTATGAGGCTGAGGCAAGTGATGTAACCAGTGAAGAAATTGTAAGCAGAATTATCAACAAGGTGGAGGTTCCTTGATGGATACACAAGATCTTTTAAAGAAAGTTCGTAAGATAGAAATCAAAACCCGCGGATTGAGCCAGAATGTTTTCGCAGGTCAATATCACTCTGCTTTCAAGGGCAGGGGTATGGCTTTTGCGGAAGTAAGGGAGTATCAGTTCGGTGACGATGTGCGTGACATCGATTGGAATGTTACTGCTCGTTTTCATCGCCCGTTCGTCAAGGTTTTTGAAGAGGAACGCGAACTTACGGTCATGCTGTTGGTCGATGTGAGTGGTTCGCTGGATTTTGGTACAACCTGCCAGATGAAACGTGACTTGGCTGCAGAGATAGCTGCCACATTAGCCTTCAGTGCTATTCAGAATAATGATAAGATAGGTGTTATCTTTTTCTCGGACAGAATTGAAAAGTATATTCCTCCGAAGAAGGGAAGAAAACATATTCTTTATATCATTAGGGAAATGTTGGATTTCCATCCCGACAGCCTGCGTACTGATATCGGTGTCGCCTTGGAATATTTCACTCGTGTCATGAAGAGACATTGCACTGCGTTCCTGATTTCGGATTTCTATGATGAAAAAGATTATCAGCACAAACTGCAGATTGCCAATCAGAAACATGATGTAGTGGCCATCCAGGTTTATGATCTGAGGGCAAAGACTTTGCCGGATATCGGCTTGTTGAAGGTTAGGGATGCTGAGACTGGACATGAAATGTATATTGATACCAGTAGCAAGAAAATGAGGTTGGCTCATACTCGCAATTGGATGTATCGGGAAGAAAAACTTCGTGATACATTTGCCAAAAGTAAAGTGGACTGGACTTCCATTGCTACGAATGAAGATTTCTCTAAAGCGCTTCTCATGCTTTTCAAGCAGAGAGGATGAAGTGATTACGATGACTGAAGTATATAAATACTTAGCGAATCATATAATATTAGGTTAATGATTAAAGTTAAAAGTTTTATATTGGCAATCGCCTTGATTTGCAGTGCCTTTTCTGCTTCTGCACAAAGTGTTGAACAGAAGTTGGATTCTCTGCAACTTCTCATTGGTGAGCAGACTACTTTACATCTTACAGTGACTGCCAACCGTGGTCAGAAGATTGTAATGCCTTCTTTCAAACCTTCCCAACAGTTGATACCAGGCGTAGAGGTTGTTGGACAGAGTGAAGAAAATACTTCTGAGATTGATGGTAACCGGATACAGGTGAGTCGCAACTATACGCTTACTTCTTTTGATGAGAATGTGTATGCGATTCCTGCACTCAATGTAAAGGTGAACGGCAAGGACTTTCATGGTAATCCCTTAGCATTGAAGGTTCTTACGGTTCCTGTAGATACAGTTCATCCTAACCAGTTCTATCCTCCTAAGGACGTTCAGGACAATCCTTTCCTCTGGAGTGAATGGAGTGGAATCTTTTGGTTGAGCGTATTGATGTTACTGCTCTGTGTGGCAATGTATTATCTCTTACAGAGATTGAAGCAGAATAAACCAATTCTCAAAAGTTTCCGTATTGTAAAACGAGTTCCTGCTCATGAAAAGGCTCTTAACGAAATCAACGCTATCAAGCATCAGCGCTCTGAGAATCAGGAGAATCTGAAAGAGTATTATACCCGTCTTACCAATACTTTGCGTGAATATATCAATGGGCGATTCGGATTTAACGCTATGGAGATGACCAGTAGTGAAATCATCGAATGTCTCCAGTCTGCTGGTGATCAGAAGATGATAGATGAATTGAGACAACTCTTCAGAACTGCCGATCTGGTAAAGTTTGCCAAGTATGAGACGCTCATCAATGAAAATGATTCTAATCTCGTCAATGCAATCAACTTTATCGACCAGACGAAGACTGATGAAAAGCCTGTTGAGGAGAAAATTGTTCCAACATTGAGTGAGAATGATAAGAAGTCTCAGAGTCAGCGCAAGGTCATCAAATTGCTCTTATGGGCAGGTTCATTGGCGATTGTTGCTATTTTGGTTTATATCGTCTATACAGTGGTTTCACTTGTTTAACAGTGGTTGTTGGACGATAGTTATTAATAAAACGAAAAAATGGAATTTGCAAGTAAAGGATACTTTCTGTTACTCCTGTTATTGATACCTTATATATTATGGTATTTCTTATACAGGAGAAAGAACGAGCCAACTATGCGTATGAGCGATACCAAGCAGTATCTTTATGCGCCTAAGAGCCTGCGTGTTCGTCTGATTCATCTTCCGATGTTTCTACGTTGCGTCTCTTTTGTGCTGATTGTTTGTGCAATGGCTCGTCCTCAAACCCGTAATTCCTGGGACAACAAGACAGTGGAAGGTATTAATATCATGTTGGCGATGGATGTATCTACATCCATGCTTGCTGAAGACTTGAAACCTAACCGTATGGAAGCTGCCAAGGATGTTGCTCATGAATTTATCTCTGGCCGTCCTAATGACAATATCGGTTTGACGATTTTTGCCGGTGAGGCTTTTACTCAGTGTCCGATGACCACAGACCATTCGAGCCTCTTACGCCTGTTGCAAGATACTCGTACGGATATAGCTGCACGAGGTCTTATCCAGGATGGAACCGCTGTGGGAATGGGCTTGGCTAATGCAGTGAGTCGTCTGAAAGATTCGAAATCAAAGAGTAAGGTTGTCATTCTTCTGACTGATGGTAGTAATAATATGGGTGATATTTCTCCTATGACAGCTGCAGAAATTGCCAGAAGTTTGGGTATCAGAGTTTATACCATTGGTGTCGGTACTAATAAGGTTGCTCCATATCCAGTACCAGTAGCAGGTGGAATTCAATATGTGAACATTCCTGTAGAAATAGACACGAAGACTTTGAAGGATATTGCCCAGACTACCGATGGTAATTTCTATCGAGCTACCAATAACAAGGAGTTGAAGCAAATCTATCAGGATATTGATAAACTGGAGAAAACGAAGATGAACGTCAAGCATTTCGCCAAGAGATATGAGGCTTATCAGCCTTTCATTATTGCAGCGTTCTTGATCTTGCTCATGGAAATTCTTCTTAGAATCACCTGGTTGAGAAAAATTCCTTAAAAAAAAGAGGTCGAACTTCCATTTTATACATGAAGTCGATTCTTGTAGATTTAAATAGATTAGAAAATGTTACGTTTTGAAGATCCTATATTCCTCTGGTTGCTATGCATCCTTCCTGTTTTGATTTTTATCAGACTGATAGGATGGAGGAGGAGACATGCAAAGTTGAAGAAGCTGGGTGATCCTGAGCTTCTCAAACAACTGATGCCCGGTATTTCAAAATACCGTCCTACCGTGAAATTCTGTCTGATGTTATCAGCATTGGCGCTTCTGATTGTCATGTTGGCTCGTCCGCAGATGGGTAGCAAGATTTCGCATGATAAGCGCCAGGGTATTGAAACTATCATTTGTTTGGATATCTCCAACTCTATGTTGGCAGAGGATGTCGTTCCTTCCCGTCTTGACAAGAGTAAGATGCTGGTAGAAAATCTGGTTGATAATTTTACCAATGACAAGATTGGACTGATTGTTTTTGCTGGCGATGCGTTTGTACAGTTGCCTATTACCAGCGATTACGTTTCTGCCAAGATGTTCTTGCAGAATATTACCCCTGGTCTGATTCAGACACAAGGCACCAATATAGCTGATGCCGTTGATTTGGCTTCTAAAAGTTTTACCCAACAGAACAATGTTGGACGTGCTATCGTTGTGATTACTGATGGTGAAAACCATGAACCAGGTGCAACGGAGGCTGCTGCCGCTGCCAAGAAAAAAGGTATTAATGTATTTATCCTTGGTATTGGTAATACGAAAGGTGCGCCTATCCCTATGGGTGATGGCGGTTATCTGAAAGATCATTCCGGTAATACGGTTATGACTGCCCTGAATGAAAACATGTGCAAGGAATTGGCTCAGGCTGGTAGCGGACAGTATATTCATGTTGATAATACCAGCGATGCAGAGAAAACACTGAATGATGATCTAGCAAAATTGCAAAAGGGAGATACTTCTTCTGTGATATACAGTGAGTATGACGAACAGTTTCAGGCTGTTGGTATTTTAGTGATATTGCTCTTAATCATAGAAATCTGTATTTTGGAAGTGAAAAATCCTCTGTTGAGAAATGTCATGTTCTTTGGAAAGGCCTTTTCTATGGGAAAGGCTGCCAAATCATCGCAATTGGGTAAAACCAGTATCCTGCTTTTACTCTTATTGGTAAATAGTGCACTGGTATTTGCACAAAATGACAGAACCTTTATACGACAGGGTAATAAGTTATACCGTACTCAGAAATGGGCTCAGGCAGAAACCCAATATCGAAAAGCGATATCTAAAAATGCGAAGAATACCCAGGCATTGTATAATTTAGGTTGTGCCTTGATGATGCAGCAGAAGGATTCCATGGCGATGGTACAGTACCAGCATGCAGCACAGGAAGAAACCAATGTGCTGAGACGTTCCAAGAGTTATCACAACATGGGGGTTATCATGCAAAACCATCGTGAATATGCCAAGGCTATTGAATGTTATAAAATGGCTCTGAGATGTAATCCTCAGGATAATGAAACAAGATATAATCTGGCTTTGTGTAAGAAACTTCTGAAGAATCAACCTCAAAAGAATAATAAAGATAATAAGAATAATAAGAACAAGAACAACAAAAATAAAAACAAAGACCAAAATAATAAGGACAAGAATAACGAACAAGATAAAAACAATAAGAAAAATAACGACAAGGATAAGAATAAACAGAACCAGAACGAAGAGCGTAATCAGGACAAGATGAGCAAAGACAACGCTGAGCAACTTCTGAATGCAGCTATTCAACAAGAGAAGGCAACAAAACAGAAAATGCAGAAAGCATTGTCACAGCCTAAGAGCCGCTCTTATGAGAAAAACTGGTAATAGGAATCTTATCACAGACTCTTTTTTTCAAAAAGTAAAATTATGATGTGTATAATGAAACATATTGGACGTTATGCGATATTGGTGGTGATTGCTATTTGCTGTGCTCTAAGTTCCAGAGCTCAGCATATTGTTGTATCTGCTCCATCTCATGTGTCGGCGGGTGAGAACTTCCGTCTGGCTTACACTATTAATACGCGTGATGTGGAGGAATTCCGCATGGGCGGAGTACCAGAAGGATTGGAAGTGATTGCCGGTCCTTATACTTCCCAGCAGTCCAGCTATCAGATGATTAACGGACATACCAGTTCTTCTTCTTCCGTTACTATTACTTATACTTTGTATGCTGCAAAGAATGGTTCTTATACGATAGGATCTTCTCATGCTGTAGTAAATGGTAAGAGAATTGCTTCTCGTGCTGTTAAGGTGAGTGTTTCTGGTCATGCCAGAAATTCCAATGGTGCTCCGAATATGCACGGAAGTTCCAATATGGATGATGAACCTCGTATGCGACAGGCTGGTTCTTCTATTTCTGGTAGAGATCTTTTCATCAAGGTTTCTGCCAATAAGAAAACGGTTCATGAACAGGAACCTGTCTTGTTGACCTATAAGGTATATACACAGGTTGATTTGTCTCAGTTGGAAGGTAAAATGCCAGATCTGAAGGGTTTCCATACTCAGGAGGTTGCTTTGCCTCAGCAGAAGGCTTTTCATAGTGAAATGGTTAATGGCCGTCAATATAAGTGTGTGACCTGGAGCCAGTATGTCATGTATCCGCAGATGACTGGTAAACTTGAAATTCCGTCTATTATTTTTAAGGGTCTTGTCGTTCAGCAGAATCGTAATGTGGATCCGATGGAAGCTTTCTTTAATGGTGGCTCCGGTTATGTTGAGGTACACAAGGATATCAAAGCACCAGGCATGACTATCAATGTTTTGCCTTTGCCATCTCGTCCAGCTAATTTCTCAGGAGGTGTGGGTAAGTTTAATATTTCTGCAAGTATAGACAAGAAAGAAGTAAAAGCAGGTGATCCTGTTACCATCCGTGTGGTTGTGGGTGGAGTAGGAAATCTCAAGCTTCTCAAACAACCTGTCGTTACTTTGCCGAAAGATTTTGATAAATATGATGCTAAGATAACCGACAAGACTCGCCTGACCTCCAATGGTGTTGAAGGTAATATGGTATATGATTTCTTGGTTGTACCTCGTAATCAGGGTTCTTATAAGATTCCGCCTGTAGAATTTACCTACTACGATACATCTTCTAATTCATATAAAACCATCAAGACTCAGGCTTTTGATTTGACTGTGTCTAAAGGTGATGGTTCTACAGATAGTTCACAGGATTTCTCTGATCAGGCAAAGGATATTCGTGCTTTGAAATTAGGAAAGAGTAAGTTGCATGATTTGGATGATATGTTCTATGGCAGTTTTGGATATTGGACCAGTCTGCTTGTTCCGCTTATCACCTTTATTGTTTTGCTTGTTGTCTTCCGCAAACGAGCTTTGGAAAATGCAGATATCGTGAAGGTTCGTTCCAATAAGGCTAATAAGATTGCAACGAAGCGTCTGAAAAAGGCTCAGCAGTTAATGTCTCATGGTAAACAGAGTGAATTTTATGATGAAGTTTTGCGAGCTTTGTGGGGTTATGTAAGCTATAAGCTGAATATTCCTGTAGAGAAACTCTCTCGTGAGAATATCACGGAAAATTTAGAGATGCATTCTGTCAACATCTCAACGATTGATAAATTTACCCAGGCATTGGATGAGTGCGAGTTCGAGCGATATGCACCAGGTGATGCTGCTGGTAATATGAACAAGACTTTCAATTCTGCTATGACAGGAATTATGGAAATAGAAAACGCAATCAATGCTATGCGCAAGGAGCACAAGAACCGTGCAAAAGAGGACAGACAGTCCTATTCTTTCATATGGATTCTTGCATTCTTTCTCCTTACATCTGTATCTGCTTCTGCAATAACCAAGCAGAATGCAGATGCTGAGTATCAGAAGGGGAATTATCAGCAAGCTATCAAGGATTATGAGGATCTCCTGAAAAATGGTGTTTCTTCTGATATCTATTATAATTTGGGTAATGCCTACTATCGTACGGATAATATCACAAAGTCGGTATTGGCTTTCGAGCGTGCTCATCTCCTGTCTCCTGGAGATAAAGATATTAATTTCAATCTTCAGTTTGTTCGTGGCAAGACGATTGATAAGATTACACCCGTAAGCGAGATGTTTTTCGTGACATGGTATAAGGCTTTAGTAAATTGTACCAGTGTTGATAGCTGGGCAAAGACTGGTATCATAGCGATTATCATAGCTTTGGTTTTAGCATTGGTCTATCTGTTTGCTCCGCAAATCTATTTGCGCAAGATGGGCTTTTTTGGTGGTATATTCTTCTTGGTTATTTTCCTGTTCTGTAATGTCTTTGCATATCAGCAGAAAGAAGTTCTCTTAAACCGCACGGGTGCTATTGTGGTGGCACCAACTGTGAATGTGAAGAATACGCCTGCTAAATCAAGTTCTGACCAATTCGTCATTCATGAGGGAACTCGAGTTGATATTACTGACAAGTCTATGGATGACTGGCGAGGTGTTCGCCTGGCTGACGGGCGAACAGGTTGGGTAGAGACCAAACAAATAGAGGAAATATAATATGGGAGCATCTCTTTTATTAAATGCGGATTTGGCGTTGCTTCACTTCTTTAATGGAAGTGGTAATATGTTGTTGGACCAGATAGTCTGGCTACTTTCTTCCGGATTGACCTGGGTTCCTCTTTATCTGGCTTTGTTTTATATTGTTATGAGAAACAATGAAACAATGTCTCAGATAGGATTGGTAGTTGTGATGGCTATTCTATGTATCTTCTTTTCCGACGGATTAGTAGATGGTATTATCAAACCATTAGTTGCCCGTTGGAGACCAAGTAATGATCCTGTTATCAAATATACCATAGAGGTAGTCAACAATATGCGCCTGAAAGATTTCAGCTTCTGTTCTGCCCATGCAGCGAACACCATGTCATTAGCTGTATTTTTCTCTCTCTTGATACGTAGTCGTCTGATGACTTTCACGTTGGTCTTCTGGTCATTGTTGAACTGTTGGACTCGCCTTTATTTAGGTGTACATTATCCTTCAGACATTCTCTGTGGACTGGTATTGGGAGTTGTAGTTGGTATATTGGTTTACCTGCTGTATTATCGTTTGTACTATAAGATTTCTCCGAAGATTAAGTACATTTCCAATCAATATACAAGTACGGGCTATGCGCATGATGATTTGGATTATGTGATGGGTGTTATTATGTTCATCCTCGTCTATGTGCTTTTGCGTGCTTGTATCATGATGAGTGGATTTTAATGTGATGTGAGAAATGGTGATTGTTATATAAAGAATAAATTGAAAATGGATACAAAACATATAAAAATTAGTGATTACAATTATAGTTTGCCAGATGAGCGAATCGCCAAGTTTCCTATTGCTCAGAGAGACCATTCTAAACTGTTGGTCTATAAGCATGGAGAGGTAAGTGATGATGTCTTTTATCATCTTCCGGATTATCTTCCTAAGGGAGCTTTGATGATATTTAATAATACTAAGGTGATTCAGGCACGTATGCACTTCAGAAAGGAAACTGGTGCATTGATTGAAGTCTTCCTGATGGAACCTGCTGCTCCTACCGATTATGAATTGATGTTCCAGACTGCTGGTCACTGTTCCTGGTTGTGTATGGTGGGTAATCTGAAAAAATGGAAAGAGGGTAGCCTGAAACGCGATTTTGAAATCAAAGGTCATTCGCTCACTCTTTCTGCAACGATGCGAAGAGGAGAGGCTGGTGCTGACGGCAAGGCTGCTCCTTTAGCTGTAGGTGGTGGAACTAATTATTGGATAGACTTTGATTGGGATAATGAAAACATCTCTTTTGCTGAGATTCTCGAGGCAGTCGGTGAATTGCCGATTCCTCCTTATCTGAATCGCGAAACTCAGGAGAGTGACAAGACTACCTATCAGACGGTTTATTCTAAAATCAAGGGTAGTGTAGCTGCTCCTACGGCTGGTCTTCATTTTACAGATGCAGTCTTGGCAGATCTGGATGCCCATGGTATAGACAGGGAAGAAGTGACTCTTCATGTTGGTGCTGGTACATTCAAACCGGTCAAGAGTTTGGAGATTGAGGGGCATCAGATGCATACGGAGTATATCGTTGTTCATCGTCGTAGCTTGGAAAAACTGCTTCACCATGATTGTCAGGTGATAGCTGTGGGTACTACCAGTGTTCGTACGATTGAAAGTCTTTATTATATGGGTGTTCATCTGTTGAAACATCCAGAGGCCAATGAAGAGGATTTGCATGTGAATCAGTGGGATCCTTATGATGATGGTCGTGATGGTGGTCTTGTAGATGATATTACTCCGATGCAGGCTATTCAGGCTATCGTAGATTATTTGGATAAGAATGGATTGGAGGCCCTGCATTCCAGTACACAGATTATTATAGCTCCAGGATATACCTATAAGATTGTGAAGATGCTGGTTACTAATTTCCATCAGCCACAGAGTACTCTCTTGTTGTTGGTCAGCGCCTTCCTGCATGGTGATTGGCGGCAAGTATATGATTATGCTTTAAGTCACGATTTCCGCTTCTTGAGTTACGGAGATTCTTCTTTGCTGATTCCATAAGGGGTAGTCAAGTATTCAAAGACTCAGTTGAGTTGATAATAAATAATAAAAGGTGAATGAGAATAATTCTCATTCACCTTTTATTATTTATAGGAATCGATAGGATAGAATCTCTATTTTATTTATTATAGAAATCTATGATATTAAATCTATGCATGATTGGAATCTACTTTTTAGTAGCTTCTTGCGATGATGACACGAGCCACAGCAGGCTTGCCGCTTACCATATCCACACCAGGTGTCTGCTCATAAGCGAATGGCACGCAGCGGATAGTAGCCTGTGTTTCCTCCTTGATCTTTGCCTCGGTCTCGGCTGTACCATCCCAGTGGCAGAGGAAGAAACCGCCATTCTTCACGCGCTCCTTGAACTCCTCGTAGTTGTCGCACTCATAAACGTGAGCATCACGATAAGCACGAGCCTTTTCGAAGATGTTCTTCTGAATGTCTTCCAGCATATCCTTTACGCGCTCTACGATACCATCGAAGCTTACATTCTCCTTCTCGAGTGTATCACGGCGCATAATCTCGATGGTGTTGTTCTCCAAGTCACGACCACCCATAGCGAGACGCACAGGAACACCCTTCAACTCGTAGTCAGCAAACTTGAATCCTGGACGCTTAGCAGTATTGTCATCATATTTCACTGAGATGCCCAGCTCGCGGAGTTGGTCGATAACAGGCTGCAACTTAGCTGTAATCTGAGCCAACTGCTCCTCGCCCTTGTTGATAGGGATGATAACCACCTGGATAGGAGCTAACTTTGGAGGCAATACCAAACCATTATCGTCGCTATGAACCATGATGAGGGCACCCATCAGTCGGGTAGAAACACCCCATGAAGTAGCCC
>ERZ1031746.630-NODE-630-length-12294-cov-18.825149_pt1 | contig 12294 bp, 9 predicted proteins | sample MGYA00518171_ERZ1031746 | MGnify/ENA primary metagenome ERZ1031746 (study PRJEB33719, sample SAMN04261238) | wastewater metagenome | biome: rural village; feature: human; material: feces | host: Homo sapiens | place: El Salvador | collected 2013-01-07 ...
GGATGAACAGGATATTGTCCTTGCCGGAGAGGTCCGAACCCTTGACGACCTCCAGTGGTTCGCCGGCCGCTGCCTTGGCCTTGTCCCAGATGGTGATCTTGGTGCCGGCGGTGATGTACAGACCGGCTTCGACGGTGCAGTTATCGCCGAGGGAGATGCCGATACCGGCGTTGGCGCCGAGCAGCGAGTGCTCGCCGATGGAGTTGCGCAGCTTGCCGCCGCCGGAGAGGGTGCCCATGATGGAGGCGCCGCCGCCGATATCGGAACCGTCGCCCACGACCACACCTTGCGAAACGCGGCCTTCGACCATGGAGACGCCGAGCGTGCCGGCATTGAAGTTCACGAATCCGGCGTGCATCACGGTGGTGCCGGAAGACAAGTAAGCGCCGAGGCGCACGCGGTCGGCGTCGCCGATACGCACGCCGGTGGGCACTACGTAATCGATCATGCGCGGGAACTTATCCACACCGAGCACGTTGACGGTGGTGGCAGGAGCTGCGGCAGGCAGTCCGGCCTGGGAGGCGAAAGCGAGAGCGGCTTCGGTGGAGGCGCGTTCGACGTCGGCCTTGCGCAGCGTGAAGTCTTCAACGGCGAAGGGGCCGTAGTTGGTCCACACCACATTGGCGAGCTGGGCGAAGATGCCGTCGAGGTTCAGCGTGTTCGGCTTGGCCATGCGCATGCTCATCAGATGGAGCTTCAGGTAAGCGTCCGCGGCGTTGCTGATTGGCTCGTCCAACTGACTGACGACGAATACCGGCACGCGGCGAATGCCACGGGCGTCGGCCTCATCGTGAGCCAAAGTACCGAAATTGTGGTTCGGGCGATCGGCCTCGGCCGGTGCCTCACCGAGATTCAGTTCGGGGTACCAGACGTCTAGGGTGGTGTCGGCGGCGTCTACGCTGGCCAGACCCCAGCCCCATGCGGTACGCTCTTCGCTCATAGTTGCTCCTTACATATCGTTGCGTTTGCATTGCATGTGCATCGCGGCATGTGATAGTTCCACCTTAGCGTCAAGTACGGCTAGGCGGGGACCATAGTTCGTGGAATGGCTTGAAATCGAGTTGTTCGGTAAAAAATTACCGAACGTGATTGGTGGTGGGATGATAGGTTCTCCGGTGAAATTCGCTGGTGAACAACTCGACAAGGAGGTGTGCGATGTGATGTTGCATCATTCGGGAGCATAGGCTGTGGCCATGCGACGCCCGGCATCATAGAGTTTGCGCTTGAGCGAATCGGGCTCAAGAATCACTACGCGGCCATCCCAGGAATACTGCAATGCCCACCAGAACACAGCGCGTTCGGGAGCATCGACGATGACTTCGAACTGTGTGCCGTCCGCCGAATGTTTGATTTGAGGGTCGTCGAACCATTCGAACACATTGTTGAGCATGGATTCGTCTCGTACGGCCATGCGGATGCGAATCGGGGCATCGGCTACGGGATACGGGCGGTGGCGCATGAAGTTCACTGCGTCAAAATCAGCCGGCGCTGGTTTTTCCAGTGGCACTGTGCCGTTCCTGCCTTTGGCGCTGACGTTGGCGATTCGGTTGACCACGAAAATGCGGAGATTATCCTCGCCATGCAGGTGGCAGATGAGGTAATACCGTCCGTTCTTGTACACCATCTGATAAGGGTCGGCGATGTAGGTGATTCGACCTGCCCCCGTACGGCTTTTATGTGGTATCAGGGTGCCATCCGGGCCGTAATCACGGTATTGGAAGGTTACGCCGTGGCCTTCTTCAATGGCCTGATTCAGTTGGTCGATGGTGGATAGGAACTCGCCGTTGATATGCGTGTAGGTGGCCACGTGATCAAGGTAACCTACTGCTTGCCCAGCGGCACCTGCGAGTTCGCGGATTTTACCGATGAGATCGTCCATGGTGTCGAGGCTGATGCGAGACAAAGTGAGGCTGTCGAGCAGCAGTCGCATTTCGGCGGTGGATAGGAATGCGTCAAGATACCAGCCGGGTTGTGGATTCTTGCATTCGATGCCGGCAAGGTCGCTTTCGGTGAGATGCCCGATATGCCTACCGAGAAATTCCGTGGCGGTAAGCTTCTTGAGCTGATTTCGTATGGTTTTCTCGGTCGGCAGCTCGCTTGGATCTTCCAGCTGGTGTTTACGGGCAAGTTCATCGAGTATTTGCCGCACGGTCAGGCCATGTCCAAAGTAGCTGTGACGCCACAGCACCTCGAAGATTTCGAGCGTGGTGTTCCCTGCATAGGATTTGCGTTGCGCCGGCTTGTCTGCATCCATGCATTAAGGCTACCGCGCGCTTCGTCTAGGATGGAAGTGTTGGGCTGAAATGCATTCGCTGGAAAGGAGGCTCGCCCATGAGTAAAGGGTATGGTGTATTTGGCCATGTTCCCGATAATGCGGATGACGATGACCTCCTGCCTTATGAGGATGATGATTCCGGCGTTTCCTGGGGCCATGCGTTGCGCCGTCGCAATCCTTGGAAAAGGGGAGGCGACGAAGGTGCCGATTACGACGATGATCGGTATGGCGCAGATGACACAGATGACACTAATGAGGACAGGAGTCTCTTTGCCGGCAAGAGCAGCGGTATAGGCGGTATCTCTGGCGAGGCAGATGGAATGCTTGGTGGCGCAGGCGCTGCCGGCAGTAGAGCCGTAACGTTTGGCGGAACGGACAGTTTGTCCGCCGCCGATGCGGTGATGCCCTATCGTTTCAGGCAAGGACGTTCCGTATGGTTCGAAGATGAGGACGAAGGCCATTTCGCCGGGGCTGCGAAGCGTGCCGAAGCCCATGCCGTCCCTATCCTTGCGTTACGCAACGATGTGGAATCGTCATCGTCGAATGCCGTGCTCGCTCGTGCCCGTAGCATTGCGCGCAAAGCGGCCACCATGGTTATCAATCCGGTATACAGCGAAAATCATCGAACCGGGTATGCCGAGCTTGACGGCATTCTACGTGGCACCACCAGCCCATCGAGTAAGTATCGTACCAGCGTGCAATTCGACCTCGACACGGGAGAAGCCGTCGGTGGCAAGTGCTCATGCCCGGCTTACGGCCGTGGCTATGGCATGTGCAAGCACATGATTGCGCTCGCCTTCATATTCTGCGATGATCCGCAGCGTTTTGAAGGGTACCGTGCCGGGGCTGTGAGGCCGTCTCGGACGCTGATTGACTATATGGAGCACGTCGATAGGCAAGATGCTCAAGCCAAAGCGCGTCGCCGCAATGCGCTCATGCGCCGATTCGATACTGCAAAAGGACGAAATGGCGCAGGTGGACGACATACGAATAGCGGGTATGGCTCTCGTGCCGGCACCCGCGGCGGCGGGTATCAGGGCGATAGCGAGACTGTGGGCTTGGGACAGGTGCAGCTTGTTCCGATATTGAGTTTCATCGATGGCGTGTGGAGCGTGGAGTTCAAGATCGGATCGACTTCCAATGGGTCCAGCTATGTACTGAAATCGATTCCGCAGTTTGTGCTTACCATGGCGAACGGCGACTATGCGGATTATGGGCAGAAGCTTGCCTTTACCCATACGCCGGATATGTTCGACGATGATTCGCGCCCACTGCTGGGCTTCCTTGACGACGCGATGGCCGTGCGTCGTGCGGCCGAGCAGCAGGACCGGTATTACGGGCATATCGCCATCGACCGTCACCTGACACTTTCAGCACCGGAAGTGGCCCGGTTGCTGTCCGTACGTGAGGGCAGAGGCGTGCAGCTCGTGTTGAACACATGGTTCTCCGGGCAGCCTGCATCGGTGCCGGTTGATGGTGGCGAGCCAGATTTTCTCATGCGCATTGCGCGGCGTGATTTCAATACGTATGGTCCGGATGCCGGGTACCTGCTTACCGGAGTGCCAGCGGTGGAAACCGTGATTGACGGCGGCAAGAATGTATGGCTGTTGCTCGCCACCGCTAATCCGGCCGGTGTGGTATCCGCCATGATGGCGGGCTCTCAGCGTAAAAGCGCAGCAGGATGCCGATTCGTCCGTTGCCCGAAACGATTGATTCCGTTGCGGGGATTACTGGGAGACATGTTTGAACCCGATGGCGAGGGGCAGGTCATCGCCGGCGATGACATCGCCCTGTTCGCACGCACGCTATTGCCTCAGCTGGTTGGCGCCGGATTGTTGGAGGCCAGTGAGATTCCTCGCGAGCTGGCTGAATTAAGCCCTACGGAATGCAGTCTCCAGTTTTATCTGGATCGCGATGAGCATGGTGTGCAATGTGAGGTCAAGGCACGCTACGGCGATGCCATTGTCCCGTTGCTACCCGATGGCCCGACGGTGCATGCTAGGGATGAGCGTTCCATTCCCTTGTCTCGGGGCGTGATTGGGCGTGATTTCGACGCTGAGCATCTTGCGATTGATGTAGTGCGTGAATTCTTTACCATGCCTGACCAGCGCAAGCGCGTTGCGGCCGCCACTCATCAGACGGTGAATGGGTACCGAACGCCGGCCGCGCGAAAGACCGCCAAACAATTCGTGCCTGATGCTGCCACTATCGATCGCGATGACACCACGCAGATTGTTCGTCTTTTTGACGAGGGATTGCCCGCACTGAAGGAAGTAGGGGAGGTCTTCACCACACCGGCTTTTGACCGGCTGATCGCGCCCAAGCCGCCAAGCGTCAAAGTCGGATTGTCCATCAAAGGCAATTTGGTGGAGATATCACCCCTCGCTGATGAAGTACCGCCGGACGAAGTGGGTGCCTTGCTGTCTTCGTATCGTCGGCGTCAACGATTCCATCAGTTGAAGGACGGCACGCTGGTCAAACTCAGCGGCGCGAATCTCAGCACGTTGGACCGATTGGCCAGCGACCTTGATCTGAGCGAGCAGCAGCTCAACTCCGGGCTGATCGAGTTGCCGGGCGGTCGAGCATTCCTACTGGATGGTGAGCTGCCGGATGACGGCTCCGATGTAGTCAAGGACGCTTCGTTCACCGAATACATCGACGATCTCAAGATCATCGACCCTAAGTCGTATGAAGTGCCGGATAGTCTCAAGCATATTCTGCGCCCTTATCAGGTCGAAGGCTTCCAATGGCTGAACACGTTGTGCGACAAGGGTTTTGGCGGCATTTTGGCCGACGAGATGGGTTTGGGCAAATCCGTGCAGCTTATCGCCCTGTTGCTGTCGCGATACCACAACGAATCTAGTAGCATGCCGACCGCTCAAGGTGTGGATGCCGGCAATGCTGGTAATAGTGAATCAGCCGTAACCGGTCATATTACTTTCGATTCCGAAGATGGCGGGCCGCATCCATCATTGATCGTGTGCCCGGCGTCCTTGGTGTACAACTGGGGTGCCGAATTCGCCAAGTTCGCCCCGAGCTTCAACGCCGTGGTGGTGGCCGGTACCAAAGCCGAGCGCCGCACCGCCATCGGCCGCGCGTTCCGGGCGGATGAACCCACCGTGCTCATCACCTCATACGACCTGCTGCGCCGGGATGTCGATGATTACACCGCCAATGAGCAACGTTTCAATGTCATGGCGCTGGATGAAGCCCAGTACATCAAGAATCACACCACGAAGATAGCCAAAGCGGTCAAGGCCGTGGCCGCCGACCATCGTTTCGCCTTGACCGGCACGCCGATCGAGAACCGACTCTCCGAACTGTGGAGCATCTTCGACTTCCTGATGCCGGGACTATTGGGCTCATACAAGCGATTCCATGAGCGCTACGAGTTGCCCATCTCCAACGCCCGGGCTGCAGATGGCAGCACGGCCGAAGGTCGGGCCGCCGCACAGGTCAATCCTGAGGCCGCCCGGGTGTCTCGCCAATTGCAGTCGTTGGTGGGCGTGTTCATCAAGCGCAGGTTGAAGTCCCAAGTGCTGACCGATTTGCCGGACAAGTTGGAGACCACGCTGACCGTGCAGCTTGCCGGCGAACAGCGCAAACTGTATGCGGCCCACGAGCAGCGGCTCAGAATGCAGCTCGAACACAGCGAAGAAGCCGATTTCAACACGTCGAAGATTCGCATCCTCGCCGAGCTGACCAAGTTGCGCCAGATCTGCTGTGATCCAAGGCTGCTGTATGCCGATGCCAAGGATCAGTCGGCCAAGCTTGCCGCCATCACCGAACTGGTGGAAACCTGCGTGAATGAAGGCAAGAAGGCACTGATCTTCTCCCAGTTCACCAGCTTCCTTGATCTGATCGCCGAACGTTTCGACGCGCAAGGCCTGCGCTACTACACCATCACCGGATCCACGCCCAAGAAGAAGCGTCTCGAACTCGTCGACCAGTTCAATGCGGACGATACGCCTGCCTTCCTGATTTCCCTGAAGGCCGGCAACACCGGACTGAACCTGACCGGTGCCAGCGTGGTCATCCACGCCGATCCATGGTGGAACGCCGCCGCACAGGATCAGGCCACCGACCGAGCACATCGTATCGGCCAGACCGAAGACGTCAACGTGTATCAGGTGGTGGCCAAGGACACCATCGAAGAACGCATCTTGGAGCTTCAGCATACCAAGAGCGAGCTCGCCCGCCAGTTCACCGATGCTTCCTTGCTTGCCGACGAAGCCGGCACCGGCGCCAGCGCCCTCACCGAAGCTCCCGCCTCCATCGCCACCCTCACCAAGGACGATCTCCTCAATCTGCTGGGATGAGAAGATCCTGCTCGGTGCTCTTGAGCTTGGGAGGCGGAAACAGTCTGGGCTTTGTGGACCCGTTCGCTAAGCCGAGACCGGAGTCGATAGCGGTGTGGCATGGTGCGTGCGTGGGGAGCGTGATTCAGTTGTTGGCTGAGGCGATTCGGACGCTGTCGTTTTGTGCTTTGTTTTGCCGTTGACCAATTGAAATGCTCGTTGGTAGGAGACCCCCAATAAAGCTCCGATTTGTCGATACGTGAGTCCCTCGTTGCGTAGGGCCCGTGCGGCGAGTCGGGATTCGGCAGCCGCTTGTGCGTTGGCTTTTTTTGCTATTTCGCGCTGCCGGAACATTTCTGTTACGTGTTGTTTGGCTTGTTTCGGCAACACAAACGTCACCTTGAGCTCCGGATTGTCGTCGTCGTTCATGACAGTGATGAGATCTTTAGCCATTGGCTCGATATCGTCAAGTCCTTTGGCCTGGGTCGACCGTTCGATAGCTGGTACCTGAACGTACCAATATCGGCCATCGGGTTGCACAAGCACGTCATAGTTGCTCATTGCCACCACCCCTTTCCGAGTTTCTGCTCGCTCTCGTTGATGATATCCAGCGTGGTTCGTTCTAAGACTTCATTATGGCGGGGGATGGGTATCCTCAACCCGTCCAGGCAGTAAACCTCATGTCTGCTGCCTTGCCGTAACAAATAGAAATCGAGCCCTCGCTGCTTTGCCGCTTGCCGAAGTTTCTTGATGATGAGTTTTCTTCGTGTCATCATAACTCTCAATCTCGCACTAGACAAAATGCGTATGCCGAATTGCCGGGTGGGAGTTGTGGGTAAACGTAGAGATGTTCATTGGTCCTTCGATAAGAGACGCGGACGGACAAGATGGGTGATCGTTCGTTCAGGCTTTCATCCTCGCCGCAACGTCACGGTAGTCTGGAGTGCGTGAATCGCAAGAAACAGCCAGTGGAGAAGTATGAGCGGGGCACCCGTTCGTACACGATGTCGCATATTCGTGGCAAAGACACCAAAATCGAGGTGCTGGTACGCAGCTATCTGTTTCGCAAGGGTTTGCGATTCCGCAAGAACGACAAGCGTTACCCCGGCCACCCGGATGTAGTACTGCCGAAATACCACACCATCGTGTTCATCAACGGCTGTTTCTGGCACATGCATGAAGGCTGTTCCAAACATTCGATGCCGAAATCGAATGTGGAATTCTGGCAGACGAAGCTACTGCGCAATCACAATCGAGACATCGCGCAGCGGGCTGAACTGGAGGCCGCCGGCTGGCGTGTAATTACCGTATGGGAGTGCGAATTAACGAAAGCCGTGCGCGACGAACGCCTCGCACGGCTGTATGAGCAGATTGTTGAAGGAGATGCAGATTCAGCGGAATAATTTCAGCTCCCCCCTGGAGGGGAGCTGAAATCAGGATTCAAACGGGAACTTCAGGCCCCAACGGTCGCGAATCGCATCCATCAGCTCCATGATGCGGATGGTGTCGGCGTGCGGCATCGCCTCGCATTCGATCTTGCCATCCAGCAGCGCGTTGGCCGCATCGGCCACCTCATACTCATAACCGGTCAACTGCGACGGCACCGCAACACTGCGCACAGGCTTGTGATCGCTGTCATAGATGTCGATGGACTCGGGATTGTTGATATTGGTGACCACCAGATAACCCTCGGTGCCCCACACATAGCCGCCGCGATCGGAGGAAACCAGCATCGAACTGGTGGACACGGCCATCGTGCCATCATCGTAATACAACGTGGTGGAATTCTGTGCATCCACACCGGTTTCGGTGGCCATCATCGACGTATCGAAATGATCCAGCGTGCGGCCATGGTCGGCACCGATCGCCATATCCAGGAAGTTCAGCGGATACACGCCCACATCGAGCAGCGCGCCACCGGCACAGGCCGGATCGGTCATACGTGCCTTGCCGGACACCGGATAGCACAGGTTGGCGCTCGCCGCTTTCACCTCGCCGATCTCGCCGGACTCGATAACTTCGTTGATGAGCTTGCGGCTGGGCATGTAGCGCGTCCAGATGGCCTCCGTGCACAGCATGCCGGTTTCCTCGGCCACGGCCAGCGCCTCACGTGCCTGCCCGGCGTTCGCGGTGAACGACTTCTCCACCAGCACGTTCTTGCCGGCTTTCATACACAGGATCGCCTGTTCGGCGTGCAGACTGTGCGGGGTGGCGATATACACCAGATCCACATCCGGGTCCGCCACCAACTCCTCATACGATCCATAAGCCTTGTCAAAATGCCACTGGTCGGCAAAAGCCTGCGCGCGCGTAATATCACGGGCCGCCACCGCATACGGGTGAATCCATGAGGAATACAGTGAATCTTCAGCCATCTGGGTCAGGGTATCGGCCATGGTGTGAGCTATGCGGCCCGCACCCAGAATCGCGACGTTGATTTTTTCGCCGCTGGCCTCGAACTCGGCGCGCTTGCCATTGAATCGACTCATTATTCCTCCTTGAATACGGGTTGGTGCACTCAATCGACCTACAGTGATTATAGAAGAAGAGACCTTGTCCCGTGAGGCGGATAGAACCGAAATATGGAAAACGAAGCAGCGCAGCAGCCCCAATCTCCGGCCGTGTCTCCAGTCATGTCCCGCCGAGCGCGTGAGGCCAATCCCTTCCGTGCCATGGTATTCGGCGAACAAGCAGACAAGATGATCGCCCAAGGTATCAGCGTCATCAAATTAAGCCTTGGCGAGCCCGATTTCGGCGCGCCGCCTGCCGTACGCGACGCCATGCGCGAACAGTACGACGGCCGGGCCCTGCCGTACACCGCCGCCATGGGCCTACCTGAACTGCGCCAAGCCATCGCCGACTTCTACCGCGAGCGTCATGACCTTGACATCGACCCCAAGCGTATCTGCGTGACCGCCGGCGGTTCGGCCGCCCTGCTGTTGGCCACCGCGCTGACCGTGGACCCCGGTGACGATGTGATTGTGGCCGACCCCTCCTACCCGTGCAACCGCGAACTTGTGCGCTCCTTTGAGGGGCGGGTCATCGACGTTCCGACCTCGGCCGTCACCCGCTTCCACCTGACCGCCGACCTGTGCAGCCAGTACTGGACAAGCAAGACCAAGGCCGTAATGATCACGTCGCCGTCCAACCCCACCGGCACCACCATCGACTTCAACGTATTGGACGAGGTGTGCAAGCTGGCCGCCAGCCGCGGCGCATGGCGCATCGTGGACGAAACCTACCTTGATTTGGCCGACCGTGAGCCGGACGGCACCGAAGTCAAGTCCGTACTGGCCTGCGATCCCGGTGCCATCGTGTGCAACAGCTTCTCCAAGTTCTTCGGCATGACCGGCTGGCGTCTCGGCTGGGCTATTCTGCCCGACGACCCCACCGTGCTGGAAGCGGTCGACGACCTGGCCACCAACTACTACCTGTGCGCCCACACGCCCACCCAGCATGCGGCGCTCGCCTGTTTTACGCCGGAGAGTTTGGCCGAATGTGAAGCTCGTCGTCAGGAATTGCTTGCCCGTCGCCGCATTGTGATTGACGGGCTCAAGCGCATCGGTTTGCCGGTTGAGGTGGAGCCGAATGGCGCGTTCTACGCCTACTTCAACATCTCCCGTACTGGTCTGGATGCCTGGACGTTCTGCGAACGCGCGCTGGATGAAGCCCATGTGGCTCTGACTCCTGGCCGCGACTTCGGTGCGGCCACAGCGGATACGCATGTGCGCCTGAGCTATGCCGCCTCACGTGAGGCCCTGACCGAGGGGCTGGAACGTCTCGGAACGTTCGTCGAATCGTTGTGAACGGCGCGGCAGCCGGTGTGATTGTTGTACAGTAGTCGAGTTTGTGTGATGTTCGGCTGGCCTCGCGGTGTTGGTTGCCGGCCGAACGACTCGCCATGGTGGCGCACGGCTGGCTGATTGCGATGGTCGGCCCGTTGTTCGGCCATCACGGGTTGGGTAAGGTCAGGAATAGGGATCATGGTCAATCTGCGTTCGCGCACCACGCGACTTGGTGTGCTTGATATCGGTTCGAACACTATCCACATGCTTATCGTCGACGCCGCTCCCGGCGCTCGCCCTGACCCCGAGGCCAGCACCAAATCCACAGTGCGCCTGATGAAGTATTTAAAGGACGACGGCTCAATCAAGAAGTCCGGCATCGAGGCGATTCTGGAAGCCGTGTCCCAGTGCATGCGGTTGGGCGAGGAATACGAAATCACCCAACTGCCACAGTCACCAACAACGCCGCATGATCGGAGCCCTCGACTTTGACCACCTTGCATTGCCCGGCCTTCATGCCCTGATCAAGCACCACGTGGTCAATACCGGCGAACATTGGCACAGTCGCACGGTTCGTGGGCCATGAGAACGTAAACCCATGTCCGGATTCACGTGCGGCATCCACGAACCGGTCGCCAAGAAAATCACGGAATGGTGTGTGATCGTAAGTGGCGTTGAAATCGCCCATGAAAATATACCGTGTATCCGTATGCCCGCGCATCAGACCCAACTCATCCAGCGATCGCTTCCACTGCCGCCAATAGCCCGGTACAGGTGCAGTGGTGTGCACGGATATGAATCGAATCTGCTGGCCACCCATATCCACCGTGCCGCCGGGCATGAATGAGGCGCTGGAATTCACGTCATCGTCGGCCGGATCGGCAAGTGGCGTGGCCGACCAGAGGCCGTTACCGAATACGCCGTCAGACGATGAGACCTGCGCATACGGCAGATAGTGCTCAATACCAGCCTCGTTGAGTTTTTTGACGAAATCCTCGGTGGTCTCCTGCAAAGCAAGCACTTCGACGCGCTGATCGCGGACCAGCTCGACGATGGCTTGCGGATCGGCCTGCCCCTTGTACACATTGAAGGTCATGACGCGCGCATAGGCGTCGCTGGTGTTGGGGGAGGCTACGGCCACGGCGTTCTGCGCGGCTTGGGAAAGCGGATCGGCTGAGTAGAAGAACGGATACTGCCAATAGCCATTGCATGCGATTGTGGCAGCGGCGATCAATGCGGCAAGGATACGTCGCGACACGATGGCCAACAGTAGGGCGATCAAACCAAGCAACATGAACCAGGGCGTTGCCGATACCACAATCGGCACAAACGGCAGTTCCTGCAAATCGGCAGGTAGCGCGCGGGCGGCAGTACCGGCAAGGGCAAGAAGGGCGAATATCGCGGCAAGAAAACCAAGCAGATGGTGCCGTTTACGTGGCCTTACTGCGGACTTGGATACTGGGCGCGCCGTGGCTTTGGCAGAGCGTGGCTTGGAAGTAGCGCGGGCTCGTACGCTTGCGCCTGTGGTCGTGCTCCGTGCCTTTGCCATACTGCCCTTTCTTTTGGCTCGCCTGTCGTTACCTTGCTTTTCGTGCGATTTGCCACTGTACCGTGTGCGGCTTGTCTTTCGGTGTCTTTTCGCCATGCGCAAGAGCAGTTCGCACCAAACCGGCACGAAAACCGGCCATGCCTTGGTGCCGGGTTCTGTCAGGTGGCTTGCATAGACTGCCATGCGGTTTACGCAGGCTGCCACGCGAACATGATGCGACTGGGCGTGCGGCCGTGTACAATGAAACGTCGTTGCCCGAGTAGCTCAGTGGATAGAGCACCGCTCTCCTAAAGCGGGTGTCGTCGGTTCGAATCCGATCTCGGGCACTTGTCTTTGGAAGTGTGGCGGTACCTCAATCTCTATCTATCGGTGATGAGGCGCAACGTA
>ERZ1031746.632-NODE-632-length-12287-cov-7.085350_pt1 | contig 12287 bp, 10 predicted proteins | sample MGYA00518171_ERZ1031746 | MGnify/ENA primary metagenome ERZ1031746 (study PRJEB33719, sample SAMN04261238) | wastewater metagenome | biome: rural village; feature: human; material: feces | host: Homo sapiens | place: El Salvador | collected 2013-01-07 ...
TTCCGATCTGATTAGGTATATCAATCCAGATTTAAAAGGATTTTCAGCAGCCAGCTTCAGTGATAAAAAAGTAATAAAGATGATAGAAAAAGGAGAAGAAGCTGGAAAAAAGGCCATGAAAGATCTCTTGAAAATCAATAAGAAAATACAAAAGCAACACAAATAAAAAAAGCGTCGCTGTTACCAAACATTTTGGCTACAGCAACGCTTTTCTGCTATATCTGACACAAAAACTCCAAAACTTATTTACGCAATATACACCCAATAGATACCAGCCAAAATTGCTAATACCAGCATGCCGATAATAGTCTTAACCAAACATGTTGCAACCTTCTTTACAATCAAGAAACCAACGACCAGCACAACCAAGGCAAAAATATAATATCCGAAATCATCCATTTTACTATTATAATTTATTTAAAAAGACTAAAATCGAGACTCATTACTTCACAAAAGCCATACTATATTTTTACTTAAAAACCTTACGGAACTCAGCAGGAATAGGAGTTTCAAACTCCATAGGCTGATGAGTTACAGGATGATAAAAACAGAGCACATATGCATGAAGACAAAGACGATGACAAGGATCATCTCCATTGCCATATTTTATATCCCCACAGACAGGATGTCCCATATCAGCAGTATGCACACGAATCTGATTTTTACGACCAGTCTCTAAGCGAAACTCTACCAAAGAATAATCAGTCGAACGAGTGAGCGTATGAAAGTGAGTTACAGCATATTTACCTCCATTATTAGTAGGACTGCTATATGTAATATAAGCTTTATTATCCTTGAGCCAATTAGCAATCGTTCCCTCATCTTCCTCCATCTCTCCAGAGACAACAGCTACATATCTACGGTCATAAACATTGTTGTGCCAATCATTCTCCAAAGCAAGTTCAGTCTGCTTATCCTTCGCATAAATCATCAGACCAGAAGTATCACGATCAAGGCGATGAACGACATGTGCCTGACAATTCTGACGTGACTTATGGAAATAGTCATCCAGAACAGCTTTCACATTCAGCGTAGAATGCCCAGCAGCCATACTCAAGATACCCACGTTTTTCTCAACAACGACAAGATACCTATCCTCGTAAACTATCTTAACAAATCGATTTTTAAACTTATCATTGTTTTTCTTAGTTTTACTGACTGAGATTTTCATACCAGGACGCAGCGCATAATCAAACTGCGTAATGATCTTACCATCCACTTTAATACCTCGTCCCTGGAGAGTCAACTTAATCTTGGTTTTACTCTCCCCTTTGATATTTTCAAGAAGCCATTCCAGGAGCGGAGCCGGTTTTCCTACTACATAGTGAGCATATTCGTTAGGAACGCCATAGCCTCCCCTTTGGTTGGCACTTTTCTGCCATTTATTGCTTTGATGCGCCATATTCTATTTCTATTATTTTCAATTTTCAAATGTTTTAAAATACAAAAGTACTTCTTTTTGACAACACCACCAAGCCTCTGTGACATTTTAACTAAAAATTAAGCAAGTTTTATCATCAAAGCATTGATATTCAAATATTTTTTCGTAACTTTGCAGCCAAAATTAAAAAAGAAAAGGTATTAATTAATAATGATCACAGTAACAAATCTTGCAATCCAATTCGGAAAAAGAGTTCTTTACAAGGATGTAAACCTCAAGTTCACTCATGGTAACATCTATGGTATTATCGGTGCCAACGGCGCAGGTAAATCAACTTTGCTCAAAGCCATCAGTGGCGATCTTGAGCCAAATAAGGGTAGTGTAGAAATGGGACCAGGCGAGCGTCTCTCTGTCTTGGAGCAGGACCACTTTAAATACGACGAATTTCGTGTAATGGACACCGTCTTGATGGGACACCAGCCTCTTTGGGAAAACATGAAGGAGCGTGAGCGCCTTTATGCTAAACCAGAAATGACAGAAGAAGACGGTAACAGAGCTGCAGACCTGGAGTTGAAGTTTGCAGAGATGAATGGTTGGGAGGCCGAAAGCAATGCAGCACAACTTCTTCAGAATCTTGGCGTAAAAGAGGAACAGCACAACAAGCTTGTTGGTGAACTCTCTAACACAGAGAAAGTGCGCGTCATGTTGGCAAAAGCTCTCTTTGGAAACCCAGACAACCTTCTCCTCGATGAGCCTACCAATGACCTCGACCTCGATACTGTAGAATGGTTGGAAGAATACTTAAGCAACATCGAGCAAACCGTATTGGTTGTATCTCACGACCGTCACTTCCTCGACTCAGTAAGTACCCAGACCGTGGATATCGACTTTGGAAAGGTAACCATGTTTGCCGGTAACTACTCTTTCTGGTATGAAAGTTCACAGTTGGCTCTCCGTCAGGCTCAAAACCAGAAGATGAAGGCTGAGGAGAAGAAAAAGCAGTTGGAAGAATTCATCCGCCGTTTCTCTGCCAATGTTGCAAAGAGCAAGCAGACTACCTCTCGTAAGAAGATGCTCGAGAAACTCAACGTTGAGGAAATCCGCCCATCAAGCCGTAAATATCCTGGCATTATCTTCCAGATGGACCGTGAACCAGGAAATCAGATTCTTGAGGTAGAAGGTTTGAAGGCATGCGACGAGGACGGAACTGTACTTTTCGATAACGTAAACTTCAATATCGAAAAGGGCGAAAAGGTAGTATTCCTCTCTCATAATCCAAAAGCGATGACCGCTCTCTTTGAAATCATCAATGGCAACAGAAAGGCTGATGCAGGTGAATATAAGTGGGGTGTTACCATCACAACAGCCTATCTCCCACTCGACAATACAGAGTTCTTTGAAAGCGATAAGAACCTGGTAGATTGGTTGAGTCAATATGGTCCAGGTAATGAGGTAGCCATGAAGGGCTACTTGGGTAGGATGCTCTTCAGCGGTGAGGAAGTACTGAAGAAAGTAAACGTACTCTCCGGTGGTGAAAAGATGAGATGTATGATTGCCCGTATGCAGTTGCAGAATGCCAACTGTCTGATTCTTGATACTCCAACCAACCACTTGGACTTGGAAAGTATCCAGGCTTTCAACAACAACTTGGTGGCATTCAAGGGCAATATTCTTTTTGCCAGCCATGACCACGAGTTCATCAACACCGTAGCAAACCGCATCATCGAGCTGACTCCATCTGGCACAATCGACAAACTCATGTCTTACGACGAGTATATCTACGACGAGGCTATTAAGGAGCAAAAAGCTAAGATGTACGGATTGCAGTAATCCTGCTCATACAGGATTGAATATTGCAAAGACAAACGAGAAGTCTTATATACATTAATATATAATAGGTGCCAGCCTTTTCAGGTTGGCACACTTTTTGTCATGAAGATTCTAAAAAAATCAAAAGTAAATTTACAACTATGTCTAAAGAAAGAGATATAAATATAGAAGACGGCAACGTCAAGGAGCAGGCTCACAACGAGCAAGTATCCAATGAGCAGGAACAAAACACCCATGCTGAAGACAACCAGTCTGACAAAAATGCGGGTGCAGAGAACGAATCTGACAGCGATGCTGACAAAAAGACAGAGGACAACAATGCTGCCGACAAAAAGGCAGAAGAAACAGAATTGAATCCACTTGAGAAAGCTCAAAAAGAAGTGGAAGACCTCAAGAAGCAATTGCTCTACAAGACTGCTGAGTTTGAAAACTATCGCAAACGCACTCTCAAAGAAAAAGCAGAACTGATACTCAATGGCGGAGAAAAAACAATTTCAGCCATTTTGCCAGTACTCGATGATTTTGAGCGTGCCATTGCTGATAAGAGTGAAGACCCTAAGGCTATCAAAGAAGGTGTTCAGATGATTTTCAACAAATTCATCAAGACATTGGAAGGATTAGGCGTAAAGAAGATAGAGACTACAGACAAGGACTTTGACGTAGATTTCCATGAGGCCATCGCTATGGTTCCGGGAATGGGCGATGACAAGAAAGGTAAGGTTATCGACTGCGTACAGACAGGTTACACCCTCAACGACAAAGTAATCCGCCACGCAAAGGTAGCAGTAGGACAATAATTCAGAACATTCAATCAGAAGTTAGCAAATGGCTAAGAGAGACTATTATGAGGTGCTGGGCGTCGATAAGTCAGCATCCGATGACGAGATCAAGAAGGCTTATCGAAAGATTGCCATCAAGTATCATCCTGATCGCAACCCCGGCAACAAAGAGGCTGAGGAGAAATTCAAGGAAGCAGCTGAGGCTTACGATGTTTTAAGAGATCCTCAGAAGCGCCAGCAATATGACCAGTTCGGATTCGACGGTCCACAAGGTGGATTCGGTGGATTTGGCGGAGGTGGCAACATGAATATGGACGACATCTTCTCCATGTTCGGAGACATCTTCGGAGGACACAGCGGAGGTTTCAGCGGATTTGGCGGAGGCTTTGGTGGCGGCGGTGCTCGCCAGCAATATCAGGGAAGCGATCTGCGCGTGAAAGTAAAACTCACTTTGCAGGAAATTGCCACAGGTGTTACCAAGAAATTCAAAATTCGCAAGGATGTTACTTGTGAGGAATGTCATGGTACAGGATGCGAAGGCGGTGCACAACCAGAAACATGCCATACATGTAATGGTACAGGATATACTATCAAGACCGTTCGCTCTATGTTCGGCATGATGCAGACTCAGGTTCCATGCCCAGACTGTCATGGAGAAGGTACCATCATCAAGAACAAGTGTAAGCACTGTGGCGGTGATGGTATCGTAAAAGGTGATGAAGTCGTAGAAATCAACATTCCTGCTGGTGTTGAAGACGGCATGTGTGTCAGTGTTCGCGGCAAAGGAAATGCAGGCAAGCATAATGGCATCAATGGTGACATTCAGGTTCTTATCCAGGAAGAAAAGAGCGACATCTTTGAGCGTAACGGTCAGGACCTGTATTACAATCTTGTTCTTGATTTCACTACTGCAACTCTTGGCGGAGAGGTAGAAGTACCAACTATTGATGGTAAGACTACCCTCAAGATTGAACCAGGAACCCAGCCAGGCAAGCAGATGCGCCTCAGAGGAAAAGGACTTCCTGCCGTACAGGGTTATGGTTACGGAAAGGGTGACATCATCGTCAACATCACCGTATTTGTACCAAAGACCCTTACCAAGGAGGAAAAAGCACTTGTCTTGAAATTTAAAGAATGCGAGAACTTCAAGGCTGATAGTGCCACCAAGAAGTCTCTCTTTGAAAGTTTCAAAAACCTCTTTAAATAAACGAGAATATATTGATAAAAATGAAAGGAGCAATCCTGTCTGGCAAAGGCAGGGTTGCTCCTTTATATATAATAAGGTGTAATAAACGCAGAAAAGTAATGAATTATCAAGAAACCATAGAATATCTGTTCAACAGCACTCCTGTTTTTGAAAAGGTAGGTGCCAAGGCTTACAAGCCAGGTTTGCAAACCACCGAAACGCTTGACAAGCATTTCGGACACCCTCATCGCCAGTTCAAAAGCATTCATGTCGCAGGTACCAACGGCAAGGGTTCCTGCTCTCATACCCTTGCTGCCATTCTTCAATCAGAAGGATACAAAGTTGGACTCTTTACATCTCCACATCTGGTAGATTTTCGTGAACGTATCCGAGTAAACGGAGAATGCATCAGCGAACAATACATTATCGATTTCGTAGAAAAAGAACGCAGATTCTTCGAACCTCTACATCCATCATTCTTTGAATTGACCACCGCTCTGGCATTCAAGTACTTTGCCGAACAAAAGGTTGATATCGCCATTATCGAAGTAGGACTCGGTGGTCGCTTGGACTGCACCAACATTATCACCCCTATCCTATCTATCATCACTAATATCAGTAAGGATCATACCCAGTTCTTAGGCAACACTTTGGCTGACATCGCAGGCGAAAAAGCAGGCATCATCAAGCCAGGAGTACCAGTCATTATCGGAGAAGATCTGCCAGAAACACGTCCAGTTTTCCAGCAAAAGGCACAGAAAGAAAACTCTCCTATCATTTTCGCCCAAGATGAAAACCAGCAGGAAGTCCAGAAAGCAGAACATATTAATGGAAAAATGGAATACACTACCCGTACATGGGGTAAGCTGACAGGAGAACTCTGCGGCGATTATCAGGCCAAGAATATGAACACCATCCTTAATGCCGTCAAGTATCTTACACTTGTCAAGGACAAAGGAACATCCATCAAATATGGAATTTCCCATGTAACAGAACTGACAGGATTGATGGGTAGATGGCAGAAGATACAAGACAAGCCTTTGGTAATCTGCGATACAGGTCATAATGTAGGCGGATGGCAATATCTGGCTCCTCAGATCAAGGCACAAGCATGCAGACAGCTTCGCATCGTTTTTGGCATGGTAGATGACAAAGATGTCACAACTGTGATGAAAATGCTTCCCAAGGACGCAATTTACTATTGGACACAAGCAACTACAAAAAGAGCCATAAAAGTGGAAAAAATCGCGGAATTAGGCACTTCGTTAGGACTCAACGGAAACGTGTATTCTTCTGTTAATAAAGCATTTAAAGCAGCACAGGCAGACGCTGCTGAAGATGATTTTATCTTCGTTGGAGGGTCAAGTTACATTGTAGCCGATTTCCTTTCATAAGTTATTTTTTGTTTTTTTAAATCAATAAATTGCTAAAATATTTGTAATAATCATTTTTTTTTAGTTACTTTGCAGTAGATAATAACTTAAACGATAAAGTAACTAAAAAATTAGGATATTATGAGCGAAAAAGTAGAAAACCTCTGTGGTCTGAAAAGAGAAGATTTTCAGACCACTGTAAATGGAAAGCAGACCGACCTCTTCATCTTGAAGAATAGTCAGGGCAATGAAGTTGCAGTAACAAACTACGGCGGTGCAATTGTGGCTATCATGATGCCAGACAAAGATGGCAATTATGCTAACCTCATCCAGGGTCATGACAACATCCAGGATGTTATCAATTCACCAGAGCCTTTCCTAAGCGTACTCATCGGTCGCTATGGAAACCGTATTTGTGACGGTAAGTTCACATTACACGGCAAAGAATACCAGTTGGCTCTCAACGATGGCAAGAATCACTTGCATGGCGGTCCTACCGGTTTCCATGCACACGTTTGGGATGCAACCCGCATGAGCGAGAATGCTGTCGTATTAAAATATACCAGCCCTTACGGAGAAGAAGGTTTTACAGGAGAAATGGACGTTTGGGTGGCTTACACCTTGACTGACGATAACGAGTTGGTTATCAAGTATCAGGCTACAACCAACAAGTTGACTATCGTGAACCTGACAAACCACGGTTTCTTCTCAATCCAAGGTATCGGCAACCCTACACCAACCATTGACAATATCATTTGTGAGGTGAATGCTGATTTCTATTTGCCTATCGATGAGACTTCTATTCCTACAGGTGAGATCTTGAAGGTGGAAGGCACTCCATTTGATTTCCGCAAACCGAAACCAATTGGTCAGGATATCAATGCAGACAATGAACAAATCAAGAATGGTTCAGGATATGACCACAACTACGTACTCAACAAGAAGGAAGAAGGCGAGATGAGTTTTGCTGCAAGAATCAAGGATCCTGTTAGCTGTCGTACAATGGAAGTTTATACTACCGAACCAGGTTTGCAGATGTATACAGGCAACTTCCTGAAGGGTATCAAGGGTCAGCATGGTGCAACATTCCCACGCAGAAGTGCAGTCTGCTTTGAGGCTCAACACTTCCCAGACTCACCAAACCGCTCATATTTCCCAAGTGTACGCTTGAAACCAGGCGAAACATACACACAGAAAACTATCTATAAGTTTGGTGTTGACAAATAAAAGAAACTTGTATGGTTCAGTCTTATCCTTAAGATAACCTTATTTATAAGATAGACCATATATTTAAACATAGGAGTGGCAGCTCAAAAACTGCCACTCCTTTCCAAGTCTATAAACAAAACATTTAAATATCAACTATTAAAGAAAAAATGGAAAACCAAAAACAAAATGGTAACATCATTGCCATTATCACGATGATGTTCCTCTATGCGATGATTTCATTCGTCACAAACTTAGCTGCTCCTATCGGAGTCATCTGGAAAAACGTATTTGCCGATAGCGGTAGCGCCAACATGATTGGTATGCTAGGTAATGCCATGAACTTCTTGGCTTACCTCTTCATGGGTATCCCTGCTGGTAAATTGTTGACTAAAATCGGTTACAAGAAAACAGCTCTTACTGGTATTGCTACTGGTTTTGTCGGCGTATTCATCCAGTTCCTCTCAGGTAAGTTTGGTGTCGATGTATCAGGCTTCTCTGTTTATCTCTTCGGTGCATTCATCTCAGGTTTTGCTGTATGTATTCTGAATACTGTAGTAAACCCTATGTTGAATCTTCTCGGTGGCGGCGGTAACCGCGGTAACCAGTTGAACCTCATTGGGGGTACACTGAATTCTTTATCTGGTACTTTAACTCCAATGCTCGTAGGTGCCCTTATCGGTACAGTAACAGCCAATACCCAGATGGTAGATGTCAACTTGGTACTTTACATCGCTCTCGCAGTATTTGCAGCTGCCTTTGTATGCTTGCTCTTCATCCCTATCAAGGATCCTGAGATGGGTAAGACAACAGCCAAGACTGTATTCGAGCATTCACCATGGGCATTCCGCCATTTCAACCTCGGCGTTATCGCCATCTTCGTATATGTAGGTGTTGAGGTAGGTATCCCAGGAACTTTGAATTTCTACATTTCAGATACAACAGCCAATGGTGGTGGCTTCATCAACGGCGCAGCCTTGGCAAACGCAGCAGCTATCGGTGGTTTCGTAGCAGGAACATACTGGTTGCTCATGTTGGTGGGCCGTTTGTGCTCCAGCTTCATTGCCAACAAGGTTTCAAGCCGTTCTATGATGATTGTCGCTAATGGTGCAGGTATGCTGTTCATTCTTTTGGCAGTACTTCTTGGCAAATCAACAACTGTAGATATGCCTGTATTTACAGGTTCTTCATTCCAGTTGGTAACAGTCCCTATCTCAGCCATGTTCTTGGTACTCTGCGGTCTTTGCACCTCTATCATGTGGCCAAGTATCTTCAACCTTGCTACAGAGGGTCTTGGCAAATATACAGCCCAGGCTTCAGGCATCTTCATGATGATGGTAGTAGGTGGTGGTTTGATGCCATTGGTACAGAACTTCATCGCCGATAATGCAGGTTACATGTTGAGCTACATCGTACCTCTCATTTCTATGGGTTACATGTTCTTCTATGCAATCGCTGGTTGCAAGAACATCAACAAGGACATTCCTGTAGAATAATCTTAGGAATACCCTCTATAATGGTTGGCTTTCCATGAGTACAAATCACGGAAAGCCATTTACTAAATAAAGCAAATCTTTTAAATATTAACAATTTAACAATCTAAACTATAAGAATTATGGATATCGAAAAAGTAAGAAGCCGCTTCATCAAGCACTTTGATGGTAAAACAGGTAATATTTATATGTCTCCAGGCCGCATCAACCTTATCGGTGAGCACACCGACTACAATGGTGGATTCGTATTCCCAGGTGCAGTAGATAAGGGTATTATGGCAGAGATTCGTCCTAACGGCACAGATACAGTAATGCTCTACTCTATCGACTTGAAAGACCGTGTAGAATTCAAGGTGAATGATCCTGAGGGTCCTCGTGCTTCTTGGGCACGCTACATCTATGGTATTTGCCAGGAAATGAAGACATTGGGTGTTGAGGTGAAAGGTTTCAATGCAGCATTCTATGGTGATGTACCTCTCGGTGCTGGTATGTCTTCTTCTGCTGCTCTTGAGAGCTGCTTCGCATTTGCTTTGAACGATCTCTTCGGTGACAACAAGGTTTCTAAGTGGGATCTCGTATTGGCCGGTCAGGCTACTGAGCACAAGTATATCGGCGTAAACTGCGGTATCATGGACCAGTTTGCTTCTGTATTCGGCAAGGAAGGTAAATTGATGCGCCTCGATTGCAACAGCCGTGAGTTTGAGTACTTCCCATTCAACCCTCAGGGCTACAAGCTCTGCTTGGTAAACTCTAAGGTAAAGCATGAGTTGGCTGGTTCTCCATACAACGACCGTCGCAACTCTTGTGAGAATGTGGTTAAACACATCGCCGCTAAGCATCCAGAGGCTAAGTTCGAAACCCTCCGTGATTGCACATGGGAGCAGTTGGAAGAGGTTCGTGCAGAAGTTGGCGAAGAGGATTACAGCCGCGCTCACTTTGTATTGGGCGAGAAAGACCGTGTATTGGCAGTCTGCGATGCGCTCGAAAAGGGTGACTACGAGACTGTAGGTCAGAAGATGTATGAGACTCACTATGGTTTGAGCAAGGAATATGAGGTAAGTTGCGAGGAGCTCGACTTCTTGAACGACTTAGCTAAGGAGAATGGTGTTACTGGTAGCCGTATCATGGGTGGCGGCTTCGGTGGCTGCACCATCAACTTGGTAAAGGATGACATCTATGACAAGTTCGTAGAAGATGTTACCGCTAAGTTCACAGCTAAGTATGGTCATGCTCCAGAGATTTACCCTGTAGTTATCTCTGAGGGTTCTCACAAGGTTTGCTAATATACATTATAATATATTATATAACTAATACACATGATATGCTATATCAAGTATAATATATAATGTATCAGAAAAACAAGTCCACGAAAACTAATAAAAGGTTAGTTTTTCGTGGGCTTTTCTTATTTCCATCATGTCACACACAAACAGACTATTTTAAGCTATTTTATCCCTGTTACCGCCCACGATAATACAAATAGTGTTAAAAACACACTTTAGAATAAAAATAATGAGGAAAAAGTATTGTACTTTCGAGATAAAGTATTAATTTTACACCCAAATAATAAAGTTTCTAATAATCAACCTAAAAAATGAAAGATATCAAAAATCTAATTTTGGGAGCTGGCTTAGTAACAGTCATGCTTTCTGCATGTGAGAATTCAAACCTCACACAGTCTGGTTTAAATCCTGCTGATTTCGACTCAACAGTCCTCGGCAAGAAAACGGAGTTGATTACCCTCAAGAACAATCAGGGTATGGAAGTTTGTCTTACCAATTATGGTGGACGCGTAGTTTCCATTTCTGTGCCAAACAAGGATGGTAAGCCAACAGACGTTGTATTGGGTTATGACAATATTCACCAGTATGCCGACACCCTCAACTCACCATCAGACTATGGTTCTTCTGTAGGTCGTTATGCCAACCGCATCAAGGACTCCAAATTACAGTTGAATGGCCAGACCTATCAGTTGAAGGCTAACGATAATGGAAACTGCCTGCATGGTGGCGGTGCCACAGGCTGGTTGAACCAGGTTTACGACGTAACAGCCAAGAACGATTCATCCGTGACATTCACTATCCATGCTAAGGACGGCGAGAATGGTTTCCCTGGTAATGTAACAGCAACAGCCACCTATACTGTCAAGAGCGACAACACTCTTGATATTGTATTTGGTGCAACAACTGATAAGGAGACAGTCATCAATATGACCAACCACTCCTACTTCAATCTCAACGGTGATCCTTCCAAGGAAGGTTTTGACCAGATTATGTATGTGAATGCCGACAAGTTCACTCCTTCAGACAAACTCTATATTCCTACAGGAGAAATCAAGGATGTGACAGGTACTCCTATGGACTTCCGCACTCCTACAGAGATTGGCAAGAAGGTGGATTACAACTTTGAGCAGATTAAGAATGCTACAGGTTATGACCACAACTGGTGCCTGAACACATACAAGAATGGCAAGGGCGATGACAAGACTGTTTGCGCCAGCCTCTACTCTCCTAAGAGTGGAATCCTGCTTGAAGTATTCACCAATGAACCAGGTATTCAAGTCTATACCGGTAACTTCCAGGGCACAGGCATCTCTTGCAAGCATGGCATCAAGTATCCTAAGCATGTAAGTGTATGCTTCGAGAGCCAGAAATATCCAGACTCTCCTACCAAGATTTCACAGGGAGTGAAGGATTGGACTGACGCAACCTTAAAACCAGGCGAGAAATACTACTCTCACCTTGCTTATAAATTTAGCGTAAAGAAATAAGACTCCTCTTATCAAAGCCTTTTCCTTATTCATTTAAGGAAAGGCTCTGAAAACTCAACAAAGAGAAGAAAACTCTATAAAGGGGAAAAGATAAAACTATTAATAATAAACACAACAATCTTATAGTAAAATTATGAATTGGAATTCAACAGAATTCGTATGGCTGGATTGGACAGTACTCGCCATTGGTGTAGTTGGCGTTATTTGGGCAGTATGGCATGCGATTGTGAAAGACAGAAAGGCTCAGAAGGGCGAAGACTCTTCTGCTT
>ERZ1031746.633-NODE-633-length-12280-cov-5.284090_pt1 | contig 12280 bp, 18 predicted proteins | sample MGYA00518171_ERZ1031746 | MGnify/ENA primary metagenome ERZ1031746 (study PRJEB33719, sample SAMN04261238) | wastewater metagenome | biome: rural village; feature: human; material: feces | host: Homo sapiens | place: El Salvador | collected 2013-01-07 ...
GAAGCTCGTCCACGGTAAACCCGTCGAGCACGGCGAAAGCCTCGTCTATGGAATACCATTGCGGCTGTCAGCGCCAGCGCCGTCACCCGGTGGGACGTAGGGGTAGGGGGGGTACAAGAAGCGGATGCCCCAGAACGCGCATTGCGAGCCTGCGATAAGAAATCATAGAAACCTCCTTTGAAAAGTGTGAGTTTTGCACAGAAGCTCCCAATGAAGCGGCAGGAGCTTGTGAAAGAAGCATAAATGTTGAGTCTAATTTAGACTACCACATTCCGGCCATAATGTGGCCGGATCTGCGTGAATCGCCGTGTTTTGTGCATGAATCGCCTCGCGGATGTCTCGAAACGCCCTGAAACAGAGCGCTGCATGGGCCGTACAGCGGGGCCGGGGGCAGACAAAGATATTGACAAGCGGGGAGGTTTCTGGTATTCTACTAAAGTACCCTGTGCAAACGATACCCGCTGGTGTGGCGCAATGGCAGCGCAACTGATTTGTAATGGCCAGAGGCCAAGATAGAGATAAAATCAACTGTCCGAATGTGATTTTTTATGTTCGGGCATTATTTTTTACTCTTTTCTCGAGCGGCGTGGCGTAACTGATTGAATCCTTCCAAGCAGAAATAAAAAGGGCATCTTTAGACGAAAAAGCGCGCTTGATGAGGATGAACTTCTTCCAAAACTGGAAATCACTGGAACAAACAAATGGAGGAAGCTGTTTATGAAACGAGCCATACAGAAGAGTACGACTGCCGACACAATAGGCCTTTTGGAGGCGTTCGAGGAGTTCATCGAGGAGAAAGAGGCACAGAACAAAAGCCCGCAGACCATTCACAATTACCGCCAGACCTTTGAGGCGTTCTGTAAGTTCAATGGGTTTGACCGGCATACCAGCGTAGAAAGCGTGAACCGAAAGGTCTTTCTGGATTGGGTCAATGATATGGCGCAGGACAAGAAGCCGGTCACGGTGAATCATTATCTGCGGGACGTCCGGGTGTTTCTTAACTGGTGTATGGACGACGACCACCACTACATCGAGAAGCCCTTTAAGATGAAGGAAATGACGATGCAGGATACCAAGCCGAAAGTATTCTGTGACGAGGACATGGCACGTCTGATGGAAAAGCCGAACCTCAAAGCGGACTTCCCGGAGTGGCACACCTATGCCATTGTCTGCTGGATCATGGACAACGGAAGCCGGACGGAAACGGTGTGTTGTGCCAAGATGAGCGATGTAGATTTCAAGAACAAGACGATAACCTTCTCCCATACCAAGAACCGGAAGGCGCAGGTCGTGGGAATGTCTGACGCGCTCAGCTCAATTCTGAAAGAGTACATCCGCAAATGGCGTTATGATGTGGAAGGGGATGCCTGGCTGTTTCCCAATATCGGCGGAGAGCAACTGACGGGGAGTGGACTCCGCTGCGCGTTCAAGCGGTATTGTCTGAGCCGGGGCGTGAAGCAGCACAATGTGCATGGTCTGCGGCATACCTTTTCGCTCTACTATATAAGAAATAACGGTAATCAGTTCAAATTGCAAAAAATCCTCGGTCATTCGACGATGGAAATGACCCGGCGGTATGTGAATCTGGCTGCGGCAGATATTACAAGCGACTATGACCGGTTCTCGCCGCTGGCAAATGCAAAGCGCAAGACGTGCCGCGCGAGGGCGATTCATCGGGCGGAAGAGGATTGAATATACTTTTTAATGGGGCGGCATCGTGATGTGGGCGGTGCTGCTCCTTTTGATACAAAAACAAAATATGTTCAACAATAAGCTTGAAGTAAACAACTATTTATAGTATAATGAGACTATCAAACGATTGAAAGGGGGCGGTAGCCAGAAAAGGCTCATCCCATCCTGTGAAATAGCAAGACACATTCGGGCAGCTGTAAACGAACCCGATAGCAATAGGTTTACAGCAAATTTTATTTCACGGGAGGGCCTAAAATATGAGCCTCGAAAAAGGTACGAACGAAAAAACTATGCTGATTGCACCTCCGCCCCAAAGAAGACGGAGTGGTGTCCCGGCGGCAGTAGAACTGCTGGGAGGATTCTCTGAGCTGGGATTGGCACCGGGTGAACAAAGCCCTGCACCGTCTCAGTTGGTGAAACAGCCGACGGATGAAATGACAGAGCAAGTGCGGCTCATGGAAGAAGCGCGAATCGCAGAAATGCTTTTCGAGAGAACTGCACCGGTCTTGCCAGAGGATGCTTACTATGTCTCACAGGCAATCGGCGATTCTATCCGGAGCTGGGGATTTGGGCGCTATGTGATCGACGCGGGAACAGGGGCAGGTAAGACAACTGCTATCATGAACCTGCTGAAGGAAATCGTGGCTTCGACTCCCAGGTATGAGGCTGTCGAGCGCAAGCGAATCCTGTACCTGTGCAACCGGAAAGCACTGCGGGAGCAAATTATTCAAGCCGTCTTTGGGGATGACTGCGAAAGGGACTTCCGAGATTGGGATTTGATCAAATGGGAAATGATGGACTGCCTGAGCTTTGAGTTTGTCGATGTCATGACCTATCAGAAGCTTCAGAAGGACTATCAGAATGACCCGGAGAAGACGATAGAGCACATCAAACGATGCTATACCTATATTGTCTGCGATGAAGCGCATTATTTTGTGAACGATGCGAGCTTTAACCACAAAACAGACACGATGTACCAGTGCATTGAGCAGTTGATTCCATGCAAAACGGTTATCTATATGAGCGCTACGATGGAGTTTTTGATTCGGAAATGGAAAGAGGAGGGAACACTTCCTCCGGAGAACTACTACCGAATCCCAAGAAGAAAATCGTGCGTCTCAGAGATTCGATTCTATTACCGGGATGCAGAGCGCAAAGCCCTTTTGGATGCGATTCCACCCGATGAAAAGGCCATCGTATTTGTGACGACCCATGCGGCGCTTGAGAAAATGAAGCTGATATACGGCGACGATGCTGCATATTACTGCTCTGATAATAACAAGCACGGGGCCATGGACGCACTGCGCGACTGTGTCAGGGGAGGAAGGCTCCTGAAACAAATCCTCTTTACCACGACAGTCCTCTATAATGGCGTTGACATCAAAGACGAGACAGTCAAACATATTTTCATTGAGCAGTGGCTTCATATGGAAGTGATTCAGGAAATTGGCCGAAAGCGTTCTCTGAGTGAAAATGATACCTGCAAGCTGTATCTGCGCGGTAGAGGGATGCGAGAACTGGAAACGCGGCTCAAAGAGGCAAACCAGAATCTTGAACCAGCGCTTTGCTGTCGTACAGGAGGCGAGGCTTGGGAGAAGTTTCTGGAAACGCCGGATGTGAATGTGCGAATAGGGGAGGAGTCTGTTTTGAACTATGACCACCGAACCGGCGAGTATCACATCAATGAAATGAAGGAGTTGCTCTTCTTATATCAGAAACATACTGCGCTGGAAATGATACAGAAAGGTTATCATGATGCGATTCTTAGTATGATTCGGGATGATTTGGGCGGGTCTATTCCGGAGTATAAGTCTGATAATGCATCGGCCTATATCGCGGAACACCTCAATAAGCCAATGCTGAAAAACAATCTGAAGGAGGAACTGATTCGTGTTCTTGGAATGACTCCTGCGAAAGGCCGTTCCAGTAAAGAATCGATTGGCAAGCTGCTTTTGAATCGGGAACTTCAAAAGTATGGTGTGGAAATCATATCAGACCAAGGGAATGCAGGGGAATGGCGTAATAAGACATTCTGGATGCTGGTGGAACTGACTTGACACCCGATGTGCGTAAAAATTCGTGTTGATTCTATAGATACTGCACGAAAAATTACGCAGAAAAGAGCTTGAATAGACACTTTTTTGTGGATATGAAACAGATTGCAACGTGTCCAGTAACGTGATATAATGAAGAAGGAAAGAGGGTGTTTTGATGCTTTACCCATTTATGACATTGAACGATGGTACGGAAATCGTTTATTCCTCACCGATTCAGAATGGAAATCAGGAACAGGTAAAGGTGCAGATCGAGACGCCTGTAGAAAATGGCTTCAAGTCTGCGACATGTACCCTGCCGGGCTATCTGTGGACGAACAATGGTTATTCCGAAATCGAGATGGCAAGCCTGAAAGAACTGATCAAATCGACAGCACATCTGCTGATTCGTTTCTCTCGTGAGGGGGGAATCGAGAGTGCCTAGTCTGTTCCGGTTGTTCGGCTATGTGATCTTCTTTTGGAGCAACGAGGGTGCACCGCTGGAACCTGTCCATGTTCATGTTGCGAAGGGCGTGCCGAATGCCAATGCGACAAAAATCTGGATGACAGAAGCGGGTGGCTGTATCATCGCCAATAATAATTCGAAGATACCGACTCGAACGCTGAACGCTATTGTGGATGTTCTGGAAAGCCGTTCCAGTTACATCATTGCACAGTGGAATGATGTGTTTGGCGAGTCGAAGTTCTATTGCTAAAGCTGATATAAAATGGCCCTGTTACTCGATGGTGAGCAGCAGGGCTTCTTTATATCTTATGACATTAAACAGCACTGAAGATTGAGAGAATGAAGTACAGGATGGTCAGCATAACGATAGTTCCTCCTACTGCCTCTAACATGAGGAGCAGACATCCCCAGTCTCCGCTACCACTGTTATTGCTGCTCATGGCACTGTACATCATGTAGTGGTCGAACCAATCATGGTCACATTTGTGGCTCATAGTAAATCCTCCTGTCAGACTGCAAAACTTCTCAAGTAAAGTATGAAATCATTGATTAGTGGCCCTAAGAATCCCCAAAGGCCCGTTACTATCAAATCTAGGATGACGATACCAAGATAGAAAATTGGCATTCCAAGCAACGGCAGTAAAATCATGAGGAGAATTCCCTAGTCGTCACCACCGCTTCTACCGTTTGTTCGACCGGCGTTCATTCTGGAATATGCTTTGTAGTCATCATACCAGTCATGTTTGTACCCCATAGCGAAATCCTCCTGTATTATCATGTGTTCCTTTGGACTGATTGAAGAATATCACACTTAGTATCCTACTAGTTGGACTTACAAGTGCACTTTTAAGAATTTTTGGAATTTTTTGCTGATAAATGCTCCCGTATCATCCGTTTCAGCGTCGGACGAGTGACATGAAGAGCTTCTGCAAGTTGGCCTTTGTTCATCTCCCGGCGGGTGTACCGGTCATATAGGGCAGAAAAGTTATCGGGTATGGCGACCTTCTTGCGTCCCTTGTAGACTCCGTTCCGCTTGGCGATGGCGATTCCTTCCCGTTGTCTGTCCAGCAGGTTCTGCCGTTCAAACTCGTTGATGGCCGCAATCATCGTCAGCATCAGCTTGCCGGTGGGTGTGCCGGTGTCCAGATTCTCTTTGTTGCTGACGAGATGCACTTCCTTGGCCTGCAACCGCTCCACGATTTCGAGCAGGTCTTTGGTGCTGCGTGCGAGGCGGCTAAAGTCGTGGATGTAGACGGTATCGCCCTCCCGTACATAGTCGAGCATTGCTTGGAGCTGGGGCCTGTCCATGCTCTTGCCGCTGACTTTTTCGGTGAACCACTTCTCGATGCTGTGTTTCTTGAGTGCTTCGATTTGACGCGCTTCGTTCTGTTCTTCGGTGCTGACGCGAACATATGCGACCTTCATAGATGTACCTCACTGGATGATAGAAAAATAAGGTCAGAGATGAGAGAAATATTTGAAAAGAATGCCAAAACCGACCCTAAATTGCAATGGATGGGATAGAACCGAAATGATAAATAGGGTGTACTCTAAATTAGAGCCACTGCGTGACATAGATGCTGATATTAGGACAGCTGCTATCACCATTTGTAAGTGGTTTGGCGTTAAGACTTATGATGTCATTATCCTCAAAATCAACTTGGCATTGATATGTGTCGCAGGAGATGGAGGCAGAGGAGTCTTTTTCAATATCTAATCCTGCACAAATTGTTGGTACACCATTTTCAAAATCAAGAAACACCTCTTCGGACGGGACGAAAAACTCATAGCGTACGCAAGGATTAGAGCTGATGAGCGAAAACCATACACGGGGAAAGCTCTTTATGATACGAAAGAGCTGTGCGGCAGTAAGTACAGTGGTTGCGGTAGTGTTGATATAGTCGTTCATAATAATTCTCCTTTTTACAAGTACACTTTCAAAAAGCGTCGACGGTGATGCTGCCGCCGTCTCTGGCGCTGATCTCATACTCGATGGTGTGAATGTCCGGAAATGTCTGACGCTCGATGCTCAAAATGCTGGCAAGCGGAATGGAAAGCCATGTGCTCCCGGCGATGATATGCAGGTCGCTCTTGTCCCGGCGGGTTCGGAGATTGGTATCTTGGAATGACAGGGCCGCACCCGTTAGAATGGCGCAAACGCTGGCCTTGCACTCAAACGTCTCCTGAACAAAGGTGTCAATCGGGATTTTATAATCTGCCATAATAGACCTCCAATATAAAAGGTGGCACTACTCTCACTCGTGCTCTTGCTCTCTGTCTTTCTTGTGATTAGTCGGCCTTTACGAACATCTCCATGCAGTCAGCGCAGATAACGCGCACTTCTTTGGTGCTACGGATAATAGTGCCGCACTTGGGGCATATCCACCGCCGGGTACTGCTCTTGGCTTTTGGGGGCTTGGGTGCGCCTGTCTCACTGCTGCTAGGTGTCTTGCTGCCGTTACCAGTACCGACCATATCAGCCCATGCCAGTCGCTCACCCATCTGAATAGCATCCCAGCCTTGGAAGAGGATGAAGTCCAACAGTTCCTCCGAAGGGTTTGTAATCGTCCAGCCGTACTTGTCATGGTGAGAGACGACCAGCCCGTGGGATTCTGCCTGCTCCTTGAAGCGCTTGTTGTGGTAGACACCATTATTGGAGGTGTCCTTGATACCGTTCTCCAAGTTGTGCTCGTGCACCATCTCATGGAGAAGCGTTGCGGTGGTCTCTTCAATCGGGCGGTCAAGGGTGGCTGACGAGATATTGATTTCGTACTTGCTCTCCTGCCCAGTCTGCCAGACCTTGGCACAGGTGATATGCCCGTATGCGGACGGTGTTTTCTTGAGCGAGATGATTGGCTCCGGCAGTGCTCCACCGAAATAGTGCTTGTTCAGCTCCCGGAACATTTTTTCGAGCTGCCCAGCGGCGCGGCTGGTTTTCACGGTCTGCTTCATGGTGCTTTCGCTCCTTTGTACGTCAAGATTGCAAAAAGTCCGGGCAGATGGTATAATGAATCTATCCCGGCGGGACTGCCTCTTGTGTGGTTGGCAGTCTATGGAAAGGGACGCTTGTAGATGGGGTAGCTCATGGGGATGACCTCCTGCTTTACGAGTGAATGTTTAACGGCTCCGGGAAATGAGGTGGAGCCGATGAAGTGTGTTAACCTTATCACGGTATCGTACTCAAGTCAAGCACTATACCGTGCTTTCTCCATCTTGCTTCCTTTTGGAGGTAAAAGAGAGGGATAGTTGGACAAAATCACGATATATTTACGTTGAGTACGATATACGGAGGAGCGGATGGCATACAACGAAGCCAAAAAAGCAAGTAACAAAAAAAGCGATGCCAAATATTCCCAAATTCTGCTGAAGCCTTATAAAGATGAAGCTCTGCGCATAAAAGAATGTGCTGCTGATGCACAGATGAGCACACAAGGCTACATTTTGCAGGCAGTTCGAAAACAGATGGACGCGGATACTGCCTCCGGGGTGGTTAAAAACCCTGAAAGTGCACCTTTAATAGAAGAAAAGCCTAGTTGTTCCATCTCCCCAGCACTAAAGCGAGAAATCAAAAAGTGTATTCAGGGTGCAGTTCAGAATTTTTCAGAGAAGGAATATGATAGGCTCCGCTATGAGTTCGACAAGTTGGTGTTTGAGACATTTATAAAAGAAGCCAGAAAGCCGAAGAAAGCGTTGCTGGATAATAAGAAAAGTGAAGAACCACTGAAAGAGGACGATGAAGTGAACGAATGTCACGCTGAGTCTCTTCTCTGAGCATAAAAATAAGCCTCTGCCTTTTGAATGGGCAGGGGCTTTTATTGTATCTGGACAAAATAAAATCCCAGCGGGGGGTGAGCCGCCGGGATTGGAGATTAAATTTTTAGACGGCTACCTACTAGGCACTACAAGAACAACCAAAAACGCAGGAATGATATATATCCTCAAGAGGAACACGAGGGGCATTTTCTTCGTTATAATTCGGCTAAAAAGACATATAAAAGCTCGACCTCATTTGAAATCGAGCTCAACGCACTTATTTAACCTTTTTCTGCTATATATCCGCTATTAACATTATATACCTTTGCAACATAGTCCAAGTTTGTTTCATTTGTTCCACCAGCAGCATAAAGATTATACAAGTTTATAATTTTATCTTTTACAGATTTGGACAAAACAAAATCTTGATTTGTGTACTTTCCAACAAGACGGACCTTTATTTCTTCTTCTCTATGTTCAATTAGATCAGCCATAAAGGCAGCAGAATTTTTATCAATATAAATCAACAAATATTCTGTTATTTTTCCACTATTCAAAACTTGTCTTCCAATTGAAACGTTATCAAACGTATATCTGGTATCGCCGATTTTAACAATTTCTTTGTCTATAAACGCCCAGTCAGAACTAATATATTCGATGGCTATGCAGAAAAGATCTGCATTGGAATCACTGAGTATTCTCGGATAAATATACCCATATCCATTGCTTAAAGAAAGATATCCATCTCCCCAGAGCGAAAAAAGTGATGGTACGGATATTTTTGTTTTTCCCGGCATATCGTCATATTCGATTTCAATATCATCTTTCCCTTCAAAAACTGCCTTATTAAATCCTGTTGTCGCAAAAGCAGAAACAGAAACTGTCATTGCAAGGAGTACCGCAAGCGCTAATGCCAATATTTTCTTTTTCATAATTGATACCTCCGTTTTTTGCATTTTTATAACAAACTAAAGCTTAACAGGAGTGAGCCGCCGCGATGAAAGATTAGAGACCAGAAGTGTTTTTGACCTCTTCGTGGTTGGGGTCGGTGTAGGAAATCAGGATGGAGATACCGCTACCATCGTTGAGCATTCCAAGGGAAACCTCTGTCGTTTCAGTGTTCCAGATAGTTTGGTAGACAGAATAACCCAACTGCAATGCTGTGTCAGCATCGGCATACTTGGCGAGGCTGGAAATTTTTCTAACCTCATCAGAAGAGGGCTTTCCGTATTTCTCCGAGAGGCTGTCTTTTAATGTTTCATAGGACGTAATATAGAGGGAGGCGGTGCTATAAGTAGTGGTAATGCCATAAAGGCCACGGTACAGTTTCCCGGCGGGGTCGAAGTAATACACGATGTAAGCATCGTTTCCGGCAACACTTCCAGAATACAGCAAAGCCGAACCATCATCAGTAGGGCCCTCAAATTTCGCTGTTTCATATTTGTTGATCGTATCTTCATCGTCGCCCCAGAAGCCGGTGCGGAAGTCGCCATTGCGATTGGAGGCATCAATCACCGGGAGTTTGTTTTCAGGGAGAGAGTAGGAGAGGACAATCTGATACTTTTTCGTGTCTGGATTGATATAGTAGAGGTAAGAAACACTGATGTCATCGGTTGTCCACTCAAGCCAGACACCTGCACCATCTTCGTCTGTATCACTCTTGTCTTCTGTTGCCTCGCCATAAACTTCTGTCAAGTTCTCAATAAAAGTGTTGGAAGTATCCGTCAGTACCTGTGAAGATTCAACTGTAAAGGTGCTTATGCAGAGCGTGTCGTCCTTGAAAGTATAGGAGCACTTGCCCTTGGCGGTACCGTACTCGACGTCCTCGAATACATAATTTTTCTTTGCTTCTCCTGCAAACGAAACAGAATCAGGAGCCTTTCCCATAATGGTTTCGATTTCAGTCGGTGTGGTTTCCCAAGTGGCGTCAGAGTAGGCAAAGGGATGGGTTTCGGATAGAGGAGGCTCTGCTACCGAAGAAGCAACAGAAGTGGCGGTACCATTTGCAGGATTTGCAGGGGCAGAGGAACAGGCGCTTAAGGATAATAAAATAGAGGCCGATAGCAGGTATGGGAAGAGTTGCTGTTTGATAAAGTGAAGTTTCATGGTGAAATCCTTTCCATGGAGTCATTCCTTTTATATTGGTGGATGTTCGGTTACTTGATTTTCTTGTAGGTGACCTCAAGGCCTCTATCGGGATGATATTTCCAACTGATGGTAACGCCAAGGTCTTCATACGTTTCCGTTTGCTTGCCATCGCTGCCAGTGGTGTGGCCCATGTCAACAAACAGCGATTCAGAGCACCCTAGTTCCTGATTGATCGTTTCAACAGCCTTATAGGCATCAACGTACGCTAGTCCATTATCGTCTTCATCAAAAGGATTCGTGTCAATGGTCAAATAACTGCCATCAGAACCGACGCTTGCCCAGATAGAACGGCAGTGCTCGTCATAGAGTTTCTTGAAATTAGGCCCTTTGTTCTTTTGCAGAAAAATGCCTGCGCCAAGGATGATAAGCAGTAGAATGACGACAATCGGAATGATTTTCCTCTTGTCTAATTTGGTCGTTGGAGTAGGCGTAACGGGAACGACCTCAACCGACGAGACGGAAATGCCATCGGAAACCGTGGATTCAGACGATTGATTTTCAGAAAGAGGTGAGCCGCAAGCCGAACAGAATTTGGCATCACCGTCAACAGACGCACCGCATTTTGGACAATTCATATTATTCCTCCCTGCAAAATTTGATGAAAATTGTGACAGATGTTACCTTCACCCTATCACATTTTTGTCACATTGTCAAGTAATAGAGCCAAAAATGATAATGATAAATCGTCGCCGTAACCTATACTGGACAATAGGAGGCGATTGGGATGAAGATGACCGCAGAACGAATCAAGGTGTTGCGGGAGGCGCGGGGCTGGACACAGGCAGAGCTTGCCCGGCGGCTGAGTATTACGCGCAATGGTGTCAACTCATGGGAGCAGGGACTTTCTATGCCGTCGCCTGCTTGTCTGGTCGATTTGGCGAAGCTGTTTTCTGTCTCGACCGACTATCTGTTGGGTGTGGAGCGGTTGGATGCAGTCAATGTCACGGGCTTGAATGAGGAAGATATTGCCCTTCTGGCACAGTTGGCCGATCGTCTAAGGGGCAATCATTGACAGGCGAATACCAGAAACTTTGAACATTGATAAAAGGACGAAGATGCGACTGAAAAATATGAAATGCAATCAATGTGATACCGGCCTGAATAATCAGAATAAAACGATAAAAATAACGACATATCGAGCGTTAGGTGATAAAAGAACCGGCGATAATGATGAATTGTATGGATGAATATTTCGGAAGAACGTAAGAAAAATTTGAAGTGAACATTTTAGAGACGCAACTGATTGTTGATATTGACAACCAATGTGTTTTCTGCTATTCTATCTAAGACAGTTGATTTCCAGTACGACGCAAGAAGCTTTCCAGAATCAATAGAGCGAATCAGTTGCTCAACTTGAAGAAATCATTTGCGCATGCTCGGAAAAGTGACGTGGAAACGATTGTATCTTTGCTGGTGTGGCGCAATGGCAGCGCAACTGATTTGTAATCAGTCGGTTGCAGGTTCAACTCCTGTCACCAGCTCCAAAAAGTCCTACGATATACCGCTGAAAAGCGGCGTGTGTCGTGGGGCTTTTGCTTTTTGGGAAAAGGTACGCGGGACTGTTCAATAAAGAAAAAAAGTGCTATAATACTTATAAGCCTGAAACTTTACACGAAAGGATGGGTGTGTTATGAGTACAAGAGAATATGCCAAGACTCTGATAGACCAGATTCCGGAGAGCAAGCTGATTTTTGTTGTCTCTTATTTGCAGGGGGCTGCGCTCCCCGATGATGTGGAAACGCCCAATGCGAAGACTCTGGCCGCGATTGAGGAAGTCGAAAATATGATTGAAACAGGCAAGGGAGAACATTTTGAGGGTTCTACCGCGGATCTCTTCGCTCAACTGGCGGCGGAGGGCTAAGCTATGCTAAAACTGAACACTTCCACGCAGTTCAAAAAGGATTATAAAACCTGCATGAGGCGGCATTACAACATGGATCTGCTGCAGGCGGTCGTTGATGTGCTGCGCGTGCCGGACATGCTGCCCCCGAAGAACAGAGACCACAGCTTAACAGGCAACTATACCGGCTGCCGTGAATGCCATATACAGCCAGATTGGCTGCTGATTTATCGGCAGACCGACACAGAACTGTACTTAGTAAGCACCGGCACACACGCCGATTTGTTCGGCCTATAAAGGAAACGGGAAAGAGGCCAAGACCTGACAGAATGGGTCTTGGCCTCTTTT
>ERZ1031746.636-NODE-636-length-12229-cov-6.080089_pt1 | contig 12229 bp, 8 predicted proteins | sample MGYA00518171_ERZ1031746 | MGnify/ENA primary metagenome ERZ1031746 (study PRJEB33719, sample SAMN04261238) | wastewater metagenome | biome: rural village; feature: human; material: feces | host: Homo sapiens | place: El Salvador | collected 2013-01-07 ...
ACTGTTCTGAGCGCTGGCTACGACTATTGGCGCACTCACGGCGACTGGCTTCACTACAACGGCAACAGCACGGCTTCCTTAGAGGCCATGGCTGGAAGCGAGGCTGTAATCAAAGGCGTAGGGCTGCTCTACGGAAGTGCCACATATCAGCGCTCTCGGCAACATGGCACATACCAGAACTATGCAGTACGTCCTGCCGACTACGCTCCATACACTATTGGCGACACCGTTTCTACGGGCAGCGTACAGAACGAGCGTTATGTTGTCCATGGCGGTCTGAGTATGGGCAGTGGAAGATTCCGTTACGGAGTGAGTGGCTTCTATGAAGGCATTGCTGCTGCCAAGGAAGACCAGCCGCGCCGATCGGTTTATTCGTACTGGTTCAGGCTGGCTTTCGGAGCTGCCTTTAACACCCCGCGGTGGGTTGCTGCTCTGAAGGTTTATCCCGAGATAAACAAGCAGTCGATATCGGCTTCCAGCACCGTCACGACATACAAGTATCTGGCTTTTTACGGATTCGGACAATGGAACCGCAAGGAGAGTTCGGCTGGCTATTCGTATCGTCGTCAGATGCAGACGCTCGGTATTGGCAGCGATGTCGTCTTGCGTAAGTCCGCAGACGTAACTGACGCATGGGATGTCACCGTCAATGCCGGCTACAACTTCCGTCGCATGCAGACCGAGGAGTCGTCGTTTAAGAATCTGTATCTTACATCCACGCACAGGGCTACACATAACATTGTGGCGTCACGCTGTTTAGGCAGCAACACGCAGATTCATCTGCGCCTCTCGGGTGAAGCGGCATGGCGCAAGGGCGACGAGAACATATACGAGAATCAGAAGCAGGATGCGTCGCAGTCGCTTTACGACTATGTGCATGTTGGCACCAACAAGCTTTACCATAGTTCGGACATCATGGAGAATCTTGACGCACGCCTTGTCGTTGTTACAGGAAACAACAGCTGCGCCACGGTCAACATCGGAGCTTCCTACGACCGTCATCATGAGCGTTATGACATGCCATATATGGTTATTGGCAATACTGGGGTCACGCCGTCCGTAGGATTTGGCTATCGCTTCAAGTATGGGCGCAACCGTCTGGATTGGGATGCGTCGTTCAGTATGCGCAAGGCGGTCGGCAACGAATACACGGTGACGCAAGCTTCGTCATCCACAGAGCATGCGCAGGCTTACATACCATATCTTATCCGTGGCGAAGAGAAATGGAGCATAAAAGCGTCGCTCATTGCTGCCCACACATTGAAATATGGCGAAATAGGCGTAAACGCCAGTGCCGGTTATGCACGGCGCACGTCAGCGCCATACCGCGAGGAATATGCCATCCCCGTATGCGGAAGTCGCGACGAACGGCTTGTAAGCGTATGCGTGTTTTACGCTTTTTAGTTTCTTGAACGATTAATAAAAAACAGAATGAATAGATTTTTACCGCTTGCTGCAACCATAGTGCTTATATGTGCGTCGTGCAGCGACAATGATATAGTTGGAGGTGAATCGCGTGACGTGGTCTCAGCAGTGCCGACTGATGCCTCAGACCGGCTGAACGTAAAACTTTCTGAGGACATCGTCTTATCCATAGACAACACCAAGAACACGCTGACAGTGCCGACCGGCAACAGCAGGCTCGACGATTATCTCGGTCTGATAGGAGCAACGAGTATGAAGCGCGTCTTCGCCTACTCAGAACGCTTTGAGAAAAGCATGTCTGAAGATGGGCTGAACCGCTGGTATACCGTGTGTATAGACACGTGTCGTTCTAATGCTACTCGAGCTGTGATGCTGCCGTCTGGCGGTGTGACCGACGTGGCAGAACCCGTACATCGCGCTTCGCTCGGTAATTACAAGGTGAGCGAGGTGGATTGTGACGGTACACGTGCAATGGCTGAAGCACCGTACAACGACCCGTTCTTCGGTCTGCAATGGGGATTGAGCAATTCAGGTGTTATCGGCAACTATACTAATTCGCTTGGCGAGGAGATTGTCAGCAGCGTGGCTGGTGGTGATATCAACGTGGCTGAGGCTTGGCTGCAGACCACGGGTGAACCGGATGTTATAATATCCGAAGTTGATGGTGGCATAGACATTAACCACGAAGACCTTAAAGGCAGCCTGTGGGTGAACAAGGGGGAAATACCAGGTAATGGCATTGACGATGACGGCAACGGATATGTTGACGATGTATATGGATATAATTTCGTTGACGACACGGGCACCATAACTCCCGTAGACCACGGCACCCACGTCGCCGGCATAATGGCAGCACGCAACAACAACTCGAAGGGCATTTGCGGAGTGGCTGGAGGCAACGGCACCGAGCTGTCAGGAGCACGCATTATGAGTTGCCAGATATTCAAGGTGAATCCCGACTACGACCCCAACGATCCTGATTCGCCGGACAATATAGGAGCTGATGACAATGCCATTGCGGCTGCCATCGTGTACGGGGCTAACAACGGAGCTGTGATAAGCCAGAACTCATGGGGATTTGGTCAGCCCGATACCAGATCAAAGGTTGTGGAGGAAGCCATAGCCTATTTTAATGTCAATGCGGGCAATTATGACGGAGCGCCAATGAAGGGCGGTGTGGCGATATTCGCCGCTGGAAACAGCGGCAGAACCGGCAGGTATTATCCGGCTGCGCTCGACAATGTGATATCTGTGTCTTCATACGCTCCTGACTTAAAGGCTGCATATTACACGGTTTACGATAACTGGGTGGACATCTGTGCGCCAGGCGGCAGCGCCCCTGTCGGCTACAAATATCCGCGCAACTCGCAAGGCATACCATGTTCCGAAATCGTAAGCACGCTGCCAGTCAAGGACGGTAAGTCAATGTATGGTTACATGCAAGGCACGTCAATGGCGTGTCCGCACGTTTCGGGGGTGGCAGCGCTTGTGGTGTCGAAGTACGGTGGCAGCGGTTTTGTGCGTGACGACCTTTGGCGACACCTTATGGCTGGCATTAAAGGGAATGACATCAACGCCGTAAATGCCATTGACGGCAAGAAGTATGCAGACCGTCTTGGCTTGGGTTACATCGATGCAGCAGCGGCTCTCGCAGCCATTGACGAGTCGGTGAAGCCAATGGAGCCGTCATTTGACGAGTCGCTCACACATACTGACTTTACCTCAATCACCTTGGGATGGAATGCACGCTTGCTTGAGGAAGGACAAATACTGAAGTATACGCTCTATTATTCTGCATCACCTTTTACGGCAGACAATATTACTGACGCTAAGGTGGCTCGCTTAATCATTCCTGCAAGTGGATTGAAAGAAGGTGCACAGGTGGTGCGGACTCTGTCCGGACTGCCTACGGGCACGCGCTATTATGCGGCGCTCACAGCCACGGCACGTTCTGGACGCGAGTCAGCTCCTGCATTTTATGGAGGCATGCTTGCCACCACCGTAAATCACGCTCCTGAAGTATCTGTTGTGTCAGGCGGTGATAATCCTATACATTTGGCTGGTAATGACATGCATGACATCGTGTTTCGTATTGACGATGCTGAAGGACAGCAACTCGCTTATTCCATTACCGACCGTGCATTGCTCAATGTGGAGCGTAGTGGCAACAATATTAATGTGCGTGTGTTCGCATCACGTCTGCAGGTAGGTGAGAAGTCGTTCACACTTACTGTCACTGACATATATGGCGCTACGGCTACGGCTGTGATAAACGTGGTGAAGACCACAGACAATCCGCCGGTGGTGAAGACTCCGATAGAGCCGGTGGGCTTGGCGCGGGGCGAAACGTGCAGCATAGATCTGCGTCAGTATGTGGACGATGAGGACAGCGGCTCGCTGACATTTGCTGCCGGAAATGTGACAGGCACTAATGTGTCGACCGCTCTCAACGGTTATATGCTGAAGGTGACGGCTCTCGGCTATGGGCAAGCGAGGCAGACTTTTGAGGTGACAGACTGCCACAACCAAAAAGTAAGCTTCTCTCTCGATATGTTTGTGTATATGGACAAAGGCATATACAGTTTGTTTCCCACAACTGCCGAAAACACGGTGTACGTCAAACTCGGTACGGAAGTGAAAGGAAAGCTTGTGCTGCGTGTGCGCAATGCAGCAAATAAGCTGGCTATTGAAAAATCGTACGATACTGCGCAACTCGATGCATTGAAGCGCACAATTATGCTTGATGTCTCATCGCTCTATCCAGGACAATACACAGTCTCAATAGAGAACGGCGGAAAGACATACAAGGAGAAATTCATTAAGAAATAGGAATAAACATCAGTAAATGAAACGGATAATCATAACAATACTGCTCGCTGTGTCGTTAGACATAGCCATGGCACAAAGCCGTATGTTGCCGCTTAACGATATGGTGGCGTCGACATCTGCTCTTTCATCAGGAGGGTCGCGCTATGCATCCGATGAGGCGCTGGTATATACGCGACCGTCTGCGGCATTTGAAAAGGACGGCAGCTTCTGTGCCGACTATTCTGTAGCCATAATACCGTCTGACGAATATACGCAGACTCTGCATACGTTAACGGCAGCTTGGCACAAAGGACGGCACGCGGTGCTTATGGGAGGTCGTTATTGGCTTATGGGCAAGCAGGATATATTTGTGGATGAGAACATGAAAGAGACATCCGAACCTCATCTTACGATACGCTCATATGCGTTCGACGCAGGATATGCTTTTGCTTTATCCGGTTCCTTTCACACATACGCCACTGTGGGCTATGTGTCGGAAAAGGCATTGGCAACGGTCTGCGCTGTGCGCGGAACTATAGGGGCTGACTATACATATAAAGGTAAGTTGTTAGGTCTTGAAGCCAAATATTTAGCAGGAGTCAGTGTGGCTAATCTTGGATGTTATAGTTGCGGTGATGACAGCGGATCGCTGTCGCCTCGTATTGGTGCAGGCGGAAATGTTGGGCTTGTTACAGGTCACGGACAGAATATAAGTGCGAATGTTGATGTAGGTATGTATCTCGCCTCTGGCAATGTCAAGAGCGAAACTGAGTTGGCGGCAGGTGTTGGCTACACGTTCCTCTACAACTATACGCTGCGTGTCGGCACTCATATTGGCGATAACGATAATGCGTTAACTGCAGGTGCCGCTGTGCGCATAGGGCGTGTCACTGTTAATGGTGGAGTGAAAATAGCCGCTGCAAGCGATGCATGCAATGTTTATATGGTAGGATTGGCTGCCGACTTTTGATAGATTGTCAGACTGTCTTACTTTGAGTAAGGTATAAAAAATATTGGCGCAAATCCGTCCGTAATCTCGCGGTGGATTTGCGCCAATTTTTTTAAGTTGTTGTGTATTTGAGAAACTATGCTTATTCGTCAACACCGAAGAGCGGGTCTTCCGGCATTACCATTACCGGCTTCTGGTCGAACTCCTTGAGGAGGTTCTCGGGAACGTACTTCTTGTCAACTACGAGACGGAACATGTACTCCTCAAACCACTTGGCGCTCATGATCAGACAACCCTTGTCGCCGTTGCTCGGACCCCATGAGTTCTCCACCTTCCATTTGATTGGCTTTCCGTTAGCGTCAAGGTCAACGGCTGAGAGAGTCATGGCGTGTGTAGAGCCAGAGTCGTATGTAGAGATGCGCTCAGCCTTCGTCATCGGGAATGTTGTGTTGAAGAGCGAACCGTAGTCATAGTTCTCTGTGTCGAGGTAGCCCAGCTCGCGGTCGAACTGCTTGCCTACGTCGTAAGAAGAATACATCTTCTTGCCGTCCTTGAGGGATGCGATGGCGAGGTTAGCGATGTCTTCCATCGGGAGGTTGAGGTACTTCCAGTTCTGTCCGTCGTAGACGTGACGGTCATACTCCACCTCGTATGTCTTGTGGTAGGGACGGCGCGGGTCGTTCATCACCATGATGAATGTGCCTTCGAGCGGACGACCAACGGTGTAGTCGTAGAACTGCTTCGGTGTGAACTTGCGCGGTTCGCCTACGGGCTTGCCTTCCTTGTTGCGGAACTGGTATGTAAATTCCTTCACCGGCTCACCCATTGTCATGGCGAGCATGCGATATACGGTGCCGAGCATCTCAGCCTTGCGGTCCTCTATGGCCTTCTGCTTCTTTCCGTCAGCCACCATCTTGCGAAGTTCCAGACCATACTCGCGGAGCTTTGAAGAGATGAGAGACGAAATCTTGGATGTGTTCTCAGCTGAGAAAGTCTCGGGCTGCACCTGCTTGGGCACGAGTCCGTACTTCGGAGCGAGGTCGGCTACGCCGCAGAATGTACCGCCGTCGTTGAGCGGGTTCTTGAAGAAGAACTGCACACGCACGTCGTCGATGGGCTTCTTGGCGTTGTCGATGATGCCCTGGAGCATGAGGTTTGCCTTCTCCAGCTGGTCGTAGAAGAAGAGATAGTCGTGCGAATACTCTACGACGAGGCTGTCTGCGTGCTGACGAGCGAAGTCAGAACGGAGCACGTTGAAGCCGGAGAACATCCAGCATCTTCCCGAACTCTTCTGGTCGTGGATGTTCTGTGACGGTGTCTCCACGCTGAAGTGGTTGTCGAAAGTGGTGCGGTTAGAGAAGTTCTTGGCAAGGTTGTCAATCTTGTTGCTTGCCATTGCGTTGAAGACAGCCTTCGGTGTGGCAGTCTGCATCTTCTCAATCTTCTGCATTGTTTCGGCAGAGATACCTCCGCCACGTGTCTGTGCGCCGGCTGTCAAAGCAAGCGCGAGGCAAATGCCCGTGAGTGTGGTTTTCTTCATTTAACTGATTAATTTGATTTTTTTATTTTTAAGAATGTTGTTGTTGGTTTTCTTTCTGCGCGTCTTTAGGTTCTTGCTGAGCTTCTTTAGGCTATTGCTGAGCTTCTTTAGGCTCCTGCGGAGCTTCATTCTGCTCTTTCGGAGCTTCTTGCGGCTCGGATTGCGTAGGCTTCGGCGGATTTATATACGCCTCGATGTCCCTTATGACGGCTGCAAACTGTGGCGAACCTACATATCCCACGTTTCGCCTTATGAGGCATTCCACGTCTGCCACGCTGGAAGAATAGCATGACAGCTCGTTGTGGCGCTGCGTGGTGTGGAGGCTCTGGTGCGTAATTTCTCTCTCACGCTCGCGCATCAGACGGTTGCACGTCTTCTTCAGCAGCGGCATCACCACCTTGTCGAAGAGGAAGTGGCCCTGTATATACATATATGTCTGGTCCGGCATTACGCCAAGACTCTTCATCGACTCCTTCACTTCGGCGTATGACGACTTTGCGTCAGGGTGCTGTTTCTGTAGTTGCACAATCTTTCTGCCCACCCGTTTGCGCAGAGTGTCGAGCGCAGCGGAGGCGTTCTCCGGCGATATGTTGCCCATTTCGATGGTGTGGAGGAAGTCGGAGATGGTGAAGTGTGGCGTGGCTCCCGTGCGGTATGACCAGATGTTCCACACGAAGAGCGGGAAAATGGCCACGGAGAAGTCGGCGAGGAACCGGCGGAAGTCGAATCCTGCCTGGTCGTTCAGCGTCGCAGCCACGCAGACATCGTGGAGCGACGGTGCGTAGCATTGCATGTTCTCTATGGCGTAAGCGTAAGTGTGGAAGATGTAGGGGCTGGAGAGGATGACGTCCGACTGCTTTGTGGCTCCCTGTCCGAGGTAGTCATAGTCGGCGTCCACGCATGCTATCATGTTCTTGCCCACTCTTCCGTCCTCTATGAGGCTCATTATGGCAGCCTTTTTTCCCCGCTCCAGATGCTCCTTCCGGGATGGCAGCATCACCTCGAAGAAGCGTTCCTCGTTCTCGAAGCGTGAGAGCACGGAGCGCCAGAAGTATATGTCGTCGTAGCTCTCGACGTAAGCCACGATGCGTCGGCGCGACTGGCGTGAGTTGAGCCGGTTGGCAGCCTCGATGTATTGCGACGTTATGCTGTCGCGAAGACGTCTTGCCATAGTGCTTTCGGTTTTTAGGGGTTAATAGGGTGTGGGGTTATTTGGGGTTTACTGATTGTCCGTGATGTCGCTCACTTCCGTCACGCGGTCTGCCCATCCGTTCATGATTACGGCTGGCGAGTGAGTGGTCAGGATTATCTGTACGTTGGGGTTTAGCTCAAGGATGAGGTCGATGAGGCGTTGCTGCCAGTCGACGTGCAGGCTCACTTCCGGCTCGTCCATGAAGAGCACGTAGGGTCGCTGGTCTTCCACGAGTACCGTCAGGAGGATTACGAGCATCTGCTTTTCGCCGCTTGAGAGCTGGTATGGCGTCAGCGTTTCGCCTATCTGCGAGAAGCGAATCTCGTTCTCCGTACGTATGATGGTCTTGCCTGTGTCGGCGAAGAGGTCGTCAATGAGGTCTTGGAAGCGCTTCTTAGGAGCCGAAATGGTCTGCGCCTTCTGTGCAGCGTCGGGCGTGGCCTCCTGCAGGCACTGTATGATGCGGTTGCCGATGTTCACCTGATAGTCCAGATACTTGCGCTGAAGGAAGAACAGCTGTATGTCAAGCTCCGTAGCAAGGTCGGCAAGCGATGTGTTGAGTTTGTCGGCAGAGACCGGATTCACCAGCGGACGGTCAAACGATCTGATGACATCATAGCGTATCCAACGCGCATCCTCAGGCACCACTTTCAGGCGTACGCCCTTGAGCATGTGGCTGGGAAACTCGCCGCCTGCAGACAGTCCCTTCACCACCTTGTTAAGGATGGTGCTCTTTCCGACGCCGTTAATGCCGCTCAGGATGTTCACCTGACGGTCGAGATTCCATACCACGTGTCGCTTTCCGCTCCACAATGAGTCGATCTCAATTTGTTGGATGTATTCTGCATATTTCATAGACGTAGAGTTTTAGTTGGTTTCTTATTTTGTTGGTCCTACACCAATGAGTCGAGTTGTCTCTTCAGTTCCTTCAGTTCGTCGCGCACGGAGATGAGCGTTTCCAGTATTTCCGAGCTCTTGTCCACGCCTGCCCGGTTATGGTTGAGCATCTTTCGTGCGGCGGATATCTTGAATCCCCGCACCTTCACCAGATTGTATATGGCTCTGATCTGTTCGATGTCAGCCTCCGTATACTGGCGTACGTTCTTGCCTACGGTCTTGGGCTTTAGTCGCGGAAACTCGGTCTCCCAATATCGGAGTGTGCTTTCGCGCACGTCGAACATCTCTGCCACCTCCTTTATGGAGTAATATAGCTTCACGTTCTTGTCTGTGTTTAGTGCCATGAGGAATAGATATATGTTTTGTAATACGGTCCGTGCCATCGACGAAACCGTTTTTTATTATATAATGTTCGAATTTATTTGCAAAAATAACCAAAACGGCGTACCTTTGCAAACGTTTTAGTAAGAATTTAAATACAAAGTACATAATATTTTAAATATGATGACAGCTAACGAAATCCGCGACTCGTTTAAGAAGTTTTTTGAGTCGAAAGGACACACCATCGTGCCTTCTGCACCGATGGTAATCAAGGATGACCCAACATTGATGTTCACCAACGCTGGTATGAACCAGTGGAAGGACATCATCCTCGGCACACGCGAGCCCGAACCGCGCCGCCGTGCCGACACACAGAAGTGCCTCCGCGTGAGCGGCAAGCATAACGACCTTGAGGAGGTCGGACACGACACTTATCACCACACCATGTTCGAGATGCTCGGCAACTGGTCGTTCGGCGACTACTTCAAGGAGGGAGCCATCGACTACGCATGGGAGTATCTGGTGGACGTTCTGAAGCTCAACCCCGCTGACCTCTACGTTACGGTTTTCGAGGGAAGCGAAGCGGAAGGACTGAAGCGTGACGATGAGGCTGCATCATATTGGGCAAAGCACGTTCCTGCTGACCATATCATCAACGGCAACAAGCACGACAACTTCTGGGAGATGGGCGATACGGGTCCTTGCGGTCCCTGCTCTGAGATTCACCTCGACTCGCGTACTCCCGAGGAGAAGGCTAAGGTGCCCGGACGCGAACTCGTAAACAAGGACGATCCCCAGGTTATCGAAATCTGGAACATCGTGTTCATGCAGTATGAGCGCAAGGCCAACGGCTCGCTCGTTCCGCTTCCAATGCACGTTATCGATACAGGTATGGGCTTCGAGCGTCTTGTTCGCGCTATGCAGGGCAAGCACTCTAACTACGATACCGACATCTTCCAGCCCATCATCAAGGAGGAGGAGAACATCACCGGTCTGAAGTATGGCGTTAATGAGGATACTGACGTGGCTATGCGTGTCTGCGCAGACCACCTCCGCGCCGTGGCTTTCTCCATCGCTGACGGACAGCTTCCTTCCAATGCCAAGGCTGGTTACGTTATCCGCCGCATCCTTCGCCGTGCCGTTCGTTACGCTTACACGTTCCTCGGACAGAAGGAAGCGTTCATCTATAAGCTCATCCCCGTGCTCACAAGAGAGATGGGAGAGGCTTTCCCCGAACTCAAGGCTCAGCACGACCTCATCCTTCACGTTATCAAGGAGGAGGAAGACTCGTTCCTCCGCACTCTCGAGAAGGGCATCAACCTCCTCTCTGCCGCTATGGAAGAGCTGAAGAAGCAGGGCAAGACCAAGCTGGACGGTGTTCAGGCTTTCCGTCTGTTCGACACTTACGGCTTCCCGCTCGACCTTACTGAGCTTATCTGCCGCGAGAACGGTTTCACCGTGGACGAGGAAGAGTTTGATGCTGAGATGAAGAAGCAGAAGGACCGCGCACGCAACGCCGCTGCCGTGGAGAACTCAGACTGGGTGAACATCCGCGAGGGCGAGCAGCAGTTCGTAGGCTATGACTACACAGAATATGAGTGTCACATCCTGCGCTACCGCAAGGTGACGCAGAAGAAGAACACATATTACGAAATCGTTCTCGACTATACTCCGTTCTACGGCGAGATGGGTGGTCAGGTGGGCGACACCGGCGTGCTCGTCAGCGAGGACGAGACTGTCACCATCACCGACACAAAGCGCGAGAACGGTCAGTCCGTACACATCGTGAAGGAGCTGCCGAAGAACCCTGAGGCTGACTTCATGGCTTGTGTTGACACCGACGAGCGTGACGCTTCGGCTGCCAACCACACCGCCACTCACCTTCTCGACTATGCTCTGAAGCAGGTGCTCGGCGACCATGTGGAGCAGAAGGGATCGTTCGTTTCGCCGACAACTCTGCGTTTCGACTTCTCTCACTTCTCAAAGGTTACTGACGAGGAGCTGCGCAAGGTGGAGCGTATTGTCAACGATATGATCCGTCAGGACATCGCTCTGGACGAGCATCGCGACACTCCTTTCGAGGAAGCCAAGAAGCTTGGTGCCATCGCTCTCTTCGGCGAGAAGTATGGTGACAAGGTTCGCGTGGTTCGTTTCGGACCGAGCTGCGAGTTCTGTGGTGGTATTCACGTCAAGTCAACCGGTCGTATCGGTTTCTTCAAGATAATCTCTGAGAGCAGCGTTGCCGCCGGCATCCGTCGTATCGAGGCAAAGACCGGTAAGGAATGTGAGGAGCTTCTCTATAACATCGAGGACAGCTTGAAGGCCATCCGCGCCCTCTTCAATAACGCCAAGGACCTCCAGGCTGTTATCGGAAAGTACATTGAGGAGCACGACGCAATGAAGAAGAACATCGAGCAGTTCCAGGCTCAGGCTGTGGAGCGCACCAAGACAGAGCTTATTCAGAAGGCTCGCGAGGTGAACGGCGTCAAGGTCATCACCGCTGTGCTGCCTATGGAGCCGGCTGCTGCCAAGGACCTCATGTTCAAGCTGCGTCAGGCTGTAGCCGAGAACTTGCTCGCCGTTATCGGAACCGTATCGCACGACAAGCCGATGCTGAACGTAGCAATGAGCGACGACCTCGTTAAGGAGCACTCTCTCAACGCAGGTAAGATGGTTCGCGAGGCTGCCAAGCTCATTCAGGGTGGCGGTGGCGGTCAGCCCCACTTCGCTCAGGCAGGTGGCAAGAACGCTGACGGTCTGTCTGCTGCTGTTGATAAGGTAGTGGAGCTGGCTAACCTGTAATCCGCTAAGGCTAACCTTTAATTATAATAAGGTATAGAGGATATCCTTAAATAAGGCTATCATAATATAATAACAGAACACGGGTATTTCGGACATACGCGGATATAGCTGCTCACAAGCAGCATCCGCCGAGTCCGAAATACCCGTGTTTGTTTTTTTGTGGGTGCAGTGTAGGGTTGATCCAAAGAATGTGGGATAGGGGAGAATACGAAAAAAGCCTATTCGTAATGAATAGGCTTTGCTTAGTTGGGATACTCGGACTCGAACCAAGAATGACAGGACCAGAATCTGTAGT
>ERZ1031746.647-NODE-647-length-12099-cov-15.122219_pt1 | contig 12099 bp, 20 predicted proteins | sample MGYA00518171_ERZ1031746 | MGnify/ENA primary metagenome ERZ1031746 (study PRJEB33719, sample SAMN04261238) | wastewater metagenome | biome: rural village; feature: human; material: feces | host: Homo sapiens | place: El Salvador | collected 2013-01-07 ...
GCGGGCCGTCGGCGGTGGACGCGGCAGCCACGGCAGTGGCCGCACCGGCGCAGCCGGCGGCCGAGGGGGTCGCAGGGGGACGGGCCGCATCCGTCCCCCTGCGGACGAGCGAGCGTTGTGCGCGCTTTCGACGGCCGTAGGGGCTCCCTGTGTAGCCCCAGGCTGTCGGAAGGGAGTGCAACGCGAGCGATTGCCAAAGGGCCTGCGGGGGTCCAGGGGGAGGCGGCGCCGGAGCGCTCCCCCTGGGCGGGAGCCGGGGGATGGAAAAGCCCGCCGGGGCGGGCTTCATCGGGATCCCCTCGCTAGAACGGGATATCCTCGTCGTACAGGCCGACAGCGGGCGTGATGTGTAGGCGGCCTGCGTCGGCGCTACTCCTCGGAACCCTCCGGTTTGATGGTCGACAGGTCCATATGCCTGCGAGCCTAGAAGAATACGAGCCAAATGGTACCAAAGAGCAGGCAGAAATAGCCCACAACGGTCACAGCATAATCAGCGAAAGCGAGCAGGGCAACCATGTCATCCTTCTTGGCACCATTGGACAGAAGGCTCGATAGGAATCCATGCGCAGGGTAAATCGCGCAGACAAGGCAGATAGATTCGAGACCAACCTTCAATAGCGGGTTCGCCCCCACCAGCTGCCCCGGATAGAGCGACCCCATCAAGACGGCAACAGCAATGAGCACCACCCATGCCACAAACACGCCGAGTTTTAAAGCTCTGATCTCAGTCACCCAAGCTATCGGCATAATGCAGCCGAAACCACAGAGGAGAAATGCCGAGGCGATCAGCGCGGCAGGCATCAGTCGACCGGGCTTTCGGTCGTGTCGATATCCGTATCGGGCTTAGCAAGCAGGCCGAAGATTACAGATTCGAAGAGCATGCAGCTTCCTTTCTTCAAGGGGCGGCTCTGACAGGGCCGCCCAGTTATAAACGGGTATTTTTCAGAGGAATTACGTCAACAACTCAATCAGACGTACGAGCATCACGACAAGCGTGGCGATGCAGGAGAAAACACCGAGCGCGAGCGAGAAGGTCCACGCACCGTGCAGGATCTCGACCTGCTCGGAGCGGCTCAGGTTATTGAACCCGCCGCCGTATCTCGTCCAAATATCGTAAAGTTTGTTGATTACGGGCATCTAGCACTCCTGTGAAACTAGAAGGAATTCGAGGTCAGGTTGTTCAGAATCATTCGCTGGAACTGCTCAAGTTCGTGAGCAACCGGTGGTTACAAAACCACGAGAAGCGTGACCATACATGCGAGGAGGCCACCAAGGAAAACGAGGATCCATGCGCTATTTATGAACTCGTCCAGCTCGTAAGGGCTCAGATTATTGAACCAGCCGCTGTGTCTCATCCAGATATCGCGAAGTTTCTCGATAACGTGCATCTATCACTCCTGTGAAGCTAGAAGGTGTTCGGGCTCAAAGGCGGTGGCGATCATGGGGCTCCAGTAATTCGTATAAGACGAGCATCAAGCACGCCACGAGGAAAGTTGGCAAAGCGAAGAAGAATAACAAGGCCTTTAAAATGATGTTGCTGGCCGCACTCAACTCCCAGAGTGCAGCCATAGTCTCGTCGGCTTCCGTCTCGGAAACCGACTCGCCCTGACCATCTTTCTCCGCGCCCTGTCTGTCCGAGCCACTATCAGACGCACACGCGCTCAGATCGACGTCGACGACGACGTGGTTGCTGCTGTCGGATGTCACGGAAACACTCGTATCCTCCGCGTATGCCGCCGGCGAGATGCAGCCGACCGATGCGGCGGCCACGGCGAGAACGACAAGCGGCTTCAATGCCCTTGCTGGCACTCTCATTTCCATTCTCCATTCCCTTTTGGATGCGCCTTCCCATGGTGCCATCTGCCCCTACTCCCACGAACAGGAGCGGTTTCAAACGCGAGCCTATCCGTGGGATAAATCTGGGGGTCATGGACAAGCCGAGTCGACTCTGCCTTCAAGCCATGACGCGATCATGCTCACAGATACACGCAAATCATTTCGCCAAGTAAAAACACGATTGTGAACCCGATGCTACCGAAGAGAAGAATGAGCCCGATGTCGCCTTCTGCAAGAAATCCGATTATCCCGCCAATAATGGCCGCCAGCACGGCAAACCCCAACGTAATTAGAAACGACGATGCGGGAATATTTCCCAAAGCCTTTTCCCACCACTTGCCCTTCAACTCATCTTCTTTTTTATCCTTTGCCTTTTCTTTCGTTTCCGAATCGTTTTCATCGGTTGACGAAGAATCTGACTTGGAATCGGAGCCGGAGCTATCGGTATCGTCGTGGAGGTTGATATCGACGACGATATGATTGCTGCCATCTGAAGTCACGGTGGCGGTCGCATCCTGCGAGTATGCGGGCGTGATGCAGCCGAACGACACGGCAGCGACAGCCAGGACGACGAGCGGCTTCACCGCTGCGGCGGGTATTCTCATTTCCGTTCTCCATTCTTTTTTGAGTAAACCCTCCCACGGCGCCAAGCGCCCAGTGGGATGGATTCGATTTAAGTGCGTGCAGATGATTGTTGAAACTAGTTTTCCAAGGCCAAGATACACGCCCTGATGTATGCGCTGGCGGTGAGGTTCGACGGCAGAATCTCCGGGTGTGCGGCGCGAGCGCTCACGAGTCCGGTCATGAGGCCCTTATACACCTCAAAGTGGACGAGGGCCGTTCGGCTATAGCGCGTGGCACTCATAGACCGCTTGGGGTTGTCCAAAACGGACAGATCGAGCTCACCGCCGCTGATTCGGTCGCGAAGTGCATCCTCGATGACACGGCTGACATTGGCGTCCCTCCTGGGGCCACCTTTCAGTTTGAGCTCGAGAACGCGCCGCTCAAGGATTTCAGCCTCGAGCGGCGAAGTCGAGAAGGTAACCCTCTCTTTTTTGGATCCCGAAGAAACCTTGCTGGTAGCAGCAGCCGCCGCGGGTTTGGATTTGCGGACGCTTATGTGGGAGGCGGGCGATGCGGCGACACTGTCCTGAACAGGTTCTTGCGGGGCGGGTGCCGCAGGACGGGGTGCGGGGCGGTTCTGTGCCCCAAAATTTGGCAAGGTGAAGCGAGGGGCATTGCTCATCATGTCGCCGACAAGGTTCTCGGGCAGGTTGGAAGCCATAGCTACTCAACTCCTTCGGATTCACCAGCGACGGGCTTGAGCTCGCACCAGTTCATGATGTTGCCCACAAGGACGTCGTACTCGAATGCCGCGCCTTTGAGGACGTTCATCTCGTAGATGCTGCGGCCATTCGCCTGCGCATCCTGAATTGCAACAGTTATACCGATACGGCGCTGAAAGACCTTGAGTCCCATTTTTGGAAACTCCTCGACCATCTGGGCGGCAAAGGACCTCGCGAGCTTGGCGATACCGCGATAGAGCGTGATGAGGACGGCGGGGGCGCTCATCCACGCGACCTCATAGGAATCGGATACCGCACTGAGGAGTTCGAGGGTCTGTTCGACAGCCTCGGTGCCGAGCCTGTCGGCGGTGGTCGGGATGACGAGATGGGTGGCGGCAATGGTGGAGGAAATCGTCGAGAAGGTCATGCCGGGCTGGGTGTCAACCACGACGGCATCGAAGCCGTGCTGGGAGACGGCCGACTCGATTGCGCGCGTCAGGGAGTACTCATTGATCTCGTTGCCCTCAAGGTCCCTTTCGTCGGCGACGTTGGCAAGATCGAGATCGCCGGGGACGGTCGCCTGACCATCCTCGGTGCAAACCACATTGACGCCCTTGAGGAAGCTGGAGCTACAGCAGGTGCCTTTCGCGACGCAATCCGACTCGATTCGCCCGAGGGAGCCCTGGGGATCCATGTCCACAGCCAAAACCTTAAGGCCGCGTCGGCGCAGTCCATCGGCGATGGCATCTGCGGAAGTCGTCTTACCGACGCCTCCCTTCTGATTAGTGAAAACGATCACAGGGGTGAAATTCGACATGGTGATTCCTTTCAACTGAAATTGAAAACGATTTGAGCCAGGCAATACCTAAGAGCAACTGGCAATGCTCATGACCACAAGAGCGATCGGGATGGCGATGAGACACGCTGCCGCGCCGACAATGAACTGAAGGACGGCGTAGGCGAGCCCGCTCGCAAAAAAGCCCACGAGCGCACCAAGCCCCAAGATGAATTTGATGATTGAAATGTAATTAGGATAAGAAGACATAGAACCTCCAATGCCCTAGCTTTGGACCGATGGCGGAAAACCCGCATTGAAGGTTCTTATTAAATACTAACAGAACTATGTCATTATTTAACTGCGGAAAAGACGAATACGAGAAATATCGAAGAAAATAAAAGTGCAACTACGGAATAACCGATTTTGAGAAAACACGATCAAGAGGAAAGCGTAGTCAATGAACTAAAGAAGTACGTAACTGTGTCATTGCGTAACTGTGTCATTGCGTAATATCACTTCAATGCAGTCTCGACTTGCAACTTTTCCTTGGGGGCTTTCCTATAAAGGCCTCCACCCGGAATCGTCCTCATCGCCATTGTCGAATAGCTGGAGCACGATCGCAGCGGAAGTAATAAGAAGCAGTAAAGCTAACCCATCTAACTTGAGAAGGTAGCTCAAGCCGGCGAGTGCAAGAAGTAGTCCAGATGCAAGTAAGATAATAATCCGGGTCATATGCGTACCCGCCAAAGGATTACGGCGCTCACGCGGCATCACCAACGATGATGCTGTAGAGATCGTCATCTGACGCTATCAACGCGACGATATGGTTTCTCCTCCTGATGACGGTCCTCTTGGACACGCCCAAGAGCGCGCCGATCCTCTCGCATGTAAGGTTGTCGATATAGGATAGCTGGAAGATAGATCCGAGTCCCGGCTCGCAATCGTCCAGCGCCTCGACGACGACCATTACGAGATTCAATGTCGAATCGATATGCAGGACGCGGTTCCTCATTCGCTCCCTCTCGTTCGATCGGGACGGCAGCTGCCTGAGCGCTGTCTCGCACTGGCTTCTGATCGAGGCCAGATGTCTTAGCTCGGACAGGACGCATCTGACGCGCTCCTCTCGAGCGCCGATGCCGCCATCGTCTGAGGAGAGAGACGAGTCATGGTTCTCTCCCTCGATCCCGACGATTGCAGATTGTCCATTGCGCTCGGTTCTAATAAGCCTTTCCCACGAGTTCCCTTCCATGTCACTTCCCCTTTCGACATTTATTCAATCGTTCGTTCAGCAGCTCACAGCAAAGATGTGGCCTGTTTGCGGGCCAGGTCTATCGCGGCCTCCTTGTTATCGCCGCGATAGACGATTCCGTTCGCATCCACAACCGGATGGACCGGCCCGTCTCCGATGATGAGCCAGGCGCCGTCGGGAGCCCTTCGCAGGTGCTTTTCGCCCCGGCCAGCTCGCTGGCGTGCGGCCTCGACCATCTTTCGGCAGCCCTTGACGCTCGTGTCGAGCAGCCATTTCCGCAGCTGAGGCATGAATTTGTCTTCGGCGCCAGCATCCTTGGCCTCGGCCTGCCTACGGGCCCACGCAGCGCCGATCTCGTCAGCCCCGAAGCCAAGACGGCGCAGCTCATCGTAGGGCTGGCGTGCGGCGTCGAGCTTGTTGCGGTTGATCGTCCCGTCGGCGATTTTCTTGAAATCGGCAGCGCTATCGACCTGAGAGTCAGTTCCGGGATAGACGTCCGGTTGGCTGGTTTGAAAATCCATCCATCCATCCATCCAATCTTCTGGATAGTCATTACTTATAGGTATATAGGGGGGTTCACCTGAAAGAATTGCAGGTGAGGAAGAATCTTCACGTGAAGAAATTTCAGGTGAGGAAGTATTTTCACGTGAAATATTTTCCGGTGAGGAAGTTTTTTCAGGTGAAGAAACTTCAGGTGAAAAAACTTCACGTGAAACTTTTGCAGGTGAGGAAGAATCTTCACGTGAAGAAATTGCAGGTGAGGAAGTTTTTTCACGTGAAATATCTACAGGTGAGGAAGTTTTTTCAGGTGAAGAAACTTCAGGTGAAAAAACATCACGTGAAACTTTTGCAGGTGAGGAAGAATCTTCACGTGAAGAAAATTCAGGTGAGGAGGTATTTTCACGTGAAATTTCTTCACGTGAAATTCGAGGGGCAACCCTTTTGACATTCGGATGGTCCGCCTGCCAAGCCTCCCTGGCGCGGGCAATTGGATCTTTGGCCGCAACAAGGGACCTACCGACGGTGTTCATGCCGTGGACGTGCGATCCTTGCTCAACGATAAGGCCCATCTCGAGAAGGGAGGCGATGGTCGTGCGGGCAGTGCGCTCGCTCGTGCCGGACCAGTCCGCGAGAACGGCGGCTCCAAAATCGTAGCAGCCCTTATCTACCGTGCAGGAGTAAATCAGGGCATAAGCCACGAGCTGTGCGGGCCTAAGGCCCAAATAGCGCATGAAGCCGTGTATGGCGAACGAAGGACCGTAGCCTTCTGTCTCTGTCTCGAGAATCTTCGACACTATGCGGCCTTTCTCCTTTGCAGCGCCTGGACCGCCAGGGAGAACAACGCCTCTTCGTTGAAGACATTGCACTCCCCCGCCGCCCGTGCGGATTCGATTTCACTTATCAGGGATTCGCGTCCGTAAACGGACAGCATGAAATTGACGAGCTCGCCGGAGCGGAACTGACCACCCCCGACAGACAGGGGAACCGCGAGATCGAAATAGGCAACAAGAGGCTGACCTGTTGCATCGGCCGCATCCAAGGCGACCGCAACCCTTCCGGCGCCTGCCTTGAAGACGGCTAGCGGAGCTTGAAGGAGCTCGGGAACCGACGCAAGCAGTGAAGGCTCGATCCCATGCCTGTGTGAGCGATTGGAAACCGTCGTCTCCCGTACGATATGCCGCACGGTATGGCATATGGGCAGGTTGGGAATCCCCGCCGTCAAAAGCGCCTTCGGCGTTTCGGGAAGGACCGGCACAGGAGCCTGCCGGTTGTAGCCCCGACCCCTGGCCTTTGCAATTTCAGCGAATCCGGTCCACATTCTGCATGAATTCGCGTATTCGGCTAGATCTTGATTGTTTAGACCCTCTACAGCGATGGTAGAATCAACTTGACCGACGAGGGCGCGATACCGTCCTATGTCGTCGAGATCGTGTTGACGCTGTTCACCTTTCCACATCCGTGAACTCCCTTCTTCTACGGTCTCACGTTTCGGGTGCGGCTGGGGCTCTTCCTTAATTTCCCAGTCGCACTTTTTTTCTGACCCACTAAATTGAACAGTCTTCAGGAACGATGCGGAGCCCATCATGCGGCCCCCTTACGGCCGTCGCGGGCCATGCGCTTTGACATGCTCTCCTGCAGGGACTGTAGGGAGGCATACTCCTCGTACGGCATCTCATGGCTCGACTCCTTAATGAAAGGCGTCCTGCGCATATAGGCGTCGAGGTCGTCAATGTTGATGTAGATGGTCCGCGATCCGCCACGGTTGAACGCACCGTAGACGGCGGGGATCTCGCCAGACTCAATGAGTTCCTGCACCGCATCGACATGGCGATGGATGTATTTGGCTGCCGCGGATTTGGAGAGCCATTTACTGCTCGCCCACGGCTCCAACCTCTCTTTGCCGCTCATTACGCAACCTCATCCTTCTGGGGAAGACGATCATCGGTCTCGCCAAGCAGGTACTGAATGGAGCATCCGAACAATTGCGACATCTTCTCGAGCTGATCGTAAGTTGCCGACTTCGGATCGCGTTCAATTCGCACGATGATGCTTCTGCTGACACCGAGTTTGTCGCCAAGATCGGTTTGCGAAAGGCGAAGCCTCACTCGTTCCGCTCCGATACAATTCGGCATAAAGTCCTCCTTTTATGACCCTATTTGTACTACGTATATATACTATAACCCAATTTGTACCGTGTCACAACATTTTGTACCACCTAGGCTCATATTGAGGGGTGATGCAAAATGCAAAACAATCTGAAGCAGATTCGTGAGAGTAAGAACATCTCTCAGCCTAAGGCGGCAGATGATTTAGGGTACGGATTGTCGACATATCGGAAATATGAAAACGGGACCAGAAGGATCTCTGACGAAAAGCTCGTGCAGTTGTCCTCTTATTTCAATGTTTCCATAGACGTAATTCTTGGCACGGCTTACAAGGTCGACCCAACATCCCCACAGTTTCAAAAAGACGCGAAAACAAGATCGTTTCTCAATGCGATGGTTACCATCCTTACACCCCACGAGCGTTCGCTTTTACATGAGCTGCTCTCAAACTTCTCCAAGCTCAACGAGAGCGGCAAGACAAAACTAGTCGAAGAATCCGACACGATGGTCCGCTCTGGAAAGTTTGAAAACTTTGGCGGGCATTCTCAATTTTCGAGTGCCCAAGAAATTGCTTAGAAAAGCAAACGGCAACATCAACACGATAGTTCTGACTCCAGATTGGAATTTGATTCAAAGAGGACCAGATGCCTAACAATAAAATCGGACAAATTGAGAAAATAGGCGTCGACACAGACGGCTTAGAGATATTCAGGGGTGGAGTCGAAACCGGATTAAGAGACAAACGTTCCGCGAAAATGATAACGGTTCGCGGAACAATGAGAGATGCCCAGGCAGCCGCATCGATGCTCTATGTCGAGTTGAGATCCAGCATATCTAACCGCGAGATTCCTGATACAAGTCGTACGAGTTGTCAACCATCCCGTAAGACAGAATTGTTGAAAGGGAGGTAGGATGACTAGAAAAAAGAGCCCGCATGAGATTGAGGCCAATCGCCTATTTGGTCAGAATCTCAAGCAGGCCAGAAAACAGCTAAAAATCAATCAGACTGTTGCGGCTCGTAGAATTGGCGTTGAGCTTGTCACCTACCAGTCATACGAACAGGGCCGAAGGTTCCCGTCAAACGAGACCTTAGAGGCTATTTGCAATGCACTGAACGTGCGGTTGTCTGATCTCGTCGACCCTTCATGGCGTAATCTTCATGCCATTTCCCCCGCAAAGTCATTGATTGCCCTTACGGAATTGGAAAAGGCTGCGACAAAACCAGCGGAAGTTAACGACGACTCCTTTGAAAGGCTTCGGTCTGCTTGGATTCGTTTAAACGACAACGGGAAAGGTATTGCGCTTTCGCTAATTGAAAGCTTGCTTGAAAAAGACCTGTTGTTGAGTGATTCTGAGCCAGCCTTTTCAAACGGTGATTCTCACTCCTCCATGGCCCAATCAGCATAACGATTAAAGATCGGCTGGAGGCAAAATCACCCATGCCTAAATTTAAAATTGGCCAAATTGAGAAACAAGGTGCTCAGAGAAAGGAGCACCCATGGGCAACAATCTGAAAACCATTCGCTCCAATAGCGGAAAGACTCAAAAACAAGTAGCGGAAGAGCTCGGTATTTCGCTTTCTGCTTACAGAACGTATGAACAAGGGACGAGGCGTCTCACGGATGAGCTTTTGCTCCAACTCTCGATATATTTCTCTGTATCAGTTGATTCAATTCTTGGATCTAAATTCTCGGCATCGCTCTCTTCCCCCTCATTTCTCGAAGACTCCGAAATGCGTTCAATAGTTAATGCCTCGGTCTCCGAAATGAATAAAGAAGACAGGCAACAGTTTAGAAAGCTGTTGGAGAGCTATATGTCTCTCAGTTCAGCTGGAAGAAAGCAACTTGCAGATATCGCAGACACTATGAACCGTTCTGGGAAATACAAGAGGTTTGGAAATATTGCTAAAAGCAACGCCTCAGCTAGTTATCACGGTAGAGCCACGACCGCCTAAACGATCGAACGGAACCCTTACCACAAGAGTTCTTTATCCAGATAGGAAAACAATACGAGGTAGCCACAATGCCTAAAAACAAACTCGGCGAAATTCAGAAAATAGGAGTCGACGCTGACGGGCTAGAGATATTCAGAGTTAGAGTCGAGGTCGGCACTCGCGAAAAGCGCTCCGCGAAAAGGGTTACGATTCACGGGACCATGCGAGATGCTCGAGCAGCAGCTTCCATGCTCTATATCGAGCTGAACTCAAGTCTATCCGAACGAGACATTCCAGAGGTCACGCTGGACCAGTACTTTTATGGCAGATTTATCCCGGTTTTGAAAAAAGAAGGTAAGACAAACAGCACAATCGACGGATATATCAAAAACTACCGAAAATGGATCTCCCCGAATCATGGCGATCGAGTTCTCTCGAATCTAGACGAGATAATCGTTCGAAATCTTATTGAACAGTCCGGGACTCCGAGAAATACTCTCCGGACGTACAGGGCAATCTTAAATAGAGCAAAATCAGACGGGTTCATGCGCCATAAAATGGACTTGACGGGCCTTGATGCCAAGGCGAGGAAGAGGAAGCGACTCTCCCCATGGTCACCGATAGAATTAAAACGGGCTGCCGAAACATTGGTAGATGACGAAATGGCCTATCTGACGCTATTGGTCGGCAGTGCAGGTCTTCGCAAGGAGGAGAATCTTGCCATCACGCCCGCCGACGTGCAGATATTGAAGTTTCCGACTGCACAAGGCGCTAGGAAATACGTACTCCTGAACGTTCGCGCCGCCTACACTGACGAGGACGGGCTTAAGGCTACGAAAACCGAAGAATCCGAAAGGCACGCCCTGGTACTTCCGGAGTTTACAGAAAGGTTTCTCGCGGCTCTCGAGGCCACGAAGCCCTCAATCGAACAAGTTGAGGACTGTTGGCTTATCAAGTACAAAACCAGCTGGCACAGGTCCAGAAAAGCAAAATACAAGATCGAAACCGTCATGGGGAATCGAAAGGATGCCCAAGCAGTTGCTGATCGACTTGAGGCTGAGACGGCGGCAAAGTACAAATTGGGGTCAAATCCGAAATTGAAAATGATCTCAGACGGAATTTGGACTGTCACCGTCTTCAACGGATACATCGACACGATGGAGAGGACCATCGTGCCGGAGGCTTTCATCGGATCGGAACAGGAGGCGACAAGGCATGCCCTAGAGAACTGGAGCACTCGCAGAATCCTCCCTTGTTCCGGCGAGACGCTTCGGGGCCATTGGGAAACAGCCCTGAAGAAGCATGGCCTGAGGTTTATACCTGTAAACAACTTAAGGCATACTTCTGAGTCACTCATGGCTGCAAGCGGCGTCTCAGCCCCTACGATTTCCAGTATGCACGGACACACGCAATTCAAGACAGACTTCGAGCACTATATCGACCTCAATGTCGAGGCGATCCTCGACGCCGCTGATAAGGTTGACACCTTTATGGCGTCGGATGCGGCAAGCGGCGGATTCAGCCTTGAGTCGATTGTGGAAAAGGCGAGCCTTTGACCATCTCTACAAACTGAGCGGAGTTCATCTCGGTGTAATGCCGCTCATACGGTCCCTGGGCCGCTGAGAGGCGTTTTGGGGCAACAAATTGACTCAACAGTACGGATGGAACCAAATACGACAATAAGACCCTGAAACGCAGGCTGGGAGCCCGAGGCCCCCAGCCTGTCGCCGATAAGTTTGATATCTCAACGTCTCTGGAAGTAGGAAGCGGTAGATTCAGCTTTGAGCCGATTGCAAGCAAATGAACCTTTAACCATCTCCGCAAGCCGCAAGGAGGCCGTCTCGACATAATGCGTCAAATACCGCCCATGAATCGCGGAGAGCGTTTTAGGACCAACTGTTTGAATTTTTATTACACAGGAATGTAAAAGATCCAAAACGGTCTTAAGGCAAGGAGAAGGTACCCGCGGCCCCCATCACACCGCCGACTCAGAACGGCGCTCCACAGAGCCTCCACAATGTATATACAGGCGAAATGCTCCTTTATGCATTGTGTTGTGGCGGATAGTGGCGGATAGACAGAAGAAACAAGAGGATTCGAGAAGGAAAAATCAAAACGAAAGCGGTTTCCCTGATCGAATGGATTTCAGAGAAACCGCTGGTAGACGGTGGTGGGCCCTCCGGGATTCGAACCCAGAACCCAGGGATTATGAGTCCCCTGCGCTAACCGTTGCGCCAAGAGCCCTTGTAAAGTAGTGGATGTGATAGAGGCCGTGAAAGCGGGCCACCCATCTTGAACCACGATTTGAAATAATACCATGCGCGCGGCACCCGTTCAACGCACGATCTTGTCGACCAGGAGGATCATGGTGCCGCCTTTGACCTTGTGTGCCTATATGAAAAAAGGCCCCA
>ERZ1031746.671-NODE-671-length-11826-cov-11.357234_pt1 | contig 11826 bp, 7 predicted proteins | sample MGYA00518171_ERZ1031746 | MGnify/ENA primary metagenome ERZ1031746 (study PRJEB33719, sample SAMN04261238) | wastewater metagenome | biome: rural village; feature: human; material: feces | host: Homo sapiens | place: El Salvador | collected 2013-01-07 ...
CGTCGCTCAATTCGCTGTTGTATTCCGCCGGCCGCCACCTGTACCAGCTGTCCGAAGAGTCGCCGAGCCCGATGCTCAACAAGATCGGTCAGGTTTCCGATCGCAAAGTGCCGGCGCGCGCAATTCTGGTGTCCGCGGTGCTGATTCTGCTCTCGCCGATTGTTAACGCCATTCCAGGTGTTTCCGGTGCGTTCGTGCTGTTCTCGTCCGCCAGCTCCGCGGTGTTCCTATTCATTTACATTCTGACGCTGGTGGCACACCGCAAGTACCGTCGTTCGGACGACTTCATCCCGGACGGTTTCGTGATGCCTGCATGGAAGGTGCTGAACACAGTGGCGATTGCGTTCTTCGTGTTTATTTATCTGACGCTGTTCTTGGCGGACGATACGCGCAATTCCGCGATTGCCGGCTTGGTGTGGTTGATTGGCTTCGGTGGCTTCTCGCTGTTGCGCGAGCGTTACCGCAGTCGTGATTTGAAGGCCGCGCTAGAGCATAAGGAGTAGGTTTTTGGCTCCCCTTCCTGAGGGGAGCTGGATCGCGTAGCGAGACTGAGGGGAGTCGCGGTGACACCGGGACTCCCCTCAGTCGTCTAACGAAGACAGCTCCCCTCTTCAGAAGGGCGCCAAGCAAATGCTGAAATCAGTACTGATATTCCTTTGGCGTCTTCTCTCCGGCCGTGACCGCAAACGGCAAATGGTTGCGCTTGGATGGGATTGGGCAGGTACAGAACAGGCTGAACGCGCACGGGTAGTTGAACGCATAGTTGAAGTCAATATGGTCCAGCGTGAGGATATCCGCGGCCGATGCCGGCGGTCTTGGTGCCGCTTGTCTCGTCGGAGAAGAATATGTAGGCGTCCCGACGTGGTCTATTTCATGCGTGATCTGGAGTAGACGATATCGATATACAGGTATTCGGCCGAAGGGAGTGGCGTAGCAATGGATGGTTCAGTTGTGGCGCTATTTCCCCTTTAGTCGTCTAACAACGGCTCAGCCTTAGAGAGGGGCGTCGCGCATGGGTCGGCTATGCGACGGACGACCGCTGCCGGGGTAGCGCAATGCCCCGTGCACTAGTGCCGATGTGAAATGCATGCTGCACATGCCCGCTTCCTCAGCCTCATGCGTGCATCCAGCAATGCTGCATAGATTCATTCCTCGAATCATGATTCCCGCCCCCCGGTGGTCTGGCTTCCGTGCCAGCTCTTTCTTGACTCCATATGTAGCCCGGAATCGTTGCAATGTATAGGTGCTGTGTATTGATTCGTTTTTTACAGGTGCTCTATCGTTTTTGTGGTCTCGTGAACAGCTGGGGCGACGGATCTGCCTAGATTACTCTCAATGGTGAATTGTTTACGGTGTGAGATATTCTTTGGGATGTTTGCGGTGCACTGCCGCATGGTGCGTGAAATGGATGGTGCTTCGATATGGGATTCGAGCAGGAAGCGGTCGGCGAGCTGTATGCCAGCGTATGGGGCAATCGTTCGAAAATGCAGAGGGAATTCACGCGCGGCGCCCATGGAGAGCAGTTCGTGCTTCGGGAGTTGTCCCTCAAGGGCACCCAGACGCCGTCGCAGTTGGCGACTGCACTTCAAGCCAGCTCAGGCCGTATCTCCACCGTGCTGTCATCATTGGAAAAGAAGGGCTGGATTACGCGCGACATTGATTCTAATGATCGGCGCATCATCCGCGTGAGCCTTACTGATTCCGGGCGTGAGGAGTCTCGTCGAATGATTGATGAGATGCGTTCCGCAATCTGCTGGATCTTCTCGCAGATGGGGGAGCGTCGCACGCGCGAATTCGTTGATTTGCTTTCAGAATTCACCACGTACATGTCGATTTGCCATCCCGGCCAGCCGCGTCCTACTCCTGAGCAAGTGCGGGGGGCGTTTGCCGAGCGGGATAAGCGCGTGGCGGAGCACATGGCGGCCAAACATGCTGAGGGCTGATCGGCAAGCATGATTGATGATGCTCGCAGCGAACATGCAGAATTGCGCGTAATATCTTACGGTGTAAGTAATCAAATAATGAAAACTATTAAGACATCGTGAATCAATAAGTATCGATAACTCAATCAATCCACAAATCAAATAGTTAATAACCCAATAACCAACCAACACAAGGGGAAACCAATGTTTCGCATCATGAAATACCTCTCCAAAGCGGAGATCGGTCAGATGCTTATCGCCTTAGTGTCCATCGTCGGGCAAATCTGGTTCGACCTCGAACTGCCCGATTATATGTCAGACATCACCACCCTGGTCGAGACGCCGGGCAGCGCAATGGCGGACATCTGGGTCGCCGGCGGCAAGATGCTGCTGGTCTCGCTCGGCTCGGTCTGCTGCGCCATCATCACCGGCTATATCGCGGCGCGCGTGGCCTCCAGCTTCGGCCAGCGCCTACGCTCGCTCGAATTTCGTAAGGTCGAATCCTTCGGCCCGGCCGAAATGAGCAAGTTCTCCACGGCCAGCCTCATCACCCGCTCCACCAACGACATCACGCAAATCCAGATGTTCATCACCATGGGTCTGCAGCTCATTGTCAAGTCGCCGATCATGGCCGTGTGGGCTGTCTGCAAGATTGCCGGCGAGGGCTTCGAATGGACGGTCGCCACGGCCATGGCGGTCGTGATTCTGCTGGTCGCGGTCGTGATCCTCATGGCACTGGTCATGCCGAAGTTCAAGGCCATGCAGAGGCTCACCGATAACATCAACCTCGTGGCCCGCGAGAATCTCACTGGTCTGCGGGTGGTGCGCGCCTACAACGCCGAGGACTACCAGGAGTCCAAATTCACCAAGGCCAACAAGGATCTGACCGATACGCAGCTGTTCACCAACCGCACCATGGCCATCATGATGCCGCTGATGAACACGGTGATGAACGGCCTTATGCTCGCCGTCTACTGGATTGGCGCCTACCTGATCGAGGCCGCCGAGCTTACCGACAAGCTCACCGTGTTCTCCAACATGGTGGTGTTCTCCAGCTACTCCGTGCAGGTGATTATGAGCTTCCTGCTGATGAGCATGGTATTCGTGCTTTGGCCTCGTGCCGACGTGTCCGCGCAGCGCGTGATGGAAGTGTTGAACACCGAGCCGATTGTGGAAAACGGCACCAAGCGCGCGGCCGATATCGCCAAGACCGGTCAGACCGGCACCGTGGAATTCAGGAATGTGAGCTTCACCTACCCGGATTCGCGCGAGGCCATGCTGCAGGGCATCAATTTCAAAGCCGAGAAGGGCCAGACCGTGGCGTTCATCGGCTCTACCGGCTCGGGCAAGTCGTCGCTGATTAATCTCGTGCCGCGCTTCTACGACGTATCCGCCGGGCAAGTGCTCGTCGACGGTGTGGACGTGCGCGACTATGACATGGTCGCCCTACGCGACAAGATCGGCTATGTACCGCAGCGCTCCGTATTGTTCAAGGGCACCGTGGCCGGCAACATCAGCTACGGCGACAAGCCCGGAGAGAACGACGCGGTCGAACTGGCGGATACCTCCACTCCCGCCGGCCGTAAGCGTGAGGCGCTTCAGCTGGCCACCGATGCCGCCAACGACGGCAAGTTGACAGACGAACAGATGAGCCGTGTCAAGGCCGCTGCCGACGTGGCCCAGGCCAGCGAATTCGTCAACCGCATGGACGGCGGATTCGATTCGCCGATCGCACAAGGCGGCTCGAACGTGTCCGGTGGCCAGAAGCAGCGTCTGTCCATCGCCCGCGCCGTCTACCGTCATCCGGAAATCCTGATTTTCGATGACTCGTTCTCCGCGCTCGACTTCAAAACCGACCGTGCGGTGCGAGACGCGCTCGCCAAGGAAGCCAAGGATTCCACCAAGCTCATCGTGGCCCAGCGCATCGGCACGATCATGAACGCCGATCGCATCGTGGTGCTTGACGAGGGCAAGGTCGTGGGCCAAGGCACGCATAGGGAGCTGCTCGAGAACTGCGAAGTGTACCGACAGATTGCCGAATCCCAGCTGAGTGAATCGGAACTGACTGCGTAACTTATATGGCTCCCGCTGGCGGGAGCTGTCGAGCATAGCGAGACTGAGGGTGGTCTCTGAAGCCTCCTCTCAGTCACTTCGTGACAGCTCCCCTCCAGAGGGGAGCCAAGAGACAAAGGACTTAAGAAACAATGCCAAGAGGACCTATGGGCCGCGGAGGTGCGGTCGAAAAACCACAGGATTTCGGCAAAGTCATGGGCAAACTCGTCCGCTTTTGCCGCAAATACGTTCCTGCCATCATCATCGCGCTTGTGCTGGGCGCGGCTGGCACCATCTGCCAGATTATCGGCCCGGACAAGCTCAAGGACATGACCAATGAGATCACCAAAGGTCTGCCTGCGGTAGTGCACGGCAAGCCGGTGCTCAACTCGATCGACATGGGCGCGGTTGCTCGTATCGGCTGGCTGCTTGTGGTGCTGTATGTGGGCTACGCGTTGCTCAGCTACATTCAAAGCTGGATGATGGCCACCGTTACGCAGCGCACTGCACAGGAGTTGCGTGAGTCGATCAGCAAGAAGATCAACAAGCTGCCGCTCAGTTACTTCGACAAAGTCAGCTACGGCGACGTGCTTTCCCGCATCACCAACGATGTGGACGCTATCGGCCAGACGCTGGGCCAGTCGCTCGGATCGCTGATCACATCCGCGACGCTGTTCGTGGGCGCATTGGTCATGATGTTCTACAACAACTGGATCATGGCGCTGTGCGCAATCGGTTCAAGCATCATCGGCCTGATCATCATGATGGTCATTATGAAGGCCTCGCAAAAGTACTTCACCCGCCAGCAGGTCGCGTTGGGTGATGTGAACGGCCATGTGGAGGAGATGTACGCCGGTCACACCATCGTCAAGGCATACAACGGCGAGGCAGATTCTATTCGTCGGTTCGAGCGCTACAACGCGGATCTGTACGATTCCGGCTGGAAGTCGCAGTTCTTGTCTGGTCTGATGATGCCGCTGATGAACTTCGTCGGTAATTTCGGCTATGTGGTGGTGTGCGTGGTGGGTGCCGCGCTCGCCATGGACGGCCAGATCGAGTTCGGCGTGATCGTGGCGTTCATGATGTATATCCGCCTGTTTACGCAGCCGCTCTCGCAGTTTGCGCAGGCGTTCCAGAACCTGCAGCGTTGCGCCGCCGCATCCGAACGCGTATTCGGATTCCTCGAAGAGTCGGAAATGGCTGACGAATCCGGCAAGCAGGCGCTGCTTGGCGCTCAAGGCCATGAGGTGCACGGCGATGTGGAATTCAGTCACGTGCGCTTTGAATATGAGGCCGGCAAGCCGATTATCAACGACTTCTCCGCTTCTGTCTCCTCCGGTCAGAAGGTTGCTATTGTGGGCCCGACCGGTGCCGGTAAGACCACTATGGTCAACCTGCTTATGCGCTTCTACGAGATTGCCGGTGGCTCGATCGCCATCGACGGCGTGGACACCAAGTCCGTGCCGCGCTGGAATGTGCACGACCAGTTCTCCATGGTGCTGCAGGATACCTGGATCTTTAATGGCACTGTGCGCGAGAACATCGCCTACTCCAAGCCGGGCGTTACGGATGAGCAGATCATCAGCGCATGCAAAGCTGTGGGATTGCACCACTACATCATGTCGCTGCCGAACGGCTACGACACCGTGCTCGACGAGAATTCGTCGCTGTCCGCCGGCCAGAAGCAGCTGCTCACCATTGCCCGCGCAATGGTGCAGGACGCACCGATTCTGATCCTCGATGAGGCCACATCTTCGGTTGATACCCGTACTGAAGAGTTGATTCAGAAGGCCATGGACGCGTTGACCGTGGACCGTACCTCCTTCGTGATTGCGCACCGCCTCTCCACGATTCGCGACGCCGACATGATTCTCGTCATGAATCACGGCGATGTGATCGAACGCGGCACGCATGAGGAGTTGCTGGCTGCTGGTGGCTTCTACGCGGATTTGTACAACAGCCAGTTCGCTTTGTCGGACTGACGGCTGAACTATCGCATGAAAAAGCTGCCCGGAAAATCGGGAGACTGGGCAGCGGAGCGGTCGGCGGTGAGGATGGCACATTCGAATGGAAAGTGTGCGCGCAGCTGGGCGGCCGGGGTGGTGAAGAGGGCGGTGGCAAGGCCGTCAGCTTGGGCGGTAGCCAAAGATGGCGGCGTAGCGGCAACCCATGTGGCGGCTACGCTGTTAACCGGCACACCGTCGATGGCGTTGAGCAGATGGTGGAGTTGATGGCCGGCGGCATCGGTCCAGTGTCGGCGGCTGGGGGAGCTTGCGCAGAACGCGCCTTGGCTGATCTCTGCCACACCGACGGCGTTAGCCGGGTCGGAGGGATCTTCAAGGGCGATGGTGATTGGTTCGCTCGTGTGCACCAGCAAATCGCCGCCGGCGTCGATGACATATCGGAGGTCGCTCTGGGCCACCCCCAGCCTTTCCGCAATCAGATCCACCAGATAGCCCTTGCCGCATGCGCCGAAGTCGAGTGCGACCGGGCCATGCGTAACCAACGTTGTGCCATGGTGCTCGATGGCGTGATCCCATGTGGCCCGCCCATGAATCGCACCTGTGTGTTCAGCGGCATTGGGTTCATTCGCAGATGAATATGATTTGTCATATCCCAGCCGAATCAGATCTTCGCCCACGCATGGGTCAATCGCCCCATTGGTAGCAGAAAACAAGTGGTCATACAGGTCAAATAGATTCAGCGTCCAGTCAGGAAAATCGAATGTGCCGCCGTGCGTGGCCACGCGCATCTGACCCACAATCGAGTCACCTTTAAATCGAGACAGTACGTTTTCGTAATCGGAAATGAGGTCTTCGATGTGCTGGTGCAGGTCACCGCCCAGCGCGCTCGCGGTATGCAACAGCAGGCCGGTTCCCAAGGCATTGGGGAATGCGGCGGTGTGCGGCAATTGCTCGGTTAGGCCTGTCATACCTACTATCGTAGGGCGTGTGGCTGCGCGGTTGCAAGGCGCTGCGCTGTGCGGTGTATACTGAATCTTGACACTGTGTCAATGTTGATTCGGAGGGTATGAGAATGGACAATGCAACAGCGGTAAGTGCAACGAATGTGTCCGGTGGCTCGTTGCAATCGACTATCAAGGATTTGCCCATTGCCAAAGTGTGGGCCTTCGCGGTCGGCCAGTTCGGCTGGGCGCTGCTTTCCGGCATCATCTCCAACTGGCTCGTCTACTTCTACCAGCCCGATCAGGAGACCATCTCCCAAGGCCAGACCGTGTTCGTGCCGCAGGGTCTCGTGGTGCTTGGGCTAGTAACCGTGGTGGGAGGCATCACCGCATTCGCCCGATTCTTTGATGCTTTCGTGGACCCGGCCGTGGCCTCCCTGTCCGACCGCTGCGATTCCAAAGCCGGCCGCCGCATGCCCTTCCTGAAATTCGCGGCCCTGCCGCTCGCCGTGGTCACCGTACTCGTGTTCTGGAGTCCGATCAACGGCACCAGTTGGGTCAACGCGGCATTCCTGTTCGTCACTGTTATCGGCTACTACATTGCCCTCACGTTCTACTGCACGCCGTACAACGCGCTCATCGCCGAGCTCGGTCACGATTCCAAGCAGCAGTTGACCATCTCCACCGCCATCTCCTTCACCTGGGTGGCCGGCACCGCCATCGCCTATGTGGCGCCGGTGATTTGGGGCGCATTCGTGCCGATGATGGGGCGCATCACCGCCATCCGCGTGACCTTTACCATCATGGCTGCCGTGGCGTTCGCCTGCATGCTTGTGCCGCCGCTGGCCATTCGCGAGAAGGACTACGTCAACTCGCAGCCCACCTCCGAATCGACCATTGAATCCCTGAAGCAGACCTTTTTCGACGGTGAATTCCGCAAGTTCGTATGCTCCGACGTGGTCTACTGGGTGGCCATCACCACGTTCCAGACCGGCCTGCCGTTCTTCGTGACCAGTCTGCTGAAACTGCCGGAAACCACCACGACCATCTACTTTGTACTCATGACCGGCGTCTCGGTGCTGTTCTATCTGCCGGTCAATATCCTGGCTAACCGTGTGGGCAAAAAGCGCTTGTTGCTTATCGCTTTTGTGATTTTCACCTGCGCGTTCGCCTTTGCCGGTGCACTCGGCTCCGGTGTACTCGCCCTCATGCCGGCCATGGCCCAGGGTCTGACGCTTTCAGTGGTGGGTGCGATTCCGATGGCTGCATTCGGCATCCTGCCGCAGGCCATCGTGGCGAATATCGCCGATGCCAGTTCCAAGACCACGGGCCAAGATCGTCAGGGCATGTTCTACGCGGCTCGTACTTTTGCCATGAAAATGGGGCAGTCCGTGGCCATGTTGCTGTTCACCGGAGTGTCCACCATCGGCATGGCATCCGGCGCGGGCTACCGTATCGCCGCCGTGTGCGCGGCTGTGCTGTGTGGATTGGGCGGCATTGTGTTCGCGTTCTATAACGAGAAGAAGGTGTTGCACGTGCTGGGGGCATAGGCATAGTGCAGTTGCGGCTGGATTGGCTTGATTGATTCGACCAGCCAGCTGGCATACGTTTTTCAGACTATTTCGGCTCTTGTCTGGAAAATGTGCACTGCTGTGTGCTCAGTGTGCGTTCTTCCAGATTTTTGGGAAAATAGTCTGTCTGCCGACACCTTGCCCGAATTGCGTTTGACTGCACCCCGTATTATATTTGTGCGAGTTGCTTTGCGGAGCAAAGTAACATCCAAGGGGCTGTAGCTCAGTTGGTAGAGCGCTTCGTTCGCATCGAAGAGGTCGCGGTTTCGACTACCGTCAGCTCCACGAGACCCTCTGCATTCATTCCACCGCAGAGGGTCTTTTCATTTTGAAAGTAGACCTCAAAAATGCAAAGCGCAGAAAAAACTCGTTGGTGAAGGGTCATTCTGCACTTCGAGGGGCTGATTTGGTGTTTGCTGGAGGTCTACCTCCGTTTCAAGGGGCTGGTCGTTAAGTAGACATGCCTCCAAAACGGCGAAATATCATTGAGAGCAAGCCGTTCCTACTCACGTTTTGACGTTTGGGGAGCCCCTCGAAACGGAAGTAGATCTCCGGAACATGTGAAATCAACCCCTCGAAGTGCAGAATGTTCCTGATTCCACAGCAGATTGCTCTTTGGCTTGGGCAATACTGGGAGTATGACAAGCGCAGATGAGTTGAATGAACAGCGTGACGCTGAACAGAGCGTGGCACAAGTGTCTGAACGCAACGATGGGAACGATGGGATTGATGCCGGCGAACCTGCCGCTTCCCAAACTCGCGAGTCGGCTGTGACTATTCCTGCTGGCACTGTGGTACTCGCTGCGACCCCAATCGGCAACGTCGGCGACGCTTCTGCTCGTCTGGTGGCTCTTTTGGAACGTGCCGACATCGTAGCCGCAGAAGACACCCGCCGCCTGTTCGACCTGGCTCGCCGCCTCGGCGTCTATGTGAACGGCCGAGTCGTCGCCTACCACGATCACAACGAGCGAGACAAGGCCGACGGTTTGCTTGATCAGGTCGAAACCGGTGCGACCGTGCTCGTCGTTTCCGACGCCGGCATGCCCACCATCAACGATCCAGGCCTGGCCATTGTGCGCCGCGCCATTGAACGCGGCCTGCCCGTCACCTGCGCGCCTGGCCCCTCTGCCGTGCTTGACGCGCTTGCCCTTTCCGGCCTGCCCACCGATCGCTTCTGCTACGAGGGATTCCTGCCGCGCAAGCATGCCGAACGAGTGCAATATCTACGCACACTGTTGGGCGAACGCCGCACCATTGTGTTTTACGAGACGCCTCACCGCATCGCCGATTCGATGGATGATCTGCTTGACGCATTCGGCCCGAACCGCCCGATGGCGCTGTGTCGGGAGCTCACCAAGGATTATGAGCAAATCCGGCGAGGTCCAATCGGAGAGATTCGCCAGAGTGTGATTGACGATCCGCCGCGCGGCGAGATGGTATTGGTCATCGGCGGCGCTTCCAGTGAAGAGGCCGAGGCCGCCGCGCCCAGCACGTTGAGCGTGGAAGATATGGCCGTGCTGGCTATCGACCGTGCGTTGGAGGATGGCCTGCGTATCAAGGACGCCATCGCGCAGGTGGTGCAGGAGCATCCGTTGGCCGATGGTTCGCTGGCCAATCGCAAGCAAGTGTATGCGGCGGTGTTGGAGATTAAGGGGTAGGATCCGCGTATTTACATGATGCCGTTGGTTGGCGCTTGCGATTGACGTGGATAATTGATGGCATCTGTAATGATTGAGATTCCGCGGTAATTTGCCGGGGGATGAGACTTGCGGCAGCATTATTCCTCCTCCATCGATTCCAGTAGAACCGCCAGCGCCCGCTTCACTCCTGGTCCGCCCGCCTGCGAGATGAATTCCAACAATGCCGCATCCGCCCGAGGATTGGCAATAAGCCAGCGCCTGAGTTCGGGCGCATGCTGGGCGATATGCCACAGCACTTCGATTGGCGTATCCGGCGAACAGGCTACGGATGGGGTCAATGCGATTGGCGGCGATGGTGGGGCATCATGATTGACAGCAGCGCTCGCGTGTGGGCTATGCGATTGAATATCAGAAGCGCGCGGTAGCCGCTGCGCTTGATGCAGACGGTCAAGTCGCCGGGAAGCGTGGCGGCCGGTTATGCGCATTGCCCTAAGGCCGGTTCGGACTCCCGTTGTAATGATTCGAAAAATATCCGTGCGCGACCGGCATGTTTATGATGCCGGTGCTCTTTGATGATTTGCAGGCATTCGCTGGCACGGAAACTGTATGCGGTCATCAAGCGGCATACCAACGTATTGATGGCGGACGGGTCCGGCGCATCATCCATGCCCATCACCAGATCACAGGCTGTACGCTGCGGTGTGGTGACAGGAAGATTGCCCAGTCGAATAATGTGCTCTGGCGACGTGACCCGCCTGAATACGCGGATGCGGCGGCCTGCGGAAGTCGAACGAAAATGCGAAGTGGAAATCACGTCAATGGTTCTCGGAAAATCCGGACCGCCAAGCCATACCCAGGCGGCAGTCAGCGCGCACGCCACGGTTCCGAACGGGGCGACCGTGGAGACAATCATCGCGCGGCCATATAGTGTGCTGGCGTGTTCGTTCCAGTAGCCAGCGGATTCGTCGAACTTTCGTATGGTGCCGAATGTTTCCAGCCGGCTTAAGCTGAGCGGTCCGGGCAGATCTTTGGTGAACAGCACGGGCGGCACTGATGGGCTGACGGTGGTGTGCCGAGCGGTGCCGGCGTTGGCTATGGTGCTCGTCATCGAGCGATTTGGTGCATTCATGTGCCCGACCATACGCATAGTTTGCGCTCGGGCGCTACCGGATAGGCGAAAACGGTGGATAAGTGGATAATTCCGACTGCCGCGCCGAGATTGTGGACAATGCTGTGGGCGGTTTGTTGAGGGGCTGCGCAATGGTCGGTAATCCACATGTTTAGGCATGCTCTTTGTGCTGTGCATCGGCATTTCGATGGGCTTTCCGCGCGTTGCTTATGCGTGTGCCCGGCGTGTCCCCGCCGCGCCGGATAATCAAACATTATGAGTCATGTTTTGGTGAATGTTGCTTGGCCGTATGCTAACGGCCCCCGTCATATTGGTCATGTCGCAGGATTTGGTGTGCCCTCCGACGTTTACGCGCGTTACGAGCGCATGAAAGGCAATGATGTGCTCATGGTCTCCGGCACCGATGAGCACGGTACCCCGATTCTCGTTGAGGCGGAGAAGGAAGGTCTCACGGCCCAGGAGCTGGCCAACCGCTACAACCGTGTGATCGCCAAGGACCTGTGCGACCTCGGCCTGAGCTACGACCTGTTCACCCGCACCACCACCGGCAATCACGAGCACGTGGTGCAGGAGATGTTCAAGCAGTGCTTGGAGAACGGCTACATCT
>ERZ1031746.677-NODE-677-length-11767-cov-12.626195_pt1 | contig 11767 bp, 5 predicted proteins | sample MGYA00518171_ERZ1031746 | MGnify/ENA primary metagenome ERZ1031746 (study PRJEB33719, sample SAMN04261238) | wastewater metagenome | biome: rural village; feature: human; material: feces | host: Homo sapiens | place: El Salvador | collected 2013-01-07 ...
TGACCATGGAAGGCCGCTCAAACCTCAGGTGTTGCAACCACCACTAGAATCCGCCCCTTCTCTCTCCCCCCCCCCGATGTATCAGCGAATGATTCTCATTAAGAAAGGTGCGAGGATTGCGCACAGATACGCACAATCGCACATTTCTCATATCGGCGGAATAACGCCGTTCCCATCAATTTCATGTTCGTTTGCCCGCAGAACCGACTCGCACCTTTCTTAATGAGAACCGTTCGCTGATACATGGAATGTGGATAACACGCCGAAGACATGCCAAAAATGCCTAGCCTTCGACCACATACCCCGAAATCGCTTGCCATCGGTACATTCCATTCCATACCGTTGCCCCATGGGATTCATGAACACGGATATAGTCAACGGGCGGCGGAACGAACGCAAACGCTGCAATGAAGCCGCCATGCGCACCAAGAGACCGCTCAGGGTCGGATATATCAACGCCATACGATACTGGGGAGCTCCCGTGCCGAAGACCAATCTGGCGTCGAATCGCGTCCATGTCAGCGTGCCTCGCACACAGGATCGCAATCACATCGCCGGAGTCACATTCCATGTGTTCTCCGGAAAGGAGGAATACTGCAAATACGAATATAAACGGTTCTGGATGGCCTCCCCCGCCATGGCATGGGCGCAGATGGCAACCTACTGCGACACGGAAGCCCTGGCGACGATAGCCTCGGCGTTTGCCAGCCGCGAGGAACGCAGGAAGAAGGCCAGGAAAGACGACTTCGCCGCATACCTCGACGCGAGTCCCCGTTTCGCGGGGAAGAGAAAATGCGAGGAGGCGCTCCCGTACATCGTCGAGGACACGGATTCACCACCCGAAACACCTCTGTTCGGCATTCTCTTGGATTCGGGGCTCGGCAGGCCATATGCGAATTACCGAGTGAGGCTTAGGCACGGAACCAGACTGATCGATATGGCCTACCCCGACTGCAAGGTGGGATTCGAATATCAGGGCGCATATCATGCGAGCCCCGAGCAGATGCGCAAGGACGCCGCGCGGTTCAACGAGCTGCAGCACAATGGCTGGACCATCATCATGGTCACCGCGGATGACCTGCGGACGGAGGAATCAAGGCGGGCCTTCATCGAGATGGTCAGGGACATCGTCAACCGGCAGCGTTATTTGCACTACTGGCTCGCAGCGAACGGTTCTCAATAAGAAAGGTGCGAGTCCGGCTGCCGGCCAAACGCACATGAAATATACAGAAACGGCTCTATTCCGCCACTCCTAGGAATGTGCGACTGTGCGTATTTGTGCGCAATCCTCGCACCTTTCTTATTGAGAATCATTCGCTGCGAAGAAGACCCTCGGCAAGCTCCCGGAACGTGCGCCCCAGGGCATCCGAGCGCAGTGCGCCGTCCTCGTTCAGAACCGCCGGACGGCCGGACTCGCCCACCTCGCGCAAATCGGGGTCGAGCGGCAGCTGGGCGAGTAGAGGCACGTCATAGCCAAGCGTCTCGGTCAGTTGATCGGACACACGCCGACCGCCGCCCGCGCCGAAGATCTCCAGTCGCTCGCCCTTATGCTCATACCAGCTCATGTTCTCGACCACGCCGCGTACTTTCATCGGCACCTGCAATGCGACCAGACCGGAGCGCACCGCCACATCCGAAGCCGACGGCTGCGGAGTGGTGACGACGACGAGTTCCGCGTTCGGCAACGCCTGAGCCACTGAAATCGCCATGTCGCCGGTGCCCGGGGCAAGGTCGAGCAGCAGCACGTCCGGATCCCCCCACCACACGTCCGACAGGAACTGTTCCAGCGAACGCTGCAGACGAGGCCCGCGCCACAGAATCGCACGGTCGGCACCGGCGAACATGCCAATCGAAATCAGCTTGACGCCCCATGCGGTCACCGGCATCAGCATGCCGTTGAGGTTCGTCGGCTGCGTGTGCACGCCGAACAGCTTCGGCAGCGAAAAACCGTAGATGTCCGCGTCGATGGCCGCGGTGTCGTACCCGAGCGCCGCGAAGGTCGCCGCCAGATTGGCGCTCACCGATGATTTGCCGACGCCGCCCTTGCCGGAGGCGATCGCGAAGATGCGCGTCTTGACGCCCGGTTTGTTGAACGGATTCTGCTTGCGCTCCGCCTTGAGACCCGCCACCAGGTCGGCGAGCTTGTCATGGCTCATGGATGAGACCTCGATGTGCGGGGTGAGCTTCGCATCGGGATATGAGACGATTGCGCCGTTGATCTGATTGGTGATGGTCTGTGACAGCGGACAGCCCTCGACCGTAAGTTCCACATGCACGGTCACGTCATATGACGGCACGTCGCCGTCGCCCTGGGAGGTGACGCCCACCGCGTTGATTGCGGCGATCATCCCCAGATCGGTGATGGAGCGTCCGAGCTCCGGGTCGATGACTTTGCTGAGCCGTTCGTAGATCTGCGCCTCGATGTGGCGTGCGTCTGTCATGTATCCTATCCTCCTTATTGCCGCGTACCAGACTAGCGTGTGAATCGACGGCGTGCCAGAGGCGGCGTGAAATCCACCCTGTGAAATGGGCCGCAAAGCGCGGGGCGGGTACTTGCTCCCGCCGGCGGGAGCTGACTCGCGAAGCGAGACTGAGGGGCGGGTTTATAGGCATGGACCACCCCAGTCGCTCCGCGACAGCCCTCCGTCAGCGGAGGGGGGGGCGGCAGTCTATTGCACGGCGCCGGTTTCCAAGAGGGTGCGGAATTGGGCTTCGTCAAGCATGGGGATGCCGAGTTCTTCGGCCTTGGCGGCCTTGGAGCCGGCGTTTTCGCCGACGACGACCCAATCGGTTTTCTTGCTGACCGAGCCGGCAGCCTTGCCGCCGCGCTCGATGATGGCCTCCTTGGCGGAATCACGCGAGAATCCCTCCAGAGAACCAGTCACGACGACGGTCTTTCCGGCAAGCGTCTGCGGCAGCGTGCTGGTCTCGGCGGCGGCGACCCCGACGCCGGCCGCCTGCCAGGCGCGCAGCGTCTCGCCCCGCCAATCCCTCGGCTCACGGGCGGCGGCGAACCAATTGACCACCGATTCGGCGATTTCCGGGCCGATGCCGTCAATGGCCGACAGCTCGTCCACGCCCGCCTGCTCGATGGCCTCCAGCGAGCCGAAGGCGGAGGCGATCAGACGGGCCGTGGGCGGGCCGAGACGACGTATCGACAAGGCGACCAGCACCCGCCACAGGTCGGCGTGCCGGGCCTTGTCCATCTCGTCGAACATCTTGCGCGTGTTCTCGCCGGGGCGGACGTACACGGGGACGTCGACCGTGCCGTTGCGCGTGGTCTTCCGATCGACGCGCACGACCACCGCATCGGCCGGCACGTCATATCCCGGATACGGCTCAGCCGCAGCGTCGGCCGGCGCACCTGCCGCAGCCTGCCGTCGCGCGGAAAGCTTCTTCGCCGGCGTGGGCGCGGTCCAGAACGCCGGGACCTGATGCCATAGGCCCGAGCCACCGATGCGTTTGCGAGTGCGCTTGGTCTTGCCGTCGGCCGTGACCGTCTCATGGATCTCGATGATCGCGGCCTCGCGCCACACGCGCACATCCCTGAGCGCCGCGGCGTCCAGTGTGAACAACCCCGCTTCGCTCGACAGCACTGGCTTCTGCCGTTCCGGCAGCCGCAGTCCCTCCACGGGCTCGTACGGTTCCGGCTCCTCGCCGGGCTTGACGAGAATCTCGGTGATGTTCGGAGCGAACGTATCCGGCGAATCCGGCCGGTTCTCCTCTGGGTTGGTCAGCGCGATGGCCGACTGGTCACCCAGATGCTCGATGTCGAACGCCTTGCGCGAAGCCAGGTTGATGATGCGCTCGGTCAGCTGGGCGGGGCAGGATTCCACGTTCGGGCAGCGAATGTCCTTGTCTCCCTCCTTGGCCGGTGCGAGCTTCGATCCGCAGGACGGGCAACGATCCGGCATGACGAATTCGCGCAGGCCGTCTTCACGCCCCTTGCGGCGTTCCACGACCGGCCCGACCAGTTCGGGAATCACGTCGCCGGCCTTGCGCACCACCACCGTGTCGCCGATCAGCACCCCCTTGCGCTTGACCTCGAACGGATTGTGCAATGTCGTGCGAGACACCGTGGACCCCGCTACATACACGGGCTTGAGCACGGCGACGGGCGTGACGCGCCCGGTACGCCCGACCTGCACGGTGATGTCCAGCAGTTCGGTGTTGACCTCCTCGGGCGGGTACTTGTAGGCGATGGCCCAACGCGGCGCCCGCGAGGTCGCGCCCAGCGACCTCTGCAGGCCGAGATCGTCGACCTTGACGACGATGCCGTCGAGCGCGTGCTCGATGTCGCCGCGGTGCTCGCCGTAATAGTCGATCATGTCGAGGATCTGCGCGAACGACGTGACCTCACGGTTGTGCGGCGACACCGGCACTCCCCACTTGGAGTACAGCGTGTACGCCTCGGACTGGTCGGCGACGACGTCATGCGAGCCGGCGGGCCGCCCCGAGCCCCAGCGCAGCGTACCGATGCCATGCGCGTAAAAGCTCAGCCGCCTTGTGGCGGTGATGCGCGGATCCTTCTGCCTGAGCGATCCGGCCGCCGCATTGCGCGGGTTGGCGAACGGAGGGCGCCCGGCATCCTCCTGTTCACCGTTGAGCGCCTTGAAATCGTCCCAACGCATGAACACCTCGCCGCGGATCTCCACGAACTCGGGGATATCCGCGGCCGGCCCGCCGAGATTGGCGGGAATAGAGCCGATCGTGCGCACATTGAGCGTGATGTCCTCACCGGTGAGGCCGTCGCCACGCGTCAGCCCCTGTTCCAGCACGCCGTTGCGGTATATCAGATTCAATGCCAGGCCGTCTATCTTCACCTCGCAGGTCATCGGCAACGGCTTGCCCTCAGGCCAGTCCAAATCGCGCAGCACCGAATCGTACCAATCGCGCAGCTCCTCGATCGAGAACACGTCGTCAAGGCTCATCATGCGCGACGGATGCCGCACCGAAGCGAAATCATTGGAGAACGTGCCGCCGACCCGGTGCGTGGGAGACTGCGGTGAATCCAACGACGGGAACTCCGCCTCCAGCCGTTGCAGGCAACGCAAGCGTGCATCGTAGGCCGCGTCGGACGAGACCGGCGCGTCATCGATGTAATAGGCGATCTGGTCGGCCTCGACCCACGCCGCGACGCGCGCCCACAGGCGGGCTGCAACCTCGTTCGACAGCGAGGACACATCCAGCCGATCCAGCCGGGCCGCATCAGCGTCCGTGGACTGCAGCGCGGCGACCCACTGGGATGAGCCGGGCGCGAACCGGGCGGCGCCTTCGTTCTCGACCGGCGCCGGAGCCTCCCCAGCGTCCGGATCGTCGAAATCCCAAGCCAACTGGTCGCCGGATGATTGCGAAACCGCTGCGCGAGCCATCACTTCCCCTTCGTATGTGCGAATTCATCTGGATTCGATTGTAATCGAAAACATGAACCCGCCTCGGCGACGCCCGCGCACGGCATCAGGAGTTGAGCGATCTCAGGAACTGGGACTGCACCATGTCGACACCGCCGTTGTCGCCGTCGTTCATACGGGCGGCCGCCATCGACAGCGTCCGTGCGGGAACGAACATGCCCTCGTCCACGCACACGCGGGCGGCGTCGCGCACGATCGCGGCGACCTGGGTGTGGGGCCACACCGGCAGATCGTGCATGCGCAGCACGCCGGCTGCCGACTCCACGTCGGTAGGCACCGCTATGCATTGGGATTCGGCGCGTGCGAGCAGTTCCCTCAGCTCGCCGTCAAGCGCCCCGATCTGCCCCGGTGCGATGTGCTCGCTCATGATGTAGGCCGCGGCGGCGATATCGAAACGGTCGCGCATCCATTCCGCGTATGCCAGCCGGTAGTAGGCGAATGCGGCGTCATCACGGTCGAGCGCCACGCGCAGCGCGTTCAGGCATGCCGCGCGCGCGGAATCCCAATCCTCGTTGCGGGCGAGCTGCACTGCGAGCTTCATGTGCGAGAACGGGTAAGCGGGAGCATACGCCACCATCGCGTTAAGGTGCGGCAGCGCGGCCTTCGCGCCCTTGAGCTGAGACAGCAGGTCCGCCAGCTCGGTGTGCGCGTAGAACAGGTTGTCGGGGATCAGCACCGTGCGTTCGCCGTCCGTGGCGAACAGGCGGTTGTAGACGACGCGCTCGGCATACGAGTTGAAATACCGTGGCACGCCCGGATTGTCGGCATAAGCCGATTCCACACGTTCGATGGCCGCTTCGGCGACGGTCACGGCCTGATCGTCCTGACCGGAGAACAGCAGGTCGCGGGCCCGCGTGCGTTCCCGGTCGAGTTCGTCCGCCAGCTGGAAGGTGAAGTCCGGTGTGTCGGTACCGTCGATGAGCGCACTGGTGACGCGTGACGACAATTCGGACAGCTCCGGATCGGCGACGCGGTCGATGACATGCATCGCATGCTGCGCCTTGGAGACCGACGCCAGGGTCCCGTCGGCGGCGAGCCGGTGGAATTCGTCGACGCAGCGCTGCAGCAGGTCCGCCCGCTGGATGGACAGGCCCTCGGCGTTGTCCGTGCCGAGGATGCCGGCGACAGTCGCCGGGAAGACCTTGTCCGACAGTTCCGGCTCCTCCTGGGAGCCCGTCGGGGAGAACCTCGCGTCGCGCAGGTCGAATTCGGCGCTGATGGGGGCGAGTCCGCCCCGCTCGTCGATGTCCATCACCGCGCCGAACAGGCGATAGGTGTCGGCGGGGTGCCGCAACGCGTCTTCGCGCAGCCGCTGCAGCAACTCCTGTCTGGTGAACGTTACGGTGACGAGGTTTCGCACGGTGGGGCTGCGGCGCAGCGCATCCATGGGGTCGGTGTCGCCTTCTTCGTTGCCTTCGCCGCCGGGGGCCGCTCCGGCGTCATCCGCCTGACCCGTATCGCCGGAGTCGGAGTCCTGGACTTCCTGCGGGGAGTCCCGTACGAAGTCTTCGAAATTGATGTCCTTCATCATGTCGGCGAAGCTCTCCAACGACTGCAGATCATCATCCCCGACGGTCGCAGAAACGGACTCACCGGCGGAATCCGTCTTCGCGTCCTGGGCGCCTCTGGCATCCGCCTGCGGGGTGCGGGCATCAGACGCCGGCTCCGCGGAAGGCGTATGCGAAGGATCGCCGTGATGGTCGCCGTCCTTCGGATCGGCCTTGGACGCGCCGGCATCGCCCGTGTGCAGGCGCTCGAACGATCGCAGCGCTGCGCTCATCAGATCGGAGATCGCGCTGTCCTGCTCGGCGACCGCCTCTTCCAGACCGATGGAATCGATGCGCACGCACACCTGATCGACCCGTTCGCTCGCGCCGAAGCACAGTGCCGCGATGATGAGCCCGACGCGGAGATTGTACGCGGCGCTCATGGCGGCCCGTTCCCCCTGCGAGAACGAGACCCAATCGTGGGTGCACTCGTCATAGCGGCTTTCCGGCATCATGGAGGGGCCCGCCGTGGTGAACGCCACCGCGGTCGTCCCCTGTTCGAGATTGCTGCGGAATTCCATGTCGAAGCGATACGGGAGCCTCAGCTGGCGCAGCAGCCGGGACACCGCCTGACGGTACACCCATTCTGACGCCCCTGGGTCGGAACCGAGCCGCCCGCCCGCGGGATTCGGATTGTCTTGAAGCATCCGGTCAGCGGTCTCGCCCGCGTACCGCCACACGTGTCGTATCGCCGCCACGCCGTCGTCGTGCGGGAAATCGATTCCGGATATCGCGGGGTTCCCTTCCCAAGGCAGCGCCATCAGCGCCGGATCGTCCAGCAGCGCAAGATCGATCTGCGCGGCCTGCGCGCGCGTGACCGTGTCCTCGGTCACGCCGCCGTTGCGGGCGGATCGTTCGATCCACGCGCTCACTGCGGCGAAACGGTTGAGATTGCCCTCGATTCTCAGCGAGCGCAGCGCGGCGCGGAACTCCAGTCCGGAGTCCCACGCGAAGAAATACCCGCCGGAGTAACTGGACGTATACAGGTGCAGCGGTTCGGCCCCGTGCACCGCCTCCAGGCCGGACGCATGGTCGAGGGCGCCGGCCTCTTGCATCAGGTCGGCGAAATGATCCTCCAGACCGGATGCCCGCATGCCGTGCGCGCGAGCCTCCATCGTGTCGCGTATGCTGCGGCGTATGGCACCCATCGGCGCCTCACGGTTGAGGCGACGGAAGATGTTGCCCGATCCGAACCCGATGAGCAGCCCCCGCATTTCGGGCAGCATGTATGCGGCGAGGAAGGCGATGGAGATGGCGTCACGGTAATCCAGACGCTGCCGCAGCGAGGCAGGCAGCGGGGAGCGCATCTGCTCCAGGGTGTACCGGTTTCCCGTCTTCAGCCACGAGGCAAGCCATGTCATGCGCCCTGTGGCGTCCCGTCCCACGACGCCGCCCTGAAACGCGCGGACCGTGCCCGCCGGCTCGCCGGTCGAGGCCCCCGTCACCGCAGACGGCGGCCGCGCCTTCGCACCGAATCTCGCGCCGTCGACGGCGTCCAGCTCCTCCTCCTTGACGAGCATGAACCGCGGCTTCATATCATGCGTATCGGCATGCGGGTCGGAGGTCACGAACACGCGCCCGTTCCCGTCGGCGAGCGCGATCTGCGAGAAACGGTCATGCCCGATGAACAGCCCAATCGAGATAGTGGCACCCTCCCCCGAGGTCAGCTGCGCCCATCCCAGCGCCACACCGCGCGGGACACCGGGCAGGTCGGGAAACACGCGGCGCTTGATAAGCGGCGTCAATCTCACCGAATGCTTCGAGAGCGCGGCCATCATCGCATCCGTGTCGTTGCCGGACCCGGCCGCGGCCTGCACCGCCGCCTCGAACGGTCCCTGCCCGTCCTCGTCCATACGAACGCCACGCCCGCCCAGTACGGACGCGGCGACGTCCCCCACCTGTCGCAACGCGCCGGACAGGCCTGAGATCAGCCCTCCAAGAGAGCCTTCTGACGGGAAGTGTGAAGCGTTTCGGAACATGGCACACATTCTTTCAATCCAACCCGACATGAAGCCGATAGAATAATGGGGTGCGTTCTTCCATCATTTCCCGAGACCACATGCGACGGTCACTGCCAGCCATGCTTGTGACGCTGCTGGCGATCCTGGTGATCGAATGCGTGGCATTCAACATGCCGTTCTGGACCACGCTCGGCGCCAGCACCGATTCCGCCGCGGCGACGAACGTCATGGGAGACGGTCTCAAACGCGGCGAGGACGGCATCCTCACCGTCACCGACCCGACGTCGGCGTACATGGAAGTGAGTGCGGACGGCACGTCGTCATACGTGCGCATCGAGGCGGCGAACACGCCCGAAGGCGGCGACGTCAAAACGGCGAGCAACGTGTTCGTGCGCGCCGACACCGATTCGCGCACCGGCGAGATCACCTCCGTCTCCACGTCGGCGCCGCGCTCGCTGTACCTTAAGGTGAAGCCGGGCAGCTCGGTTCGCCTGTGGATCGAGGAGCCCGTGGGCTCTCGTATCCCGTTCTCCGCGGTCAGAGCTAACGTTCGGGTTCCCTTCGAGTTCAGTTGGCTGCGCGTGTCGATCATGGCCGCGGTGGCGCTACTGGTCGCGCTGTGGCGACCCGGCTCCGCGTTGTGGCGCATACGGCTCAATCCCGCGAGTGTACGGCAGCGGTGGGCGCTCATGGCATTCCTCGCCCCGCTGGCCATCTATACCACGGTGCGCATCGTCGGCGAATTCCTCGTCTCCGGGCCGCTGGTGTTCCCCAACCCGCATGGCTACACCTACGACTTCGACCAGTACGACCATGTCGCGCAGTCGCTGCTGAACGGCCGCGTGTGGCTGGATCTGCCGGTCTCCCCCGAGCTGGCGCAGGCTGCGAACCCGCATGACATCCTGGTGCGCAGTCAGCTGTTCGAATCCGGCAAGACGCAGATATTCTGGGATTATGCCTTCTATGGCGGCCACTGGTATTCGTATTTCGGCGTGGTGCCCGTGGTGCTGTTCTTCCTGCCGTTCCGTGCGATAACGTCCCTATGGACGCCCGGCGGCATGATGCTGCCCACGTCCGTGTGCATACTGCTGATGATGTTCCTGTTCGCCGTCTTCGCATGCCTGCTGGTGATACGGCTGACGCACCGTCTGTGCCCGAACGCATCGGTGGCGGCCACGTCCATCGTCATCGTGATGTTCCTGCTCGGCTCGAACGCCAGTTATCTGCATTTCCGCCTGAATTTCTACTCCGTGCCCTTCGCCGCATCCCTGATGTTCACGACGCTCGGCCTGTGGCTGTGGCTCAAAGCGACACCCGAACGGCATCCCGGGCGCGGGGAGCACGTCCATGTGGGCAGCTGGTCGGTCGCGGGCGCCCAACCACTATCGCTGCGCTATCTCGCCGCCGGCGCGGCATGCATCGCGGCGAATTTCGGATGCCGGCCCACGTTCGCGCTGTCCGCTCTGCTGTGCTTCCCGATCTTCTGGCCGCAGATCACCTCGCTGTTGCAGGGGTTGAAAAGCCGCTCCCTGCCCCCGCGAAAGGCCCTGCGAGCGCCGGCCGCCGTCATCATCCCCGCCCTGATCGTGGTGCTGCCGCTGATGGCCTACAACGTCGCCCGGTTCGGGTCGCCGCTGGATTTCGGCAATGACTACCAGATGACCGTCACCGACATGACTAGGTTCGTGCAGCCGACGGCCAATTTCCTGCCGTCGGTGGGCGCCTACCTGTTCCTGCCGTTGCGGTTCACGCCGGAGTTCCCCTTCATTGGCATGACGCCCATGGCGTTCCGCGAATGGGGCTATTACGAGCTGATGGCCGGCGGCCTGTTCGCGACATGCCCGCTGCTGCTGCTCGCGCTGGCGGCCCCGTTCCTGCGACGCAGGATGCACAGGTCGGGTTACTGGGGGCTCGCCACGTGCTCCCTGGCCCTGGCGGTGCTGCTGGCGGTGTTCGACAGCCACACCGCGGGCCTGGGATGGCGCTACATCTGCGATTTCGGGTGGATGATGGCGATCGCCGCGCTGGCGCCGATGCTGTATCTCATGCATCCCGGTGGCGACGCGATCGCGGCTGGTGCGCCCGATCCGTCGGAACGCAACGAGCCTCGGCGAGACGTCACGAAGCGTCACCCGATGGTGCTCGCATGCGTCCGCGGACTGGTTGCGGCGGTACTGATGGCATCCATCATCCTGGCTGTGCTGGCCTGCTTCATCCCGGGCCGCGACGACTCGCTGATCAACAACAATCCGGTCCTCTACGACACGGTCGTCGCCTGGTTCAGGCTGTAGACGCCCGCGGGCGTATCGCGGACGGCACCGGACCGCGACACGTATAAGCCGCCCGCCATAATCGACATTCATGCGATTCAGGAAATCGCCAGACAACACATAGCGTTTCCTCTGCGTATTATTACCGTGCTACCGCTCGCAACGGCTGCTGTTCGACGACAACGGGCTCATGTGGTTCTCCGCGTCGACCAAGCATTTCGTCGGCATGAACCGGTTCGGAAAGCTGGAGAAGATCATCGACCTGGGTGACCGGTTCATCCTCCACCACGACTACGCGCTCGACGATGACGGCAACATCGTCTCCCTCGCCACCGACCTGACACGATACGACCATGCCGTGCAGGACCAGGCCATCAAGGTCAACACGAGCACCGGCAAGGTGACGAAGCTCGTCGACTTCGGCGAGATGTTCCCCGATTACAAGGCTTCCACCGACCACTCCGGCATCGATGAATCCGATCCGGCCGCATCCGGGAGCTGGGACTGGATCCACTTCAACACCATCCAGCTGCTGCCCGACGGCCAGTACTACATCTACATGTTCGACAACGACTTCG
>ERZ1031746.679-NODE-679-length-11756-cov-14.924707_pt1 | contig 11756 bp, 6 predicted proteins | sample MGYA00518171_ERZ1031746 | MGnify/ENA primary metagenome ERZ1031746 (study PRJEB33719, sample SAMN04261238) | wastewater metagenome | biome: rural village; feature: human; material: feces | host: Homo sapiens | place: El Salvador | collected 2013-01-07 ...
ACCATCCATAGCGGCAACATCGAAACCGCACAGGGCGGCACTTCTGCCAATGGCAACGGCGGCAGCGGCATCCGCAGCGGCGATACGCTCACCATCTCCAACAGCGCCACCATCACGAACGCTACCGGCGGCACTTCTACCAATGGCAACGGCGGCAGCGGCATCTACAGCAATCGTGAACTCAAAATCGATGGCAGCGCTGCCATCACGAACGCCACCGGCGGCGCTTCTACCGATGGCACCGGCGGCTATGGCATCCGCAGCGGCAGCATGCTCACCATCTCCGACAACGCCGCCATCACGAATGCCACCGGCGGCAGCGGCAGGAGCGGCGGCCACGGCCTCTTTGGCTCTGTCATGAAAATCATTTCCAGTACCATCGGAACCGCAAAGGGCGGCGAAGGCAAAACTTCCGGCGGCCACGGCATCTATGGCGTTGGCCAGCTCACCATCTCCGACAACGCCGCCATCACGAACTCCACCGGCGGCAACGCCACCAGCATCGATGGCACCGGTGGCAACGGCATCTTCAGCGACGGTAAGCTCACCATCGAGAACTCCACCATCACGAACGCTACCGGCGGCGACGCCGACAATGGCACCGGCGGCAGCGGTATCCGCGGCGACGGCAACAGCGATAAGCTCTCCATCGACAACGCCACCATCACGAACGCTACCGGCGGCAGCGGCAAGAGCGGCGGCAGCGGCATCTTTGGCAAGACCATGGAAATCATTTCCAGTGCCATCCAAAAAGCCATCGGCGGCAGGTCCACCGGCGAGGAATCCTACCATACTGGCGGCGCGGGCATTGTCGGCAGCGAAAGCCTCACCATCGAGGGCGGCACGACAGTGCAGGCTGTCGGCGGCGACGCCGACAGCGGCACCGGCGGCAGCGGCATCCGCAGCGGAAGCGACAGCCGCAGCGGCAGCCTCTCCATCTCCGGCGGCACCATCAGCGCCGCCGGCGGCAGCGGCAAGAGCGGCGGCGACGGCATCCGCAGCGGCGATATGCTCACCATCAAGGGCGGCGAGATAAAACAGGCTACCGGCGGCAATGCCACCGGCGGCAGCGGCAGGAGCGGCGGCAACGGCATCTTTGGCTCTGTCATGAAAATCATTTCCAGTACCATCGGAACCGCAAAGGGCGGCGAAGGCAAAACTTCCGGCGGCAATGGCATCTACGGCGTTGGCAAGCTCACCATCCAGAACGCCACCATCACGAATGCCACCGGCGGCAGCGGCAAGAGCGGCGGCGACGGCATCGGCAGTTACGGCGCCCTCACCATCTCCGGCAGCGCCAAAATCGAAACCGCGCAGGGCGGTGCTTCTACCAATGGCACCGGTGGCAGCGGCATTTCCAGCGGCGGCATCCTCACCATCGAGGGCAGCGCCAAAATCGGAACCGCGCAGGGCGGCGCTTCTACCAATGGCACCGGCGGCGACGGCATCCACAGCGGCAGCGTTGTGAAGATTTCGGGCGATACCATCACGAAGGCCACCGGCGGCAACGCCACCGGCGAGAACAGCACCGGCGGCAGCGGCATCGGCGGCAGCTTTGTGAATATTGCGGGCGGCACCATCAACACCACCGGCGGCAGCGGCAAGAGCGGCGGCGCGGGCGTGTCCACTGAAAGCGGCATCGTCTCCATCGGCAATTCCGACACCCCGCTGGACCTCACCGCAACCGCACCCGACGCCGACAATGCCATCCGAGGCCGCGACGGCAAGAAGCTGGACGAGATCATCCATCTCGAGGAAAACGGCAAGCGGGGCCTCGTGAAGCTCGTAGAGAACGGCGTAACGCGGCTCTTCCACAACGGTGTCTACACGAAGAGCATCTATCCCGCCGGCAGCGAGACCCACCCCCTCGGCGATTGGCGCATCACCAAAGCACCTACCTGCACCGAGCCGGGCGAGAGACGGCACAGCTGCAAGGTCAAAGACTGTGTCGTCACTGAGACGGAGGAGCTGCCCGCCCTCGGCCATCAGTGGAGCGGCTGGATGCCTGTCCAAGGCGACAGCAGCCGCGAGTACCGCATCTGCGCGGTCTGCAATGAGGTGGAGTACCGCGATGTCTCCCACAACAGCGGCAGCGGCGACAGCACCATCTCCACCGGCCTGCGTGTCCTCGACCCGGCTCAGGCCGACATCCTCCAGAACGCCCAGCTGGTCCGGCTGAGCCAGATCAGCGATGTTCTCTACATCGATGTCGCCCATGAGACGGCGTCCCTGCAGGGCGTCCTTTCCGATTTGACCGGCCTCCGCTCTGAGAACATCGAGACCGTTGTCTTCTCCACCGAACGCTGCACTTCCACCCTCTCCCTCTCCGATGTTGCAGCCCTCGGTGCGGGCGATACGCCTTTCACCCTCCGCCACAGCGGCTCCACCGCCACCTTCACCGTGGGCGGCGCAGACCACAGCGCACTGCTGAGGTAAGCAGATCTCCATCCTCCATTCCTTCCGCATAACGACCAAGGCCCCCGCAGTTCTGTTCCGGACTGCGGGGGCCTTGGCGTTTTATTCTGATAAAATCTTACTTCAGCTCCCGCTGTACGGCAGCAAAGTCCTCGAGGGTCAGGGCCTCGGGGCGGATGCGGGCGTCGAAGCCCGCCGCCTCGATGGCCGCGATGACCTTATCCTTCGGCAGTCCGAGGCCGCTGGCGATGGCGTTGGCGGCGGTCTTGCGGCGCTGGCCGAAAGCGGCACGGATGAGGGCGAAGTAGCCGTCCTCATCCTCCACCTGTACGGCGGGAGTGGGGCGGATGTCCATCCGCACCACAGCGCTGGTGACCTTCGGGGCCGGGTAGAAGCTGCCCGGCGCGGCGGTGAACATCAGCTTTGAGGTGGCGTAGTAGCTCACGGCGCAGCTGATGGCGCTGGACGCCCGGGTTCCGGGGGCGGCGGCCAGACGGTCGGCGGCCTCCTTCTGCACCATGACGGTGAGGTTCTGGATGGGCAGGCGGTCGCCCAGCAGCTTCATGACGATGGGGCTGGTGATGTAGTAGGGCAGGTTGGCGCAGACAGCCACCGGCATCCCGGGGAACTCCTCCTCGATGAGGGCGCGGAGATCTGCTTTCAGAACATCCTGCAATACCAGCTTGAAGTTCTCCACGCCCGCCATAGTCTCCGCCAGCAGGGGCGGCAGGCGCTCGTCCACCTCGATGGACACCACCTTGGCGGCGCGCCGGGCCAGCTCTTTGGTCAGCACGCCGATGCCGGGGCCGATCTCCAGCACGCCCCAGCTCTTATCGACGCCGCTGGCGTCCACGATCTTGGGCGGCAGGCCGGGATTGATGATGAAGTTCTGTCCAAAGCCCTTGGAGAGCGCGAAATCGTATTTTTCGCACAGGGTGCGGATAACGGAGAGGTCGGTCAGCTCCGGCATAGTGGTTTTCCTTTCTGTTTTTCGGTTGTCATTTGGTAACGTACATGCCAAAGCCTCTCCCTTTGGGAGAGGTGGCATCGCTTGCGATGACGGAGAGGGCAAGGCCGCAGAAAAATGGCCGCTGCACAGCGATAGGCAGCGGCCTTTGTCAGAGCAAGACCATCATAGCCTTGCCCTGTTCCATTTCAGCATCCTTGCCCTCTCAGGCGCTCACGCGCCAGCTCTCCCAAAGGGAGAGCCTTTTTAAGATGCGCTTTCCGTGCTGGAAGCCTCCTGCTCCCCTTCCGCACCGGCCTCGGAGGAAGCGGTGCTCTCGGCTGCGGCCTCCGAAGAGGCTGCGGCGGAGTCGGCGGCGATGTCAGCGTCGTTCACGCCGCCCACGGTGGTGACACCGGTGAGCTGCTGTGCGCAGCTGACGGCGCGCTGTATCTGCGGGTCCGTGTCGAGGGTGTAGTCATAGTAGCTGGCCTGCTCGTCGGCAGTCAGCGGGCGCTCCACGTCCACGGTCAGGCCGGTGCCGTCGAAGCAGGAGCCGTCGCCGCAGATGAGCTTTGCCACCGTGACCACGACGGCACTGCCGTCCGAGAGGCGCTGGGGGCTGCTCTGGATGGTGCCTTTGCCCATCGTGGTGCTGCCCACGAGGCGGGTGCCGCACAGGGTGCGCAGGCTGGACGCAAAGAGTTCTGCCGCGCTGGCGGTGTTCTCGTTCACGAGGCAGACGGTGGGCTGGCTGATGACCGAGTCGCCGGTGCTGCTGCCCAGCAGGGTGCGGTTGCCTGCCTTATCCTCCGCGTAGGCCAGCACGCCTTCCGGCGCGACGAGTTTGATGCAGCTGATGGCGTCGTCAAGGATGCCGCCGCCGTTGTCGCGCAGGTCGAAGATGAAGCTCTGGGCGCCGCTGGCGGTCAGGCTGCGGAGCGCAAAATCCAGCTCACTGGGGGTGGAGTTGTCGAACTGCCAGATCTTGATGTAGCCCACATTGCCCTGCACCAGCGCGGAATCGACGCTGTTGGCCGTAAAGCCGGAGTGGGTCAGGTCGGCGGTGTGCTGGGCGTTCTCGCTGTCCAGCCAGCTTACATTGACGCTCGTGCCGCTCTCGCCCCGGAGTTTGTTCTGGACAGCCTCCACGCTGCCCAGACTTTTGATGTCTGCGCCGTCGATGGTGGTGATGTAATCGCCCCGCTGGAGGCCGGCCTCCTTGGCAGGAGACTCGTCATACACTTTGATGACCTTGGCGTAGCCGGACTGGTCGATGGCCAGCTCCACGCCGATGCCCATCAGCTTGCCGCTCTGGGCGTTGAGCAGGTCGGTGTAGGCCGAGGCGGTGTAGTAGCGGGCGTACTTGTCGCCGGTACCCAGCAGATAACCGGCAGTCAGACGGTCGTACAGCATGGTCTCGTCGATGTCGTAGTAGTCGTTGGCGCGCACATAGCGGTCTACCTCGGCCACCTTGTTGTACATGCTCTCCTTTTCCTTCACGCTGGTGACGGTGTGGTCAAACAGCCGCATCGCCATCAGCATCGTGATGGAAAAAGTGACCGTCATTGCCAGAATGACGATGGTCACGGTCATCCCTACGGAAATTTTGCGGTTCATTCAATGTCCTCCCCCAGTTCAGACCAAAAACATCAGGATGACACTGCCCAGTACCGACAGCAGGAACACTCCTGCCAGAATCAGACAGCCCACCCGAAGGATGCGCTTGCGTTTTTGCTCGTTCATTTCGCCTTGTGGCCTCCTTTGACCCCTCGACTTCAATTACAGTTGTATTATCTTATCGGAATATAACCGCGGGGGTTGACCGCATTGGCCTTGGAGCCGCCCTTCCACACCTCGAGATGGAGGTGGTTGCCGGTAGAGTTGCCGGTGGAGCCCACATAGCCGATGAGGTCGCCCTGGTTGACATACCTGCCCGCCGACGTTGCCACCGAGCGCATATGGCCGTAGAGGGTGGAGTAGGCGTTGCCGTCTGTCATTTTGCCGTGATAGATGATGACATAGTTGCCATAGCCGCCGCTGGACCAGCCGGCCACCTGCACATAGCCGCTGGCGGCTGCGTAGATGGGCGTGCCTGCGGGGGCGGCAAGGTCGATGCCGGCGTGGAGCTTGTTGACGCCGGAGACCGGGTTCTTGCGCCAGCCGTACTCGCTGGAGATGCGGGTATAGCTCTTGAGCGGGCAGATAAAGCCGCTGAAGCTCAGCTGGGGCTTGCTGGCCGCTGCCGCTGCGATGAGCTTCTGGATCTCTTTCTTGACGGCCTCGTAGTTCATCTCGTCCGACTCGATGGCCGCTTGGGCGTTCTTCTGGGCCTGCTGGGCCTCAGCGGCGCTCAGACGGGCCTCCTTGACGCTGTTGTTGAGCTCGCTCTGCTTGGACTGCATCTGCTTGTTCTGGGCGTCCAGCTCAGACTTTTTGTTCTGCAGCTGGGTGCGCTCCTCCACGAGCTGGGTTCGGTCGGCCACAAGGGCTTCCTTCGCAGCCTTCATGTTGTCGAGTATCTCGGTGTCCTTCACCGAGATGTCCTGCATGACCTCATTGAAGGTCAGAAGCTCGTACAGATCGTTCACGGCCCGGAGCATGGCGACGCTGCCGCCGTCCCGCAGCTCCTGCATGGCGGCCATGTGGCTCTTGAAATCGTCCCACTGGTCGGCGATCTCCTGCTCTTTCCGGGCGATCTCGTTCTGCTTGGCGGTGATCTCCTGCTCTTTGACGCCGATGCTGTTCTGCACCTCGGAGATCTGGCTCTTGAGGACGCCGATCTGGCTCTGGAGCACCGAGACTTTTTCCTTCAGCTCAGACTCGAGGGCCTTGGCAGCAGCTTCCTTCTTTTTGGCGTCGTTCAGCTCCGTCTTATGCTGCTTGATGGACGCAGAGATCTTGTCCAGCTTGTTCTGCAGCGAGCTCATGCTGGTGGCCGCACTGGCCGGGTAGACCGTCACGCTCAGCACGAGGCAGGCGGCGGCCAGAAAGGCACAGGCGGCGCGCATCATGGCCGAATGGCCCGACGGCTTTGCGTGGCGGGGCGGATGGTGCAGGACAAAGCCTGCGGAATGCTTGTCGTGGTACACAGTAGGCCCTCCTTACACGTTCAGGTGCTTTCGGATGGAGAACATACTGCCCAGACCGCCCACCAGAGCGCCGCCCGCGAGGCTGTAGATCAGGATGGTGGGCCAGACATTCTCCAGCGGCACCAGAGCCGTACCCATGAGCATCTGCCACAGGCCGCCCAGCGTGGGCGACAGCCGAACGATGTAGGCATAGCCGCCGATGGTGGCAGCTGCCGTCAGGATGCCGGAGAGCAGGCCCATCGTCAGGCCCTCGATGACGAAAGGCAGGGTGACGAGGGCGTTGGTAGCGCCGACATACTTCATGATCTCGATTTCACGGCGGCGGGCAAAGACGCTCAGCCGGATGGTGGTGCCCACCGTGATGATGCTGACAGCCATCAGCACCAGCACCAGACCGCGCCCGACCTTGGTGACAGCCTGCTGGACCTTCACAAAGGTCTTGGTCATCTCGATGGGAGCCGTGACGCTGTAGACGCCGCTGATGTTCTCGAACTGCTTGCTGATGGTCTCCATCTGGCTCAGATCAGACAGGGAGACGCGGTAATTGGCCTTAAAGGGGTTGTCGTTCTCGAACTCGTTCAGCAGGGCGGCATAGTCAGACATATAGCCCTTGTACTGGTTGAGGACGTCTTCTTTGGACATATACTGCACCCGGCTCACACCTGCGGTGCCGCTGAGGGCATTGCCCACAGACTGGATGGTGGCGTCATCGGCCTCGGGGTCCACATAGACCACCATCTCGTTCTGGCTGCCCAGATAGCTCACCATGCTGTCCACATTGACTTCAATGAGGCTGGCGAAGGCGTTCAGGGTCATGCAGACGCTGAGGGAGGCGATGCAGGCGATGGTCATGGCCCAGTGCTTGCCGAGGTTGAGCACGCCGCGCCGGGTGAGGAACCCAAACGTAGAGATTTTCATGCGTGTACCTCCTCGCCGAAGCTGGCCGGAACATCGGAGATGATGCGGCCCTGCTTCAGGGTGATGGTGCGGCGGTTGAAGCGGCGCACCAGTTCATGCTCGTGGGTGACGACAAGCACCGTGATGCCCATCTCGCTGACACGTTCCAGCAGTTCCATCATCTCAAGGCTCATCTCGGGGTCGATGTTGCCGGTGGGCTCGTCCGCAATGACGAGGCGGGGGCTGTGGGCCAGAGCGCGGGCCACGGCCACGCGCTGCTGCTCACCGCCGGAGAGGAACTCGGGGTAGACCTTTGCCTTATCTTCCAGATGCACCAGCTCCAGCATGTAGTTGACGCGCTCTTTGATGTCTTTTCTGCCGATATTGGTGACATGCATGGCAAACGCCACATTCTCGTAGACCGTCATGGTGGGGATGAGGCGGAAATCCTGAAAGATGATGCCCATCTGGCGGCGGAGGAAAGGCACTTTGCCCCGGCGCAGCCGGGCGACGTCCTTGCCGTCCACCATGACGCGGCCCTCGGTGGGCAGCTCTTCGCGGAGGATGAGCTTGAGCAGAGTGGACTTGCCGGCGCCGGAGTGGCCCACCAGAAAGACGAACTCGCCGTCGTCCACATGGAAGTCGATGTCCTCCAGAGCGGGAGTATCACTCCGTCTGTATATCTTGGTGACATGTTCAAAATCTATCATGAGTATCTTGCTCCTGAAAAATTTATTTGGCACAGAAGTTCCAGACCATTACAAAAGAAACCGGCCAGCATCGGGGTCGAGCGGCCGGTTTCGGCGTCCGCAGCCGGAGCGGCTGAGACGAAATATCAATATTTGGCCGGGTTGTTGGACAGGTACTTCTTGACCATGAGCGCTACCTTGAACACGATAGCGTCGTCGAACTCACGCAGATCCAGACCGGTCAGCTTTTTGATCTTTTCCAGACGATACACCAGCGTGTTGCGGTGGACGAACAGGCCGCGGCTGGTCTCGGAGACGTTCAGGTTGTTCTCGAAGAAGCGCTGGATGGTGAACAGGGTCTCCTGGTCCAGGCTCTCGATGCTGCCCTGCTTGAACACTTCGCGCAGGAACATCTCGCAGACCGTGGTGGGCAGCTGGTAGATAAGACGTGCGATGCCCAGATTGTCGTAGCGGATGATCTGCTTCTCGGTGTCGAACACCTTGCTGACCTCCATGGCGATCTGTGCTTCCTTAAAGGAAGTAGCCAGGTCCTTCACGTTGGCGATGGGGGTGCCGATGCCCACGACAGCCTTGATGTAATGCTCGCCGGACAGGGTGTCCACGATGCTGGCGGCCAGCTTCTCCATATCGGTGCGGTCGATGCCCTTGCGGATCTCCTTGACCAGGACGGTATCCGTCTCGCTGATGTTGAAGACGAAGTCCTTCTGCTTGTCGGGGAACAGGCTGCTCACCACGTCGTAAGCGGAGATGTCGCCGCCGCTGGTGACGCGGACGATGAACACCACGCGGGAGACGTCGGTGGCAAAGTGGAGCTCACGGGCCTTGGCGTAGATGTCGCCGGGCAGGATGTTGTCCAGCACCACGTTCTTGATAAAGTTGGCCTTGTCGAACTTCTCGTCGTGATACTGCTTGATGCTCTGCAGGCTGATGGACAGCACAGCGGCAAACTGGCCCGCAGTCTCGTCCGCACCTTCCACAAAAACGGCATAATCGTTATGCTTTGCGCTGGAGAACTGCTGGTAGGTGTAGCCATCCCGCACGAAGCGGTCACCGGCCGTCAGACGCTCTGCCATAAAGCCCTCGCGCACCTCGCCGATCAGATTCAGCTCCGAGCAGGAGATGACAGCGCCGGTCTCATCCACCACGCCGACCACGCGGTCGATCGCGTCCTTCATCTGGTAGATCACGCTCTGAAATACTCTATTGGCCATAAATGGATACCCCTTTTCCTCTCTTGTGCAAACCGCAGGTGGGCGGGATTGTGATTTTTAACAATTTCGCCGCATTACATTTTATATTTTACACAAAAGAATTTACTTTTGCAACATATTTCACCAAAAAAAATTCTTCTTTCTTGTTGAAATTATCTTTCGGGGCCATTTTCGAGCCAAAAAGGGCCTTTCTGCGTGGTTCTGAGGGCTATTTTACCGGCAAAATGTGATACTTTTTTGAAAACCGGGTGAAAAGCAGTCCTTTACCCCGTGGTAATTTTCGCCACCTCGTCGGCTGTCAGCTCCCGCCACTGGCCCGCAGCAAGGCTCTCGTCCAGCGCAAGCCCGCCGATGGCGTCCCGGTGCAGGGCGTTGACGCCCGCACCGTAGACACCGAACATCCGCTTGATTTGATGATACACGCCCTGCCTGAGCAGGACGCGGACTGTCAGCCCGTCGGGGGTGAGGGCGGACACTTCCGCCGGCGAAAGGGCCGTGCCGTCGGCAAGGGTGACGCCTGCGGCAAAGCCGGCCTTCATCTCTTCCGTCAGCGGGGTGTCGATGACGACGGTGTAGGTCTTGGAGACATGGCGTTTAGGCGCGAGGATGTCGTGGGCAAAGCCGCCGTCGTCCGTCAGCAGGACGAAACCGGTGCTGGTCTTGTCCAGCCGCCCCGCCGGGAACAGCTCCCGCCGGGGATAGGCATCCCCCACCAGATCCACGACCGTCGTGTCCCGCTTGTCGGTGGAGGCGCTGACGACGCCCTCGGGCTTGTTGAGCATAAGGTAGACGAACTGCCGGTAGGCCAGCGCCTTGCCGTCCACCGCCACGGCGTCAGCCTCTTTCAGCTGGGTATCCCCTTTCCTGCAGACCGCGCCGTTGACCGTGACGCGGCCTTTCGCCAGCAGTGCCTTCGCCTCGCTCCGGGTGCATTGGGCCGTCTCGGCTAAATATTTATCGAGTCGCATGAAAACTCCTTCTGTGTGCAGAAAAGAGGCCGTTGCCTGCGGCAACAGCCTCTTTTCCTGTAAAATCACGTTTAGACGCTCAGGTTTGCGTGCTGTTCCACAGCGTCCGGGTTGGCGTCAAAGATGGGCTTGAGGATGTGAGCAATGAACTCCTCCACCTGCTGGGGAGCGCGGCCCACAAAGTTCTCCGGCACAAGGCCCGCCGCGATCTCTTCTCTGGTCAGACCAAAGGCCGGGTCGGCGGCGATGCGGTCCACCATGTCGTTGGGCAGACCCTCTTCCTTGACCTGCTTGCCGGCGGCGATGGCGTGCTGGCGCAGACGCTCGTGGAGCTCCTGACGGTTGCCGCCCTTCTCCACGGCCTGCATCATGATGTTCTCGCTGGCCATGAAGGGCAGCTCAGCCATCAGGCGGCTGCGCACGACCTTCGGGTAGACCACGAGGCCGTCGGTGACGTTGAGCATGATGTTCAGGATGGCGTCGGCGGCGAGGAAGCCCTCAGCCATGGCAACGCGCTTGTTGGCGCTGTCGTCCAGCGTGCGCTCGAACCACTGGGTGCCGGTGGTGAAGCTGGGGTTGAGCACATCCACCATCAGGTAGCGGCTCAAAGCGCAGATGCGCTCGCAGCGCATGGGATTGCGCTTGTAAGGCATGGCGGAGGAACCGATCTGGTTCTTCTCAAACGGCTCTTCCATCTCCTTGAAGTTGGCCAGCAGGCGCAGATCGGTGGCGAACTTCATGCAGCTCTGGCCGATGCCGGCCAGTGCATTGAGGATGAAGGCGTCCACCTTGCGGCTGTAGGTCTGGCCGGACACCGGGATGACGGCCTCGCTGTCGAAGCCCATCTCCTCGGCGATGGAAGCATCCACGGCGCGGATCTTGTCGGCGTCGCCCTTGAACAGCTCCATAAAGGAAGCCTGGGTGCCGGTGGTACCCTTGACGCCGCGCAGCTGCAGGGTAGCCAGACGGTGGTCGATCTCGTTGAGGTCCATCACCAGCTCGTTGGCCCACAGGGTAGCGCGCTTGCCCACGGTGGTGGGCTGGGCGGGCTGGCAGTGGGTGTAGGCCATGCAGGGCATATCCTTATACTCCTCGGCGAACTTTGCCAGCTTTGCCAGCACGCCGATGAGCTTCTTGCGCACCAGCTCGAGGCCCTGACGCATCACGATGATGTCGGTGTTGTCGCCGACATAGCAGCTGGTGGCACCCAGATGGATGATGCCTGCCGCCTTGGGGCACTGCTGGCCGTAGGCGTAGACATGGCTCATGACGTCGTGGCGCACCAGCTTCTCCCGCTCGATGGCGACTTCATAGTTGATGTCGTCCACATGAGCTTCCAGCTCGGCCACCATCTCGGGGGTGATATTGGTCAGGCCCTGCTTCATCTCGGCCCGGGCCAGGGCCACCCACAGGCGGCGCCAGGTGCGGAACTTGTTGTCATCCGAGAAGATGTACTGCATCTCATCGGAGGCATAACGGGTGGAAAAGGGGCTGATATAACGGTCATGCTGAGACAT
>ERZ1031746.688-NODE-688-length-11620-cov-10.496066_pt1 | contig 11620 bp, 5 predicted proteins | sample MGYA00518171_ERZ1031746 | MGnify/ENA primary metagenome ERZ1031746 (study PRJEB33719, sample SAMN04261238) | wastewater metagenome | biome: rural village; feature: human; material: feces | host: Homo sapiens | place: El Salvador | collected 2013-01-07 ...
GATGGCCCTGGTCTTTATATTGACGTGATCAGTTTGTGTTTGTTTATGAACCGTCTCGCCGTAATACTCGATTTAGGATTGGCATAAAACTCGTCTGTCTGGCTCATCGTCATGGCATCGTTGCAGAAGGGTAACTCTGGCGTATGAAGCACTCTTGCTACTCGTCGGCGTTCACCACCAGACTTGGCGGATAGATACTCCATTACATACTTTTCTCTCTATAGTTGGGTGGTACACTTTTAAGTTAGAATCTACATATCTATATCTTTAGCAAAAAAAACTGTCTTGCTACTCAGAACATTCGCGGCGTGGCTCTTTCGCGCTACGAATGTGCTGAGATGCAAGACAGGTTTTCTGTTTTCATTCAAGTCTGAATCCTATCAGAAGTCAGAGAAAGCATTGTCATCAAAGACCCAATCAGTCTTTTTGGCAAACCCATCCCCTAATGCGCTTCCTGTGTTATCAATATTTAATTCTGTATGAGTACTACCATCCATCGCATTGTGCGGAGCATCAGAAGCTCCAAACGTGCTGTCAGCATCACCTTGGAGACTGTTATCGAGTAGTTTTGACTCTTCTTCATATTTTATAAGGAAGATTGTCGGAATAATATAATCTTTTTTCATCTTTGTAACAATTATTTCTTTACATATTTCTTACCATTAACTATATAAACGCCTTTAGGCAGTCCGTTAAAATTAAGAGCTTTACTACGAACCAACTGTCCATCTATAGAATAGACATCAGCAGAATGAGTAAGGATACCACTCTCAAAGAGCAGATTTTCAATGCCTGTAGTATTGTCTTCATCATTTTCAAAACCGTTTACATTCATATTTTGTAGCGAAATCGCCTTTGCGCCAGCAGTTACCCTATTAAAATAGATGTAAGATCGGTAAGGTTTTATCTCCGTTTCATCTTTAGGAATACGTGAGAGAACACCCTTATTCGTCACTACGTAAGATCCTTCATTAAGCTTAGTTTTAATGAATGTACCCTTAAAGACGAGTGCATCGCTCTGCATTGGCCCTGTATATGTAATTCCATCAGTTCCTACACTAAAAAGCGGACTGTCAGCCTCACCGAATGTGGCGCGGGTTGTTATTCCTGTGATAGGATCATGGTTTGTCTTACCTTTATCATCCTTCGTGGTAGGGAAAATAAGATAAGGATAACCGGCGATGATGTCCTGATTGGCATGCTCGATAAACATCACTTTCTTGGTGGAAGTGTCGATGTTTTTCATCAGCACCACCATGGTTCCATCGCCGAAGACCTCCTCTATCTGTCTCCTATTGATGGAATAAGGCAGACAGATGGCATTCCAATAGTTCTTGTAGAACGTGCGATTAAGCGTGACATTCGCATTCTCTGCATCAGTAGGCGCAGAATAGTCTTTTCCATCCTCAAGCACGACATCTTTGACTTTTGAAACGTCCACAATTTCACCTGTTGCCCTCCATTCATCATGCTTAGCGTCAGGTTGCACCTTATGATATTTAGCATGTTTGCCTTTCTTGAATGTAAAGCCTGCCAGTCCGAGTTTTGCCGTATTTGAGAAGATGTAATAGGTCTTGCCAGGAAGCACATTGAATGTATATCTGACAATGCCCTTAGTGATCAGCACATGTCCATCTTCATCATTGCCAAGTTTGAATACGTGCTGCTGCATACCCGGATTAGGCCAGTTGTCGAGGAATGACCATTGGGTATTAAAGTCGTTTATTTTAAGGAAGGAGTTCATTGTTGCTGTATTATAAGCGAACCTTGAATCGTTCCAGCGATACTCGGCTCTGGCGCGTCCATCATCTTTCCACATCTGCGCTGCCACCTTACTCTTGGTGTCCGCCACCACTTCTTTGACTATCTCGCCTTTCTCATCAGCCACATATACCTTCTTGACTGTAACGTCGATAGGCTCATCTTCTTTATCGTGACTGACACAGCCCTCCTGCATCACATAGACAGAGATCAATCCTGCATCTGTAGGCTCTATCTTGATGTGCGAACCACGGCAAGGCAAGAGCCAAGGTGTCTTGTTGGCAACAGACGTGTTGTTTGTCGGGGCAGAATAGTTGCCTGTTGCGGCATAAGTATTATCGCCTTCCACCTTCAGTTGCTCGCTCTTCGCCGCACAACTGCCATTTGTGGAGAACGTCGCATGGGCATCATTGAAGAATTCATGGAATACGTCTTCTTCCGTCTTACGGCTATTTGCAAGGTAACCATTTCGGTCAGCATTCTTCTCGAATTTATGTCCTTCCCATGGTTCTTTTGCCGTATATGAGTCTGTATTACCATAATAAGTACCATTATTATAAGTCCATCCTCCGAGTGTCACTCCGACTGTCTTGTCACCATTATACAATGTCTGACCGACCGTGTACTCTTTATTGTCTTCCACCCTGCATGATGTGTTTGGATCTGGCTCCACTACAATCTCATAGGATGAGAAGATACGATTTGATGGCTCAAAGGCATACTGGTCATAGATGTCACAATCATACTTATTCTCGTCATTGATGAGCTCTGCCGTTATCACAGTGCTGCCGGCTATGCCATGCAAAGTGACGTTTCCATTATCGTCAATGGAAGCCACATGAGGAGAAGAACTCGTATACTTGAAAGCATAACTCGTATCATCAGTGCGTACTCCATTGACATACAGGTCCTTACGTGGAAGTGAGTTCTCAGAAGGATTCGTCACCACACTAACCTCTTTATTATTATTATCCACAAACTTTATCTGTGCGAAATTCTTGTTAGTGGCTTCCATTCGGATTATGTTTATGTCAGATGGCATAGTAATGCTGGTTTCTCCAGATGTTGTATCACCAACCTTGAACAATGTTCTAACACAACCCTGACTTGGCGAAGGGGTATTGCCTGATATAGTTACATTATTTAACTCAGGATTATTCCAATTCACCTTATCATCCTTGTATTCCATCCTCACATACGTATCCTTTGCCAGATTGGAGAACACCACCTTGACGCCCTGTGAAAGACGGAGAGCACCGCTCTTTGCATCTATCTGTATCTTTTGTTCACCATTAGTGACAAACCGCAAGCCCTTGAAAGCAGGAATCTCAGTGATTCCATCATAGGTCAATGCTGCTGCTGAGGAGAAATTGGTATTGAGCGTATAAACGCCATCGGATGAAGCCCACATGTTCGTGTTCTTGTCCAGCAAATCACGATTGCAGAAAATGTTGTTTTCCAGATTTCGATCGAAATGCCAAACTGACGGTGAATAGTTCTTCTTCTTGATAATCTCATTGATCTCACGCTTTGACAGCACACGATTATAGATTACGATGTCGTCATAGGCAAACGCCACGTCATAGGCGAATTCCACATTGTTGGCATTGGCGCCACCGAGCACTATGCTTTTCAGTCCTTTGATACACCCTTCCAGCGAGCTGGCATTATGCGTGGCATAGCCACCCAAACATGTCGGTTCTCCATCTACATACATATTAAATCGTGACAGGTTGTCATACTTCTGGTAAGTGATGTAATGCCAGTTGCAGTCCTTATAGAAATTCTTGTTGTAGAAATCCGTGTTGGACTTTGTGTCACACAACTCGCCAAAACTGCTTGTACCGCTATTATAATCGAATGTAGTATCATTCACTTTCATATAGCCGGTAAGTCCACCACTGCAGGTGATATTAAACATATGAGGATTATATTCTCCTTTATTTTGATCTGGATTCGGTCCATTATACGTATCTCCTGCAATATAGAACATTGACGGCTCGTCATAAGCCAGTCCGCGATTGACTGCTATATCTCCATTTACCCAGAATCCTATTGTCACCTTACCTGTGGTTTGTATTCCAGGTATACCATCATGGCCAGAAAGAGAATTATTCTCACCCAATACTACACGCATATAGTCTGACGCGCCATATCTGTCATAGATATCTGCATCAGGGATATTCTGGAAATAATGTCCGAAAACAGCATCCTCCACGATATACTTATCCTTATTGACAAACTTGCCATCTTTAACGCTGCCAAGTCGACTCTTCATATAGAGTTTCATATTTTTGCCATCAGGAGTAAGTTCGTTTACAGGTTTTTCTATAGACCATATATCGGCAACATTTTCGAATGTCAACTCAGCCAATTTACCGTCATCGAGGTGAACGGTGGCATTATCCTGGCTCTCATCCTTTACGCCATCTGGTCTGTAGGATCCTTTATGGATTTCAAGCAGGGTGCATTTACTGTTGGTATTTGAAAACTTGAGCTCAAGAGAAAACTCCGCGCCCTCTCCTACTTCAAACTCATACAGCACATTGAAATTAGTATGGTCCTGGGTGCCACTATTGTCTTCTACCTTTCGTGCAACGGTCTCTGCACCGGTGAGGATATTTCGCAATGTCACTGATGATACTCCAGATGTGCTCGTCATCTGAGCATAAAGAGTGTGCTTTCCAGCAGTGAGCTGGATGGAATTATAGACATTATGATTGCCGGTACAATTTGGATTAGCACTGGTACAACCAGTAGGGAGTGAACACTTAGTATTGCCTACTCCACCGTAAGTCAGCGACCTGTCCTCGCCATTGATCACATGATTCCAACCGTAGTAAGAGGGGCTTGAGCTGTCGGTAATATTCGCGTTTATCGTTGGCATATCCCATTTCCACTCTATGTCAGACTGATACGTATCTGTGGTCTTGCCGTTGAAGAAATTCCAGAGATAAGTAGGTGCGCTCGCTTCTACATTATGCATAAGTCCATCAAATGTGACAGTGGTGACAGGCGCTCCATTCACACTTGTGAAATCATATCTCTTGAATTGATGCGTTTCACCATTCACATTGGTCGTCCAGCCCGTATTAATAACCGGCTTTGAGAGGTCGCATCCATTGCGGAACAGGAGGTTTTCTATAATGGTGTTGAGATGCTTGATGCCAAGCATTTGATCATGATTGCCATGCAGATGGATAAACGGAATAGGTTTTTTCGTAGCGAGGTTCATGTGAAACTCATTGAGAGGGTAGCCACTGCATGAACCGTATGCCGCAAATGTGCCATTGAGCACTTTCGCACAAGCGTATGTCATCATGCCGCCCATGGAGAATCCACAGAGGTAGAACCTCTTCGGATCGACGGAGATATTGCTGTTGGAATTGTTCCTTGTCTTGTAGTCAGCCTGTATCTTATCCACAAGTGCCTTGATAAACTTAGTATCTGCATTCTCTTTTCCAGTGGCTTCCCAACCAGTAGTGCCACCAAAACCTTCCTTCCAGTCGTCACCGGGATAGTCTGCTTTATCCTTTTCAGCATCTCGTCCTTGAGGATAGACCACAATGAATTTTTTCTCCTCGGCGAGTGAGGTGAATAAGGGCTTTCCAGGATCCTTCGGATCATCTGTACCACCACGTCCGTGGAGAGAGAATACCACTGGCACATTCTCTTGTCCTTTCACAGAAGCAGGTACATAGAGCCAGTATTCACGGGTTTTGCCATCGACATTTATAGTGCGTGCTACGTTATCGGTCTTTACACCAAACTCAATATCATCAATCAGCACCTCGCCACACTTACCATAGTTAATCACGATGACGTTATAGTCTGTACGGTCGGCAGTTACCTCACCTTCATAAGTAGCCCAACTACCTGTTACATTTTTTTCAAAAAATGCTATCTGTTCGTAAGATCCGGTATTGTGCTGCATAATCGCCTTGATTTTGCCGTCTCCACTGACTTTTTTTGCTTTTAAGCGAAAAACGTAAGTTGTTCCTTGTGTAGCAGCAAAATTGTATTTCAACTGTGCATCCCAGTCATTTGAAGCCTGTTTAGGAGTAAGACGAGCACACTGCGAGCCATCAGGACCGCCGATTGGCTTTAAGGATCTACCGCAACAGTTTCCCTGTTCTTCCCAGCTGCCCCAACCAGAATCAAACGTCGAACTATTACCTTCCAGCAGATTTCTAGCGATGTTAAGTGATTGAGCGCTACAATTAGCCCAAATAGCATACAATACAGTTAAAATTAAACATAATTTTTTCATAACATAAATTTTTACAAAGAAACATCAATACAAACAATGGTGATTCCAAAATGATTAAACGTATATGTTCCCAAATGTGATGATTTTATATTCGCGGGGGACAATGGTACTTAAGATTTTATAATTTTAGCGTTGTTTTAATTCCAGATTTACTCTGAAAATGCGATGCAAAATTACAACTTTTCCGATGATTTATATTTCTATAATATAACAATAACTTTCGCTAATGTTATATAAAGAGGGAAATATACGAAAATATTACATGAGGAAAAGTTCGTGTTACACCAGAGAAAGTTGTCCGATTTTTCCGAAAGGCAGCAGGGGGATTACATGACACTGCGAAACTCTTCACCAATCCCAAAAGAACCTCGTAATCAGTGCCTAAAAATAGAGCCCCCAGCTGAAATTCAGCTGAGGGCTCTTAAGATATATTCAGTTATGGAATCTGAATCAGATTATAAAGGTTTATATTCTACGAATGCTTCCATCGCCTCATAGCAAGCAAGACCCAAGTTATCATACAACTGGGCTGTAGCGCGGTTTCTGTCTTCCGCACGCTGCCAGAAGAGACGGTCGTCATTGCCGAGGAAAGGAGCACTTTCCATCTGAGACTGGTGCTTCAGGATAGAATTACGCTTAGCACGCAATTCCTCTGGGCTCAATGGAACACACATCTCGATGTTCTCAATCTCCCATTCTGCCCATGCTCCACGATACATCCAGATGCGGCAATCCTTCAGCCACTCTGCGCCAGCCTCCTTCTCGAGGTCGATGGCTGCGAGTACGGCGTCAGTACACTTGCGGTGTGTGCCATGAGGGTCTGCCAAGTCGCCAGCTACATAGATCTGATGAGGCTTCACCTCCTGCAGCAACTGTCTTACTACTGCTACGTCCTTCTCGGTCATAGGGAGTTTTTCTATCTTACCGCTCTCATAGAATGGAAGGTCGAGGAAGTGGACATGATCCAGCGGGATCTCATTATAGGTACAAGCAATACGTGCCTCGCCACGACGGATAAGACCCTTGATGGTAAGAATGTCTCTTGTATCGAAGTCGCCCTCCTTCTTGTTGGCAAAGAATGTCTTGATCTCCTTGTACTTGTTGGCGATGATGCTGTCCTTGGATTCTGCAAAGAGCTGGTTGAAACCATTGATGAAGTGCATGAAGCGTGTTACTTCCTCATCACCTACTGCGATGTTGCCGGATGTCTCGTAAGCCAGATGCACGTCGTGGTGCTGCTGAACCAGACGGCGGATGGTTCCGCCCATAGAGATAACGTCATCGTCTGGGTGTGGAGAAAACACTACGACACGCTTTGGATATGGTTTGGCACGCTCTGGACGATAGGTATCGTCAGCGTCAGGTTTGCCACCAGGCCAACCGGTGATGGTATGCTGCAAGTCGTTGAAAATCTTGATATTAGCATTGTATGCAGAACCATAGAGAGCCAACAGCTCGCTCAGACCATTCTCGTTGTAGTCCTTGTTGGTAAGCTTCAGGATTGGTTTGTCGATCTTCTGGCAGAGCCAAACCAGTGCAGAACGTACCAGCTTGTCTGTCCATTCGCATGATGAAACCAACCAAGGGTGCTCAATGCGGGTAAGATGGGCAGCTGCACTCAAATCCAATACCACCTGTGCGTCTGGGTGAGTCTGCAGGAAAGTAGCAGGCAGGGTGTCTGTGATGTTGCCCTCTATCACCTTCTGCATAATCTCAGACTTTTCGTCGCCCCATGCTGTCAGGAATACGGTCTTGGCTGTCAGGAGAGTGCCAACACCCATTGTGAGTGAACATGGAGGAACCTGCTCCTTGGTCTTGAAGCTGTTTTCCATCTCCTCGCGTGACATATTGCCGATGAGGATGATACGAGTGAGCGACTGGATGCTTGATCCTGGTTCGTTGGCTGCGATATTACCCATGCGGCCGATGCCGAGGATGGCAATGTCGAGACCACCGAAGGTCTTGATGCGCTGCTCATAGAGGCGGCAGGTGTCCTGTACTGCCTCTTGTGCGATGCTGCCATCGAGGGTGAAGATATTCTGTTCTGCAATATCCACGCGGTCGAGGAAATGCTCCTTGAGCTGGTTGATGCTGCGGATAGAACTGTCCTTGCGGAGTGGGTAATACTCATAGGCATTGAATACTACTACATTGCGGAAACTCAGCTTCTTCTTCTCGTAGCGGCTTACCAATTCATCATATACGGGATTGATAGAGAGGCCTGTGCCCAATGCCATCACGTAGTACTTGCCTTCGTGCTGGGCAGCCTTAATGCCCTTCTCAATGCAGTCGGCAATATGACTACAGCCTTCGCTTACAGATGCGAAGATATCGGTATGAATTTTCTCCATGCGGGATATTTCGGAGTATTCCACGGTCGTCTTAGGCTTGTAGAATTCCACAGGTACCTTGTTGAGTACGATTTGTGAACTAAGATTTAATCTCATAACGTAATATATTTATGTAATGTAATATATTGATAATGTTGGAATTTTCTCTCGGTCTGTTGGAATTTTCTCGGTCGAGGGGTCTTTTAGATATTGTTCTTCTCGATGTCCTTGAAGTAGCGGTAGGTTCCCACTTTCAACTCGTCTGTAGCCATTTCATCACAGATGATGATGCCGTGCTTGTGGAGCTGGAGTGCGCTGATGGTCCAAGCCTGTGTAACAGGACCTTCGATGGCAGCGTGGAGAGCCTGTGCCTTGTTGTGGCCATTGCAGAGAATCATCACCTCTCTTGCGTCCATCACGGTGCCTACACCTACGGTAAGAGCCAAAGCAGGAACAGCCTCAGGATCATTGCCGAAGAAGCGTGAGTTGGCGATGCGGGTGTCGGTGGTGAGAGTCTTCACACGAGTGCGTGAGGTGAGGGAAGAGTAAGGCTCATTGAAGGCGATGTGGCCGTCAGGACCAATGCCGCCGATGAAGAGGTCGATACCGCCTGCAGCCTTGATCTTCTGCTCGTAGCGCTCGCACTCAGCTTCGAGGTCTTCTGCATTACCATTGAGAATGTTGATGTTCTCCTTAGGGCAATCAATGTGATCGAACAGATTCTTTGCCATGAATGAGTGGTAGCTCTCTGGATGAGACTCTGGCAAACCCACGTATTCATCCATGTTGAAAGTAATGACGTGCTTGAATGATACCTTGCCTTCCTTGACAGCCTCTACGAGCGCTGCATACATACCCATTGGGGATGAACCGGTTGGCAAACCAAGTACGAATGGACGCTCTGCTGTTGGAGCGAACTTGTTGATTGTCTCTACTACGTGATTGGCTGCCCAACGTGACAGCTCATCATAATTTTTTTCAATAATTACGCGCATAGTCGTTAGTATTAATGATTTGTTTTTTAACTATAAATAATGTATTTATTTAACTGATTTATTTTTGTTGAATCAATTCTAATTTTGTCGCAGCAATGAAACCGATAGTCTCTCTGTCAGACCTTTTCAGCCTTTCTGATAGTTCCCTTTCAGTTGTTCCTGTACGATTCTGTCAGCTGTTCCGGCAGTTCTGCGGACTGCATCCGATGTGGGTCTTCACGAATTTGCAGAACGAGGCATAGTCGTCGAACCCGAACCTTTCGGCTACTTCCTTGATGGGAATATCGGTGTATTTCAACTCAGCCCTGATCTTATCTACTGCATGTTCCAGGATGATGCCGATGGCAGGCTTTCCTGTGTACTGCTTGACAATCTTCGAGAGATATTTCGGACTCACGCATTGCTTGTCAGCATAATAGGCCACGGTGCGATGGCAACCGTTGTCAACTGCCAGGGCATTGGAGAACTCCAGAAAAATCCTGTCGGCACTGTGCCTGTGCTGCGTGGTAATCACGTTGTCGTAGGCAGGCACATGAATGTCGTTGATTACATAGAAGAAGATACTTGCCATCAGACTTTCCTTCAGTTCGTTGCAGTAGTGGTCGTGCCGATTGCTGCGGAAACGCAGGATGTTGACGAACGTGCTGATGAAATTGTGGATGATCTTCTGGTTGTAAGATATCAACGGTTTCTGGTTGAGAGCATTGAACATAATCCATGCATCTCGGTTGCTCGTCAGCAGACGGCGTACTGCCGAGAGGGAATAGCCTACCATCGTGATGAGGCACCTCTCGCTCTTGCGGATGCTGTGAACGATGACATTGGGAGGAACAAGCAGCAGGTCGCCGGCAAAGAGTTCTATCTTGCGGTCGTCGAAATTCAGGCACAGATTGCCGTCCAGACAGAAGAGCATCATCAGGAAATTGACCTTGATGCTTTCTTCTTCGTCGGGAAATAGCAGCAGGGGAGATGCTACTGCATAATCCGGGTCGGAAAAAACCGAATTGCCGTCTTCTTCTGCAAAGTCTTGCAGCTGATAACTTGTTAGTCTGTTGTTCATCATTCTTTTATTGTCGGTGCAAAGTTAATAAAAAAAGAGGGAATTCCATTACATATTTTTCCCCATTATTCTACCTTATACCGCAATATTGAGTAAAAAGGCGTTTTTTAAATCTTTTTTAGAAGAAAAAAAGGAGAAAATGGGGAAAAATATGTAACTCTAAAATGCTTATTTTCCTATTCAAATTTGTCACCTTATTATATATAGTGTATCATTACCTTATTATATATAGTTTCATCGTCTCATTTTATTCAGATAAGGTTGTCTAATATATATAAAGATGTGATTTTATTTGATATAAGTTTGAAATTTGCATAAAATGTGAGCAAAATGTTAGTGTTTTGCCAAAAAATTACTAACTTTGCACCCGCAAACTTATAAATACGATAAAAGAATGGCTAATTTGAGATTTGAGGTTGTAGCCGAGGCCTTTAAGAAAAGACCTGTAGAGGTGGAAGTTCCCAAGGTTCGCCCTTCGGAATACTTCGCCAAGTATGTATTCAACCGCCAGAAGATGTACAAGTATCTCCCATCTGATGTTTACGAGAAACTCATCGATGTGATTGATAATGGTAATCGTCTGGATCGTTCCATCGCTGATGCTGTGGCTGCGGGCATGAAGCTTTGGGCAGAAGAAAACGGGGTAACTCATTATACGCACTGGTTTCAGCCTCTTACCGAGGGTACTGCAGAGAAGCATGATGCTTTTGTGGAGCACGACGGCAAGGGTGGTATGATAGAGGAATTTTCAGGCAAGTTGCTTGTTCAGCAGGAGCCTGATGCCAGTTCGTTCCCTAACGGCGGTATCCGCAACACCTTCGAGGCTCGTGGCTATTCTGCATGGGATCCTACATCGCCTGTGTTCATCATCGACGATACCCTCTGTATCCCTACCATCTTTATATCTTATACCGGTGAGGCTTTGGACTACAAGGCTCCATTGCTCCGCTCGCTCCATACTCTGAGTGAGGCGGCTACCGAGGTGTGCCATTACTTCTATCCTCAGGTGAAGAAGGTGCAGACCAACTTGGGATGGGAACAGGAATATTTCCTCGTGGATGAAAGTCTCTATTCGGCTCGCCCTGACCTGATGCTTACGGGCCGTACCCTGATGGGACACGACTCTGCGAAGAACCAGCAGATGGACGACCACTATTTCGGAACCATCCCTGAGCGCGTGCAGGCTTTCATGAAGGATCTGGAA
>ERZ1031746.691-NODE-691-length-11603-cov-12.447090_pt1 | contig 11603 bp, 5 predicted proteins | sample MGYA00518171_ERZ1031746 | MGnify/ENA primary metagenome ERZ1031746 (study PRJEB33719, sample SAMN04261238) | wastewater metagenome | biome: rural village; feature: human; material: feces | host: Homo sapiens | place: El Salvador | collected 2013-01-07 ...
GTTCGATGTCGAAGCCGACGTCATCGGCTCCGTCGAGATCGGCCCTGCCCATCACGAGCGCGGTTGCGCACATCGCGTACAACTGCTTCATCTGGTTGGCTAACCGCGCCATTGTTCACCTCCTATGATTTTGAGATCCTTCGGTTCGACTCCCGGCTCCCCTCAGAGAGGGGAGCCAAGACCACCCTCAGTCAGCCTTTGGCTGACAGCTCCCACCAGCGGGAGCCAAGATTGCGCTCATTCAGCTTCTGCCAGCGGGAGCCCCTGTTAGTTGAGATAGTCGCCGGCTTTTTCGTCGAATTCTTTGGCGGCGTGCTTGACCGCCAGACCCGGCTTGGCAGGGACCATGATCTGCACACGGCCGATCAGGTCGCCCGGCTGGTTGCCACGCTTGACGCCCAGCCCGGCCAACTTGACCTCGGCACCGGAGCTGGAGCCCGCGGGCACCTTGAAGGTAACCAGGTTCCCGTCGATGTCCTTGGCGTCGACCTTGCCGCCGGCCACGGCCTGGCCTACGGTGACGGGCAGGTTCATGACGATGTCACGACCGCGCATCGAGAACGTGGAATCCGGATTGACGGTGACGTGCAGGTACAAATCGCCGGCCTTGCCGCCGTTGATGCCCGGCTTGCCCTTGCCGGCAAGCTTGATTTTCTGGCCGTCCTTGACGCCCGCAGGCACGTGGGCCTTGAACTTCTTGCCGTCCACGGACAGGGACACGGTAGCGCCCTTGACCGCCTGACGCAGGGTCAGGCTGATCTTGGAGTTGCGGTCCTCGCCGTTTTCGGGGCGCGGGGCCTCCTCATAGCCATAGCCGCCGGCATTGCCGTACGCCTGCTGGCTGTAGCCGCCTTGGCCTGCAGCACCGCCGAACATCGAGAAGATGTCGTTGATGTTGTTGGGGCCGCCGCCCGAAGTGGAGAAGCGGATGCGCGAGCCATTGCCGCCGGCACCCTGGCCGAACATGGAACCAAAGATGTCGGAGAAACCGGAAGCATCGAAGCCGCCGGCACCGGAACCGCCGGCGAAGCGGGCGCCGCCCATGCCGAACTGACGAATCGCGTCGTACTTCTGGCGATCTTCCTTCTTGCTCAGCACGTCATAGGCTTCGGAGATGTCCTTGAACTTCTCCTCGGCTTCCTTGGTCTTGTTGACGTCAGGATGGTATTTGCGGGCGAGCTTGCGGTACGCCTTCTTGATGTCGTCGTCCGAAGCGTCCTTGGAGACACCAAGGACTTTGTAGAAGTCTTTGCTGAGCCATTCGTTTTCAGCCATTCATGTCTCCTTTCTAGAAAAGTCTTTATGATTGGCTCCCCTCCTTGAGGGGAGCTGTCGTCATAGGCGACTGAGGGGAGTTACGGCATCCGTTAAGCTCCCCTCAGTCAGCTTCGCTGACAGCTCCCCTCAGAGAGGGGAGCCGAGGTAAATATCAGCTCCCTCATCAGAGGGAGCTAAGGCACTGTCAACTCATTGCAGCGAACTGGTCGTCAGTTTTGTGGGGAGGCTACTACTACTCGGGCGGCGCGGATTACGCGGTCGCCGATGCGGTAGCCGGCCTCAACCACGGTGTCAACCGTTTCCTTTTCGGCATTCGCGTCCGGCTTGTGCAGGATTGCGTCATGCTTGGTGGGGTCGAAGTCCTCGCCCTTTTCGCCGAACTTCTCGACGCCGAACTTCTCGAAAGCCTTGTCGATCTTGGCAGCCACCGCCTTGAACGAATCGTCCATCTCGCTGTTCTCGCGAATGCGGTCGATGTCGTCAAGGGCCGGCAGCAGCGCGGTCAGCACGTCGATAATGCCGTGCTGGCGGAAGCGCTCCTGCTCCTTCTGCGCACGATTGCGGTAGTTGATGAACTCCGCGCGTTCGCGCTGCAGGGCTTCGAGGTAGTCGGCGGCTTCCTTCTTGGCCTTGCCGAGAGGGGTGAGGGTGTCTTCGGAATCGGACTGGCCTTCGCCAGTCTTCTCTCCGGCATCCGACTTCTCTCCCTCAGCTGCGGCAGGAGCCGCGTCGGCTCCTTCATTGGAAGGAGCCTGGGCAGCCGAATCCTGCGCAGAGCCGGACTCGGCGGAGGCGTCAGCCCCTGAAGAGGCCTGAGCGGCCTGGCCGGCAGCCTCAGCATCTGAGGGATCCGGCAGGTCGTTCAGGTAGTCGTCCTTGTTGAACTCGGACATCACTTGTTGTCCTTGTCGTCATCGTCGTCCACGACCTCGGCCTCGACGGTGTCGTCGTCAGAACCGGAGGAGGAGCCAGCGGAAGCGCCGGCCGCACCGGCACCAGCCGCGGCACCTTCAGCACCCTGCTGGGCGTAGAGGACCTGGCCGATCTTCTGAGCGGAGGTCATCAGCTCACCCTGAGCGGTCTTGACCTTATCGGTGTCGTCACCCTTCAGGGCTTCCTTCAGAGCGTTCACCTTGTCGGTGACTTCCTTGACGATGTCGTCGGACAGCTTGTCCTTGTTGTCGTTGACGAGCTTCTCGGTGGAGTAAGCGAAGGCTTCAGCCTGGTTGCGGGTCTCGGCGTCTTCCTTGCGCTGCTTATCCTCAGCCTCGTGAGCCTCGGCTTCCTTGACCATGCGGTCGATCTCGTCCTTCGGCAGGCCGGAACCACCGGTGATGGTCATGGACTGCTCCTTGCCGGTGCCCTTGTCCTTGGCGGACACGTGCACGATGCCGTTGGCGTCGATGTCGAAGGTGACCTCGATCTGCGGGACGCCACGCGGAGCCGGAGCGATGCCGGTCAGCTCGAAGGTGCCCAGCGGCTTGTTGTCGCGAGCGAACTCACGCTCACCCTGGTAGACCTGAATCAGCACGGACGGCTGGTTGTCTTCAGCAGTGGAGAAGACCTCGGAACGCTTGGTCGGAATGGCGGTGTTGCGGTCGATGAGCTTGGTCATGATGCCACCCTTGGTTTCGATACCGAGGGACAGCGGGGTCACGTCAATCAGCAGGACGTCCTTACGGTCGCCCTTGATGACGCCGGACTGCACGGCAGCGCCGACAGCCACAACCTCATCCGGGTTCACGGACTGGTTCGCTTCCTTACCACCGGTGAGTTCCTTGACCAAGTCCTTGACGGCGGGCATACGAGTGGAACCACCGACGAGCACCACGTGGTCGATGTCGCTCACGGAGATGCCGGCGTCGTGCAGCACGTTGTTGAACGGCGTGCGGCAGCGGCCCAGCAGGTCGGAGGTCATTTCCTCGAAGTGCGCACGGGTCAGGGTCTCGTCCAGGTGCACCGGGGTGCCGTCAGGGGTCATGGCCAGGTACTGCATGGAGATGGAGGTGCTGGTCGAGGAGGACAGCTCCTTCTTGGCCTGTTCAGCGGCTTCCTTCAGGCGCTGCAGAGCGATCTTGTCCTTGGACAGGTCAACGCCGTACTTGTTCTTGACTTCGCCGACCAGCCAGTCGATGACCTTCTGATCCCAGTCATCGCCACCGAGGTGGTTGTCGCCGTTGGTGGCCTGCACCTGAATGGTGGAGAAGCCGTCGTCGTCCTTGCCGATCTCCAGCAGGGAGACATCGAAGGTGCCGCCGCCGAGGTCGAAGACCAGGATGCGCTCGTCTTCCTTGCCCTTCTCAAGGCCGTAGGCCAGAGCGGCTGCGGTCGGCTCGTTGATGATACGCAGGACGTTCAGGCCGGCGATCTTGCCGGCGTCCTTGGTGGCCTGACGCTGGGCATCGTTGAAGTATGCCGGGCAGGTGATGACAGCATCGGTGACGGGCTCACCGAGGTAAGCCTCAGCGTCCCTCTTCAGCTTCATCAGAATCTGTGCGGAAATCTCCTGCGGGGTCCACTTCTTGCCGTCGATGTCGACGGTCCAGTCAGTGCCCATGTGACGCTTGACAGAAGAAATAGTGCGGTCAACGTTGGTCACAGCCTGACGCTTGGCCACCTCGCCGACGAGGATTTCGCCTGACTTGGAGAACGCGACCACGGACGGGGTGGTGCGCATGCCCTCAGCGTTGACGATAACGGTGGGCTCGCCACCTTCCAGCGTAGCGATGCAGGAATTCGTGGTGCCCAGATCGATACCAACTGCACGTGCCATAATGTGTGCTCCTTAATTATTCGTTTGTTCTTACGTTGTTCGCTCAAGTTCCTTGGTTGGTTCTTGGGCCTTCCAAAACTTGAGCCTACATCACTCAACTTCTGTTTGGCAAGTTCTATTCCCAAATTCATCACAAAAGTTGAGCGATGTAGGCTCAGGTTTTTTGGAGCGGCTCTGAGCCACCCCCAGTCAGCTTCGCTGACAGCCCCCGCCAGCGGGGGCCACTCAGCAACTGACGCGGTGTGGACTACTGTTCGGAGCCCTCCTTACTGTTGACGACATTGCCGCCCTTGGAGAACCGCTGCAACAGCATGCCGGCAGCGGTCATCACCAATACGGCGACCGCCATGACGGACAGGGCTACGCCGGTGTTGGGCAGAGCGGCAGCGCCGAACTGCTGGGATTGGCCGGCCGCGGTGTCGGATGCGCCGTTGGAGGCGTTGCCGTCACCGGTCTGACCATTGCCGTTGCCACTATCGCCCGGAGTACCCGGGGTGGCTGTGCCGCCCGACTGGTTATCGTCCTTGCCGTCGTTGTTGCCCGGCTTGGAGGAATCGTCCTTGCCGCCATCAGGCTTGGTCGAATCATCGTCGGCGCCGGCCTTGAGCACGGCAGCGGCGAGCGCTCCGGCCTGGTAGCCGTCAGCGCCCACGGTGGTTGCAGCATTCTTATCCTGCGTCTCCGTCACCTTGCCATCGGCGGCCAGCACGGTGTACTTGCCAGCCGGCACGGCCTCGACCGTTGCGGCCGATTCGTTGGCGTTGAACACCACCACATACGTGTCGCCGCCGTCCTTCAGCTGGTAGGCCACCACGCCGTCGGACTGCTGCAGCACCGTCATGTTCTTGGCGATGTCATCATAGCTGCTCAGGTGCAGGTTCTTGATGGACTTGCGCAGGGCGATCAGGCCCTTCACATAGTTCACGGAACCCGCCTGCTCGACCGTGCGGTTCCAGTCGATGGCGTTCACCGCGTCACCGGCGTTGTAGCTGTTGCCATTGCCGCCCTTGGTGCGCAGGAACTCCTGGCCGAACTGCATGTCGGCGATGCCCTGCGAGAGCAGAATCAGCGAGTCGGCGAGCTTGGCGCGAGCGAGTCGCGTCTCCTCGGAGTCGTTGGGCGCGCTCTTGACCAGCTTGTCGTACAAGGTCAGGTTGTCGTGGATCTCGACGTACTGCACCACCTGATCCGCGCCGCCGTAGTTCGTGTCGGCGGTGCCGTTGTTGCAGTGGCCGTTCTCATCGATGCCCTCGCGCTTGTTGTTGCAGCCGAGCACGTTGGTGGCGATGAGGTTCTCCTTGTCGGCCTTGCCGGCGATGAAGCCGGTGTCCTCGTCGGAGAACACGCTGCCCTTGATCGCGTCGCGCAGGGAGTCGTTGAAGAACGCCACGCCCTTGACCTTGGAGGCATTGGGCTGCGTGGTTTCCTGGTTGCCAATGGCGTCAGTCATATCCCAGCCTTCGCCGATGACGAGAATCGACGGATCGATCTCGTCAAGCGCCGCACGCACCTGATTCATGGTGGTCTGGTCAATCAGACCCATGAGGTCGAAGCGGAAGCCGTCCACGTTGTACTCGGTCGCCCAGTACTTCACGGAATCGACGATGTACTTACGGGCCATCGCACGCTCGGAAGCCACGTCGTTGCCGCAGCCGGAGCCGTTGGTCAGGTTGCCATTGGCGTCGTAGCGGAAGTAGTAGCCAGGCACGGTCTTGTTGAAGGCGTGTTCGGAGGCGTTGTAGACGTGGTTGTAGACCACATCCATCACCACGTACAGGCCGTTCTTGTGCAGCCCGGAGACCATCTGCTTCATTTCCTTGACGCGAGCGCTCGGGTCACTCGGGTCGGAGGAGTACGAGCCTTCCGGCACGTTGTAGTTCTCCGGATCGTAGCCCCAGTTGTACTGCGCGCCGTAGCTCAGATCGCCGGTCTCGTCCACGGAACCGTAGTCGTAGACGGGCATGATCTGCACATGCGTCACGCCGAGCGACTTGAGGTAGTCGATGCCGGTGGACGCCGCGCCCTGCTTGCCGTCGACCGTGGTGCCCTCCTCGACGAAGCCGAGATACTTGCCGCGATTGGCTTCGGAGACGCCGGAGTTCGGGTTGATGGTCATGTCACGAACGTTCGCCTCGGTGATGATCGCGTCGGTCGGCTTGCTGAACGACGCCATGCGCTTGCCGGCATCGCCCTTCTCCTTGCCGGAGAGCACGACGGATCGCTCGCCGTTGGCCACGGCGGCGGTCGCGTACGGGTCGGCGGACGTGTTGACCGTGCCGTCGGCGAAGGTCAGCTCGTAGTCGTAGGCGTAATCCTTGAGATCCTTGTCCACGGCGAACGTCCACACGCCCTTCTTGCCGGACTTCTCCAGCGTCACGGCGTCGGTCTGCGCTGCCTTCGGATCGGTGGAGTCGGCGTACAGGCGCAGCGTCACCTTGGTGGCGGTCGGCGCCCACAGCTTGAACGTGGACTTCTCGGCCTTGTAGGTCACGCCGAGATCATCGCCGTCGTAGGCGTACTTCTTGTCGAACGCGTCAGAGCGCACGACGGCGCCGAGCGACACGTTCTGTGTGCCGTAGTCCTCGATCGTCACCTTGTAGGCCTTGGTCACGTCAAGATTGTCGGCCGCGGTAATGGTCACGGTGTTCCCGCTAGCCTTCACGTCCTTGATCTTCGCACCCTCGACCGACACCGCGTCGGCCGGCTTGTCGATGGTGAGCGCCTTGTTGAGCTTGACCGTGATGGTGTTGAAGTCGGTCATTTCGGCGGAGACGATCATGCCCTTGGCGTCGTAGAGCGTGCCGTTGGTGTAGATCGTCGTGTCGCCCTGCACCAGCCAGATTTCGGCGGATGCGGTGCCGTCGGCGTTCACGGTGATGGCGGACTGCGGGATCGTGCGGTTCTCGTCGTTCGGATCCTTGGCTTCCCAGCTGTCGCCGCCGTAGCGCACGATGAACTGCGGAGTGCTCATGCCGCTGCCCTTGAGCGTGTACTTGGCGATCAGGCCGTAGTCGTCGTGCTCGGTGAACGGGTAGGCAGCACCGTTGACGCCGTCGGCCCAGCCCCAGATGTCCCATGCCTTCATGCCGTCTTCGCTGGTGTAGTCGTCGGCGAGGCGGTGGTAGTGGATGGTCACGTCGATCTGGTTGGCGGCCTTCTTGTAGCCGTCGGGGGCTTCGGTGAGCGTTTCGTCCGGATTGGCGCCGTCGACCCAGATTTCGGCGGTGCCGGTGGAGCCGTCGATGGTACGGTCGCCGCCGACCTTGTCCCAGCCTTCGGTGGTGACGATCACACCGATCTTGGCGGCGTCGTACGCACCATCGATGGTGGTCTCGAACACCTTGCCGTAGGAGTCCTCGCCGGTGAAGGCGTGCCACGCGCCGTTCAGGGTGGCGCCGTTCTTGTCGGTGCCCCACATGTACACGCCGCGATCGGCGACGGCGTCGCCTTCGGCGGGCTTGTAGTGCACGATCACCTTGGTCTTGGGCTGGCACGACTGCACGTCGGAGGGCACGCCGGCGCTGGCCTCGTGGTCGGCGACCGCCGTCCAGTGGCCCTGCGCGGTGTAGTTGCCGCCGCCATTCGGGTTGTCCCAGTTGTCGCCGCCGTCGGTGAATACGTATTCGAAGGACTTGCCCTTCGGATCGACCGTGAACTTGACCCAGCCGTTGCCGGCGTCGGCCATCAGCTCGTGGCCCTGCTCGGCCCAGCCGTCGATACCGTAGTGGAGGTACGCCTGCTTCCAGCCGTCGGGCAGCTTGTAGTAGATGGTGCGGCTCGTGTCGGCCGCGGCCTTCTTGGTCTCGTCGTTGACGGACAGGTCCGGATCGGACGGATCGGACTTGGTCGTGCCGGTCCAGGAATCCTTGGTCGCGCCCGCGTAGATCGCGATGGCGGAGTTCTTCGCGAGCGTCGCGTCGAACGTGCCGTCGTCCTTCACGGTCACAGTTGCAGAGCAGTCGCCGGTGGCGTACACGTTGCAGTATTCGCCGGCGGGCAGTGACGTCTGGAACGTCTGCTTGGAGTCGTCGGCGCTGTTGTTGAGCGCGAGGTAGCCGACGTCGCCGCGACCGAAGCCGAGCACGTTGGTGTCGTACGCCTTCCAGTTGGTGACGTCAGTGCCGTTGACCGCGTTGTGGAAGCCGATCATGCCGCGGATCGCGGTCCAACGTTCGGCGCACTGCCAGGTGCCGGAGGTCATCGAGCCGTCGGTCGGGCACTCCATGTCGGGCACGGAGGTTTCGGTGGCGCCGGGAGCGCCGTCGTCGGAGTTGTCGAAGTAGTAGCCGGAGTAGATGTGCGGCTGGCCGTAGTCGTACGCGAGCATGAACGCGTTCGCGAGCAGGTACTTCGAGCCCTTCTTATAGGTGATGGACGATCCGCGCTCGGTATCCCAGTTGGTCACCCACACTGCGGCCTTGTCGGAGCTCACCCAGCCGTCGCCGCCGACCTTCGCAAGGCCCTTGCTAGCGTCGGTGATGTCGCCGGCGAAGGCGACCGACAGGTGGTTGGTGAAGTTGAATTCGGAGACCTTGCCGTTCGCCACATAGTTGCTCGGCTGGATTTCCGCGGCTTCGGAGGCGTTGCCGATGACTTCCTGCTCGAAGAAGATATCGTCGGCGTTGCGGCCGGACTTCTCGGCGAGCTTGGCCTTGATGGCGGCCACGTCGGCCGTGGCGATGTGTTTGACCGCGTCGACGCGGAATCCGTAGACGCCGAGGTCGAGCAGGCGGTTCATGTAGTCGGCGAGCTTGTCCTGCACGTATTCTTGGCTGGTGTCGAGGTCCTGCAGGCTGGTCAGGCGGCAGTTCTGTACTTCGTCGGCGTTGGTGTAGTCGCCGATGTTCTTGGTGCAGTCGTGGAAGTTCTCTTTGGCGTACGGGATTGCGGGGAAGTTGCCCTCGCCGTCGTACTTGCTGCCGGCGACGCCGGTGCCCTCGCCCTGATCGGCGCCGGTGGTGTGGTTGATGACCGAGTCGGCGATGATCTCGACGCCCGCCGCGTTGCACGTGGCGATCATGGTCTTGAACTCGGCTTCCGTACCGAGCTTGGAGTCGAGCTTGTAGCTGACCGGCTGGTAGGAGGTCCACCATTCAGTGCCCTGGATGGACTCCATCGGCGGGGAGACCTGTACGTAGCCCACACCTTCGGGGCCGTAAGCCTCGGTACACTCCTTGGCCACCGAATTCCAGTTGGTTTGGAATGCGATGGCGATCACATCGCCCGGCGCGCCAACAGATGTGCGCGCCTGTGCATTGGCCTCGGTCTCGTCCGCAGAAGCCGGCAATGCTACCAGTGTTGTGGCAGACATTGCCACCGCTATGCCGGTTACGGCAAGGCGTTTGGCGAGCGAGCTGAATCGTCGTACGGCCATATGAGTCCTTTCTCTCATCCTTGAGCATTGACCGCACGAACCATGAAGGGAACCCCCCTATCGCACGGTCAGACCGTTGACAACGTTTGCAACACTTTCAGCACCACTCCTGCAGAAACGGCATGCAGCACAGTTGACAGACTGCATACGTTCGCAACACTATGTCCCAATCAGCATACCACACCAAGCAACACTTCCCCCAGCTTCGCGCTAACGTTTGCAGTATATGATACAAATGATTACACATCGTGGATGGCGCAACCCGTTAGGGGGATTACGTGGCATAGCCGATACCACGAATTGCACGAGGAGGAACATGGGCAAGGCAGACATCTACCAAGTAGCCAAGGAGGCCGGAGTCTCCATTTCTACAGTGTCGCGCGCCTTCACCCGCCCGGAACTCGTCTCGGCGAAGACCCGCCGCAAGGTGCTGGATGTGGCCGATAAGCTCGATTTCAACATCTCCCGCTCCGCCACCGCCCTGAAGTCCGGACAGACCTACCGTGTGGCGATGCTGATGAATGAGGAGATCACCAGCTGGTTCAATACGCAAACGTTCGCGGGCATCGAATCGGTGATGCATCCGGCCGGCTATGACATCTCGCTGTTCCAGCACATCGATACCGCCGCAAACCGTCATGAGTTCTTCACCGACCTGCCGATTCGCCGCAATGTCGATGCCGTTTTCGTGGCCTCGTTCGCTATCGATCCGCACGAGGTCGAGCAGCTGCAGCGCATTCATGTGCCGATCATCGGCATCAATACGCCGTCTTCCGAAGGCTTTGACGCCACCATCAGCATCGACGACGAAAAAGGCATGTACACGGCCGCGCAGCATCTCATCAACCTCGGTCACAAGCACATCGTCTACCCCTGTTCCGAGGCCGCCGGGCTGGATTCCTCGATTGACGCACGCGCACAGGGCTTCATCAACGCCTGCAAGGACGCCGAAGGCAAGCACGACATCAATTGGGAAGTGCTCTCCGTGCCGCGCGGCCCGGCCTTCGCCGACTCCGCATTATCCGCGCTGCTGGCGATGGATGAGTTCCCGGACGCAATCTGCTGCCAGATGGATATGATGGCGATTCCGCTGGTGCTCAAGCTGGAGCGTTACGGCCACCGCACGCCGCGCGATTATTCGATTGTCGGCTTTGACGACAGCCCCTATGCCGACACCATCAACTTGACGACCATGCGTCAGGATCCGTATGCGATGGGTCGCGCAGCTGCCAATAAGGCGTTGACGCTCATCAGCGGCAAGACGCTCTATGACCCGCACGAGCTGCTCGAGGCGCAGCTAGTGCCGCGCAGCACCGATATTCCATTCGGGGAAATGGCGTAACTAGGCCAGCGCGCCGATAATCAAAAGCACTGGATAGACCGCGTACCAGGCCCACTTGGTCCAAGACTGCTTGAACCCGACTTCGTCATTGCGGTAGTGCAGGAAGGCCACACCAATACCGGGCGTAATGCACATCACGGCACCCAGCAGCCCGGCGGTGAACATCATCGTATTTTCACGCGCGATCAGGAAGTAGAACACCAGCACAAACAGCAGCGTCAGCACACCGGTATACATAATCCGCTGATCCACGCCCACGCGCAGCAGCAACGCCCACAGCAGTCCGGCCAGAATGACCACAATGGTCAGCAGCCAACGCACCGCAGCCGCACCACCTCGCTGAGCACCGGACCACGGGCGCAGACTCTCCCCGCCGTACTGGTATGCAATCCAATCCACCAGCATGAGCACGACCAGGGCGATGACCAAGCCATACACCGGGTTCTGCGCGCTCAAGTCGAATGGCTTGCCGGTCATAATCAAGTCGTACGGCACATCGCTGACCACCGCGACGATGAACAGACGGAGCACATATTTTCCAATGCTGCCCGTATGCCGGTAGCCGTCGAACAGCAGCCATGAGTAGATGGGGATGGCGCACCATGAAGCCGCCGTGCACGCCACCACCACGGTCAGTGCAGCCATGTCCTGAGTCGGGTCGCCCAACATGGCCGGCAGGACCGAGACGCCGGCCACGCCCAATGCCATGAATAGGGCGCCGATCATCTTGAGACGGAATACGGACAGGCCCTTGCGGCGGCGCTTCTCACCACGCCGCTGCTTTGCCATCTCCACTTCGTTCATAAGGTTGCGCCTTCCTGTTCTGGCTCCCCTCT
>ERZ1031746.693-NODE-693-length-11600-cov-11.178605_pt1 | contig 11600 bp, 10 predicted proteins | sample MGYA00518171_ERZ1031746 | MGnify/ENA primary metagenome ERZ1031746 (study PRJEB33719, sample SAMN04261238) | wastewater metagenome | biome: rural village; feature: human; material: feces | host: Homo sapiens | place: El Salvador | collected 2013-01-07 ...
CTGTATACCCAAACGCGGATACATATACCGTAATTTGTCCGCATATCCACCCATCAACAGAGAGGAAACGTGGAGCATATGATCCTGAGCATGACCGGTTTTGGCCGGGGGACTGCTGTATTGAATGGCCGCGAGATCACGGTCGAGCTGCGCAGCGTCAACTCCCGGTATTTCGAGTATTCGTCCCGCATCCCCCGCAGCTGCAGCTACATGGACAGCCGCCTGAAAAAGCAGCTCAACGAGCGGGTCACCCGCGGCAAGGTCGAGCTGAGCATGACCATCCAGAACGTGGAGGCCGCCGACGCGGAAGTGACCGTCAACATGGAGCTGGCCCGCAGCTACCAGAAGGCCCTGCGGAACCTTTCGGAGAAGCTCTGCATCAAGAACGACGTCACCGTCTCGACGCTGACCCGCTTCCCGGACGTGCTGGCCACCCGCCACGCCGACGTGGACGAGGAACAGCTCTGGGCCGACGTCTCCGCCGTGACGGCTCAGGCGCTGGACAACTTCATCGCCATGCGCGCCGCCGAGGGTGCCAAGATGAAGGCCGACGTGGAGAGCCGCCTGTGCTTCCTCGAGGAGCGGGTGGGCAGGGTGGAGACCCTGAGCGCAGGCCGCGTCGAAGCCTACACCAGCCGCCTCTACGAGAAGCTCAGGACCATCCTCGAGGACCGCAGCATCGACGACGCCCGCGTCCTGACGGAAGCCGCCATCTTCGGCGACAAGACCGCCGTGGACGAGGAGACCGTCCGTCTGCGCAGCCACATCGCCCAGTACCGCTCCATTCTGGAGCTGGACGAGCCGGTGGGCCGCAAGCTGGACTTCCTGACTCAGGAGCTGAACCGTGAGACCAACACCATCGGCTCCAAGTGTCAGGACCTGGACATCACCCGCACGGTGGTGGACATGAAGGCGGAGATCGAGAAGATCCGCGAACAGATCCAGAACCTCGAATAAAAACAGTACGGAGGAGTTCAGATGAAGCTCATCAACATCGGCTTTGGCAATCTGGTCAGCGCAGGGCGGGTGGTGGCCGTCGTCAGCCCCGACTCTGCGCCGGTCAAGCGTCTGGTGAAGGAGGCGCGGGAGCGGGGGATGCTCATTGATGCGTCCTATGGCCGCAGCACCCGGGCCGTGCTCATCATGGACTCCGACCATGTAGTCCTTTCGGCCCTGACGCCTGAGACGGTGGCAGGCCGCGCTGCGGGCCAGCCGGAAGGAAAACCGACAGAGGAGCAGTAAAAAATGGAAAACGAAAAGTACCTGTTTGTCGTCTCCGGTGCCGCCGGTACCGGCAAGGATAGTGTGGTCAAGGCCCTGCGCGAGGCCCACCCCGAGATCGAAAAGACCGTCTCCGCCACCACCCGCCCACCCCGCCCCGGGGAGCAGGAGGGGGTGGACTACTACTACCGCACCCGGGAGCAGTTCCGGCACCTCATCGACACCGATCAGGTGGTGGAGCACAACTTCTACAACGGCAACTACTACGGCACCCTCCGCGAAGAGGTGGATAAGCGCCTCGAGGCGGGCAAGCTGGTGGTGCTGGTCATCGACGTCCACGGCGCGGCCAATATCCGCCGGATGTTCCCGGGGGCTACCACCATCTTCCTGCTGCCGCCCTCCGTGGAGGAGCTGGAACGCCGCCTCCGGGGCCGCGGCACCGAGACGGAAGCCAGCATCCTCGAGCGCCTCGACACCGCAAAGAAGGAGCTGGCCCAGCAGGAGAAGTTCACCCTCACCCTCGTGAACGACGAGGTGGACGCCTGCGCCGAGAAGCTCTACGGCATCATCCGCCAGCGGGCCGGCCTCGACCGATAACAAGGAGCCGCGAATGCCAAAAACGGTAGGCGTTGCCGTGAGCAACGCGACCTTCCACTTCGACAAACTCTATACCTACGCCGTCATGCCCGACCAGCAGGAGGCCGTCCGCCTCGGCAGCATGGTGCTGGTGCCCTTCGGGCGGGGGAGCAGGGCCCGGATGGGCGTGGTGCTGGCCTGCGACGAAGAGCCGGAGCACGCAAAGCTCAAGTACCTCTTCGACGTAGCTCCCGCCTCGGCCTGCCTGACGCCGGAGCTGCTGCGGCTGGTGCATTTCCTCAAGGAGCGCACCTTCTGCACCTACTACGAGGCCGTCAAGGCGGTCATCCCCTATGGGGCGCAGTATAAGCCCGCCCTCGCGGCGGACGGCGTGACGCCGGTGCTCCAAAAGCAGCTCACCCGCCACACCGAGAACAGCTATAAGCTGGTGGGGGCTTTGCAGCAAAAGCCCAAGCCCACGGCCAAGCAGCTGGCGGCAGTGGCCCTGCTGAGCGGGGGAGAGCGCACCCAGAACGAGATGGAGGCCCACGGCATCACCAAGGCCGTGCTGGACAATCTCTGCGCCAAGGGCGTCGTCGAATGCAGCAGGGTGAACAAATCCATCGACCTGTATTCGTCTATCCCGCTGAAAAACGAGCCCATCACCCTGACGGCAGAGCAGCAGGCGGCCTATGACGCCCTGCTGCCCGGCCTCGAAGACACCGCCCCCCACTCGGCGCTGCTCTACGGCGTCACCGGCAGCGGCAAGACGCTGGTGTTCTTAAAGCTCATCGAGCGGTGTCTGGCGCTGGGCCGCCGCGCCCTCGTGCTGGTGCCGGAGATCAGCCTGACGCCTCAGATGATCCTCCGCCTCAAGAGCCGGTTCGGGCGGCGGGTGGCCGTCCAGCACTCGGCGCTCAACCACACCGAGCGTCTGCTCCAATGGCAGATGATACAGGACGGCGGCGCCGACATCGTGGTGGGGACCCGGAGCGCCGTCTTCGCCCCGCTGGAGAACATCGGCCTCGTCATCATCGACGAGGAGCAGGAGCACACCTACCGCTCCGAGTCCGCGCCCCGGTACGCCGCCCAGGAGGTGGCCCGGCAGCGGGCGGCGGAGAACGGCTCCCTGCTCCTTCTGGCCAGCGCCACCCCCAGCACCGAGAGCTTTTACGCCGCCCGGAACGGCCGCACCCAGCTCGTCCGGCTCACCCAGCGCTACGGCGGCAACCCGCTGCCCAGCGTCCAGATCGTGGATATGCGGGCAGAGCTGGCCTCGGGCAACCCGAGGGAGATCAGCCTTGCGATGGAGGACGCCATCCGGCGCAACCTCGACGCGGGCAGGCAGACCATCCTGCTGCTCAACCGCCGGGGCTACCAGACCATGGCCCAGTGCGACGACTGCCGCGAGGTGCTGAAATGCCCCAAGTGCAGCGTCCCCATGGTCTACCACAAGGCGGGCCATAAGCTGCTCTGCCACTACTGCGGCACCCAGCTCGACCCGCCCCCCATGACCTGCCCCGTCTGCGGCGGCAGGCTGCTCTACCGGGGCTTCGGCACCCAGAAGGCCGAGGAGGAGCTGGCCCAGCTCTTCCCGGAGGCAAGAGTGCTGCGGATGGACCAGGACTCCACCGCCGCCAAGGACGCCCACGAAAGGCTGCTGGCGAGGTTCGCCCGGCATGAGTACGACATCATGGTGGGGACCCAGATGGTGGCCAAGGGCCTCGATTTCGAGGACGTGACCCTCGTGGGCGTCCTCGGCATCGACTCGCTGCTCTTTGCACAGGGGTTTCGGGCCTACGAGACGGTGTTCAGCCTCATCACCCAGGTGGTGGGGCGCTCCGGCCGGGCGAAGGACCCGGGCTTCGCCATCATCCAGACCACCGACCCCGACAACCCCGTCCTCAACCTCGCCGCCGCGCAGGACTACGACGCCTTCTTCGAGCAGGAGATCGCCTACCGCAAGCTGGGCCTCTACCCGCCCTTCTGCGGGCTCTGCGTCGTGGGCTTCTCCGGCCCGAAGGAGATCGAGGTGGCCCGGGCCGCCGCCCGGTTCTCGGCCCTCTTGGGCCGTCAGGCTGCGCAGCAGCCCGATTTACCCCTCCGGGTGCTTGGCCCCACCCCCGGCAACATCGAAAAGATCAACGAGAACTACCGCTACAAGCTCACCATCAAGTGCCGCGCCGACAAACGCTTCCGCGACCTTGTCCGCCAGACCCTCGGCCTCTACGAGCAGGAAAAGCTGCCCAGCAAGGCCACCGTGGTGGTGGATATGCATTCTGACGGTGATATTTGATAAGATTATTTGGAGGTATACTTCATGGCTATCCGCAACATTGTAAAAGAGGGCGACCCCATCCTGAACAAGGTCTGCCGCCCCGTGACCAGCTTTGACGACCGTCTGGCCACCCTGCTGGACGATATGCGCGAGACGATGATCGCCGCCGACGGCGTGGGTCTCGCAGGCCCGCAGGTGGGGATGCTGCGCCGCGTCTTCGTGGTGTGGGACACCACCGACGCCCCGGAGGAGATCCCCGAAAACTACGAGTACAAGTTCATCGACTTCGTCAACCCGGAGATCCTTGCCGTGTCTGAGGACGAGGAGACCGCCTACGAGGGCTGCCTGTCCTTCCCGGGCCACAACGGTGCCGTGACCCGCCCCGTGGCCGTCAAGGTCCGCGCACAGGACCGGAACGGCGAGTGGTTCGAGCTGGAAGCCGAGGGCCTGCTGGCCCGCTGCATCCAGCACGAGAACGACCATCTGGACGGCATCACCATCATGGAGTCCAGCGAGTTCTTCTATGAGGACACCGAGGAGGGCCGCGCCGCTGCCGCCAAGAAGAAGGAGAACGACTGATGCGCATTCTGTTCATGGGGACGCCGGATATTGCGGCGGACTGCCTGAAAGCCCTGTATGAGGCGGGCCACGACATCTGCGGGGTCTACACCCGGCGCGATAAGCCCGTGGGCCGCAAGCAGGTGCTCACCGCACCCCCGGTGAAGGAGGTGGCGCTGGCCCACGGCACCCCCGTCTTTCAGCCCCGCACCCTGCGGGACGGCGGCGAGGACGAGAACATCCGCGCGCTGGCTCCTGAGCTCATCGTGGTGGTGGCCTACGGCTGCATCCTGCCGAGATCGGTGCTGGAAGCGCCGAAATACGGCTGCATCAACCTCCACGTCTCCCTGCTGCCGAAATACCGGGGCAGCGCCCCCGTGCAGTGGGCGGTGCTGAACGGCGACGCCGAGACGGGCGTCTCCATCATGCAGATGGACGAGGGCCTCGACACCGGCGACGTGCTGGCCTGCGAGAGAATCAAAATCGACCCCGAGGAGACCAGCGGCCAGCTCTTCGACCGGGTCGCTGCCGTGGGCGCACGGGTGCTCTGTGAGACCCTGCCTGCCATCGAGGCTGGTACGCTCAAGGCAGAGCCTCAGGCCCACGAGAACGCCTCCGTCGCCCCCATGCTGAGCAAGGAGATGGCCCAGTTCCATCTGACCGACAGCGCCGACCACATCCACAACTGGGTGCGGGGCATGAACCCGTGGCCCGGGGCATGGTTCGTGACGGCGGGCGGCAGGAAGGTCAAAGTGATGGAGTGCCGGGTGGCGGAAAGCCACGGCGAAGCCGCTGGCACTGTCCTCGCCACCAAGCCCCTGACCGTGGCCTGCGGTGAGGGCGCTGTCCAGCTTTTGCACGTCGTGCCGGAGGGCAAGAAGCCCATGGGCGGCACCTCCTTCGCCGCCGGTCTCCGCCTCAGGGCGGGGGACAGCCTGTGAGCGGCCCGAACCCCCGCGCGGCGGCGGTGGCGGCGCTGGTGCGGCAGGAGCAGGACGGTTTTTCGAACCTCATCCTCGACGCAGAGCTGCGCCGCCAGAAGCTGGAAGGCCGCGATAAAGCATTTGCCAGCGCGATCTTTTACACCGTGCTGGAGCATCAGGGGACGCTGGACTATATCCTGAGCCGGTTTTTGCCCAAGGGCCTCGCAAAGCTCGACCCGCAGGTGCGGGAAATTCTCCGCGCCGCGCTGGCGCAGGCCCGCTATATGCAGGTGCCTGCTTCGGCGGCGGTCAATGAGGCCGTCAAGCTGACCCGCACCTTCCGGAAAGCCAGCGCCTCCGGCCTCGTGAACGCCGTGCTGCGCCGGGCCATCGGCTATGACCTCGGCTCTGCCGTCTTCGCCGACGAGGTGGAGCGGCTGATGGTGCTGGGCTCGGCGGGCCGGGACGTGGCAGCCTTCCTCCACCAACACTACCCCGACGAGGCGCTGGACATCCTGACCCACACCGCCGACGGCGGCCTGACCAGCCTCCGGGCCAACCCCCTGAAGGGGACGCCGGAAGCCCTCTGCGAAAAGCTGCTGGCCTCGGGGGCGAAGACCGCCGCCCCGGGCCTTGTGCCGGGCAGCGTCTTGGCCCGCTTCGAGGGGAGCCCGGCGGAGAGCGGGCTTTTCCGGGAGGGGTATTTCCATGTGGAGGGGCAGGCCAGCCAGCTTGCCGCCCTCTGTGTGGAGGCAAAGCCCGGCGATACCGTCCTCGACCTCTGCGCCGCCCCCGGCGGCAAGAGCCTGCTCCTCATCGAGGAGATGGGGGACGAAGGGCGGCTGGTGAGCTGCGACGTCAGCGAGAACCGCGTCCGGCTCATCCGCAAGGCCGTGGAGCGGATGGGATTCCGGAACGTGGAGCCCCGGGTCTCCGACGGCACAAGGCCGGACGCCGGCCTGCCCATGGCGGACGCTATTTTGGTGGACGCCCCCTGCAGCGGCCTCGGCATCCTCGCCAAGAAGCCGGACATCCGCTACAAGACCCTCGAAAAAGCGCGTCACGATGAATTATTGGCCACCCAGTCGGCCATTCTGGATACAGCCGCCGCCCACCTGAAAGCGGGCGGGCGTCTGGTCTACTCCACCTGCACCATCGACCCTGCCGAGAACGAAGAGCAGGTGCGGGCCTTCGTGGGCCGACACCCGGAGCTCCGGGTGGTGACGCCGGACGTCCGCTTCCCGGCCGGGATGACGGTGGGGGACTGGGGTGCGCTTTCCGTCCCCACCCGCACCGGCATGGACGGCTTTTTCCTCTGCGCGATGCAGAAACGTGATTCCTGACAAAAGGAGATTTTCATGGAGACTAAACGCTGTATATCCTCCCTGACGCTGGAACAGCTGACAGCGGAGCTGAAAGCGATGGGCCAGCCCGGCTTCCGGGCGAAGCAGCTCTTCCACTGGGTCCACCAGAAGCTGGTGACCGACTTTTCGGCCATGACCGACCAGCCCAAAGCCCTGCTGGCAAAGCTCGAGGAGGCATTTTACATCGCCGCGCCCATCATCGAGCGGCGGCAGGAGGCCAAGGACGGCACCGTGAAGTACCTGCTGCGGATGGCCGACGGCAACTGCATCGAGACCGTCGTCATGCGCTACCACTACGGCAACACGGTCTGCGTGTCCACCCAGGTGGGCTGCCGGATGGGCTGCCGCTTCTGCGCCTCGACCCAGGCGGGCCGGGTGCGCAACCTGGAGGCGGGGGAGATCTGCTCCGAAATTTACACCGCCCAGAAGGACATCGGGGAGCGCATCTCCCACATCGTGCTGATGGGCATCGGGGAGCCGCTGGATAATTTCGACGAAGTCATGCGCTTTCTCGAGAACATCTCCTCCCCCGAGGGGGTGAACATCGGGATGCGGAACATCAGCCTCTCCACCTGCGGCCTCGTGCCGAAGATCGATATGCTGGCCGAGAAGAAGCTCCAGCTCACCCTCTCCGTCTCCCTCCACGCCCCCAGCAACGACATCCGCAGCGGCATGATGCCCGTGAACGACGCCTACCCCGTGGAGGTGCTGATGCAGGCCGTGCGCCGGTATCAGGAGACGACGGGCCGGAGAGTGAGCTTCGAGTACTCCATGGTGCGGGGGGTCAACGACTCCGACGCCTGCGCCAAGCAGCTGGCCGGCCTCATCCGGGGGATGGGCGCTCACGTCAACCTCATCCCCATCAACCCGGTGGACGGCAGCCCTTATTCGGCTACCGACGCCGCCAACGTCCGGCGCTTCCAGCAGAAGCTGGAAAGCCTCGGCGTCAACGCCACCGTCCGCCGCCGTCTGGGCAGCGAGATCAGCGCCGCCTGCGGCCAGCTCCGCCGCGACGAGATGAACGGCAAAGCTTGAGAAGGAGAATCCTATGAAACTTGCAGGAAAAACAGACGTCGGCAGCGTCCGCCCCGAGAATCAGGACGACTACCGGGCAGGGGAGCTGAACAGCGACGCGGCCTGGGGCCTCGTGTGCGACGGCATGGGCGGTGCGCGGGGAGGCCGTGAGGCTTCCGTGAGCGCCTGCGACGTCATCGAGCACATCTTCCACGAGCAGTACGCCCAGTGCCTGCCCGGCGACGAGGAAAGGTTTTTGAAGCGGGCGCTCATCAACGCCAACCGCTTCGTCTTCCAGAAAGCCTCCCGGGAGGAGGAGCTGGCGGGCATGGGCACCACGGCGGTCTGCGCCCTCGTGCGGGGCGGCAGCGCCTTTATCTGCCACGCAGGCGACTCCCGGGCCTACCTCGTCCGGGGCGGCAGGCTCACCCAGCTCACCCACGACCACTCCTATGTGCAGGAGCTGGTGGACTGCGGTACCATCACCGCCGAGGAAGCCGAGCATCACCCCCAGAAGAACATCATCACCCGGGCGCTGGGCGTGGACTACCGCCTCGACCCCGAGTTCACCAGCCTGCCGGTGCAGAAGGGCGATATGCTCCTGCTCTGCACCGACGGCCTCACCAACGTCCTGCCCAAGGAAAAGATCGAGGAGATCTTCACCAAGGGCGGGTTCTACGACATCCCCGACCGGCTGGTGGACGCCGCCAACGCGGGCGGCGGCCCCGACAACATCACCGCGCTGCTGCTGGGCGTGGAGCCGCTGGAGGTGAAGCATGGATAATCTCATCGGCAAGACGCTGGACGGGCTCTACACCATTCAGGAGCTCATCGGCGCAGGCGGCATGGCCAACGTCTACAAGGCCGTGGTCTCTGCCCCCGGCGGGCCTGTGCCGGAAGGCACGGTGGTGGCCGTCAAGGTGCTGCGTCAGGAGCTGATGCACGACGCCGACCTCGTCCGCCGCTTCAAGAACGAGTCCAAGGCCATCTCCCTGCTCAACCACCCCAACATCGTCAAGGTCTACGACGTCTCTGTCGGCGAAAGCTTACAGTATATCGTGATGGAGTGCGTGGAGGGGATGACCCTCCGGGAGTACCTCAACGAGCGGGGCGGCAAGATCACCAGCCGGGAGACCGTCCACTTCATCGCCCAGATCCTCCGCGCCCTCGACCACGCCCACCGCAACGGCGTCGTCCACCGGGACATCAAGCCCCAGAACATCATGCTGCTGGACAACGGCCAGCTGCGGATGATGGACTTTGGCATCGCCCGCATCTCCCGGGCCGAGAACCAGATCCAGAACGGCAAAAAGACCATGGGCAGCGTCCACTACATCAGCCCCGAACAGGCGAAGGGGGAGGAGACCGACCCCAAGAGCGACATCTACTCCGTGGGCGTCATGATGTACGAGATGCTCTCGGGCAGGCTGCCCTTCGACGCCGACGACATGGTGGAGGTGGCCCGCAAGCAGATACGGGACACCCCGAAGCCGCTGGCCGAGCTTGCCCCGGAGGTGCCGACGGGCCTCGTCCAGATCACGGAGCGCGCCATGGCGAAGCTGCCGGTCAACCGGTATTCCAGCGCCGCAGAGATGCTGGAGGCGCTGGACGCCTATGTGCAGGACCCCTCCGTCACGTTCCAGTATCAATATGTAAAGGAAGAACCTGAAAAGGTGGTGAATGAACCCATGCCGCAGAAACGCAGCATCCGCAGACCCCCGGAGAGACCGGCGGCGAATCCCGCCCGCCCCAAGGCGAAAAAGAAGAAGCGCAGCGGCTTTATGCCGGTGCTGCTGGGCATCACGACGGCCTTTGCGCTGGCCTGTGCGGCCCTGTGCTGGACCATCCTGAACGATTCCAGCAACATCATGACCGACCGCGCCGACATCGTGCTGGGCGATTTCAGCGGCATGACCCAGGACGAGGTGAAGGCCTCTGAGCAGGTGGCCTCCGGTCAGGTGGTCGTCAACTGGGAAGAGGAGTACAGCAACGACTACGCCGCGGGCTATGTCTACAAGCAGTCGCCGGTGGCGGGCCGCACCGTCCGCGAGGGCCAGAGCGTGACCCTCACCGTCAGCCTCGGCATCCACTACGTCACCGTCCCCGACCTGACCAACTATGTGCAGGCCGACGGCGAACAGCAGCTGAAGGACCTGGGCGTGTCGGTGCTGGTCACTCAGGCCGTGGATGAGTCGGTGGCCGCAGGCTCCATCATCCGCACCGACCCCGCCGCAGGCAGTCAGGTGGCCGCAGGCACCACGGTGGTGATCTACGTCAGCCGTCCGCAGGTGGCCACCACCACCAAGGTCCCCAGCCTCATCGGCATGAGCGTGGAGGACGCCCGCACCCTGCTGGTGCAGCGGAAGCTGGGTCTGGGCAGCCAGACCGAGCAGTACAGCGACCAGCCCGTGGGCAGCATCATCAGCCAGAACCCCGGCGAGGGCGCATCGGCCAAGCTGAACACCCGGGTCAGCGTCGTGGTCAGCGCAGGCCCCGAGCCTGCACCGGAGCCCGAAGCACCCAGCGAGAGCACCGGAAGCAGCGACGGCTCCGGCGGCTGGCTGGGCGGCCTCTTCGGGGGCAGCAGCTCTTCCAGCGAGAGCACCGGCGCCAGCTCGTCTTCGTCCACCGGCGGCGGTCTCAGCGACTGGTGGACGTCCTGGCTGGGCTAAAGGAGTAGGTATGACAGGTTATATCACAAAAGGCATCGGCGGATTTTATTACGTCAAGACGTCGGAAGGCATCGTGGAGTGCAAGCCCCGGGGCATCTTCCGCAAGCAGAAGATCACCCCCGTGGCGGGCGATGTGGTGACGCTGGAGACCGAGAACGGCGGGGCGGTCATCGCGGCCATCGCGCCCCGGCGGAACGTCTTCGTCCGCCCGCCCATGGCGAACCTCGATGTGCTGTTCCTCGTGGCAAGCACCACCCAGCCCACCCCCAGCACCCTCGTGCTGGATAAGCTCTCGGCCATCGCGGTGGACAAGGGCGTCCAGCCCGTCATCGTCTGCACCAAAGGCGACCTGGCCGAGGCGGAGTTTCTGCGCAGCGCCTACGAAAAGTCCACCCTGCCCTTCATCCGCATCGACTACGCCACCGGCGAGGGTCTGGACGACATCAGGCACTGGATCAATGGCCGTCTCTGCGCCTTCTGCGGCAACTCCGGCGTGGGCAAATCCACCCTGCTGAACGCCCTCCTGCCCGACGTGGAGCGTCAGACCGCCGCCATCAGCCAGAAGCTGGGCCGTGGCCGTCACACCACCCGGGAGGTGACCATCTTTGAAGCCTTCGGGGGCCGCATCGCCGACACCCCGGGCTTCGCCAGCCTCGAGGCCAGCCGGGCGGGCTTCATCCCGAAGGAGGCTCTGGAACACGCCTTCCCGGAGTTCGGGCCTTACCTCGGCGCGTGCCGGTTCACCGGCTGCTCCCACCGCTCCGAGAAGGGCTGCGCCGTCCGCGCCGCCCTCGCGGAGGGCAAGCTCTCCCAGACCCGCTACGACAGCTACTGCGCCATGTACGATGAGGTCAAGGATGTGAAGGAGTGGCAGAGGCCGAAGGGGATGTGAGGAAAGGCTTGCCCGTGAGCCAAAGCCTCTCCCCTTGGGAGAGGTGGCACCGAAGGTGACGGAGAGGGCAAGCCCGGCAGGAAAGAGCCGCTGCGCAGCGAT
>ERZ1031746.698-NODE-698-length-11577-cov-7.104496_pt1 | contig 11577 bp, 10 predicted proteins | sample MGYA00518171_ERZ1031746 | MGnify/ENA primary metagenome ERZ1031746 (study PRJEB33719, sample SAMN04261238) | wastewater metagenome | biome: rural village; feature: human; material: feces | host: Homo sapiens | place: El Salvador | collected 2013-01-07 ...
CTCCGTTTTATTGCATAATTATTTCCATAAGGTTGTAGATCTTGGGGTAGAATACAACCTTCCATTAGAAGTACCAGCAGCATGACCTTTATATATTACATCAACATTAACTTCTTTTTGTGACTTTGATGGCAAGATTCTAAGATTGTCAGCATCGTAATAGTTATTAATACATATAATGTTGCCTTCTTCATATTATTTGTATTTTGCCAAAAGCTCGCAAAATCAATAATCATCTTGCGAGCTTTTTCTACTATTATTTTCTTCTTAATGTGCTTCCAGCCAGTTCTTTCCCCAGCCTGCATCGGCTACTAATGGTACGCTCAGATGATAGGCATTCTGCATTTCCTCTACCACGATTTGCTCTACTTTTTCTTTCTCTTCCGGATAGACGGAGAAATTGAGTTCATCGTGTACCTGGATGATCATTTTGCTCTTGATGCCTTCAGCTTTGAACCGGTTGAAGATGCGAACCATCGCAACCTTGATGATGTCGGCCTCTGAACCTTGGATAGGGGCATTGATGGCATTGCGCTCGGCAAAACCGCGTACTGTACCATTGCGGCTATTGATGTCTGGTAAGTAGCGGCGGCGGTGGAAAATAGTCTCAGCATAGCCTTTCTCGCGGGCAATTTCCTTTGATTTCTCCATATAGGCCTTTACGCCAGGGAAGGTGCGGAAATAATCCTCAATGATTTGCTTGGCTTCTTTATTTTCTATATTCATGCGCTGCGCCAGACCGAATGTAGTGATACCATAGATGATACCAAAGTTGGCAGTCTTTGCCTTTTTGCGCTGAGTATCAGTAACTTGCGATATTTCTTCATGCCATATTTTGGCAGCTGTTGCGGCATGGATATCGGAACCTTCACGGAAGGCTTCTACCATATTCTTGTCTTCGCTCAAGTGTGCCATAATGCGCAACTCTATCTGGGAGTAGTCTGCTGAAAAAAACAGACAGCCTGGCTCTGGAATAAAGCAGCGGCGTATTTCTTTTCCATCATCATCACGAACTGGAATATTCTGTAGGTTTGGATCACTTGATGAAAGGCGACCTGTGGCAGTAATGGCCTGATTGAATGAGGCATGTATATGTCCGGTACGTGGGTTGATGAGCTTAGGAAGAGCATCCACGTATGTGCTCAGAAGTTTCTTTAAACCCCTGTAGTTCAGAATCTCATCGATGATCGGACTCTTGCTTCTCAACTGTTGCAGTACTTCTTCACTCGTCACATATTGTCCCGTCTTTGTCTTTTTCGGTTTCTCCACAATCTTCATTTTTCCGAAGAGGATTTCACCTACCTGACGTGGAGAGGCTATGTTGAACGATTCACCTGCCAGTTCGTAGATGTGATGCTCTATGTCTGCCAATCTGTTGGTCAAATTATTAGATGTTTCTTTCAGCGTATCGGTATCAATGCATACTCCGTTCATCTCCATGTGGGCCAAAACGGGTACAAGTGGCATTTCGACATTCCAAAACAGATCCTCACAATGAATCTCCTTGAGTTTTGGCTCAAGTACATTTTTCAATCGCAATGTGATGTCTGCATCTTCTGCTGCATATTCATAAACATCGGATGGAGCAAGATCTCGCATCGATTTCTGGTTTCTGCCTTTCGGACCAATCAACTCCTCAATATGGATGGTCTGGTAATTGAGCAAGACTTCAGCCAGATAATCCATGTTGTGGTATAACTCTGGTTGGATGAGATAGTGAGCAATCATCGTATCAAACATCTTGCCTTTTATCTCCACTCCGTAATTCATCAAAACCTCGTAGTCGTATTTGATATTTTGGCCGACTTTCAGAATTTGAGGGTTTTCATAGAGCGGTTTAAAGATGTTTACGAATTTTAAAGCTTCTTCACGATTTGCAGAAATGGCGACATAGTAAGCCTCTTTTTCTTTGACGGCAAAGCTCAAACCTACCAATTCTGCATCAATTGCAGTAGTAGAAGTGGTCTCTGTGTCTAAACTGAGAATGTCGAATGTCATCAAATAATCATAAAGTTTCTTCGCATCTTCCTCATTTTCAATTAGTTGATACTTATGAGGAGTGCTTTTAAGGGTCTCAAAACTCGCGTTTTTTTGAACTTCCTGCCCATCGTCTTGCTGTGCGCCAAATAAATCGAGCTCTCCTGTAGGCTTTATTTTCTTTTGTTGAGGTTTTTTAAGAATCCTGTTTGCAAAGCTTTTGAATTCGAGTTCGGAGAAGATTTCGTCCAACTTTTCTTTATCAGGTTCAACCAACTTCAAATCATCCATTTTAATTTCCACAGGAACATCAGTCCGGATAGTTGCCAGGAACTTTGAGATTTTGATATCCTCGATAGCACCTTCAACCTTTTCGCGAAGTTTGCCTTTCACCTTAGAAGAATTTTCAATCAAGTTCTCTACGCTTCCAAATTCATTGATCAGTTTGGCAGCCGTTTTCTCTCCGACACCAGGACATCCAGGGAAGTTATCTGCCGAGTCACCCATGAGAGCCAAAAGGTCAATAACCTGGAGTGGGGAAGCGATTCCGTATTTTTCCTCAATTTCCTTTTCACCCAAGGTTTCATATCCGCCCCCATGTCGAGGACGGAACATATATACATTCTCCCTTACCAGCTGACCATAATCTTTATCCGGTGTGAGCATGTAGGTCTCTATACCTTTCTCTCCAGCTTGAATCGCTACAGTACCAATGATATCATCAGCCTCAAAACCATCCACTTGGAGGATAGGAATGTTGTAGGCTTCGAGTATGTTTTTGATGATTGGTACAGAGAGTTTGATGTCTTCCGGTGTCTCTTCTCGCTGGGCTTTATAGGCAGGAAAAGCCTCATGGCGGAAGGTCTTTCCATGGTCGAAAGCCACTGCGATATGAGTTGGTTTCTCCTTGGTAAGTATCTCGTTGAGGGTATTGCAGAACCCCATGATACACGAAGTGTTAAGCCCCTTGGAATTGATTCTTGGAGCTTTGATAAAGGCGTAATACGAGCGATAAATGAGCGCATACGCGTCTAAAAGGAATAATTTATCCATAATATTCATATTTATGGTGTAAAATTACTAAAAAATTGCCACATTTCACGAATAATTGATTAATTTTGTATCAAATTTCAGAAATTAAGTAGTTTTACTATCACATAATGGATTATTTATCACTTATCAGACAGCCTATTGAGGCAGAGTTGACAGATTTTATTGATTTGTTTAATAAGTCTTTGATGCATAGCGACGGACTTCTTTCACAGGCTCTCGACCATATTCGACAGCGTGCGGGTAAGCGTATGCGCCCTATGCTTATCCTGCTGATGGCGAAGAATTTCGGCAAAGTTACTGAGGTTACTCAGCATTCAGCAGTCGGTTTGGAACTGCTTCATACGGCTTCTTTAGTACATGATGATGTTGTAGATGAAAGTGGGGAGCGCCGTGGTCAGGCAAGTGTCAATGCTACTTATAATAATAAGGTTGCAGTACTGGTAGGTGACTTCATTCTCTCTACTGCCTTGCTCCATGTTTCCTATTCTCATTCTGAGGAAATAGTGAGATATCTTGCTGAATTAGGACGTGTTTTGTCCAATGGTGAGATTCTGCAATTGAACAGTATCAGTAATCAGGAAATATCGGAAGACATTTATTATCAGGTAATTAAGCAGAAAACGGCAGCTCTTTTTGAGGCTTGTGCCGGTATTGGTGCTTTGTCGGCTAATGCTTCACAGATTGCTATAGAGGAAGCCAAGCGATTTGGCCAGAATTTAGGTATTATCTTCCAGATTCGTGATGATATTTTTGATTACTACGATTCTCAGGAGATAGGTAAGCCTACTGGTAATGATATGGCTGAAGGTAAGTTGACTTTGCCGGTTATCTATGCGCTGAAATCTACTGGTGACGAGGAGATGATGAAGCTGGCACGTAAGGTGAAATCTCATCAAGTAACTCCTGATGAAATTGCTCGCTTGGTGGAATTTACGAAAGCTAATGGCGGTATAGAATACGCAGATAAGCGTATGTGGGATTTCCATGCCGAAGCCATGAATTTCTTGGACACTTATGTGGATGATAAGGACATCTATAACGCTTTGAAAGCTTATCTTGATTTCGTTATCGAACGTAAGGTTTAAACTCGTACGTTTATCTAGTTTATAGATGTACGTCATTAGAGTCTATAGTCGTACGTTCATAGGGGTTATAGTCGTACGTCTATAGAGTGAGTAGTCGTACGACTATAAGTCTCTAAAAATAAAGGTCTTTCAACTGGCTATATTTGCCGTTGAAAGACCTTGTTTTATCTACGAATCAGTTCTCCCTTTTTAGAAATACTTGATTTCCTTGCCAAGGATTTCGCTCAAGAGGAGGTTGGTAAGTCGAGATGTTCCCAAGCGGAACCATTGGTTGGTTAACCACTTTTCACCAAGAACTTCTTTTACAATTGTGTAGTAAACGATTGCATCGTGAACGGTGTTGATGCCGCCAGCTGGCTTGAAACCAATCTGGATACCGGTCTTCTCATAATATGCCTTGATGGCCTGGCACATCACGTAAGCAGCCTCTGGGGTAGCTGAAACTTTCTCCTTGCCAGTAGATGTCTTGATGTAGTCAGAACCTGAGTACATAGCAAGAATAGAAGCCTTCATGATGTTGCTGCAGTTCTTCAGGCAACCAGTCTCCAAGATACATTTCATCTTGTGCTCGCCGCATGTTTCCTTCAGTTCCTGGATGTCAGAACAAAGGCCTTCGTAATCCTCACTGAAGAACTTGCCAACAGGCATTACGATGTCAACCTCTGTGGCGCCATCTTTAATAGCCAATGCAGTTTCAGCTACCTTTACCTCGATGAAAGTCTGAGAAGAAGGGAAATTGCCGCTTACGACAGCGATTTCTACGCCATCAACTTCCAGACTTTGGCTAATGAGACCAGCGAAGTTAGGGTAGGTGCATACTGTTGCTACATGAGGAAGTTCAGGATAATCCTTGGAGAATTTGTTAACTTTCTCTATCATCTTCAAGATACTTTCCTCTGTATCTTCTGTATGGAGAGATGTTAATTCAACGCTTCCAAAGAGGAATTTCTTCACCTCCATGGTCTCGTTTTCTGCAACTTTCTCGTCAAGGAGTTTCTTTACTTCTGCTGCAATTTCCTCATCGTTAAGGTTGCAATTATACTGTTTGAGAACTGACAAATACTTGTCGTCTGCTTCACTGTATTGTCCTTGTTGCTGTGCAAGAACCTGTTCTTTAATACTGCTCATACTTAATGTTACTTTTTTAATTATTAAAGTTAAGTTTAACTATATGATTCCTTCTATTTCAGGTGTTTTATTTCCTTCAATTTCGGGTATTATATCTTTTTAATTTCAGGTATTATTTCCCTTCAATTTCGGGTTGTTCTTATGCCTTTCAGAATCCCTTTGGGTCTTCTTATCGAAGCTCTTTTTGAGTTCTTCAGTAAGGTCGATTCCCGTTTGGTTAGCCAGACAAATGAGAACCCAGAGAACGTCTGCCATTTCCTCTCCGAGGTTAGGTTTTTCGTCCTTCTTGAAACTTTGGTCGCCGTATGTTCGGGCGATGACGCGAGCCAGTTCTCCTACTTCTTCTGTGAGACAAGCCATATTGGTAAGTTCGCTGAAATAGCGAACGCCATATTCCTTAATCCACTTATCTACTGCTTCCTGTGCTTCTTTTATAGTCATAACAGATGATCTTTAATTATGAAATAAGTCAGACATAGCCATAATCCAGTGATGAATATAGCGGCAATGGTGTTATAGATACCGATTTTTCCATTCTCCCTTTTGTCGCTGATGAACTCCATATTCAAGCCAATGGCAACGAGGGTTTCACCTGCATACTCTGCCCATGGATTGTTTAAGAACCTTTGAGAAAAGGTAAACGTTATGATCATTCCTATAGCCAGGAACCAACTTTTATATTTTAAAATCTTTTCCATCTATTCTCGAATGTTTGTTTTTTACTCCTTATTATGAGTGTCCATCATGATGGTAACAGGACCATCATTCAATAATTCAACCTTCATATCAGCTCCGAATTCGCCTGTTCCTACAGGTTTTCCAAGTGCTTCAGAGAGCTTTTTGCAGAACTCCTCATAGAGAGGAACGCTGATTTCGTGTTTGGCAGCTCTCAGCCAACTTGGTCGATTTCCCTTCTTATAGCTGGCGAAAAGGGTAAATTGGCTGATAACCAGGATTTCCCCGTTTATGTCCATGATAGAACGATTCATGACATGGTTTTCATCATCAAAAACACGCAGTCCTATCACCTTTCTTACTAACCAATCAATGTCCTCTGAAGTGTCGCTTTCTTCTATACCCAAGAGGACGAGATAGCCTTGCTTGATAGCAGATTTTACTTCGCCTTCAATGGTAACAGAGGCATGTGCGACACGTTGTATCACGATTCTCATGTTATCTTATTCTTTTATATTTATATATCAATTCTTTCTGTTTCTATAATGATTTCAGATGCAAATATACGATATTTATTTGATATTCTTGTCTTTTTCTGTGAAATATTTCACAAGTATTTCCGCTTTATGTGGTCCGAGTACTTCTGTCAGGGCTTCTATACTTGCTTCCTTGATCTTTTTTACGCTTTTAAACTTGCTCAGAAGCGCTTCTTTAGCCTTTGGACCAATGCCTTTGATGTCGTCCAATTCTGAGTGTAAAGCGTGCTTAGAACGCTTATCTCTATGGAAGGAAATGGCATATCGATGTACTTCGTCCTGTATCTGAGTCAAAACCTTGAAAAGCTCACTTTCAGGTGGAAGGGCTATGGTTTTGGGCGGGAAACCGTAGAGCAATTCATTGGTGCGGTGGCGGTCGTCTTTGGCAAGACCTGCAATAGGGATGTCCAAGTGTAATTCGTCCGCAATAACTGCATGAACTACGTCCATCTGGCCTTTACCTCCATCCGTAATAATGAGGTCGGGTAAGGGTGTTCCTTCGTCCATTATGCGGCTATATCGACGTCTCACGACCTCTTGCATGGAGGCATAATCGTCGGGTCCTACAACCGTTTTTATATTGTATTTCCTGTAGTCTTTTCTGGAAGGTTTCATACCTTTATATACGATGCAGCCTGCCACCGCATCTGTGCCGGAAATATTGGAGTTATCAAAGCATTCTATCTGATATGGTAACTTCGGAAGCTTTAATTTCGTCTGTAATTCCTTCATCAAACGGGTTTGTTTCTGCTCGGGATTCAGCTTTTCTGCCTGCTTTAGACGGTCGAACTTATACTGCTTGCAGTTCATCTCAGAGAGTTCCAGAAGGTGTTTCTTGTCGCCTCTCTGCGGTACGAAAAATGAAGCATCTTTTAGCTTCCATTCCATCTCGAAAGGAACGATAATCTCTTTTGCGGTGGAATGAAAACGCTCCCTGATTTCTGGAATAGCTGTAATCAAGAGTTCCTCGTCGCTTTCTTCTAGTTTGCGTTTATATTCATAGGTAAAGCTCTGGTTGATAGTTCCATTCTTTACATGAATATAGTTGATAAAGGCATTCTTGTTGGAGTCATCATTCACGATGGTGAAGACATCTACGTCTGTAATTGTGTGGCTCACGACCTCGCTTTTGGCCTCAAATTCATCCAAAAGTTGATACTTTTTCTTGTATTCTTCAGCTATTTCAAACTTCAGAAGTTCTGCGTTTTTCATCATCATATCATATAGATATTTGCTCACTTCTCTTGTATTTCCTTTAAGAATTTCGCGAGCTTGGCGCATATTCTCCTGGTATTCTTCGTAGCTTTGTTTGTTGATACATGGCGCGCCGCAATTGTGAATATGGTACTCCAGACATGGCTTATATTTACCGACAGCTACGCCTTCTTTTGTGATTGGAAAGCGGCAAGTTCTTGGCTTGTAAAGCTTCTTGATGACCTCCAGAACGGCGTACATGCTGCCAATATGGGGGTATGGCCCAAAGAAAGTCCCCACCTTTTTATTGATATGGCGAGTCTTGAAAATGCGAGGAAAATACTCGTTTGTCACACATATAGAAGGATATGTTTTGCCGTCTTTCAGCAAAACATTATATCTGGGATTATACTTTTTTATAAGGCTATTTTCAAGCAAAAGTGCATCTTCTTCCGTATTGACAACCGTATATGAAATGTCGAAAATCTTAGAAACGAGTACTTTTGTTTTGTATCTATCTACTTCTTTGTGGAAGTATGAAGATACGCGTCTTTTCAGATTCTTGGCCTTTCCTACGTATATAATCGTATGGTTTTCATCATAATATTGATAGCTGCCAGGCTTCTCCGGCATGCTCAATACAATATTCTTAAGTCTTGTGAGTCTTTCCTCATTTTCCTGCTTGGTCATATTCCAATACCTTTATTTATAGGAGTTTAATTGAGTCCTGTTTCACGTGAAACGAATGAGCGTTGTCAAACGTACAGTGAAGTGTTCTATAAAACATACTATTAAATATGGTGCCAAACCTATATAATGAAACTATGATAAAGGGTGTTTTTTTTGTGTTTCAAAACTGTATTTATGCGTACTGAAACATTAAAAAAAGCATTCTTCGCTTCTTTATATAGGCTTGGCATAGGGGGCTATAATTGAAGAAGAGTTGAAACTTCAACGTCTTCATCAAAGATCTTGCGGCCGATGAAATTCTCGTTTACCAACTCGATAATGAAGTTTGCGTAAACTTTTTTAGGATGGAATTTCTTAACCAGATCGCATGCAGCTTTCATGGTTCCGCCAGTGGCAAGTAAGTCGTCATGGAGTAGGACAACATCGTCTTCATTGATCGCATCTTCATGGATTTCGATGGTGTCAATACCATATTCTTTAGCATAGCTTTCCTGTACGGTTTTGCAAGGGAGTTTTCCAGGTTTGCGGCAAAGAACAACACCTGCGCCAAGTCTGATAGCTAATGCGGAAGACATAACGAATCCACGGGATTCTATGCCTACAATCTTGGTTATGCCTTTATCTTTATACAATTCATACATCTCATCGCTAATTTCTTTTAGCGAAGCAGGGTTCTTGAAAAGGGTAGTAACATCACGGAAATTAACACCCTTAATTGGCCAATCTGGTATGCAACGCAGATTGTCTAATAATAGCTGATTGTTCATAGTTCTGTACTTCTTAATTATATGTTTTATTCTTTTTGATAATATGTTTTTTACGTACTTATTTTAATGCTTTTTTCTTTCGGATCATATCCTCATTTTTAATGCTCTTTTGCTTGAAGGCGAACTTGAAATATTATCGAAAAGCCATAGCGTTTTATGTCTCTTTTTCGGTGTATCTTTAAGTAGTGTTTCACGTGAGATTAAAGTTTTTCTTTAACCACAAAACACTTGATGAAAGCAATCTTAATTGACTGAAAATCAAAAGCTTTGCTTTGCTTGTGTTCCACGTGAAACATTCCGAAAAGATAGAGAGCGTAGAGTTGCGTGAAACTATCTTCCGAGTAAAACGAGCAGGACGTTGATGTCGCTTGGGGACACTCCTGGAATTCTACTTGCCTGAGCAAGAGTTTCTGGATTGATATGCTCCAATTTCTGTCGGCCCTCTGTGGAGATTTCGTTAAGCTCTGCATAGTTGAATCGGCCTTTGATTTTGATATTCTCCAGTCGGTGCATTTTGTCTGCAATGAGACGTTCTCTTTCGATGTAGCCCTTGTACTTCATTTTGATTTCTGCAGCCTCCGAAATTTCTTTCTGTCGGTTGGCTGGAGATTCCATTACTTCTTTTAATTCAGGAATAATCTCTGAAAGGTTTTGAAGATTGAGATGTGGACGTGCCACGAGATCGATCAGTTTGCATCCTGCGCGAAGTGGAGTGGTGCCCAGTGCTTCCAGTTTTGGATTGATCTTATCCTTTTTGATTGGGTAGCTCTCACAGAAGTTGATGATTCTTTCGATATTCTCTTTCTTCTTTTGCCACCAGTCATAACGGTCTCGTTTTGCAATTCCCAGTTCGTAAGCTTTCTCTGTCAGTCGGGCGTCTGCATCATCCTGTCGGAGGAGAATTCTGTATTCAGCTCTGGAGGTGAACATTCTGTATGGCTCGTCCACGCCTTTTGTTGTGAGGTCATCGATAAGAACGCCGATATAGCTTTCGTCTCTTTGCATTTCAAATGTCTTGTCTCCCACACAATGGAGCGCTGCATTGATTCCAGCAACAGTACCTTGACCGCCGGCTTCTTCGTATCCTGTCGTTCCATTTACCTGGCCTGCGAAGAAAAGACCTTTTATGATTTTTGATTCCAACGAATGCTTGAGTTGTGTTGGGTCGAAGTAATCGTACTCAATAGCATAACCCGGTCTGTAAATCTTGGCATCTCTTAAAGCTGGAATTTCATGAAGGGCTTTTATCTGTATGTCCATTGGCATACTGGATGAAAAACCGTTCAGGTACATTTCATTGGTATCTTCACCCTCTGGTTCCAAAAATAGCGGATGCTGTTCCTTGTCTGGGAAAGTGACGAGCTTTGTTTCAATGCTCGGACAGTATCTTGGACCGGTACTTTGAATCTGACCATTATATAAAGGAGAATCAGAAAGTCCGCTTTTCAGGATTTCATGCACGTTCTTGTTGGTGTAGCAGGTCCAGCACGGAAGCTGTTTGAGTACCCGATGTTCGCCCATATACGAAAACTGGTGGAAATCATTATCGCCAGGTTGTTCTTCCATATCCTCGAAGTGTACGCTTCTCTTATCGATACGGACAGGAGTTCCTGTTTTCATTCTTGCGGCTGTGATTCCCCATCGGGTGATGCTTTCCGTAAAATGGTGTACTGCAGGTTCTGCACATCTGCCACCTTCTACCATTTTTCTTCCTACATGCATCAGGCCGTTCAGGAAAGTGCCTGCAGTAATGATGATGCTCTTGGCATGGAACTCAGCACCCCAGATGGTACGTACACCTATTGCTTCTCCGTTTTCGACTAAGAGTTCGTCAGCCTGATCTTGCCAAATTTCAAGATTGTCGGTGCGGTCGAGGATGCTTCTCCATTCCCAGATGAACTTTCCTCGGTCGCATTGAGCACGGGGACTCCATACGGCAGGTCCTTTACCTATATTTAACATACGGAACTGGATGGCGGTCTTGTCGGTTACGATTCCCATTTGTCCACCTAAGGCATCAATCTCCCTTACAATCTGTCCTTTTGCAATACCACCGATGGCAGGGTTGCAACTCATCTGTCCAATCTTGTTCATGTCCATTGTTATCAGGCAGGTCTTAGCCCCCATGTTGGCAGAGGCTACAGCAGCCTCACATCCGGCATGTCCGCCGCCGATAACAAGTACGTCATAATTGAATGTCATAATCTATACTTTTTCTAATTTTCGGCAAAAGTAAGAATTTAAATTGAAATTTTAGCAAAAATACTTTGATAAATCACGAATTTATAGTAATTTTGCAGCAAATTTATGCAATTATACTTAGAAATGAGGATTGTGATTCCCCATGATCTATGTTTTGCAGGTGATAGATAGATATAGAATAATAATTTAGTTTCAAACAGTTAAATATTTTAAAATCAATCATTTATGTGGTTAATCAATTCATCTATTGGTAGAAAGGTAGTGATGTCA
>ERZ1031746.702-NODE-702-length-11543-cov-4.503047_pt1 | contig 11543 bp, 7 predicted proteins | sample MGYA00518171_ERZ1031746 | MGnify/ENA primary metagenome ERZ1031746 (study PRJEB33719, sample SAMN04261238) | wastewater metagenome | biome: rural village; feature: human; material: feces | host: Homo sapiens | place: El Salvador | collected 2013-01-07 ...
GACATCTGCTATTTTGCCGGAGTCGTGTATGATTTAAAAGGAAATATAGTCCGTCTGGACGATGGAACCGTTCTCGAATATTTGCCGTGGAAAGTCGAACTGCTCCCCATATTCCGTGGCTTCGACGACACCTTCTTCATGCCACACAGCCGTCATACGGAAGTAAGACGCGAAGACATAGAGAAGCATAAGGAACTTGACATCATAGCCGAGTCGGAAGAAAGCGGCGTGAGCATCGTAATGGCAAAAGACGGACGACAGATTTTCGTAACCGGACACATGGAGTATGCTCCGTATACGCTCGATCAGGAATATCGTCGCGACAAGGACAAACGTGATGACGTAAAGATGCCGCAGAACTATTACGTGGACGACAATCCTGACAATCCGCCTCACGTGACTTGGCGAGCACATGGCAACCTTCTGTTCAGCAACTGGATAAACTACTATATTTATCAGGAAACTCCATTCAATATTGACGACATAAAATGACATACACATCCCATAAAAGTAAAAAGCAACATACTTTGCGCCCAATCGAACTTCTTGCTCCTGCAAAGAACTTAGAATGCGGCATCGTGGCCATCGACCATGGAGCGGACGCCGTATATATAGGTGCAAAGGATTTCGGTGCCAGACAGGCTGCCGGTAACGAGGTCAGCGATATTGCCAAGCTTGCCGCCTATGCTCATCAGTTCGGCGCAAAGGTGTATGTTACCGTCAATACCATCGTATACGAGAACGAGCTTAGCAAAGCGAAAAGCCTTCTCGAAGACCTTGTACTTGCTGAGGTGGACGCCATACTGGTACAGGACATGGCAGTCGTCCAGATGATGCGTGAAATATCAGAAGATGAACGATTCAAGGGCAAGCGCTTTCCGCAGCTCCATGCCTCCACTCAGACAGACAACCGCAACAGCGAGAAGATCGGATGGCTCGCAAGCGTTGGCTTCGACCGTGTGGTTCTGGCTCGCGAACTCTCGCTTCAGGAAATAACAGCCATACATAACGACCATCCAGACGTGGAGCTTGAGGTGTTCGTACATGGTGCTCTCTGCGTAAGCTATTCAGGAGCCTGCTACGCTTCGCAACATTGCTTCAGCAGAAGCGCCAACCGTGGCGAATGCGCACAGTTCTGCCGCCATGCCTTCGATCTTAAGGACAGCCAAGGGAAGACCATCATTCACGATAGCTATCTTTTGTCTCTTAAAGACCTCAACCAGCTAAGCAGACTGGAAGAGATAATTGAGGCAGGAGCCACGTCTCTGAAGATTGAAGGGCGACTGAAGGATGCCACATACGTGAAGAATGTGGTGGCTGCATATAACGAGGAGCTTGACAGAATAATAGAGCAACATCCCGACAAATACTGCCGTAGTTCTTATGGAAAGGTGAAGACAACATTCACACCCAACATCAACAAGACGTTCAATCGTGGATTTACCAACGATTTCCTCGACAAGCGCCGAGACGACATCTCGTCTACAGACACTCCAAAAGCAATGGGCGAATACGTGGGCTATGTGAAGGAAATAAGACACGGTTCGTTCAACGTGGCAGGAACGGCTACTTTCGCCAACGGAGATGGACTATGCTTCTTCGATAAGGACCGTAAACTGGAAGGATTCCGCGTCAACCGTGTGGACAACAACCGTCTCTACCCTCTCTCCATGCCTGCATCATTAAAGCCCGGCATGGCTCTTTATCGCAATAACGACATGGAGTTTGAACGTCAGATGGAAGGTCGTACGGCTGAGCGCAAGATCGCTCTTAGTCTCACGCTTTCACTTGAAGACGGAAGGGTTTGCCTTTCTGCCTGTGACGAGATGGGAAGAAAAGCAAAAGCCATACTGGACGAGGACGTGCAGGAAGCAAGAACGCCACAGGAGGAGAACATAAAGAGACAGCTCGGCAAACTTGGCAACACCATCTTCGCCGCAGAAGAGATAACCATCTGTCAGGGCGTAGGCTCACTCTTTGTTCCTTCCAGCAAACTGGCTACCATGCGACGCGACATAACCGAACAGCTCGCAGCAAAGACTATGGATGACGATTCCTGCCAAAGCCGCAAGAATGCACGAAAGTCAGAAAAACACTTCATAGAGGCTTCCAAGATAAATGCCTCAAACGTAGCCAATCACATGGCAGAGACCTTCTATGAGGAGAACGGCGTGGCTCATGCAACAACGGCTTACGAAACCACGAACAACAGCCACACATACGGCACTCGTCAAGCCGCACAGCCGCTTATGACGTGCCGCTACTGCCTGAGATACGCCATGGGCTACTGCGTGAAGCGTGGCGGCAAACAGCCTACATGGAAAGAGCCGCTCTTCATCCAGTCAAGCGACGGCAGACAAATGAGGCTTGCCTTCAACTGCGCAAAATGCCAGATGGAGGTTTATCCGAAGGAATAATTTCCAAGAAGAATAATATAAAAAGAGGTAATGAGTAGACTGAAGTTTATTGTATTAACATTAGTCATGGCAGCTATGCTGACCGGATGCTACAATTCCACAAGCACTAAGAAAAATGTGTTTGTGTCAGGCGACGTGGGTTCCGGAAATCCAGACACCTTGAGAGACGAGGAAGAGCAGACTGACAGCATTAACGACGCTTTCTACAATAAACATCACTACGCACAGAACTATAACTTCGTAGTGACAGCCGACTCGCTTCCTCTCCTCAGACAACAGCCGGAGGAATTGCTCGTCAATCTTCCCACGGACACTATTACAGTCTACCATAACGATCGACTCGTTGTGGTGGACTTCCGTCTGCTTAAGAACGACGCTGTCGATTCGGTATGGATTGAGGTGGCACGTGACCAGTATACATTCGGCTGGGTAAGGGAGAAACATCTGCTTAAGAGCACGGTGCCTGACGACCCTATTTCTCAATTTATCCTTACCTTCTCAAATGTTCATCTGCTCATCTCGCTGATAATCATCAGCGTGATAGCCATCGGCTATCTGTTCTTCAACATACGCAAGAAGAAGGCAAAGGTGGTGCATTTCAACGATATCGACTCGTTCTACCCCACCCTGCTTGCCATAAGCGTGGCATCGGCTGCCACATTCTATTCCAGCATACAGATGTTCGCTTCCGAAACATGGCAGCACTTCTATTATCATCCTTCGCTTAATCCGTTTGCCGTGCCTCCCATACTGTCTGCTTTCTTAGTATCGGTATGGGCAATGGTGATAATGACGATAGCAACCATAGATGACGTTTACCACAAATTGTCGCCAGCCCATGCCACATTGTACTTGTCAGGACTGGCTGCGCTTTGCTCTGCCAACTACATCATCTTCAGTATCACCACGCTCTATTACGTAGGCTATATCCTTTTACTTGCATACATTTTCTATGCCGTAAAACGATACGTAGCCAACAATTACTTCTCATACGTATGCGGCAAGTGCGGAGCCAAGCTTACCCACAAAGGACGTTGTCCGCATTGTGGAACCTTAAACACATAAATGTCAGAAAACGAATGAGGCTCCATAAGCGAGGAGTAGGTAACGCAGTAGCTTTCCTATGGTTATGCTAACGAGCGAAATAACAAAGTTGGCTTTCATCAGTCCCAACAATATCGTTATGGCGCTTCCTAACAAAGGCAGGAAGGCGAAGAATCCCATCCAGGCTCCTCTTCCGCCCATGAAGCGCTCAGCCTTGCGCAGACTCTCCTCTTTTACGTGCAGATAACGCTCTATCCAGTCGAGCTTTCCGAGGCGACCAACACCATAATTGAATACCGAACCGAGCACATTTCCGATTGTCGCATAAACCACCAGCGTCATCGGACTCAGTCCGGCTGCCTGAAAAGCCAGCATGACAGCCTCGCTACTGAACGGGAAGAAGCTTCCGGCAAGAAACGCTGCCAGGAGCATTCCCACGTATCCCCAGCTCATCAACACCTCCATAATGGCATCCGTAATGCCGGATAACGAAACAAGCATCAGAACGGAAACCATATATTAAAAGCTGTTAATGCGAGTGAGACGATAAGAATGACATAGAAAGAGATGTTGGTCCAGAAAGTGTGGGTGAGCGCAAAGTAATGACCAATCATAGGCGACGTGCTCACTATCAGCAAAGCCAGCTGATAATCCATCGACTGAGGATGAACAGCCATCATTACCATCGAAACCAACGACATAACCGAGAACACCTCGAACAGCATACGTGTACGTATCTTGTCCTTGAAGTTGTTCAGACGGAAATGTATCATGCCAAGAAACGAAAGCACCACCACGAAGCCTATCGTGCAAATCTTCACAAACTCCACGTCAGCCCACAAGCCGATGCCCTGAAAGTCTACAATAGAGCTGAAATGGTCCACCAACCAATCCGTCTGGTTCTGATAAAGATAATACGCACCTATAAACCAATAAGGCGTCAGCACGCCAAGAACCGAAGCCAGAAGGGTCCTGCCGCAGCCCACCATAATGTTGGTGTAAAGAATAATCCAAAGCACCGGCAACAGATAGAGTATCTGCACGTACATGGCACTTGCCAGTCCCAACATCACGAAAGCATAATAAACCTTGCCAACAGCCCTCTTGTCCTGATAAGCGCTGAAGAGGAACAAATAAAAAGATATGAAGCTCACCTCTATAGCCACACACTTGATGTCGGACAACAGGAAGAACGACATTACCGAAAGCACCAAGAAGGAGCACGACACCATACGACTGTAAATACGAATCAGCGAGTTGGCGTTGTTAAGTATCATCATCAGGAAGGAAGCAAGGGCAAGCAGACTGAACTGTGCCCACATGTGTCCTGAAAACATCCCTCCCAACAGGCACATCACCAAGGCATAAATGCCCGTAACAGGCAGGGAGATGCGGCTCTCTGCCACCTTGTTTTGAAATTTCTTCGTTATCACTACTTATCGAAAAAAATTAAAAATGGGGAGAGGACGAAAGCCATATTGCGTGGCCATCGCCCTTTCCCCTTATTGTTTACTCTTTGTCAGCGGTGGCGTATTACAGGTCCTGACCGATGTCACGACGGAAATACTTGTCCGTGAACGTAATCTTCTGAGCCTCAGCAAACGACTTTGCCAATGCCTCGTCCTTGTCCTTACCATAAGAACTTACAGCAATGACACGGCCACCATTGGTGACCACCTTGCCGTCAACCTCCTTGGTGCCGGAATGGAACACTACAGAGTCCTTTACGTCGCCGATGCCACAAATCTCGTAACCCTTCTTGTAAGCCTGCGGATAACCGCCGCTTACGAGCATTACGCAAACCACAGATCTCTCGTCGAACTCAATCTGACGTTGGTCAAGATTGCCTTCAGCCACACCCTCGAACAGGTCAACGATGTCGCTCTTCAGACGGAGCATCACGCTCTCTGTCTCAGGGTCGCCCATACGACAGTTATACTCGATAACCATCGGTTCGCCGTCAACATTGATAAGACCGAAGAAGATGAATCCCTTATAGTCAAGACCGTCTTCTGCCAAACCATCCACAGTAGGACGAATGATGCGGTCCTCCACCTTCTTCATCCATGCGGCGTCAGCGAAAGGCACCGGTGTGACGCTTCCCATACCGCCTGTGTTAAGACCCGTATCGTGCTCGCCAATACGCTTATAGTCCTTTGCCTCAGGAAGAATCTTATAGTTCTTGCCGTCCGTAAGAACGAAGACAGAGCACTCGATGCCTGAAAGAAACTCCTCTATCACCACGTTGGCAGAAGCTTTGCCGAACATGCCACCGAGCATTTCCTTCAGTTCCTTCTTAGCCTCCTCCAGCGTCGGCAGAATCAGCACGCCCTTTCCGGCGCACAGACCGTCAGCCTTCAGCACGTAAGGAGCCTTCAGAGTCTCGAGGAAGCGAAGTCCCTCCTCCACGTTAGTGCCGTTGAATGTACGATACTTGGCTGTGGGGATGTTATGGCGAGCCATGAAAGCCTTGGCAAAATCCTTGCTTCCCTCCATCTGCGCACCAGCCTTTGACGGGCCGATGACGGGGATGCTGGCTGTACGCTCATCGTTCTTGAAGTCGTCATAGATGCCTTTCACAAGGGGATCCTCCGGACCGACCACTACCATGTCCACACCATTGTCGACAGCAAACTTCTTAAGGCTTTCGAAGTCGTCAGCAGCTATTGCCACGTTCTCTCCACACTCGCCTGTACCGGCATTACCGGGTGCGATGAAGAGCTTCTCCACCTTTTCACTCTGGGCAATCTTCCATGCTAACGCATGCTCCCTGCCACCACTTCCTAACAAAAGAACTTTCATTTTTATATTTTAAATTCGTTTACTTAAGATAATCATCGAAATAACGCGAAATTCTCTCATGGAGATGCACGCTCTGGTGTCCGCGCATGTTGTGCGGCTCGCCCGGATAAACGAAGAAGTCGGGCTGTGTGCCCACCTTTATACATTCCTTGAGGAACGAAAGGCAATGCTGCGGCACGACAGTCGGGTCATTATATCCTGTAATAATCTGCAGTCTGCCCTTGAGGTCCTTCGCCTTGTTGATGAGCGATGTCTTCTCGTAGCCCTCGGGATTAGCCTGAGGTGTGTCCATATAGCGTTCGCCGTACATCACCTCGTACCAGCGCCAGTCAATAACCGGACCGCCAGCTACGCCCACCTTAAAGACGTCAGGATAATTGGTCATCAGCGAGATGGTCATAAATCCGCCGAAGCTCCATCCGTGTACGCCAATCTTGTCAGCATCCACGTAAGGCAGGGTCTTCAGATATTCCACACCTGTCATCTGGTCCTTCATCTCCACCTGTCCGAGCTGACGGAACGTAGCCTGCTCGAAAGCCTTGCCACGATGCTCGCTGCCTCTGTTGTCGAGGATGAAGAGCAGATATCCATTCTGAGCCATATAAGTCTCCCATCCGCGGCTGCAGTAGTTCCAGCGAGCATCCACGTTATGGGCGTGCGGACCACCATATACATATATGATAGTGGGATACTTCTTGTTCGGGTCGAAGTTCGTAGGCTTCACCATGCGATAGTAGAGGTCGGTCTTTCCGTCGTCAGCCTTAAGAGTGCCGCAAGAATATTCGGGCACGTCGTAGCCCTTCCACGGATTCTCAGCCTTGAAGTAAGATGTCTTCTTGCCGCTTGCTATATCCACGATGGCAATGTTGCGGGGAATGTCCGGAGTTGAGTAGTTGTCGTAGAGGCTTGTGCCGTCTTCGCTCAGCACGCTGTTGTGCCATCCCTTGCCGTTGTCGTCCACAAGGCGACGCTTACCGTTGTCCACCGATACAGCGAAGATATTGCGATGGATGGGGTTAGCCTCGTTGGAAGCTATCACGATTTCGTGGCGCTTTGCGTTGAATCCGAGCACCTCCATAACCTCCCATTCGCCGCTTGTAAGCTGCTTCACGTCCAGCGAAACGGTGTTGCTTGCCATGCGGCTACCGTTCTTGCCGAGAGCGCAGAGATAAAGGTGCTTATATCCGTCCTTACGTGTCTGCATTATGAACTTGGTGTTGTCCCAAGGAAGGAACATGATGGGGTCCTGCGGCTCCACGTATCGCTCGTCAGTCTCGCGATAAAGCTCGGCTGTCTTCTCGCCTGTCTTGGCGCTATAGCATGTGAGGCGGCAGTCGTTCTGGTCGCGGTTCACCTCAAACATATAGACGCTCTCGCCGTCTGGACTCCAAGCTATGTTGGTGAAGTAGCGGTCTGTCGGGTCACCAGCCTTGAGATAAACTGTCTTACCGGTCTTCATGTCGAACACGCCGACAGTAACCTTGTGTGAAGTCTCGCCAGCCATCGGATATCTTGACGGGGCATACTTGGCTATAACCGACTCGCCCTCACCCATATTCGTAAACACGGGATCGGGGATTTCCACCTGAGGATAGTCCGTCACCATGCTCTGGTCCATGCGATAGAAAGCCAGCTTCTCGCCGTCTGGTGAGAAATAAGTGCCCTTTCTGATGCCGAACTCGTCACGATGAACAGCCTGTCCGTAGACGATGTCGCGTGATCCGTCCTCTGAGAGCTGCCATTTGCTGTCGCCCTTCTTCACGTAGAGGTTGTCGTCCTTGAGGATGGCAGCCGCTCCGCTCTTTGTGTTGAGCTCCAGTACTGCCTCGCCGTCCTCCATGTCCATGCGGTCAACGAGGTTGTGGCGCTTGAAGTCGACCATATAAATCACGTCGCCTGACTGCACCATCACCACAGGCTTGCCGGCAAAGGGGAAGGATGCGCCCATAAGCGAGCGTGCCTTGATGTCCTTCGTAGGACCAGCCCACTGATTGAACTGTGCCAGCGTCATCAGCTCCGTCTCCTTGCCCGTCTTCTTGTCCACCAGGTAGCAGGCATTGCGGTCAAGGCGAACCAGCTGGTTGCCCCACCAGGTGCAATACTTGTTCTGGGGCTGCATATCGCGGAAGTTGGTGCCGCCGAAGTTCAGGTCCTCCAGAGTGAAATGTTTCAGTTCCTGTGCGCTCATCGGAGTAGATGCCAATAATGAGAACAATGCAATGGAAATTAGTTTAGTCTTCATCATCAAAATTACGTTTGTTTGAGAATTTTCTATTGCTCTTGCCCGGTTTGCCGCCCTTTGAGAAGCCTCCCTTGGCAAAACCGCCCTGACGCTTGTACGATCCACGCTCGTCGTCATTGTCCTGGAACTTTCCGCCACGACGGTCGCCGCCGCGTCGGTCAGAGTCTCTGCCCTGACGTTCCATAGAGCGGAACTTGAATGAGCGGATGTCAGCCTCAGCGTTTTCCTCGTCCTCGTCCAGACGCTTCTTAAACTCGCGGTTCTTCTTGAAGCGATGCTTCTCTGCCATCTGACGCTTCTCGTCCTCAGTCTTCACCACGCCGCCGTCCTGACGGAAGTCCTTCATGGTGCCGTCGAAGATGGCATACTTGCGGAACTCGCACTCCAACGATCCGTTATAAACCGGAATCTTGATGGATGGCTTCAGACCGATGGCCTCGAAGCATTCCTCGCGGTAGCTCAGCACCCAAGCCTCGTTGCCCATGAAAGCATGCTTCAGACGCTCGCCAATCATCTTATATGTATTGAGGAGGTTAGGCGTAGAGATGCGCTCGCCGTAAGGAGGATTGGTCACCATGATGCTCTTGTCGACAGGCTTCTTGAAGTCCTTGAAGTCAGCATGCTCCACGGTGATGTCCTTTGTGAGGCCTGCTGCACGAACGTTAAGACGGGCTGTGTTAACGGCCTTCATGTCCACGTCATAGCCATAGATATGGTGTGTGAACTCGCGCTCCTGCGAGTCATCGTTATAAATCTTGTCGAAGAGTTCCTCGTCGAAGTCGGGCCACTTCTCGAAGGCGAAGCTCTTGCGGAAGATGCCGGGGCTCATGTTATGTGCGATGAGAGCAGCCTCGACGAGCAGCGTTCCCGAACCACACATAGGGTCGATGAAGTCGCAGTCGCCGTTCCATCCGGTCATCATAATCATACCTGCAGCCAGCACCTCGTTGAGCGGAGCCTCCACCGACTCCTGACGGTAGCCGCGACGATGGAGCGACTCGCCACTTGAGTCGAGCGACAGCGTAGCGTCAGTCTCTGCGATGTGGATGTTCAGGCGGATGTCAGGATTGCTGACAGAGATGTTAGGACGTGTGCCGGTCTTCTCTCTGAACTGGTCGACGATGGCGTCCTTCACCTTATAGGTAACGAAGCGTGAATTGCGGAATTCCTCAGAATAAACTACAGAGTCCACTGAGAAAGTCTTTCCCTTCTCTATATACTGTCCCCAGTCTATCTTCTTAATTTCTTCATACACTTCGTCCGCAGAGCGGGCCTTGAATCTTGCGATAGGCTTCAGAATTCTGATGGCCGTGTGGAGTTGGAAGTTGGCACGATACATCATTTCCTTATCGCTGGTAAACGAAACCATACGACGACCTATCTGCACATTGTTTGCCCCCATCTGGGTAAGCTCTCTTGCCAAAACGGGCTCCAGTCCCATGAAGGTTTTGGCAATAAGTTCAAATTCATTCATATCTTATATTGATGCAATATTTTTCTGCCTACAAAATTAATAATAAATATTTAGCTATGACTCATTTGTCCCCTAAATTTAACATATCAATTTTCACAAAAACGTTGTAACACGATTGTAATATGTGTTTAAACATGGTGTAACATCAAGATTCTAACTTTGCAGCGGAAAAATAAAGACAAACAAATATATGGAACCAATTTATTTATGCATCGTCGTCTTTCTGCTATGTCTTGCAGTATTCGACCTTTTCGTTGGTGTCAGCAACGACGCCGTCAACTTTCTCAACAGCGCCATTGGAGCTAAAGTGGCGAAGTTTCGAACCGTCCTTATCGTCGCTTCGGCAGGTGTGGCAATAGGAGCTATAATGTCTTCGGGCATGATGGACGTGGCAAGACACGGCATCATGCAGCCGTCCAACTTCTCCTTCTACGACGTGATGACTATCTTCCTTGCGGTCATGGTGACGGACATCATCGTCCTCGACATGTTCAACACACTCGGAATGCCAACCTCCACCACAGTTTCATTGGTGTTCGAGCTTCTCGGAGGTACGTTCATCCTCGCCGTCCTGAAGGTGGCAGCCGACCCTAATCTTGCCTTCAGCGACCTCCTCAATACGGACAAGGCATTGAGCGTCATCATAGCCATCTTCGTGAGTGTTGCCATCGCCTTCGTATTCGGTATTATCGTACAATGGCTCTCGCGTATTGTCTTCACATTCAATTACAAGCGCCATTCTCGTTACTCCATCGCCATCTTCGGCGGCATCGCTTTCACAGCCCTCGCTTACTTTATCTTCCTCAAGGGCATCGCCAAGTCTCACTACATCGCTGAGGACGTACGCACATGGGTGGAGGCTAACACACAGATGCTCCTCCTTGCCACTTTCGTAGGCTCGTCCGTCGTCATGGAGGTGCTCCATCTGCTCCGCGTCAACATCTTCCGCCTTATCGTCCTTATGGGAACATTTGCCCTCGCTATGGCATTCGCAGGCAACGACCTCGTCAACTTCATCGGCGTGCCTCTCGCAGGACTCGACTCATACAACGACTATGTGGCCAACTCTGGTGGCGTAGGCGTATCACACTTCATGATGGACTCGCTCAACGGTAGCGCCCAGACACCTCCCGTCTATCTCTTTGCTGCCGGCGTGGTAATGATTGTGGCTATGGCTACATCCAAGAAAGCCCAGAACGTAATCAAGACCAGCGTAGACCTTGCACGTCAGGACGAAGGCGACGAGATGTTCGGTTCGAGCCGTGCTGCACGCAGCATCGTTAGAGCGACACAGGAGTCGTCAAGCTGGATTTCACAATACATGCCCAAGAGCATCGCACGCTGGATCGACAGCCGCTTCAACAAGGAAGAGGCTGAACTTAACGAAGGCGCTGCCTTTGACGTGGTACGTGCAGCCATCAACCTTGTGCTTGCTTCGCTCCTCATCACCGTCGGCACCAACTACAAGTTGCCGCTTTCCACTACTTACGTTACGTTCATGGTGGCTATGCTGATGGAATATTCGGTAATGATACCGAAGTGGCTGTCCGTAATTTCCAAAAAG
>ERZ1031746.708-NODE-708-length-11467-cov-3.627497_pt1 | contig 11467 bp, 6 predicted proteins | sample MGYA00518171_ERZ1031746 | MGnify/ENA primary metagenome ERZ1031746 (study PRJEB33719, sample SAMN04261238) | wastewater metagenome | biome: rural village; feature: human; material: feces | host: Homo sapiens | place: El Salvador | collected 2013-01-07 ...
GTAGCCATTTCTGACTTCATACGGCTACGCGTACCGAAATCCAACGATCCCGATAATCGGCGCTTTCCGCATGGCACTCTCTGATGCCCTGTGGCAGGAGCAGTCACACTGGGCGAGCCGAAGCGCAGGCACCTATGAAGGTATCGTCATGGAGGAGCCGCTGGTACAAAAAGGGGAGGAGGGCTATGCGAGATATGCGCTTGCGCTCGTTTCCATCCGATACGCCGATGGGACGCTCCAGCCGCTCTCGGGGACGTGCTACCTCTATGACCAGAAGGAGACCAGGCATTTCCATCCCGGTGACCGCCTTTACGCCGAAGGAGAAATGAGCCCGATCCGCCTGTATCAGAATCCGGGAAAGATCGATCTCACGGGACGCTATCGGAGCCGCCATCTCCTTGGAAGGCTGTATCTCAAGGAAGGCATGCATCCCGCCTTTGCCGGTGAGAGTGGTACCTATCGCATAGAGAGATTCTCTTCGGAGATGAAGCAGTCGCTGAAAGAGACATTTGCGCCTTACATGGATCCGGTGCGCCTTTCGATCCTGATGACGCTCCTCTTCGGAGGAAATTATAATGATATTCCGGAAGAGGTCATGACGTCATTCTCCGCGACGGGCATCATCCATATTCTCTCTGTCTCGGGCTCGCATGTGGCGCTGCTCTTTGGCTTCCTGTACCTTTTGGGACGCTGGCTCTCACTGCCGCGACGCCTTGTGATCCTGCCGGCCATCCTGCTTGTGCTGTTTTACGCGGTGCTCTCAGGGCTTGTGCCGCCCGTCATCCGTGCGGCGGTCATGGGGATCCTCTCTGTCATTGGGATTTTCCTTGACCGGGAGAGGGCGACGCTGAATCTTCTGGGGGCGGCGGTCTTTGGCATGCTGCTCTGGGATCCTTACTATGTGTACGATGTGAGCTTCCAGCTCTCAGTCGGCGCATCCGCGGGGATCCTCCTCTTTTATCGTCCGATCCTCCGCTGGATGAGCCCTTTCCAAAAGCTGCCGAAATGGGTGAAGGAAGGGATCGCGCTGTCTTCAGCGGCGCAGCTTCTCACGATACCGATCATGCTCTATGATTTCCATCGCTTTCCGGTGTATTTCATCTTTGCGAATCTTTTCGTCACGCCGTTTCTGGAATGGGTCATTATCGCAGGGCTTATCGCAGCGCTCGTCTCCCTTCTTTGCCGTCCGCTGATGGCAGGGCTTCTCTATGCGGCAGACTATGCGGTCTTTTTAGCCCTGCGTCTGAATCTTCTCCTCTCCTCGGCCAGGGGAGCGCAGCTTGTGACAGGCGGTCTTTCTTCTTTAGAAATAGCCTTTTACTATGCACTTCTTGCGGTGGTGTATTTCAGAAAGCGGCTTTCTGGTCGCTCTCGCATGGCTGCCGGAGGCATGCTGTCGCTTCTTTTTCTTGCCATAGCGACGGCTCAGCTCCTGGCGCCTTCGACCCGCGTCATCTGCCCGGATCTTGGGTGACCGCGGAATCCTTCTTGTCAATGACGGGCGAAACATCTTATACTATAAGGCAAGCCGCATCTCCTCACACACCGCGGTCTGGGAGTGGAATTCCATTCTCGCCTATGAAGGGGTAGAGGAGGCAGATGTACTCATTCTGGATCTGGAGGATGTCGATAAGCCGCTCCCTCTCGTGATGGGGATACCTGTCAGGGAGATCTGGGTGACGGGCGGCGATCCGCGGAAATGGGCGACGCAGCTTCTATCGGGACAGACAGCGCGCGTGCGATGCCTGGGAAGGGCCACACTTTCTTTGGATGAGCTGCGCTTTATCACCAATGGCAGCAGCTGGCAGATGGTGATGGGGGAGAAGGACATCTTCCTTTCCGGACGAAGACCCATGCCAAAAGCGTCTCCTCATACCCTGTGGATCACCGGCAGCCATGGCTTTCAAGAATATACGGAAAAAGACGCGGAGACCATGGCACCCGAGCTGGTCATCTACGGCGGGACCCGTCTCGTCCATGCCTATGAAGATATGGAGCTTTTCGACTTCAAAGACATCCCGTCCGTGAACCTGTATCAGAAGGGGATGCAGGAGATCGTGTACAAGAATGGGTGGAAGTTAGTGACTGGTGACTAGTGACTGGTATTGCGATTTGTCAGCTTCTGGACTGGGTGAGAAGTCAGACATCAGACATCAGACGTCCCAGTCTCTTAGTCTTTCAGTCTATAAGTCTAATCCCTAATCCCTAGACACCAGCCCAAGTCACTCCCGGATTCCCGGTTACATTTATATAAGGACAATCACTTATGCCTGCCCAAAAGTTAAATAAAAAGAACTGCTGCTTTCTCTATGGTGAAGATCTGGTATCCCTTGCCCTTCGTCGGGAGGGACTGCTCAAGGCCTATTTTGAGGGAGATCCGCCGGATCCTGTTCTGTTCGATGGAGAGGGAAGTCTGGAAGAGTATGAGAATGCCCTGGCAGGGCAGTCACTTTTTTCCAGTGCGACTGCGGTCGTGATACACAATCCTCCTTTCCTGAAGCGCATTTCGAAAGCAGAGAAAGAAGAAAAGGCGGCCCTCCACTTTGTGGAGAGGCTTGAAGGCCTGCCGCCTGATATTTTCTGCCTGATCCAGCTCGATGGAAAGCCGGACAAGCGAACGAAGATCGTGAAAGGGCTGCTGTCTGTCTGCTACAGTGAAGAGCTTTCGCTCCTTTTGCCGCGTGATGCGGCAGGTGCGATGATACGTCTCCTGTCAGCGGCAGGCAAGCGTGTCGATTTCTCCGCACGGACTTATTTAGAGGATGTACTCTCCTCGTGGGATACGATTTCCCTTCCCCTTTTGCAGACGGAATGTGATAAGATGGTACTGATGTGCGGGGAAAAGTCCGTCGTGACGAAGGAGCTTTTGGAGCTTGCACTTCCCGACTACATGAATCAGGGAATCTTCAAATTCGTCGATGCTCTTCTGGACAAAAAGTCACAGCTGGTCTTAGAGAGTGCGGACCGTGTCTTCACGGATATGACCACCACGATCAAAAATCTCGGACTTCTTTCTTCCAAATTCAGAAAGATCAAGATCTTGAAGGAAATGGAAAGGAATCGCGTGCCGCCCACCCGTATCCAACAGGCGCTGGGGGTGAGATCCTCCTGGCAGTGGCGGGCCGTGCAGGCCGAGGCAAGGAAGGTCACGGAAGAAGAGGCGGAGTGGTTTCTTCTGGAGATCATGAAGTACCAGCTCGCTTCCCGCCAAGGCGCCTCGGAGCTCGAACTCAAAGATTTGCTGCTGAAGTATTGTTTGAGGAAATAAGTGACTGGTGATCGGCGGCTAGGGATAAGACTAAAAGACTAAAAGACTAAGAGACTGGGAGACATCAGACTCTCGTATCGTCATCCTGAGCGGCAAGAAACGTCGTATGTGAGATAACGAATGCCGGAACAGCTGCGACCTCGTCATCGATCGCGGCGAAGCCGCCACCTTCATTCCTCATTCAAGAGAGACTTTCATCCCTCATCAAAGGGCAGCACGCTCTAGGGGCTAATCCTGAACCCATACACCTTACACCCAAATATCATATACGAAACGAAGGGACTATCATTGAGTAAAAGACGATACCGCTGGAAGCGGATATTCGGACTGGTTTTCACACTGGCTGTTATCGGCATCGGAAGCGCACCGTTTCTCTGGGTGAGTGACGACAGGGTCATCCCCGGCGTCACCATCCATGGGACAAAGGCAGGCGGCGCGACGGAGGAAGAGCTCAAGGAGCTTTTTTCCGTGAAAAATGCGGATCTTTTGCACGGGAAATTGGTACTTACAAAGGAGGATGCTCACGAAGAGATCTCCTTCCGCTTGCTCTCTGTCCGCTATGACGAGAAGGCCATAGAGAAAGCCATGGCTCTTGGACGGACGGGCGGGCTCTTCCAGCGCTGGTACGATCGCTGGCGGATCCTCCTCACCGGGCATAGTGCGGCCATCGATGCTTCTTTTGATGAGAAGCACCTCACCGAGGATATCGCCCAGCTGGCCACCAAGTATGCGAAGCCTCCTGTCAATGCGAAGCCCCGGTTTGGGAAAGACGGATCCGTTTCCTTCGATGAAGGCAGGCCTTCCATGAAAATCGACAAGGCGGCACTGAAAGAAGCAGCCGCGCTCAAACTCAAAAAGGGCGAAAGCGGAGAAGTGGAGATCCCGGCCACAGACATCCAGAAGCCGAATATGACAAAGGAGGCTGCCAAGGAAATCAATGCGGTCCTTGCCGAATACACGACCACCTTTTATCCCGGAGGCAACCGCAGCAGAAATATCGAGATCGCTGCAAACAGTATCAGCGGCAGGTACATCGCACCGGGCGTCTCTTTTTCCTATAACCGGGCGACAGGCTCCCGCTCCAGCGCGAATGGCTATCTCGAAGCCCCTGTCATTATCAATGGCAAGGTCGAGCCGGGGACAGGCGGCGGCGTCTGTCAGGTGAGTACGACGCTCTTCAATGCCGTCATTCTGTCAGGGCTTGCCGTGACAGAGCGTACCTGTCACTATTCGCCGGCGCCCTATGCGCCGATCGGGCGTGATGCGACCGTCGCGGAAGGTTCTCTGGATTTCTGCTTCCTGAATCATTTGAAGCATGGCGTCTACATTTATGCGGTCTACGAACCGGGTGCTGTGACCGTGCGCATCTTAGGAAATCAGGAAGACAAGCCCTCTTTCGTAGAAATCGCAAGGAAGAGCGATGAAATCCTGCCTTTTAAGACCGTGATCCGTGTCGACCCTTCGCAGGAAGAGGATAAAAAGGTCGAGGAAGGCCACGAAGGACACAATGTCCTCGTCACGCAGTCTGTCAAGTGGGCTGACGGCCGCATCTACCACGACAGCTTCTTCTCTGACTATGAACCGGTCGATACTGTCATCACCTATAAGGTGAAACCGGATGATCCTCCCCAGCCATCCGAGCCGCCCTCCCCTGAGGCAGTGAAGAAGGGAGCATGAAGTGATGAGAAATGAGAAATTAGAAATGAGAAATGGTGGAGCGGCGCATCAAAATATAGAAGCGCCGCGGAGCGTAAATCATGGCAATGCCTGACGGTGGCATTTAGTGACTAGTGACTAGTGACTAGTGACTAGTCACTAGTCAATTGGGATTTCTAATCCCTAATCCCTAATCCCTAATTTCTAATGTCTCATCCTAAAAAGTCGAAATGCCACCACCTGTGTTATCTATACCTCGAAAGGAGATCCTATGGGAAAGTATCGTCTGAAGTCCCGACAGGCGGGATCCGTCATCACTTTGATGGAGATCGACACCGAGAGCCGCGCATGGTACATCAAGGCCGACCATAAAGAAGCCGCATTGAAGGCACTCAAAGATATGGGGCCGGCTTTGGCATGCGTGGAAACGATCTATATCAATGGTGATGATGTGTCGAGTGTGGTTTTTGCGCCCGCAGCGCCCATGATGGATCCGGATATGCCGCCGGCGGATTTCCCGCCGCCGGAAGAACCCATGGAGAGCTACAGTCTTGCGCCGGATATCCCTGTCTTCCCGACCGCTGACGACATCGCCGCGGCGCAGGAAGCGGAAATGACGGCACCGGCAATGGCAGAAGAGACACCGATGCCTGGGATCTCCATGCCGAGCAGTCTGCCATCTCTTTCGAGCGTCCTGCCGAAGAGTGCTTTCATAGCGCCTGCACCCGCTGCAAAAAAAAGCGGCGCAGTGAATGGCATATACCTTGGCAGGAAACATATCACGGGAGAGGCCATCGAGATCCGCAGTGTGAATGAAGAGAAGGATGGTGTCATTTTTGTCGGCACGGTGATCTCTATCGAGGTCCGCGAGCTTCGCAGCAAAAAAAAGCTCCTTCTCATGAATCTGGCCGATGAAACGAATGGCATCCCGTGCAAGAAATTTTTCGACCGCCCCGAGGAGGCAGAAGCTGTCGAGTCTTTGAAGCCGGGGACGACGGTCAAGGTGCGCGGCAATGTGCGCCTCGACAAGTACTCCGGCGGGCTTGTGCTGGAGCTGTCTCAGATGGAAAAGGGGGAGACAGTCAAGATCGACCACGAGGACAATTACGAGACGCCGCGCGTCGAGCTTCATCTGCACACGAAAATGAGCCTCGATGGTCTTATCGACAATGAAGAGATCATCAAGACGGCAGCAAAGTGGCATCATCCGGCGGTCGCAATCACGGATCATGGCGTCATTCAGGCGTTTCCGAAGATCCAGGACCTCGCAGACAAGTACCATCAGAAGGTCATCTATGGCATGGAGGGGTACATGATCGATGAGATCCCGGCAGATCCGGACGCCGACCGCCAGCAGTACGGGCATATCATCATCCTTGCGAAGAACATCACCGGCCTGCGCAACCTGTACCGCATGGTGACACTGTCGCACCTCAAATTTTACAGAAAACGTCCGCTCATCCCCAAGCCCATTCTGGAAGAGCTTCACGAAGGCTTGATCTACGGCTCCGCCTGCGTCATGGGGGAATTCTTCCGTGCGGTCCTTGCGGGGGAAAGCGATGAGGAACTCATACAAAAAGCCAAGTTCTATGATTACCTCGAAGTCCAGCCGCTCGGGAACAATGAATTCCTCATCAATGACGACAAGTATGGCAAGATCAATACGAAGAAGGACTTAGAGGATCTGAACCGCAAGGTCATCGAGATCGCCGACAAGGCAGGGATGCCCTGCTGTGCGACATCCGATGCGCACTACATGTTTGCGGAAGATCAGAGAAATCGTGACATTCTCCTCTCAAACTGGGAGAAGCCGGGGAAGATCGAGTCCCATCCGCCCGTTTACATCCGTACCACACAGGAAATGCTGGATGAATTCAGCTACCTTCCCAAGGAAAAGGCGATCGAGATCGTCGTCACGAATACAAGAAGGATCGCCGAGCAGTGCGAAGTCTTAAAGCCACTCGCCGAAGAGTGGAAATCCTACAACCCGAAAATCGCAGGTGCGGATGAGAAGCTGGTCAAGATGTGCTACGACAATGCGAAGGCCATCTACGGCGACCCGCTCCCAAAGGTCGTACAGGACCGCCTGACGCTCGAGCTCACGCCGATCATCAATCACGGCTACGGCGTCCTCTACTACATCGCGCACAAGCTCGTCAAGCACTCGAATGACCGAGGATACCTTGTCGGCTCGCGAGGCTCTGTCGGCTCCTCCTTCGTCGCGACGATGTCAGGCATCACAGAGGTGAATCCCCTCCCGCCGCACTACGTCTGCCCGAAGTGCCACTGGACCCATTTCTTCGAAGACGGCTCTGTCGGCGGCGGCTTCGACCTGCCGGATAAGAAATGCCCGAAGTGCGGGAGCGACCTTGCAAAGAACGGGCATGACATCCCGTTCGCCGTTTTCCTCGGATTCGACGGAGACAAGGTACCGGATATCGACCTTAATTTCTCCTCGGGAGACGATCAGGGCGTCGCGCACAAATATACCGAAGAGCTTTTCGGCCGCGACAATGTCTTCCGTGCCGGCACCATCGCAGGCATTCAGGATAAAACGGCTTACGGCTTCGTCAAGAAATACGCGGAGAACCGCGGGCTGACATTCAATGATATTTTCATCGAAAAACTCTCGGCCGGTGTAGCCGGGGTGAAGCGCACGACCGGCCAGCATCCGGCAGGCATCATGGTCTGCCCGCGTGATATGGATATTCACAATTTCACGCCGCTCCAGTACGCCGCAAATAAAAAATACCTGAAGGATGAGAATGGCCGGCAGATCCCCGGGACCATCACCACACACTTCGATTACCACTCCATCTCCGGCCGTATGCTGAAGCTGGATATTCTCGGTCACGATGATCCGAAGGTCATCCGTATGCTGCAGGACATCACTGGTATCGATCCGCTGAAGATCCCCTTCGACGACCAGAAGACACTGTCCCTCTTCAGCTCGCCCGAGGCACTGGGCCTGACGCCGGATGAGCTTGCGAGTGCGATCGGAAATAAAGGCGTCACCGTCGGAGCCCTCGGCCTGCCGGAATACGGGACGCCCTTCGTTCGCGGCATGCTCGAAGACACGCGCCCGAAGAATTTCTCGGAGCTGGTCCGTATTTCCGGCTTCTCCCACGGCACTGACGTATGGCTGAACAATGCCCAAGACCTCATTAAGAACGGCGTCGTCAAACTGGAGGATGCGATCTCTACCCGAGACGACGTCATGAACTACCTCATCCAGCATGGCGTGAAGCCCCTGACATCCTTCAAAGTCATGGAAAATGTCCGTAAAGGCAAGGGCCTCGAAAAAGGCGGCTCGAATAACCGCGCCGAGCTTGATGCCGCACATGTGCCGCAGTGGTTCATCGACTCCTGTCTCAAGATCGGCTACCTCTTTCCGCGAGCCCATGCCGTCGCCTATGTCATGATGGCCTTCCGCATCGCGTGGTTCAAGGTCTATCAGCCGCTGGCCTACTATGCCGCCTACTTTACCATCCGTGCCGAAGGCTCCTTCAATGCACCCGTCATCCTGCGAGGTCTTGCGTCCATGAAGCAGGAGCTGGCCCGCATCGCAGCGCTCGACAAGCCGACAGCCGTGGAAAAAGGAAATGCGACCGTCATCGAAGTCGCTGCTGAAATGTACCTGCGCGGCCTCTCCTTCCTGCCGATTGATTTGGAAAAATCTGACGCTTCGCAATTCCTCATGGTCGATGGGAAACTCCTGCCGCCATTCAACTGCATCCCTGCTCTGGGTGATGCGGTGGCCAAGGAAATCGTCCTTGCCAGACAGGATCATCCCTTCACCTCGAAAGAGGACCTCAAGAAGCGAGGCAAGGTCAGCCAGTCCATCATCGATACCTTAGACTCCATGGGCGTCCTCAAAGGATTGCCGGAAGAGGAGCAGATGAGCCTCTTTGCATTCTAGTCTAGTCGCTGGCGCGACGGGTTCAGGGTTCAGGTTGACAGGTTCAAGGTTGCGGAGCGGTGCATAAAATAAGTAGGCGCCGTGAGTTTTAGATAAGTCGAGGCGTTGCAAAGCGACGCAAATAAAAATGCCAACCCCTTCCTCTGCGCGGGTTTTCCTCTTTTAGAGGAAGCGGATCGCGATAGTACTCCCTCCTTTCAGAGGAAGGAGGGAGAATTTGGAATGCGGGCATTGCCTCATATATACTCGCGGCGTTTTTGATTTTTATGCGCCGCACCAACCCTGTTGAACCCTCTGAACCTGTAGAACCCGCTGAACCTCTTTCGCACGCAATCAAAGGATGGCAACGCCTCGAGGGGCTAACCCTGAACACTATTTCCCTTAGCCAATACGATAAAGGAGAACACCCCATGTCCCAAGACTCTCTATTTCACGCCACCACCATCCTCGCGGTCAAGAAGGATGGACACACCGCCGTCGCCGGCGACGGACAGGTGACCATGGGCAATGCGGTCATCATGAAGAATACCGCCCGCAAAGTGCGCCGCCTCTACCACGGCCGCGTCATTGCCGGATTTGCAGGCTCTGTCGCAGATGCCTTTGCGCTCTTTGATAAATTCGAAGCGCGCCTCTCCGACTGCAATGGCAATCTCGTCCGCGCAGCCGTCGAATTTGCCAAGGAGTGGCGTCGCGACCGCGTGCTGCAGAAGCTCGAAGCCCTTCTCATTATGACCGACGGCGAGCACCTCTTCCTGGTTTCCGGGAACGGCGAAGTCATCGAGCCGGACGACGGCATCCTAGCCATCGGCAGCGGTGGAAACTACGCCCTTGCCGCCGCGCGTGCTCTGGTCTCCGCGACCGATCTCTCCGCCCGCGACATCGCGGAGAGATCCCTGCACATCGCCGCCGACATCTGCGTCTATACGAATCACAATGTCATCGTGGAGGAAATCTGATGAACGAAAATACAAACCTGACCCCGCGAAAAATCGTGGAATATCTGGACCAGTACATCATCGGGCAGAGCGATGCGAAGAAATCTGTAGCTGTCGCCCTCCGAAACCGCTGGCGTGCCAGCCGCCTCACGCCGGAAATGGCGAAAGAGGTGAGCCCGAAGAACATTCTCCTCATCGGGCCGACCGGCGTCGGCAAGACAGAGATCGCCCGCCGCATCGCGACCCTCACCCGCGCCCCCTTCGTCAAGGTCGAAGCGACCAAGTACACTGAAGTCGGCTACGTCGGCCGCGACGTCGAGTCCATGATCCGTGACCTTGCCGAAGAAGCTGTCCGCCTTGTGAAGAAAGAAGAGAGCGCCCGCCATGGCAAGGATGCGGACGAAGAAGCGATCCACCGCATCGCGGAAGCCATGTGGCCCTCCAAGAAAGCCGAGACACGAAGCCCCATGGACATCATCTTCGGCGAAGCAAAGAAAGAGACGCCGATGGATGCAGGCGAGAAAGAGCGAAGAAAGGACCTCGAGACGCGCATCCGAAACGGCGATCTTGACGACCGTGTGATCGAGATCGAAGTGGAAGAGAAAGGAAATCCGGGGAACACCGATAACGAACAGGCGAACCAGATTTCCATGATGCTCTCCTCCATGATGCCGAAGAAGATGAAAAAGAAGAAAGTCACCGTCCGCGACGCGAAGCGCATCCTCGCGGAAGCCGCTGCCGATGAGATGGTCGATATGGAAGTCGTCAAAGACAAAGCCATCCACTACGCCGAAGAACGCGGCATCATCTTCATCGATGAGATCGACAAGATCGCAGGCGGCCGCTCCTCCGGCGGCCCCGATGTTTCCAGAGAGGGCGTGCAGCGCGACATCCTCCCGATCGTCGAAGGCGCGACCGTCAAGACCAAGTACGGCCAGATGAAGACCGACCACATCCTCTTCATGGCCGCCGGTGCCTTCCACGTCTCCAAGCCCAGCGACCTCATCCCCGAGCTTCAGGGACGCTTCCCGATCCGCGTCGAGCTTTCAAGCCTCACCAAGGATGACCTCCGCAGCATTCTGACCGAGCCGCGGCAGGCTCTCATCCGCCAGTACACAGCGCTCCTCGAGACCGAAGGCGTCGACATCACCTTCACCGAGGACGCCCTCTCCGCCATCGCCGACATCGCCTCCCGCGTGAATACCGAGACCGAAGACATCGGCGCCCGCCGCCTCTATACGATCTTGGAGCGCGTCTTGGAAGACCTCTCCTTCGATGCGCCGGACCTCGAAGATAAGCACGTCACCATCGACGAGAGCTATGTGAGAAATAAGCTCGGCGATGTCACGGAAAATATAGATATTTCGAATTACATCCTGTAGCCCTTTGCACTTTGTGCCTGTCATAAAACCGCCGGAAGGAGGATCACTTGTGGATCACCTTCCGGCGGTTTTTGGATGTTGCAAGGTCATGCATCAAACGAGGATGAAGTAAAATAAATTTTATAATAACTCTGTTTTTGTCATTACATATGGTATATAATTAAAAATAAAATATGCAGGAGATGAGGAGGATGGGAATTATGAGACGAAACCATATGAAATGTGATTTAGCAAAGTACTTTGACCTGCCTGGAAGTCTTGAGGGGCGTTTATCTCCCTGTTCATTTTATCATGCGTGTTTGTAGAC
>ERZ1031746.712-NODE-712-length-11452-cov-19.272089_pt1 | contig 11452 bp, 7 predicted proteins | sample MGYA00518171_ERZ1031746 | MGnify/ENA primary metagenome ERZ1031746 (study PRJEB33719, sample SAMN04261238) | wastewater metagenome | biome: rural village; feature: human; material: feces | host: Homo sapiens | place: El Salvador | collected 2013-01-07 ...
CCGGTCTGGGTGTAGGCGACGATGGCCTTGGCGTTGAGCTTGTCGGCCAGGTCCACGGCGGCGGAGGAAACGGCGCCGGTGGAGGACATGTCGAGGTTCTTGAGCTCGGGGATGCGGTCGAAGCCGTGGTCGGTGGCGTAGCCGGAGATACGCGACATAGTGGCCACGGTCACATCCGGGTACTTGCCGACGGCGGTCTCGTTGGAGGTCATGGTGGCGTCGGAGCCGTCGAGGACGGCGTTGGCGCAGTCGGAAGCCTCTGCACGGGTCGGGACCGGGGAGTTCACCATGGAGCCGAGGACTTCGGTGGCCACGATGACCGGCTTGGCGTACTGGCGGGCCAGCTCGATGATGCGCTTGGTGGCCAGCGGGACCTCTTCCAGCGGGCACTCAACGGCCATGTCGCCACGGGCGGCCATGACGCCGTCGAAGGTCTTGACGATCTCTTCGAGGTTCTCCAGAGCCTGCGGCTTCTCGATCTTGGCAACGATCGGGATGCGACGGCCTTCCTCGTCCATGATCTCGTGGGCGCGGTCGATGTCGGTGGCGAAACGCACGAAGGACATGGCGATGATGTCGGCACCGGTGCGGATGGCCCAACGCAGGTCAGCCTCATCCTTCTCGGTCAGGGCCGGCAGGGAGACGGCGACGCCCGGCAGGTTGATGCCCTTGTGGGAGGACACAGGACCGGCCACGATGACCTTGGTGTACACGTTGTTGCCCTCGACCTTGGTGACCTCGAGACGGACCTTGCCGTCATCGATCAGGATCGGGTCGCCCGGGTGGCAATCGCCCGGCAGGCCCTTGAAGGTGGTGGAGGTGATGTGCTCGTCGCCCTCGACGTCGTCGGTGGTGATGATGAATTCCTGGCCGAGCTGCAGCTGGACCTTGTCCTCGCCGTCGGCGTTCTTCTTGAACCAACCGCAGCGAATCTTCGGGCCCTGCAGGTCAACGAGCGCGGCAACGTTGCGACCAGTGGCCTCGCTGGCCTTGCGCACGTTGTTGTAGACCTTGAGGTGATCCTCGGGAGTGCCGTGGGAGCGGTTCAGACGAGCAACGTCCATACCGGCTTCAACGAGCTTCAGGAGGTTGTCGTAATCCTCGGTGGAAGGACCGATGGTGTCTACGATCTTGGCTTTACGCATGAATGCCTGCCTATTCTTGTTCAATTTGGTTCGAGGCACGATTGCCCCATTTGCCGAAACCCAGTCTACTAGCGCGCGCCGACTCATGACAAGTTTTCTTCACGGTGTGTTGTGAGCGCTCACATTGTTGTGTTGACTGGGTTTAAGGGTTGTATTCTCTAACGATTTCAGGCCTTTTCAGCGCTTTCCATGCTCTTCATCTTGATCACGGAAGCCACGGATGCGCCGCCAATTGCGACCACAATCACAGCCAGCGACAGCCATGTGGGCACTTCCGGCACCCAATGGATGCCTTCGCCGCCGTTGATGAACGGCAAGGTATTGCCGTGCAGGGCCTCCATGATGAGCTTGACGCCGATGAAGCCCAGCACCACGGACAGGCCGGCAGGCAGGTAGACGAGCTTGTCGAGCAGAGCACCCAACAGGAAGTACAGCTGCTGCAGGCCGAGCAGGGCGAACACGTTGGAGGTGAACACCAGGAACGGATCCTTGGTCAGGCCGAAGATCGCGGGAATCGAATCGAAGGCGAACATGACGTCGGTGGTGCCGATGGTCAGGAACACGATGAGCATCGGGGTCCAGTAACGCACGCCGTTCTTGGTGGTGCGCAGCTTCTCGCCGTCGTAGTCGTCGGTGATCTTGATGATCTTGCGCAGATTACGGATGATGCCGTTCTCGTGATATTCCTCATCTTCATCGCCGCCAAGCACCAGTTTGACGGCGGTGTAGATCAGGAACGCGCCGAACAGGAAGAACACCCACGTGAAGCGGGTGATCAGGGCCGCGCCGATCAGAATGAAAATGCCGCGGAAGACCAGGGCGATGGCGATGCCCACCGAAAGCACATACTTCTGAACCTGCTTGGGCACCGCGAAGTTCGACATGATAATGACGAACACGAATAGGTTGTCGATGGACAACGAGTATTCGGTGAGCCAGCCGGAATAGAACTCGATGGCGGGCTTGGAGCCGGCGAAGAACCAGATGCATCCGCCGAAGATCAGCGCCATAACCACGAAGAAGGCGATATGCTGCACGCATTCCTTGGTGGAGGGCACATGCGGTCGGCGCCCGATGACGAACAGGTCGACGATGAAGAACAGCGCGAGCACCACGAAGGTGATAATTTCAAATGCGAGTGGGGTTTCTGCCATGATTCCCTACACTAACCCATGTATGTGACGGGTCATTGCCCTGCCTCGGTCATCTGCCGGAGCTCCTTCTTGAGATCACGGATCTCGTCGCGCAGACGGGCCGCAAGCTCGAACTGGAGTTGTTCGGCGGCGGTGTGCATCTGTTCGCTCAGCTGGCGAATCAGGTCGGCGAGGTCCTGCGCGGGCAGGCCGGCCTTCAGGATCTCCTCGTGGCGTTTGTCCGCCTCGCCGGGATCGAGTACCGGCACGCCCAGGTGTGTGTTGCCGGCCTTGCCCGCGTTGCGGTAGCCACCTTCAAGCAAGGTCTGGGTGTCCACATCCTCCTTGGCGAGCATGTCGTTGACGTCGCTGATCTTCTTGATCAGGGGCTTGGGATCGATGCCATGCTCCTGGTTGTAGGCGATCTGCTTGGCGCGGCGGCGGTCGGTCTCGTCGATGGCTTGCCGCATGGCCTCGGTGGTCTCGTCGGCGTACATGATCACCGTGCCGGACACGTTTCGCGCGGCACGGCCGATGGTCTGGATGAGCGAACGGTAGGACCGCAGGAAGCCCTCCTTGTCGGCGTCGAGGATCGCCACCAACGACACTTCCGGCAAATCGAGCCCCTCGCGCAGCAGGTTGATGCCGACGATGACGTCGATCTTGCCCTCACGCAGCATGCGCAGCAGTTCGACACGCCGCAACGTATCCACATCGGAATGCAGGTATTCGACCTTGATCCCGCGTTCCAGCAGATAGTCGGTCAAATCCTCGGCCATCTTCTTGGTCAGGGTGGTGACCAGCGCGCGCTCGTTCCTGGCCACACGGGCCTTGATCTCGGCGAGCAGATCGTCGATCTGCCCCTTGACCGGGCGCACGTCGATCTTCGGGTCCAGCAGGCCGGTCGGACGGATGATCTGTTCGACCACCCCGTCGGACAAGCCCAACTCGTAGTCGCCGGGCGTGGCGGACAGATACACGGTCTGGCCGACGCGCTGCAGGAACTCCGGCCATTTGAGCGGTCGGTTATCCATCGCGGAGGGCAGGCGGAACCCGTGTTCGACCAACGTGCGCTTGCGGGAGGCGTCTCCCTCGTACATCGCGCCGATCTGCGGCACGGTAACATGCGACTCATCGATGACCAGCAGGAAATCATCCGGAAAGAAGTCGAGTAGCGTATGCGGCGGCGTGCCGGCCGCGCGGCCGTCGAGATGACGCGAATAGTTTTCGACCCCCGAGCACACGCCCACCTGGGTGAGCATCTCCAGGTCATAGGTGGTGCGCATGTCGAGACGCTGCGCCTCAAGTTCCTTGCCCTGTTTGCGCAGTTCGGACAACCGTCCGTCCAGCTCCTCGCGGATGGTTTTGAGCGCGCGTTCCATACGCTCCGGCCCGGCCACATAGTGGGAGGCCGGGAAGATATGGACCTGCGGTTCATGGGCGATCACATCGCCGGTCAGCGGATGCAGGGTGGAGATGCGGTCGATCTCGTCGCCGAAGAATTCGATGCGGATGGCCAGTTCTTCGTATACGGGGATGATTTCGACCGTATCGCCGCGCACGCGGAACGTGCCGCGGGTGAAGGCGATGTCGTTGCGCTTGTACTGCATGGCCACGAACCGGCGCAGCAGGTCGTCGCGATTGATCTGCTGGCCTTCCTTGAGAAACAGCATACGCCCGGCGTATTCCTCAGGAGTGCCCAGGCCGTAGATGCAGGAGACGGTGGCCACGACCACGCAGTCGCGTCTGGTCAGCAGGTTGGCCGTGGCCTGATGGCGCAAACGTTCCACATCGTCGTTGATGTTGGAGTCTTTCTCGATATAGGTGTCGGTCTGCGGTATGTAGGCCTCCGGCTGATAGTAGTCGTAGTAGGAAACGAAATAGCTCACCGCGCTGTCGGGCATGAGCTCGCGGAATTCGGCGCACAGCTGCGCGGCGAGCGTCTTGTTCGGCTCGATGATGAGCGTGGGACGTTGCAGCCGTTCGATCAGCCATGCGGTGGTGGCGGTTTTGCCGGTGCCGGTGGCGCCCATGAGCACCACGTCGTTCTCGCCGTTCTCGATGCGCGTGGCCAGTTCCTCGATGGCCTTCGGCTGGTCTCCGGATGGTTGGTACGGCGATTTGACCACAAACGGCTTGTCCACACGTTCGATGTTGAATCCCATGCGCTGTTTCCTTCCGATTCACGCTGTATCCCGATGATATATCGGAATATACGCTAGGCAACTCCAATACCCGTCTTCCTCTTGGACGCGCAGCCAACCACCGCTCCGCGTAATTGATTGACGCAGATGAGACATTCCAAATCCCATGCCCAATGTTCTCGGAGATTCCGCCAATGCTCCATCCGCCATCTTGGCGGGAACGTCAGCCACCGATACGTACAGTCCGTCTTGCCGCACTTGTATGGCGAGTACATACCCTTGTTCGCGATCCGCGTGCTTTGCGATATTGGCAAACGTCTCTTCCAGCAACGACCGCGTCAACTGGATAGTCTTCTCGTCAAACCGACTCAGGAGATCGAAGGGATCGGACACAACCACCTCGCCTCGGAAACCAAGCGCTGCGAGTTCCCGCCGGTGCCGTTCGATCTCGGCCTCGAATCGACCTGCATCGATCGGAACGATGGCTTCTCCGGAGCGACGCGCATGGCATCGCGGGATTCGCGCAGTACCGACATTGTGCTTTGCGAGAACCGCTATGACATCATGCGTCTGATCGAGCGCCCGTTGAGCCACTTCGCGCAACAGTGGCAAGTCCATCGACTCTCCTTGCGAAGGGTGTTCCGACATGATCCTGTCGATGCTCATGATGAGATATGAGAGATCATTGGTCGTCGCATCATGCAGCCTTGCCGCCAAATCCAACGATTCGGCCCTGCCACGCGCTTCCGACTCCCTCTCCCCCTCACGATGATGCCAATTCAGCAGCAGACCGATTCCAACGCACGCCAACGCCGGCATGACGGTCCAAGGCACAACGGACACCAACGCCCCGGCATCCCAACCCATCGGCAACCCATACTGCCATATCAGCTGCGCCACGCGAGATACGGCCACAGCCACCGCCAACACCACGCCGCACCATATGCGTTGATAGGAGAGGACGATTAATGGCTCGGCTATCACCACGCTCACCGACATGGACAGATCCACCGGCAAGGGGAACACCACGCACCATGAGATCGCCAACGCGATATTGCCGCCGAACGGGAATGCCACGCAGAGCAACGACAGGATGACGAACAACAGACCCACCCACAGGGCCCACGCATCCCAAACCGGATTGATACACGATTCGATGACCGTATCAGCGGCTATGCACAAGGCGCAGGCTAGCGCCGCGATCTTCTCGCCATGCCAAGACTTCCCGAAATCGCGGAAGCGACGTCTAAGAAAACGGCTGCCGTCACAGAACATGGTATCGCTCACAGTAATCAAGGAGTTCGCCGCGCCTCGTCACCCCGACCTTGCGCATGGCTCGTTTCACATAGCTGTACACAGTTTCGACACCGATTCCCAAGCGGCGCGCAATTTCAACGGTCGGTACACGATGTGCATAGAGACGCAACACCGCCAGCTCTCGATCGGAGAAGAGCCTGGCACCATCCGCTTCCGACTGTGCGGCATCCACCGTATGCAATGTCTCTTCAAGGCTATGCAAACCCCAACCATGAGGGTATGTTCCCCCGTCAAACACCGATTTGACCGCCTCGCGTATGGTCGCTGCGAAATCTCTTTTCGAAATCAACGCTTGGGCTCCGCAACACGCGATATCCTCACCATAGGTTGCCAGGTCATACGAAGTGACTACGATGACGCCAACCTGCACGTTCCGCTGTCGAATACGTTCCGTCAGCCGCACTCCGTTCAGCCCGTCCATCATGAGATCGCAAATAAGGATGTCCGGCTTCCGCGGATCGAACAGACAACGTTCCAAGGCAAGACTGGGATTATCCGTAACCCATAGCATATGCGCCTCGGGAATCGTCCTGCCAATAAGCAAAGCCATCATCTCCGCAGAGCAACGATCGTTGTCCACCAAGGCAAGCCGAATCGGGCGCCCGTTCTTCATAAGTACCCCTCCCCAAATCGCCTCCGTCAAACGCAATCGTAGCACTGTGACGATTCCCGTCACACAGACTTCGTTCGCTCCTCATTGGCGTCTTACCGTGTTATATGCGGCAAAGCAGCCGCGCAATGAAGAACAACAAGGAGCACTCATGATCGCAAAGAAAATCACCGGAGGCCTACTGGCGGCAACGCTTGCTCTCGGCGCAAGCGGAACACTTATCATTCCCGCAAACGCCAATGAAGTCGGTACTTCAGTAAAAGTCTCCTGCAGCGTTCCCACAGATAGGGATGCTGGCATCAGCACCGTTGATGTTTCATATCCCCATGGAGGAACATGGCAATATGGAACCACCTTGTGGGGCGGATGTGGAGATGTCTACTCCAATTTCCTCCACAATAGTCGCAAGCACAGCTCTTCAGTCATAAACGCCCATGGAGTCTATTCTTGGAGCGGAGTAAAGGGCGCAGGCATATGGGCGACAGCTAGCACTTCTGCAGTATGCGGCAAAGTTGACCAAGCTTTCTACGACTTTAACGATTAAACAGAAGCAAATCCAAATGTTCCCTGGCGCGATTTCTTCTCCATAGAGGGATTGAAACGCGCCAGTTTTATCGCAAGATGGAATACACGATGCATTGGTTATACAAAATCAGTACCATTTTAGCCCTCGTGCTGGCGATTGTCACAGGCGGCTTGTACGCGCAGAATTGCGAGGAAACCTATCCTTCAGGCCCAAGTCAAGAAATTCTCATTTCTGACGCGAGGGGGAACACGCTACAGAATCTGCTCGAAATAGCTTCGCAATACCATGTTACTCTTGCCCGGGTCACCTTCGAGTCCCAGCCAAAAGGAGGCAACGAACGAATCCTCACCGTTTTCGAAACAACAGATGATAAGACCCTTTTCCCGGCAAATCAAATCTATCCAGATTATGGATTCAATGAACGTACCAAGGTACGCCATGGCGACGCACTCATCAACTCGCTCGGCCGATGGTTGGTATATGGTGATGCCCTAAAAACGGCAGAGGCGGTATCCGCCATACAAAAATCTGGATTCAAGTTTATCCAACAGCGGGAAATCAGCGTAACGCTTCTCCTTAAAGATTTCTTCTTCGATTCACTATCAGGTATTGTCATTGCCGGAATGCTGTTAATATGCGTTTCGGCCGCCCTATCCGCATCCGTTTCTTCAAGAATCTGTGCAATCCAATCCATACATGGCATGCATCAGTCAGCTATCATCTTCCGTCAATGCGCTCGTCACGTGATTTTCATAATGGTTTCCACTGTTCTGGGATGGCTAGCATGGATTGCCGTAGGAGCGATGTTTTGGCCGTATGCTTCACCGTTCGGTTTTGCCGGTATCATCCTGTTAGGAATTTTACTATCGACAGCCATTATCTCAGCGTCGCTGTCAGCAGGAGTCATCCTTATTGTACGCATACTGGTTCCCGGCATCATTGCGCAAATTAAGGGGCAAAGACCACTTCGTTTCCTGATGACAATCGGCTGCTTCCTGACGGTCATCATGCTGTGTATTTCCACTCTCACATTCCAGAATTCATTAGAGAAACGTCAACAAATGCAGCATTCCACAGAGACTCTATCGCACGCACAGGTTTTCCCTGAGGGTTTTCAATTGCAGCTATGGTATACCGATAATGACTCCCGGGAAGCCTATATGCCCGCATGGGACACGTTCCTTAATCATTCTCTCGTGACAGATAGAATCCGTTTCTCCTCGTTTGAAGTCGGTTGCACTTGGACGGATTATTCTGGCAACCCAAATTCGACGTGCATCATCATGGATCCATATACCGCACAAGAACAGCATCTTATTGAGGATACTGACTCACTGAAACCCGTTACTTTGATTATGAACACAGGCACGAGTTGGGACGAAGATACGTTGAAAGGCAGCATCATAGCCACATATAATTTCCTTAGGGAGCTTGGTGAGAATCCAACTATTGGAAGCCAGACACCTTTATCACTAAACAAAGATGACATCAGAATAATAAGCAAGAACAGCGATGCTCAACCAAATGCATTTAATGCACATGCAGGCGATGACCAGTCACAAGCTCCCGTCATTGTCATGAATCCAATGCTACTTGACGGAGTGACAGCTATGGCCATGACCTCCACAGGAGGCATGATCTTTACCTACAATTCAAGGGAGCAAATTATTGAAGAACTACACAATGATGGGGCACTTGACCTTGTAGCGTCAGCGGTCAAACCGCGCGATGAACTTTGGACACGATTACAAAGAGACATTCAAGAGACAGCTTTCTTCACTCTTATTGCCGTCATTTCTTTTATCTGCACCATTGGAATGGGTATTATAATTTCGCTTCTTCTATGTACCATTCGAAGACGCTCGATGTTCGTTGAATTCATCCACGGAGCACGCGCCTATCTTCGATTTGGACCTGTTGTCATATGTTCTGTTGCATTATGTTCGGCATCCTTATTAACCCTGTTAGCTGCAGGACGATGCAATCTCGTCTTCATGGCGATTGTCTTCGGCCTCTTCTTCATCACGGTAATCATCACACATATTATCTATGACGCTCTGCTTCGCGCAGACAGCATTAAACACCCCTGATTCCGATCCATTCTCAATACAAAGGCTAGATATTATGAACGTTACACCACTAGAAGCCGGAATATTGCAGGCATCGCACCTGACAAAACACATTGGAAATCGCACCTTATGGGAAGGACTGGACCTGACGTTCAGCCCCGGTGACATGGTTGCCCTGACCGGAGAAAGCGGATGCGGCAAAACCACTTTGTTGAATGTCCTAGGTCTTTTGGAAGAGCCAAGTTCAGGAACAATTACCTATGATGGGCAAACAATTGCCTCCAGAAAGGGCCGACGGCTCATGCACCGCAACGTCATGGGATTCATGTTCCAGAATTACGCCCTGGTGGAGCAATGGACGGTGAACAAAAATCTGATTCTGGCTCTGCGCAGCGTCGGAATACCATCGGCAGATAGAAGTCGGCTCATCAGACGCGCATTGCGGGCCGTGAATCTGACGGGCTACGGCAATAGACCTATCTACACACTCAGTGGAGGCGAACAACAACGAGTCGCAATCGCGAGGCTTCTCATCCGTCAATCGCTGCGCGTCATACTGGCGGACGAGCCAACAGCGGCCCTCGATGCCGACAACCGCGCCATGGTCATGCGTCACCTGCGTGATTTCGCCGACAACGGAGCGATCGTGATCTACACGACGCACAACGAGGAGACCGCGGCTCTCGCCGACCGCATCATCGCATTATGATTCCGCCAGCCACTGTTCGTACAGCGCATCGACGGCTTCGAGCATTCGACCCATCGGCTGCGTGGAATCGATCACCGCGTCGGCTATGACACGGCGTTGTTCCGGGCTGGACTGGTGGCGAATGCGCGCAAGCGCATCATCTCGCGTCATGCCGCGGGTCGACACCATTCTGTCGACCCGTACTTGTTCGGGCGCTTCGACGGTGACGATATGGTCGAATCGCATGGGCATGGCGTCCAGGACTTCCGCCAACAGCGGAACATCATGCACGACCACGGCATCTGGATTGTCCGCGACCGCCTGCCGCTCCCGAGACAGCGCAAGATCATAGATCAACGGATGCTCGATATCGTCCAGTTTCCTCCGCAACCGTTCCGAGTCGGGCCCGGCGAACACGTGCTCGGCGATCCATCGCCGGTTGAGCCGCCCCTGATCGGTCAGCGCGTCGGGGCCGAAACATTCCGCTATACGACGAAGACCGACGCCGCCCGGTTCCACCACTCGGCGCGCGAGCTCGTCATAGTCGATAAGCGCCGCGCCGAGCTCCCGCAGTCTTGTGGACACCGTGCTTTTGCCCGCCGCAATACCACCGGTCAATCCTATTCGAATCATGCTCCCCCATCATGGCCATGTTTCGAGGTTCATGCACACAACGGCAAAACCCGGCCCGCCGAAGCGAGACCGGGTTTTGACTATACGCCAGGCGTCAGTCGCCCGATGGCGAACTCACTTGCCGAGCAGCTGGTCGCGCAGGGCGGCGAGCTGATCGGAGTCGGCGAGGGTACCGGTAGCCGGAGCAGCGGAAGAGTAGTTGGAGGTCTCCTCGACCGGCTTCTCTTCCTTCGGGCCCTGGCCGTCGGCGGCCGCGGACTCGGCGGCGTTCTCCAGCTCCTTGGCCACGAACTCCTTGTGCTCCTCCCACAGCTCGTGAGCGGCGGCGTACTGGGACTCCCACTCCTCGCGCTGCTTCTCGTAACCAGCGATCCACTCGTTGGTGTTCGGGTCGAAGCCTTCGGGGTACTTGTAGTTGCCCTGCTCGTCGTACTCTGCCGGCATGCCGTACAGAGCCGGATCGAAGTCCTCGGAAGCCGGGTCGACGGAGTCGTTGGCCTGCTTGAGGGACAGGGAGATGCGGCGACGATCGAGGTCGACGTCGATCACCTTGACGAACACGGCCTCGCCCGGCTTGACCACGGTCTCCGGGTTCTCGACGTGACGGTTGGCGAGCTCGGAGATGTGCACCAGGCCCTCGATGCCGTCCTCGACGGAGATGAAGACACCGAACTGGACGATCTTGGTGACCTTGCCCTTGACGATCTGGCCGGGAACGTGGGTGCGAGCGAAGCGCTGCCACGGATCCTCCTGGGTCGCCTTCAGGGACAGGGAGATACGCTCACGGTCGAGATCGACGTCGAGCACCTCGACGGTGACCTTGTCGCCGACCTTGACGACCTCGGACGGGTGGTCGATGTGCTTCCAAGACAGCTCGGAAACGTGGATCAGGCCGTCAACACCGCCCAGATCGACGAAAGCGCCGAAGTTGACGATGGAGGACACCACGCCCTCACGAATCTGGCCCTTCTTGAGCTGGGACAGGAAGGTCTCGCGGACCTCGGACTGGGTCTCCTCGAGGTACTGGCGGCGGGACAGGACCACGTTGTTGCGGTTCTTGTCGAGCTCAAGGATCTTGGCCTTGATCTTCTGGCCGATGTACGGGGAGAGGTCGCGGACGCGACGCATCTCGACGAGGGAGGCAGGCAGGAAGCCACGCAGACCGATGTCGACGATGAGGCCGCCCT
>ERZ1031746.714-NODE-714-length-11442-cov-21.172214_pt1 | contig 11442 bp, 5 predicted proteins | sample MGYA00518171_ERZ1031746 | MGnify/ENA primary metagenome ERZ1031746 (study PRJEB33719, sample SAMN04261238) | wastewater metagenome | biome: rural village; feature: human; material: feces | host: Homo sapiens | place: El Salvador | collected 2013-01-07 ...
GCCAGTTCCAGTGAGGGAAAAGATGGAGAACAGGCTTCTTCGTCCACTCACTCTGATACATATAATAGCTGTCCTTAGGAAGACCAGCCAGGTCGATGACGCCAAAATAACTGCTGCGTGCCGGATAGGCATACGGAGTCGGTTCGCCGATATAGTCGAAACCAGTCCAGATAAACTGACCGCCCACGAAATCATTGTGCTTCACCACATCCCAGGTCTCCTCGTGCGTACTGCTCCAGGAGGCATGCATATTGTCATACGCCGAACACTTGAAGGATGGATCGGTATATGGCAGCCACCACTCCACCGGAGCCGTATAGATGCTGTCGCTCGGCATCCGGTAATAACCGCGCGTCTGGAGTGCCGAAACACTCTCGGAGAAGATGAACGGCTTGTCTGGGAAGTTCCTAGGAACATCCTTTGCCCACTGATGATGATAATTGAATCCGATGACATCGATGGCCCCGCTCTTGAAGAGATGATTCTTAGGATCAGGCTCGTTGCATCCGGCAGTAACCGGACGGGCGCCCCACGGATCATACTTCTTCACGATATCTGCCAGGTGACGGGTGAGAAGAGAGTTCACGCTCAGCTCATCGCTATGTGCCAGGGTAGAAGCATCATGCCCCGCATTCAGGATGAGATTCGCCTGCTCCAGACTCAAGGTATCGGCAGCGGCATCCGACCACTGTTCGAGCACCTCGTTGCCGATGCTCCACATGATGATGCAAGGATGATTCCTGTCGCGCTTCACCAGATCTGAGAGATCACGCTGGTGCCATTCATCGAAGAAACGGGCATAATCGCCATTCGACTTCTTGCGGCGCCACATATCAAAGCTCTCGTCCATCACCATGATTCCCATGGAATCACACATATTCAGGAGTTCGGGAGCCGGAGGATTATGACTGCTTCGGATGGCATTCACACCCATATCCCTGAGGATGGTGAGCTTGCGATGAAGCGCATCCTCGTTGAGGGCGGCACCGAGACATCCGAAATCGTGATGCTCGCACACGCCATTGATCTTCATATTCTCGCCATTGAGAAAGAAACCCTTCCGGGCATCAAACCTCACATCACGGAAGGCGGTCTGCGTAGTGGCGGTATCCACCACCCTGCCATTCACCACCAGTTCGCTCTTCACGGTATAGAGATAACCCTTGCCGATAGCCCAGAGATGAGGTTTCCTTACCTTGAGCTTCTGGTTCTGGTTGCCCTGGCTCCTTGCCACCACCTTGCCAGCCGCATCGTAGATGGTATTGCGGATGGAGAGCTTCATCCTGCTGCCATTGGCATGGGAATCCACCTTCACCCTGACATCCCCCTTCGGCGTGGTAGCCACATACTGCCCCCACTGCGGGATGTATGCCTTCTTCAGGGTCTTGGTAAGCCAGACGTGGCGGTAGATGCCACAGCCCGAATACCAGCGGCTGTTGGGCTGGTCGCTGTTATCCACCTTCACGGCAATGACGTTATCACCCTTCTTATATATATAAGGTGTAAGATCATACTCGAAGGTGCTGTAGCCGTAGGGACGGGTGCCGAGCTTGTGACCGTTGATATAGACGGTGGAGTTCATATATACGCCATCGAAGGTGATAGTGAAGCGGTCGTACTTCTCGTCTGGCGAAAGAGAGAAGTGCTTGCGATACCATCCGATGCCGCCCGGCAGCGCACCACCGCTGGCTCCCGAAGGATTCGATGGAGAGAAATCGCCCTCTATCGCCCAGTCGTGAGGGAGATTCAGGCGACGCCAATGCCCGTCGGCATACTCCGATTTCTGCATACCGGCACTATCAGCCAAAACGAAAAGCCAGTCTTTATCAAAAGACTGGCGATCGCGGGCGCTCAAAGACTGAGCGCCCAATAGTAGAATTGCTAAAGCAAATATCTTCTTCATATTATTTCAATTTTACAGTCATTGCCTGACCTGCATACTTCACCACCTTGCCCTTAGGCGACTTGGCGAGATTCACGCCCTGCTGCTTCTTCTGATCTACCAGGATGATGTTGAAGCGGCGCTTCTGGAGCATACCGTCGAAACTACCCTTGCGGGCACCGATGGTAACCTGCTTCCGGGCATCATCATACTTGAAATCGATGACAGCATACTTGCCCTTCTCGTAGTTATAGTTCGTGCCCTCATCCTCGTACAAGGTATAAGAGCCATCCTTGCCGGCATAGACATAGAGGTCAATCAACTCCGGCTTCTTCTCATCACTCCACTGCATCTCAGGACCTATCGGAAGGATGGCGCCCTCTGGGATGAAGACAGGAATCTTATCGTATGGCGCATCGGCCACGATGGTCTGACCGCCTGCATGATATGCTCCGGTATAGAAATCATACCAGCCCTTCTGCTTAGGAAGATAGACTTCGCGTGAATACTTCTGATACTCGCCTACCGGACAAGCCATCAGGGCAGAACCGAACATCCACTGGTCCTTGATATCCAACACCTTCTCATCGCCATTGAAATCCATCACCAGTCCGCGCATCATCGTGTAATCCTTGAGATGCACCATACCCGCCATACTGTAGAGGTAAGGCATCAGGCGATAGCGGAGCTTGTCGTAGGCTACGATGGTCTTGTAGGCAGGATGATCGGCTGGAGCGATGTTCCAAACCTCACGCAATGGCCACTGACCGTGGGCACGATAGAGCGGAACGAAACAGCCAAACTGATTCCAGCGAGCCTGCAACTCACGCCACTCCTTCAAATCGGCATTCTCCTTACCAGTCTTGTCAAACTCCTGCTGGGCTGCCACATAGCGGTTTTCCACACAGAAGCCACCCTGATCCATTCCCCAGAAAGGAAGACCTGCCATAGAATAGTTCAATCCGGCTGTCATCTGCGCACGCATATCCTCCCAGCGGGTAGCGATGTCGCCCGACCAGGTAGCGGTGCTGTAGCGCTGTTCGCCAGCAAAGCCCGAACGGGTGAGGAGGAAGACACGCTGGTTAGGGTTCACGCTGCGCTGACCATTGTAGATGGCGTCGGCATTCACGATGCTGTAGGCATTGAAATACTCGGTAGCCGTACCCAGGGCAGTAGGACCCGAAAGTGCCTTGCGGTACCACATCGGAGTACAGTCGCGCACGTTCGGCTCAGAAGCATCCATCCACCAGGCATCGATACCGAACTTATACTTGGTATAGAGATTCTCATCCATCTGTCGCCAGAACATCTTTCTGGCTCCGGCATCGTAGGCATCATAGAAGGAGCCGCGGAAACCGAGCCAGTCGTGGATATCATCCTTGATAGCCTGGTGATACATCCAGCCCTTGGCATCCAGTTCCTTGTAATTCTTCACGGTATCATAGAACTTCGGCCAAACCGAAATCATGAATCTTCCATGCAGGGCGTGTACGCTGTCGAGCATCGCCTGAGGGTTCGGATAGCGAGCCGCCTCAAACTCGTGGCTTCCCCATGAGTCCAGCTTCCAGTAGTTCCAGTCCTGTACGATGTTATCCACCGGAATCTTCAGGTCGCGGAACTTCTTCATGTTCTCCTCGATATCCTTGCTGCTCTGATAGCGCTCGCGGCTCTGCCAGAAACCGAGCACCCACTTAGGATATACCGGTGCCTTGCCGGTAAGGGTGCGATAGCCCGAGATTACTTCGTCCATATTCTTTCCGGCGATGAAGTAGTAATCCATATCCGGCGACATCTCGCTCCAGATGCTCAGCTGGTTCTTCTCAGCCTCAGAACGTGGGGCTGCCACACGGAGACCGCAGTAGGAAACATCCCCATCCGGCTGCCATTCGATGCGGATTGGGGTCTTCTTGCCCTTCGGAATGGCTGTCTCAAACTTATAGGAATTCGGATTCCAGGCGGTACGCCAGCGCTCAGGCACCACCAACTTGCCGTCGATGTAGATCTTCATATAGCCGGCATAATAGAGGATAAACTGGTAGAAGCTGTTGGTTGGAGCCTCCACATAACCCTCGTAAACCACCTTGGAACCATTCAGCGCAAATCCCTTTGGCAGGTTCTGGATGCCGCCCTTATCAGTCTTGTTGCAGATTTCTGAAGTCTCAGGCATGGCATATTCAAAGTAGATGCTGTCCTCGCCACGAACTATCTTCTGTCCGTTCTTATCCACATAAGTACCGGTGAGCTGTCCTTCCTTACCGTCCTTGTCGTAGAGCTTGAAGGCACGGTTCAGCTGGAGATAATCGTCCGGATTACCCCATCGGCTGTAGGAATAGGAATCCCAGAGGATGCCGTAGTTCTTGTTGGAGATGACGAAAGGCACACTCACCTTGGTGTTATACTGGAAGAGGTCTTCGTTCTTGCCCTTCATGTTGAGCTCTTCGCTCTGGTGCTGACCGAGTCCATAGAAGGCTTCATTGTCTGGCGAATCGAAGAGGGCACGCCATGACCATCCGTGCTTCTGTGCCTCGGGTACCTTTGCGATATCCACACCGATTTCACGGTCGGGCACGGTGAAAGGCTTGAAGGTCTTTCCGCCCTGTGCCACCTCTTTCAACAGTACCTGATCCTTGAGATCATAGAAGGTAATCTGTCCGGTAGCCTCGTTCAGCACGGCACGCATGGCAGCGGTGGTGATGATGAGGTCATCGCCCTGCTCCTCTACCTTATACTGCGCCTTGGAGTTCTGAGGCACGATGATGAGACTCTGCTTGTTGCGGAATCCCTGCTCGGCAGTGGCCTGCACACGGATGATGCGGTCGCTGACCACCTGGAGGCGGATTTGCGACGGACCATAGTTCTGATGCTGTTTCAACTGTACGGTAAGATAATTACCATTCTGGACAAAATCAGCTGCCTGGGCACCCATAGCGCCCAGAATCAATGCAGCCGTAACAAATAATGTCTTGGTTGGTTTCATTTAGTTTGTTTTTTTAGAGTTTATAAAATTGTTATACTAGTCTATTTCTTCACGAGATTCTTTTCCGAACTTTCACGTATCTTGAGAATCATCGGCACCACCTCCTTGTAGATCTTCTCATCGCCATTGATGCTCTTCATCAGGAGCTGGCAGGCTTTGGTGCCCTGCACGTGTGCCTGGTCCATGATGGCGGAGAGGCGAGGGGTTACGAAGGCGGCTGTATCTCCATCGGTGAATCCGATGATAGCCACATCTTCCGGAATGCGCAGACCTTTCGACTTGATGGCATCGAAGGCTGCATAGGTAATGATATCATTGAAGGCGAGGATGGCATCAGGCGGATTCTCACCTTCCAGGAGCCGGAGCGTAGCTTTGCGCGCCACGTCGAAATCTATCTTGTCGCATACCACCAGGTCGCGGTCGATAGGGATGCGGTTCTCGCGGAGCGCTTCGAGATAACCGTGCTTGCGGCGGCGCACCATATCGAGATGGTTGGGCCCGCCGATGAAAGCCACACGGCGCGAACCGGTTTCTATCATGTGCTGGGTGGCCTCCTGAGCCGCCACATCACCATTTCCCACCACCTGCGAGAACATGTCCTCCAGACAACAGCGGGCAAAGAATACCAGGGGCACCCCCATCTCGTGGAGCTGCTCGAAGTGAGAATAGTCGGTGGTGTCCTGAGCCAGACAGGCGATGATACCCTCTACATGCATATTGAGAAAGTTATCCAGAGCCTGCGCCTCGCGCTCATGGTCTTCATGACTGTTGGAACTGATAACGGAATAGCCCAACTTGGAGGCATAGTCTTCGATGCCATCGAGGACAGCGGCATAATAATGAGTCACGAGATTTGGGACGATGACACCAATCACCCTCGGAGCTTCCTTGCGGAGACTCTGGGCGAAGGGATTCGGGCGATAGTTCAGCTCCTTGGCGAGTTTCTTTACCTTCTGGGTCATCTCCTCTCCTACTTCATGGCTGTTTCGCAATGCTCTGGAAACGGTAGCTATACTGACACCAAGCTTATCTGCAAGGTCCTTTAATGACGTTCTACGCTGCTTCATGTATAATAAGTTAGTTATGTATGGTGCGATATTGCATCAAAATTACTGCAAAGATACTATTTTTATTCCGAATTGCAAACGTTTACGTGTGTTTTTTTAGCAAATATAGCACATATTTCTAAAAATACTTGTAATTTTGCAGCACGAAAAGTAATGAATAGTTGATAATAAGTTAGTTAGAAATGAAAAAGCTTCAGAATGTCGGGAGACAATCTGAAGCATTTTTTTTAAATATAATATTCCGCAGAATCTACCAGTCCGGCGCGAAGTGCATACTTTGTTGCTTCGTGCACGTTGTTCACACCGAGCTTTCTGAAGATATTCTTCCGGTGGGTATTCACGGTATGGAAACTGGAGAAACGCTTCTCGGCGATTTCCTTGGTAGTCATACCCAGGGCGATATCCTTGAGAATCTCGGTTTCGGTCTTGGTGAGATTCACTTTTTCTTCTACTTCCTGCGGCGGAGTAAGGAGCACCTCCATCATTCGCTGGCAGACAAACCGCTTGCTATCCACAGAGAAGCGTATCGCCTCCTTGATTTCCGTCAGCGGACTCTCCTTCAGGAGCACGCTGAACATACTGCTGCTGGCGATGAGCACACGCACGAAATCGGCACTCAGGTCTTCGCTGAACAGCAACCATCGGGTATAGGGAAAGCGCTGGTTGAGAATGAGCAGTTCGGCGGAATCATTGATATCGAAAAGCGTGTAATCGAGTATCACCACCGTATCTTCGTTTTCCCGCAAGGCAAGCATCAGCTCTGTCTTGTCTTCCACATACTTGGTTTCCAATCCTTCCATTTTCTCTATCACGTATATCAGTCCGGCACGCGTGATATCCTGCTTATCTGCCAATAGAATCTTCATAAGCCAATCTCCTTCTTTTATGTTGTTATATACTCTTTTATGACCAAACTTTGATGAAGGGAGAACATAGCAAAAGGCTATATTCTCCCTGTTTTATCTTTCCTAGAATGACATGAGGAATCCCATTCGGATGCCCCACTTATCTACATTGGCATGATTCAGGTAGTTGATACGGCGCACATAATCGATTCCGAAGAACTTGAAGATGTTGTGCACACCGGCTACGACCTCCCAATATGGCGTGTTGCCAAAGGTGTAGGAGTTGTTAGGGAACTTGAAGATCACGTCATCCGATGTATTCTTCACCGGATTGTTCTTGTCGGTGAGCTGTCCCCATACTCCCTTCACGGCTACATACTCACGCCACTTCAGCTTCTTGATGAGCGGAATGCGGTTGAGAAGCTTGCCGTTCATATCCCAGGCTACCGACCAGAAGAGCTGGCGGTCGCTCAGGAACTCCCAGTCTTTCATCATACTGATGGTTGCCTCCTGCTCGAAGATGGAGAGGTTGACTGGTGGCTGTACGAGCATGGTGAATGGAACCTTGTTCCACTGCATCTTGCCCACGATGTTGAAGTCCACATATCCGAAGCTGCCCAGCCACTGGCGCTTGTAGATGCCCAGCGTGGTGAGGTTGCTCTGATACTGACCGCCCATGAATCCGTCCAGACCCATGGAATGGCGGAGGGTGAGCTCAGGACTGTCGAGATTGATAGGCAATCGCTGCTGCTTGGTGTTGACATAGGTAACACCCGGGTTGTAGTCGATGCCCACAGATGCCTCGGTGGTGCGTATCTTCTTTACTTCCTCGCCCGTGTTCACCTTGAAATAATGCAGATTGCCCACGGTGCGGTTGCTCTGCCATCTCATTCCCGCATCGAAGCGGAGTCCCCAGTCGGTCTCATAGACGAAGCTGAACTTCTGTCGCTGATAGAGATACATCTGGTCCTGCGTAGCGGCACGGATGGTCATGAAGAAGTTATCCTTGTTGTGCAGCAGGTTGTCATCGGATGGAGAAGTGATATCGTGACCAATCTCGAAGACGAACTTGCGCATCGGGAACTCAAACGGACTGTTCTTTTTCTTGTTGAGCGAATAGGTGAAGAGATGACCGTAGTACCAGTTGTGGCTCTTCGTACCGTAGGCGCCATATCCATCCCAGAAGAAGTGAGGATTGAGTGCCGCCATGGTACGGGCTGCCAGACGCAGGCGCACGCCATCCACGTAGTTGTTGGAGAGGAAGGTGTTGATAGGTCCGAGGTCGAAGAGGCTCTTTCTGCCATCCTTTCCTCCGCTTCCTATCTCTACATAGTTCTCCATGAGCGCCTTGACGCCGAAGATGATGTACTTGAATCCCTTGGAATTCTCCATACGGTGGATGAAACTGTCCATCGAAGACTCACTCTTGGTGAGCCCCACCTGTCGGTACTTGTTCCAGTAAGCCTCATCACGGTTCATCGCATCCATATCATGCCTTACCTTTGCCTTGCCCTTGAAGAGCATCTTCGGCAAAGGGTCGAAGGCGTAATCGGTGATTCGGGTGTTTCGCACCACAAGCAGATCCTGCAGCAGCTTGTTCATGTGCATCTCTGCTATCATATCATCCTTGGTGAGCACCCACTCGCCATTGTCGAGCTTGGTGTATTCCTGCTCAATCTTCATGTCCTTCACCCAGTTGACGGCTGAATTGTGAGGCATATAGAGATTACATTTCTTGACGTGCAGGGTACTGTCGGCAAGCACATAAAGCTCGCCTCGGAATCCGAAGTCCTGACTGTTGGCTGGGATAAACTGCAGATGATAGCAGAGGTCGCGGTTCACATACACCGTATCTTCTATATAATAATGATAGAAGCTGATGGCAGTTCTGCCCAGCGGAGACGGGAACGGATACTGGAGCAGTCGCACGTAGTCATCATAGATATCCACATCGGTAAAGACATCCTTGATGGCTGTATTCAGGATTTCTCCGGTCTGGATCACCTGTCCGATACCATTGCTCTGCTGACCCTTGATGATATCCTTTTCGCTCTTCGGGTCCTTACGGTAAACGTGCTGCGAAACGGTCTCATCGATACTTACCGGCAGGGTGAGCTTGCCGTTGTAAGGCGAAAGCTCTACCTGGTCGAGGAGATACTGTCGCTTGCTGAAGAACTTGCCCTCCATCTGTTCCTTGGTGATATCATTGAGTGCGAGGGTGATCTTCTGATATTTATCATACTGATAATAATCATAGTTGCTGAGGTCGCTCTTTTTCTTGGCAGCGATGACACGTCGCATGAGTTCCACGGCAGGGTTATCCTTGCGCTTGTATCTTCCCTTCTTCGATTTCACCACGACTTCTCCCAGCTTGTGGGAATCGTCCTTAAGCTTGATTTCGAGGAAGCTGGTTTTCTCATCTACCTTGACCGTTGCGGTCTTGTAGCTCAGAGCGCTGACGGTAAGCATCAGTCCCGGCTTCTTTTCGATGGTAAACTTACCTTCTCCATCACTGGAAACGGCAATCTTGTGTCCCTTGTACTGCACGCTTGCATACGATACGGCAAAGCCGTCATCGTCGATGACACGACCTGTTATCTTCTGCTGCGCCATCATCTGGAGTGTAGAAACCACCAGGAGGACGAGCACCAAATACAATTTTCTTATACCTTTCATTACCTTATTATATATATAGGGGCCTTGCGCCCATTATTAATCATTCTCTACTTTCAGGCTGCAAAGTTATAACATTATTCGTAAATAGCTGCAAAAACCTATTATATATTTCAGTTTTTTATGAGATTTTCAGAAATTCCTCCATCTCAGAGAGTTTCTTGATGATGCCATCGGGGATGGATTCATCCACCTTCTTCTCTTCCCACTGCAATCCCTTGATCCATAGGGTGTGGCAACCCAGCTTGTGGGCAGGAACGATATCCTTGCCATAGGTATCGCCCACTACCAGCACCTGAGAAGCAGGAAGATCGAGGGCGCAGACTCCGAGGGCGAAGATGGCTGGGTTCGGCTTGCGCACACCCACTACTGCCGATTCTATCACGTCCTCGAAATAGCCATCGATTCCTGCATCCTTCAATACCTGATTGATATTGCCGTAGAAATTGGAAACCAGCACCATCGGATAACCCTTCTGCTTCAGATGCTCCAACACCTGCTTGTTTTCATTCAGAAGGGCAAGGGTCTTGGCATTGATATAGCGAGCCATATCCACAGCAATCTGCTCGATTTCTGAATCAGAAAGGGAGAGGAAAAGGCTTTCTGATGATGCATCAGAATCTTTCCCGGGATATCCAAGTTTCGCCTGTTTCTCAGAATCATCCTTTCCTGTCTCCAGCAACTCCTTTCCTGCCAGGAAATTCAATTCCAGGATCAGTTTTTCTCTGAGAATATCCTCGAAATGGAAATCAGGAGTCACGATGGGATTCACAGCCAGTGCTCGCTCACCATACACGTAGGCATCGCGAAACGCCTGCTTGTGGATACTTACTCCTGGCTCTACTTCCTCGTCATCAGCCACACCGATGCCGAAGTGCTCGTAGCCCTGCCACAGCACTTCCGACCAGTGGTCGCCCCTGGTATCGAGCGTACCCCCATAATCAAAGATAATTCCTTTTATATCCAGTACTTTCATTATTTTCCTTTATTAATTGTTTGCTGCTGGCTCTTCTGATCAGCCTCGTATTCTTCCTGAATCTTCTTCAGATCCTTGTTTCCCACCTTGATGAGCAGGATGCCGATGGCTATCCATACCAGCTCACGGATTCGGGTGATGAGACCGGTATATACACCCAGGGCACCCGTAAGATGCAGGCCATCCACCGCCAAGGCAAGACCACCCTCTCGGGCTCCCAACTGCATAGGAGAGAAGAAGATGAGATTGCTGAAAAGCGATGAGAAGGCAAGAATCAGAATGCTGTCAACGATGCTGATATCCGCCGCAAAAGCCTTCAGGATAAGATAAATCTCCAGGCTCTGGAGCACTCTCGCCATCACCTCGAAGAAGAGGGAACTGTAGAAAGTGCTCTTGTGCTGACCATGCAGCAGGGCTATCTGCGAATCTATCTGCTCCAGGGTCTCCTGCTTCTCCTGCTCAAACCGCTTAGCCCAGTTCTTCACGAAAGGAATATGGGTGAGCAGACGGATGCCCTTCTGCGCCATTCCCGTCTTGTAGCCGCGGGCGAAGAAGTAGATGCCGAGCAGGCAGAAGGCTGCGATGAAGCCCAGCATGATGCCCATAGGGACACCTATCGGATACAGGGCGATATAGAGGAATACCGAAAGGAACCAGAACCAGAAATGGGAGAAGATATGCATCATCACATAGAGAATGACCGATGATGTAGCCTTGCTCACACCCGTAAAAGGCTTCAGCTCCATAATGCGGTAAGGTTCGCCGCCCATCAATCCGCAGGGAGTAGTGTAGTTCAGGGCAAATCCGCTCACGGTGAGCTTATATACTCGCCAGAACGAGAGTCCCTTCACCCTACCCTCATCGTTGATGATGAGCCACCAGGAAACGGTGTTCACCCAATAAACCACGAGCCACAGACCGAGAATCAGCGGGAAATAGATGCCCGCCTGCTTCAGATAGCGCCAGATATCGGTATAGTCCATATCCATCGTGCAGAGCATGATGATGATGGCGATGATACC
>ERZ1031746.721-NODE-721-length-11405-cov-5.837269_pt1 | contig 11405 bp, 8 predicted proteins | sample MGYA00518171_ERZ1031746 | MGnify/ENA primary metagenome ERZ1031746 (study PRJEB33719, sample SAMN04261238) | wastewater metagenome | biome: rural village; feature: human; material: feces | host: Homo sapiens | place: El Salvador | collected 2013-01-07 ...
TGTCACAGCTACAGGTGCCGATCTGCTGGAGGCTATCAAGAATGAGTGGTCCCGACGATCTGCAGGGGTCCGCCGGCACTGGACAGCCAGTCATAGGCCTGCTGGTCGATGGCCAGGCCCGGGTGGCGCAGGTCGACGAGCAGACAGAGGACGCATAGGTTCGGCGACTGCGTGACGTATTCGCCGATGAAAGCACTCCACATGTCGCGGTTCTTGCCGCCGGTCTTGGCAAAGCCATAGCCCGGCAGGTCGACTAAATAGAAAGGCAGCCGCTGCTCCCCTTCTGCTTCATCGCGCCGCCGCAGGGCGGCACTGAAATAGTTGATGGTCTGGGTCTTTCCCGGTGCACCGCTGACGCGGGCCAGGCCGCGGTGGTTGCACAGGGAATTGATCAGGCTCGATTTACCTACGTTGGAACGGCCGAGGAAGGCCACTTCCGGTACAGACCCTTCAGGGTACTGGTCGCGGCGGACAGCCGTCGTGGCATAAGCGGCCTTGATGATATCGTACGAAGCCATCAGGACTTCACCAGTGCCTGAGCCAGCACTTCATCCATATGATGAACAAAGACGAATTTGACATCCTTTTTGACCGACTGCGGCACTTCGTCCATGTCTCGCTTGTTTTCTTCAGGCAGGAGGATCTTCTTGATACCCGCCCGATGAGCAGCGATGACTTTTTCTTTGATGCCGCCTACGGGCAGGACCGTGCCGCGCAGGGTAATTTCGCCGGTCATGGCGACATCGTGGCGGACGGCTTTGCCCGTCAGGGCCGATGTGATGGCCGTCGCCATGGTGATACCTGCTGACGGGCCATCCTTGGGGATAGCTCCTTCAGGCAGATGGATGTGCAAGTCCATGTTGGCGTAGAAATCGGCATCGATGCCCAGGACATCGGCCCGGCTGCGGACGTAGGTCACGCCGGCTTCAGCCGATTCTTTCATGACATCGCCGAGCTGGCCTGTGAGCAGCAGGCGGCCCTTCCCTTTGACGGCAACGGCTTCTGTTTCCAGGACTTCCCCGCCGACCTGGGTCCAGGCCATGCCGGTGACGATACCGACTTCATCGTCCTTATGGACCGTTTCCGGCAGGAATTTGACCGGGCCGAGCAGTTTTTCCAGGTTCTTGACAGAAACGCTGAGCGGCACTTCATCATTCATGAGCAGGGACTTGCCGATACGGCGGCAGACCGTACCGATCGTCTTTTCCAGGTTACGAACGCCGGATTCCCTCGTATACCCTTCGATGATACGGCGCAGGACGGCGTCGGAGAACTTGGCCTGACTCGGCCGGAGGCCGTTTTCTTTCACCTGCTTCGGTACCAGATAGCGCTTGGCGATCTGGACCTTTTCCTCTTCTGTATAACTCGTGAAGTCGATGATTTCCATGCGGTCCATGAGGGGCCGGGGAATATCACCGAGGACGTTGGCCGTCGTGATCCAGAATACTTTCGACAAGTCGAAAGGCAGTTCCAGGAAATGATCGCTGAAAGTATTGTTCTGTTCCGGATCGAGGACTTCCAGCATGGCCGACGACGGGTCGCCGCGCATATCAGAAGTCATCTTGTCGATTTCATCGAGGAGGAAGACCGGGTTCTTGACACCGGCCTGCTTCATGCCGGCCAGGATGCGGCCCGGCAGGGCTCCGATGTAGGTGCGGCGATGGCCGCGGATTTCGGCTTCGTCGCGGACGCCACCCAGGGATACGCGGACGTACTTGCGGTTCATGGCGCGGGCAATGGATTTGGCAATGCTCGTCTTACCCGTTCCCGGAGGGCCGACGAAGCAGAGGATCGGCCCTTTCAGGCTGTTCGTCAGCTGTTTGACTGCTAAATATTCGATGATGCGGTCTTTGACCTTCTTCAGTCCGTAATGATCTTCGTCGAGGACTTTCTGCGCTTCATTGAGATCCAGGCGGTCCTTGGTTTCCTTCTTCCAAGGCAGGGCCATGGCCCAGTCGAGGTAAGTACGGATGATTGCCGATTCTGCCATCATGGGCGGCATGGAATCGAGGCGGTCTACTTCTTTGAGCAGGGCTTTTTCGATGTCTTCATCGAGTTTCATCTTCTTGATCTTATCGCGAAGTTCCTGGACTTCCGTATCCTTATCGACTTTATCGCCCAATTCTTCATGAATGGCCTTGATCTTTTCACGCAGGTAATATTCTTTCTGCTGCTGGTCCATCTTGCCGCGGACTTCCATGTTCAGCTTCGATTCCAGGTTGGCAATATCGACTTCCGTATCCAAGAGGGACGCAATACGGCGCAGGCGCGCTTCGACATCGGCCGTTTCCAGGAGCTGCTGGCGGATGACGATCCGCAGGGGCAGCTGGGAAGCGGCAAAGTCAGCCAGGACACCCGGTTCGTCGATGTTCTTGGCATTTTCACTGGCTTCTTCTCCATCGCGGAGATTGCCCAGCCAATCGAGGAGGCGCTTGAGGACAACCCGGCGCAGGGCTTCTTCTTCCACTTCATTGCGGCTGATTTCGGCCACTTTGACAGCCGCCCCTTCGAGGTAATCGGCCTTCTGGGAAAAGCCCTGCATGCGGACGCGGGAAATCCCGTTGACCAGGATGCGGACCAGGCCACCAGGCATGCGCAGGAGCTGTTCTATCTTGACCAGGCAGCCGATGGTATAGACATCGTCGAAACCTGGATTGTCTTCGTTTTCATCGACCTGGGTAGCTACCAGGAGCTGCCGGTCGTGTTCCATGGCATAATCGACGGCTGCCAGGGATTTATCGCGGCCGATGTCGATGTGGCTGACCAGCTTCGGATAAACCACGATGCCCCGGAGCGGGACAAAGGGCAAAGCCAGGATATCTTGTTCATTGAGCACAACGTTTTCGTTCATACGTTTCACCTTCTTCTATGGAAAAATAAAACTCATTTCCGGTTCAAGAAATGAGTTTTATTGTACATTATATCATTTTGCCTCTTTCAGTACGAGGTCGGGCTCAGCGCCTTCTTTGACGCATTTTTCCGTCACGACGCACTTGCTGACATCGTCGCGGCTCGGTACATCAAACATGACGTCGAGCATGATCCGTTCGATGATGGAGCGAAGCCCACGGGCACCGGTATTGCGCCGCAGCGCTTCCTTGGCAATGGCCTGAAGAGCTTCTGGCGTAAATTCGAGATCTACGTCATCCATGGACAGCATCTTCTGATACTGCTTGACCAGGGCGTTCTTCGGTTCTGTCAAGATATGTACCATCGCATCTTCATCGAGAGGATTGAGGGTAACCAATACGGGCAGGCGGCCAATCAATTCCGGGATGAGGCCGAACTTCTGGAGGTCCGTCGGGATGATTTCCTTGAGGAGCGATTCCATGGAGTGTTCGGACTTGGAGTGGATGTCCGCACCAAAGCCCATGTTCTTATCGGTCGTACGGTTGAGGATGGTCTTGTCGATACCATCGAAAGCGCCGCCGCAGATGAACAGGATGTTCGTCGTGTCGATCTGAAGCATTTCCTGATGAGGATGCTTGCGGCCGCCCTGAGGCGGAACACCGGCAACGGTCCCTTCGAGGATCTTCAAAAGGGCCTGCTGAACGCCTTCACCGGAAACGTCGCGAGTAATGGACGGGTTTTCCGATTTACGGGCAATCTTATCGATTTCGTCGATGTAGATGATGCCCCGTTCAGCTTTGGCAATATCGTAATCAGCAGCCTGGATGAGCTTGAGCAGGCAGTTTTCGACGTCTTCGCCGACATAGCCGGCTTCGGTCAGGCTCGTCGCATCGGCGATGGCAAAGGGTACATCGAGGAGACGGGCCAGGGTCTGGGCCAGGAGGGTCTTGCCGCTCCCGGTCGGGCCGACCATGACGATATTCGATTTCTGGAGCTCTACATCGTCATCAGAGGCGCTGAAATTGGTCTGGAGCCGCTTGTAATGGTTGTACACAGCGACGGAAAGAGTCTTCTTGGCTGCTTCCTGACCGATGACGTATTCATCAAGGGTGGCCTTGATTTCATGCGGTGTCGGCAGGTCTTTCAGCTGAAAGTCCGGCGTTTCTTCCGCCTTTTCCTCTTCCATGATGTGCTGCGCTACGGCAACACATTCGTCGCAAATGTAGACGCCCGGGCCGGCAATGAGCTTCTGTACTTCACTCTGGGGCCGGCCGCAGAAACTGCAACGCGGTTCATCATTCCTATCGTTCATCTTGTCTTCCTCCTGTCCTATTTCGTTTCATCCGGCAGCGGACGGGTCAGGATTTCATCGATAAGGCCGTAGGCCTTGGCTTCTTCAGCGGTCATGAAATTATCCCGTTCCGTATCCTTCTGGATGACGTCAATGGGCTGTCCTGTATGTTTAGACAAGATGCCGTTCAATTCCTTGCGCATGCGCAGGATTTCGCGGGCATGGATTTCGATTTCCGTAGCCTGGCCCTGTACACCGCCGAGAGGCTGGTGGATCATGACCTGGGAGTGCGGCAGGGCAAAGCGTTTGCCCTTGGCACCGGCTGTCAGGAGTACCGACGCCATGCTGGCAGCGGAGCCGACACAAATCGTCGAGACGTCCGGCTTGATGTACTGCATGGTATCGTAAATGGCCATGCCTGCCGTGACGACGCCGCCAGGGCTGTTGATGTATAAATGGATATCCTTGTCAGGATTTTCTGCTTCCAGGAAAAGGAGCTGGGCAATGATGCTGTTGGCAACGGCATCATCGATGGGGCCGCCGAGGAAGACGATGCGGTCTTTCAAGAGGCGGGAATAAATATCATAGCTCCGTTCACCTTGCGCCGTCTGTTCGACGACAATCGGTACATACATATTTGTCAAAACTAACACCTCCGGAGAATGCGTTTCCCGGATTAGTCTTCAGCCTTAACTTCTTCAGCTTTAGCTTCTTCTTTCTTGTCTTCGTTCGGGTCGACGGCATTTTTGAGGATGAAGCTTGCTGCTTTTTTACGGCCGACAGACTGTACAAGCATGGGAACGCGATGTTCTTTCAAAATAATCTTGTAGACTTCTTTCGGGTCTGCGCCGAAGTTCTGGGCCATCGTAATGATTTCAGCCTGGAGATCGATGTCTTTGACTTCGATGTTTTCAGCTTTAGCGATAGCTTCGAGAACGAGGTCCATTTTTACGTTTTCTTTAGCCGGTTCAGCGTAATGTTCCTTGAGTTTGTCCATATCCTGGCCCATGTATTTGAGATAATCGTCGAGGCTCATGCGCTGTGTTTCCAGTTTCATAGCCAGTTCTTCGATCATCTGGTCGATCTTGTCGTCGATCATGACCTGCGGGATATCGACTTCTGCGTTGTTGACGGCTGTCTTCAAGACTTCAGAGTTGAATTTTTCCAAAGCCTGGAAGGAAGCTTTCGATTCGAGGCGTTTGCGGATGTCGGCTTTGAGGTCGTCGACGCTGTCGAATTTGCCGGCTTCTTTAGCAAATTCATCGTCGATGGCCGGGAGTTCGCTGCGTTTTACGTCGTTGACTTTAACGGCGAAGACAGCTTCTTTGCCAGCCAGGGATTTTTCAAAGTAATCTTCCGGGAAGGTGACTTTGACGTCTTTTTCGTCGCCAGCTTTGCAGCCGATGAGCTGATCTTCAAAGCCAGGGATGAAGCTGCCGGAGCCAATCTGGAGCGGATAGGATTTGCCTTCGCCGCCTTCGAATGCGACGCCGTCGACAGTGCCTTTGAAATCGATGACAGCGAAGTCATCTTTTGCGATTTCCGTGCCTTCCGGAGCTACGACGAGTTTTGCATGCTGTTTCTGGAGGTTAACCAATTCTTTGGAAACGTCTTCGTCGGTTACGTCGACTTTATCTTTGGCAACGGTGATGCCTTTATATTCGCCGAGTTTGACTTCCGGTTTTTTCGTGACCGTAGCTTCAAATACGACATCTTTGCCTTTTTCGTCAGTAATGACGTTCAATTCCGGTTCAGTTACAGGAACGATGCCTTCCTGGTCGAGGGCGTCGCTGTAGGCTTTATTGGCAATAGCTTCAAAAACTTCCTGTTTGACAGCATCTTTGCCCAAGAAGCTTTCCAGTACCATGCGCGGTGCTTTCCCTTTACGGAAGCCCGGGATATTGACACGGCTTGCCAAGTTCTTGCAAGCGGCTGCAGCCTGTTTGGAAGCATCTTTAGCAGGCACTTCAATGTGCAGGGTTACTTTGTGCTGGTCTACTTCATTTACTGTTACGTTCATTCTAAGTATGTCCTCCTTATGGGCCGGTAGAGCCCTGAATATCTCTAAAATACCATATTACGCTCTACATCATACCACAACTTTACTTTTTTTACAATACGCGATAAAGAGGCTGTCCATGGAGACAGCCTCTTTATCTGTTTGATGTTAAAGGTTTGATGTTTGATGTAGAAGAGGTTAAATTTAAAAACAATCACTTCAAACTTCAAACCCCAAACTTCAAACACAAAATTCTACCGCAATTCGCAGCCGAATTTTTCTTTCAGGTCTTTGACGATGGCGTCGACCGGGGCCTGGATGTCGGCATCGGTCAGGGTCCCTTCTTCGGAACGGAAGACTAAGGAATAAGCCAGGCTCTTGTAGCCCTGCGGTACCTGTTTGCCCGTATACATGTCGAAGAGATGGACTGCTTCCAGATTTTCGCCGCCGTCTTCTTTGATGACATCGACGATGTCGGCATTGGTCGTAGCCAGCGGTGCCAGGAAAGCCAGATCGCGGCTCGATGCCGGGAACTTGGCGACTTTGTGATAATCCGGCAGGAGGTTGACCAAAGGCAGGATGGCGTCCATGTGCATTTCAAAGACGTAGACCGGGCCGGCGACGTCGTAATTGTCGATGGCCTTGGGATGGAGTTCGCCGAAGTCGCAGAGGACTTTGCCGTCTTTGACGTAGCGGGCCGCTTTGCCCGGATGAAGCGGTGCCCAGTCCGAAACTTCCAAGTCGGCCTGGATGCCCAGTCCCTGGAGGACGGCTTCGACGAGGCCCTTGACGTCATAGAAGTCGTAATTTTCCGCTTTTTCCGGCCATTCAGCAGCGGTGCGCTGTCCATAGAGAAGGCCAGTGACATAGAATTCCTGTTCCGGCAGTTCCGTCAAGGGCAGCTGTTTCGGGCGATAGACCGGGGCGATTTCATAGATGCCGACAGACGGATTCTTGACGGCCTGGTTGCGGACCAGGACATCCATCAGCGTCGGGATGAGCGTCGTCCGCATGAGCGGGAAGTCTTCCGTAATCGGGTTGAGGATCGGTACGGCATTGTATACGGCGTCACCGTCTTTGAAGAGGAGCTTCTTCAGCTGGTCCGGATGCATGAAGCTGAAGGTGACCGTTTCGTTGAGGCCGCTGCTGCTGAGGATGGACGAAATCTTTTCGCCTACATCGTGATGGAAGCCGGCTTCCCCTTTGGAGATAGGCGCTGCCGGGCGCGTAGACGGGATATTTTCGTAGCCGTAGACGCGGGCTACTTCTTCGGCGATATCCGGCATTTCCGTGCAGTCGCCGCGATAGCTGGGGACGACAGCAGTTAACGTATTGCCGTCTTTTTCGATGCCGAACTGCAAGGTTTCCAGGATGTGGACCATGTCGGCTTCCGTGATTTCTGTGCCCAGGAACTTGTTGACCTGAACTGCCGTAAAGGCAATGCGCGTCGTAGCTTGCGGTTTCGGATAGACATCGACGACGCCTTTGGCTACGTCGCAGGCCCCCATTTCCTGAAGGAGCTGGGCGCAGCGGTCGATGGAGTTGATGCAGCTGTCCGAATCGAGGCCTCGTTCAAAACGGCCCGAAGCTTCCGAGCGCAGACCGAGCATACGGCCGGTGTGACGGATATTGGAGCCCTTGAAGGATGCACATTCGAGGATGACCGTCGTCGTCTGGTCCGTGACTTCCGAATCCATGCCGCCCATGATGCCGGCGATGCAGCAGGCTTTTTCTTCATCGGCAATGACCAGCATGTTGTCCGTCAATTTGCGGTCTACATCGTCCAGCGTCTTCATGGCTTCATCGGCCTTAGCCCGGCGGGCAATGAGATGATGGCCGGCGACTTTATCGTAGTCATAAGCATGGAGAGGGATGCCCAATTCGATCATCGTGTAGTTCGTGGCATCGACGACGTTGTTGATGGGACGGACGCCGGACTTGCGCAGGCGCTGCTGCATCCACATAGGCGACTTGCCGATCTTGACATTCAGAAGCAGGCGGGCCGTATAGCGGCTGCACAGTTCGTCATCGTCGATGGAAACTTTGACTTTTCCGTCGATAGGCGTATCACATTCCTTGACGGAAATTTCCGGATAGCGGGCTTCTTTACCGCTGAGGACGGCAAATTCACGGGACAAGCCGACCATGGAGAAGCAGTCTGCCCGGTTCGCTGTCAATTCATATTCATAGACGACGTCGCGGACCTGGAGATAGTCGGCAGCGTCGACGCCGAGCGGCGTATCCGGCGGCAGGATCCAGATGCCTTCTCGTTCTTCCGGCAGGAGCAGGCTGTCATCGAAGCCAAATTCGTGAGCCGAGCAGAACATGCCGTTGGACAAGACACCGCGCAGCTTCGAGCGCTTGATCTTCGTACCGCCCGGCAGATGAGCGCCGTGGACAGCGACGGGGACGACCTGGCCGACGCGGACGTTAGTCGCAGCCGTGACGATCTGGAGTTGTTCGTCGCCCATGTCTACCTGGCAGACGACGAGTTTATCGGCATCGGGATGTTTATCGATCTGAAGGATCTTCCCGGTCTTTACTTTCTTGACTTCTGTACCCCAGTATTCCACCTGTTCGACAGGGATACCGGCAATGGTCAGTTTATCGGCAAATGCCTGCATGTCCTGGTTCATGTCGACGTCGACATAATCCTGCATCCATGTTAAAGAACTTTTCATTATTCATACCCTCCTAGAACTGGTTCAAGAACCGCATATCGTTTTCATAGAACAAGCGCAAATCATCGATGCCGTATTTCAGCATGGCAATGCGTTCGACGCCCATGCCAAAAGCAAAGCCCGTGACGACATCCGGGTCATAGCCGTTCATGCGCAGGACGCTGGGGTTGACCATGCCGCAGCCGAGGATTTCCAGCCAGCCCGTGTGGGAGCAGACCCGGCAGCCTTTGCCGCCGCACATGACACAGGAAATATCGACTTCAGCACTCGGTTCCGTAAAGGGGAAGTAGCTGGCGCGGAAACGGACTTTCGTCTGGGCGCCGAAAATATCGCGGAGGAAGTCTTCCAGCATCCCTTTGAGGTCAGAGAAGCGGATGTCCTTGTCGATGATCATGCCTTCCATCTGATGGAAGACCGGCGAATGGGTCGCATCATAGTCACAGCGATATACCTTGCCCGGCGCGATGATCTTGAACGGTTCATTGGGCTTATGGGCCTGCAGCGTCCGGGCCTGCATGCCCGACGTGTGGGTCCGCAAGAGGATATTATCCGTAATATACATGGAGTCCTGCATATCCCGGGCCGGATGATCTTCCGGCAGGTTCAGGCACTGGAAGTTGTAATAGTCCGATTCGATATCGTTCCCTTCGACGATGGAAAAGCCCATGCGCAGGAAGGAATCTTCCATGAGGCGCAGCGTCTGATGGAGCGGATGTTCATGGCCCATGACCGGTTTGCGGCCCGGCAGGGTAATGTCGATTTTTTCCGATTCGATCTTGGCAGCCAGTTCCTGGGCCTTGACTTCTTCCATCTTGGCCTTTAACTGTTCTTCAATGGCATTGCGGGCCGTATTGACGAGCTGCCCGATTTTCGGTCGTTCTTCTTTGGAAAAATTCTTCATTTCCTTCATGATCGCTGTCAGTTCCCCTTTTTTACCCAGGAACTTGACGCGGATATCTTGTACGTCCTGAAGATGTTCGCTCTTGGCGAGCTGTTCATTGACGGCCGCTTTAATGGCCTCGATCTTATCACTGATCATATTTTTCTTCCTCCTACTGGCGAGTACAAAAAAATAGACTCCCGCCCCTAAAGGGGCGAAAGTCTGATTCGCGGTACCACCCTACTTGATTCTCGATTGTCCTGTAACGGGAACCCCCGTCCTGCCTACTCCGTTCAACAGGAGGCTCTAAAGTGAACGCATGGAACTTCCGGCACCGGGCTCTCAATCCATGGCCCGGATTTCCTGTAGGCGGAGTCAGTTCCATCCCCTCTTTATCATTGCCATAATATACCTCTATGGGTTTGTTATCTATTGTATCAGTAAAGTGTCTTATTTGCAATAACCAAACGCTGAATTTGGTTGGTGCCTTCGTAAATCTGCATGATTTTGGCGTCGCGCATATATTTTTCGACAGGATATTCCTTGATATAGCCATAGCCGCCCATGACCTGGACTGCATCGGTCGTGACCTGCATAGCCACGTCGGACGCATTGCATTTAGCAATAGCCGCTTCACGGCTGAAGTCCATGCCCTGGTCCTTCATCCAGCAGGCGCGATGGACGAGGAGGCGGGCGCCTTCGACTTTCATAGCCATATCGGCGATCATAGCCTGGACCATTTCAAAGGAAGCGATGGGTTTGCCGAACTGGACGCGGACTTTGGCGTATTCACAGCAGGCGCGGAAAGCCGCTTCGGCAATGCCGACGGAAACGGCGCCGACGAAAGGACGGGCAGCGTCCAGGGTATCCATGGCGATACGGAAGCCATGGCCTTCGCGGCCGAGACGGTTTTCGACCGGCACGAAGCAGTCCTGGAAGATGAGTTCTGTCGTATTGGAAGCGCGGATGCCCATTTTGTTTTCAGCTTTGCCGACGGTGAAGCCCGGAGTCCCCTTGCGGACGATGAAGGCTGTCAATCCGCGGATGCCGCCGCTCTTGCGGGTATTGGCGAAGACGACGAAGACTTCGGCCAGGGCCCCGTTGGTAATGAAGCATTTCGTGCCGTTGAGGATATAGCCCTTGCCATCTTCGGTCTTCATGGCACGCGTCGAAACGGAACCGGCATCGGAACCAGTCCCCGGTTCGGTCAGGGCGAAAGCAGCCAGGTTGTCATCGTTGATGATGTCGAAGTAGCGTTTCTTCTGGTCATCGTTGCCGGCAATGATGACCGGATACGAAGCCAGGGCATTGGCAGCCACCGTCGTAGCGACACCGGCACAGCCTTTGCCTAATTCTTCATAAATAGCGGCAATGGTGATGGCGTCGAGGCCAGCTCCGCCAAATTCTTCGGGAATAGCGACGCCCAGCAGGCCCTGAGCAGCCAATTTTTCGAGGAGCCCTTCATGGAGTTTCCCCGTTTCATCCATTTCTGCAGCGTAGGGGACGATTTCTTTTTCCACCAGGTCGCGGACGACTTTGATGATTTCTTTCTGTTCGTCGTTATAAGCAAAATCCATCTTGTACTAACCAACCTTCCCTATAATTACATGACTATTTTATTAATCGAGTTTCTTCAAAATATAAAAAGACTGGAAGACCAAGAGCGCCACGGCAGCGCAGGACGCCCATGAGGCCATCCGCCCC
>ERZ1031746.723-NODE-723-length-11391-cov-7.135939_pt1 | contig 11391 bp, 22 predicted proteins | sample MGYA00518171_ERZ1031746 | MGnify/ENA primary metagenome ERZ1031746 (study PRJEB33719, sample SAMN04261238) | wastewater metagenome | biome: rural village; feature: human; material: feces | host: Homo sapiens | place: El Salvador | collected 2013-01-07 ...
ATGTCGATGAGGCACATGAGCTCCCCGACCCGGCGATAAATCGAGTCGATTGTGCAGCGGGTCTCCTGACTGCCCAGCTGATGGCTGCGGGCGAATCCGGTGAACAGAGCCACAGCATAGTTGACGTCGCTGGTGAGCTTGTTGCCGGTGCTGATGAGTCGGAACAGCACATTGTCGTTCCCAACGTACTGAAAAATGCCCTCGGCCTTGTTGGAAAGGTCTTTGATACGGGCTCTGCGGGCTAACGTCTGACTCATGTGTATCACCTCCCGTAAATCTTGCGGCCCGAAGAATCCAAGACGTCGATATGGTCATAAAGCGGCCAGTTTTCGTCCGCCCAATGCTGAGCCTGCACACTTGATAACACGGGGTCTAAACCGGCAAAAACCAGTTTATCGCATCTGCCAGAATCCCCTTTATAGTAAGCATGGCAGCAGAACGAAACCTGCTGTTTTTGAGCTTCATTCCGATGGATGTGCCGCAGCCGCTCCGGCTGACGATTATGCCAGCGAATCTCTGCGGCTCGCATATATCTACCGTTCATATTCCTGTTCCCTTTTCACTTTTTTGCAGTAACGGCGAAGCGGAGGGAGACAGTCAACCTCAGCACGATCAATGCGCTCCTGCTCAAAAATGTACTTGTACGGACGCCTTTTTTCATGGCGTCGGTGTCCAACGGAAGACACAAAGCTGTTGGCAGTCTTATATCCAAGCTTCGCAGCGCACATGGCGGACGTTCCCGCGGCCACTACCTCACCGGTCTTGGCACTATACACGGTGTACCATGTGATATAGTGGATGTGATCAGCCATGTGCAATGTCCTCCGCATCGTGGAGGGCTGTGAGCAGCCCATCTGCTGCTGCGCTATAGACCTCTGATTTTTCCCGGCAGATGACCCGCAGCCAGATATCTCCCGTGAGCGCGGACTCCGTTGCAAGCCGCGTGGCTGTTTTCGGGTACTCTTCGGCCTGCTGCCGAATCAAATCTTCCAGCTTCATGCGCCCTTCTCCTCATCCTGCGGATACTCCGGGTTCCGGGCATGGTTGCGGACGATTTTGCTGTAACCGCTGCGCTTATACCGTTTGTTGTCCTCATACATCCCATAAAACGACATCGCCAGCCCGGCAGTGGATGCAACAATAATCCAAGGTGCAGCATGCGCAGCCTCGGCGATGCCCCAGCCTCCCCAGTAAACCAGCGCAACGGCCATCAAAGAGCACGCCCAGCGCCCTACCTGCACCGCGCCGATAATGGCCAGCAGGCCTATCGTGCCGGTGGCGACGAACGATTTGAGTTTCATTCTCTTGGCTCCTCCTTTGTATAAACCTTTTTGAGCTCGTAAAAGTCTTTCACCCACGCCATAAACCTGGCGCGGGAGATGTCAGGGCAAGGCTCTTTTGTTCCTACGGACGGCTTTGACCACTCCGGGAAAATTCCCGCTTGGATCTGTGCTCCCAAGACCTTCTCGGTCTTCGATATGTTGTTGTCCCGAAGAATCTGGACGCATTCGCCTATCGTAAGGCTCGGCTTTTGCATGGCCTGCTCCTTTCTTTCAATTTGGTTTTGCAGTGCTTTTCCACGGCTCTGCCTCTGCGAACTCACCATTTTTGAGCGTGTACCAGACGTTTTCCTTGACAGAAACGCCGTCTACTTTTGCCATCTTTGCCCACAGCATATTGCCGTCATCGTCGTACTCAGTCAGCACCAGATAGCAGCCAAGAACGCCCCGTGCCTTACTGTGTGCGCCGTTTGCGACTGCGACATTGTCTTTTCCATCTGCTTTTGCTCTGCAATAAGCCCCAGTGGCTGCCGCAGTGCTGGAATAGCCGCTAGAACCCGCAGTGCTGTAATTGCCACTGGAACCTGCAGTGCTGCAATCGCCACTGGAACCCGCAGTGCTGCAATCGCCGCTAGAACCCGCCGTGCTAGAATAGCCGCTAGAACCCGCAGTGCTGGAATAGCCGCTAGAACCCGCAGTGCTGCAACGGCCGCTGGAACCTGCAGTGCTAGAATAGCCGCTAGAACCCGCAGTGCTGCAATCGCCACTGGAACCTGCAGTGCTGGAATAGCCGCTAGAACCCGCAGTGCTGGAATAGCCGCTAGAACCCGCAGTGCTGCAACGGCCGCTGGAACCTGCAGTGCTAGAATAGCCGCTAGAACCCGCAGTGCTGCAATCGCCACTGGAACCTGCAGTGCTGTAATGGCCGCTAGAACCCGCAGTGCTGTAATTGCCACTGGAACCTGCAGTGCTGCAATCGCCACTGGAACCCGCAGTGCTGGAATAGCCGCTAGAACCCGCAGTGCTGTAATGGCCGCTGGAACCTGCAGTGCTGCAATCGCCGCTGGAAAAAGGTTCTTTGCCCTTCACCCGATTAAAAACGGCATTCACTGTAGCTTTTACCAGCCCTGCAAAATTCAGCTCACCTTTCACCGTCAGCTCAGTGCAGGCCAGTTTGCTGTCCTCTTCGCTTTTATCCACGTTCCCGCCGCACTCGACCTCAAAAAAGCGCGGGCTATCCTTCAACGGGTAGTAGTGCAGCACATCCAGCGGGTTCTCGCAGGCGTGCATACCAGCATTGCAGCAGTCGGCCTTGTCCTCGTGGTAGGTCTTGCCCACCTCATACTGCTTGCCACGGCACATCATGTTTTTGTCCATGGCCTTGTAGGCGATGATCTTCTCGCTCATGCTTATACCTCCTTGACAAACTTCCCGGCGGTGGTGGTGTTCTTCTGGGCAGCGGCTGCAGCAAACAAGCTGGTCTGGCCGTTGGTCTGCTGGATCAGCATCACGGTGTTGGTGCTGGGCTTCCAGCGCTGAATGTACTCTACCGCCTCGTCAAAGCGCTTACGGGGGATGTTGCCCACGCTGTTTACCCGGAACCAGTCCTGCACATCGTGGTTGCACTCGCTGTATACCTTGCTGCGCACGTGGTTGTCGATGTAGGCCGGGGTGTCCTCGCCGCCCAGCGCCCCAATGACGGCCCGGCTGATTGCCTTGCGCAGCACGCGCTGCTGGTTGTAATCCACCGTCATGGTGTTCTCCAACGCGGTGAGCCGTTCTTCCTGCCGCTGGGTGCGGTTGTCAAGCATAAACAGCGCCTGCATCTCCTTGCTGAGCTTGGGCATCATGTAGCTGCCCGTCTTGCGCAGGGCGGGTAATACTTCGCTTGTCACCCAGCGTTTGAACCGCACCGCCCCTTCCAGCTTGCTGCCAAAAATCAGGCTGTACAGGCCGGACTCGTTGATAACGGTCACTTCCTGGCTTCCGCCAAGGGTGTCACATTTCGTTACCCCCTTATCCTGCTCGTCAACGTGGTCAATCAAAGCCTTGCGCGGGTTGCTGTAGCCCAGCGCCGCCGCCACGTCCTTGCCCACGAACCACGGCTCGCCGTTCTGGTCTACCGTGCGGATGTCCCCAAACTCGGGGCTTGTGAAAATTTGAATGTTTGCCATATTTTGTCCTTTCTTGTCGTCCACCCCGGTGCCTGTTATAATAGGTAGGGAAGGGGGTGTGATTTTGAATCAGTGGGAATACTTCAACCAACGTGCAAACGAACTTGAGCGTTACAATTACAAAACGCCGGGCGTGAATGTCGCTGACCCGGACGGCTCGGTTTGGAAAAAGCGCCGGGAAATCGACAACGCTCAACTTCAGACCGCAGCCGAATTGCAAAAACTGAGGGATGATTATGTGCAATACAAAATCGAGCAAGCGAAAAACGACCGTTTTAACAGGGTCTACAATTTCGCAATGATGCTGATAGCCATCGTGTCAATGATTATTGCTTTAGTAAAATGACAACCAAAGCAAGGATCTCAATGCAGAGGGCAAGGATTTGAATTTGGTAATCTTTCACAGCGCCTTGCCTCCTATGACTTGGATTAGCAGCAACACTTGAAACGCTACAATACCTATGTTGACTGACGTGATGATGATGGATGCGATCATGTAGTCAGCCGGGGTCCAGTTGGAAATTCGCTCTTTCCAGCTGGGCTTTTTGTTTTGGTTCACGGCTCTGCCTCCCTTCCTTTGATGCTGTCACTCACGGCGGCTTCCATTTTTTCGCGGATGCCGCGCGGCTTGCGCTGTCCGTTCAGGATCATCGAGCAATAGCTCTTTGTCCAGCCCAGATGAGCGGCAAGCTGGTCCAGCGTGACTTCGTTGTTGTGCATTCGGCCAATCAGGCGGCCAGTCCACGGTTCAGGCTTAATCATGGCTTGTCACCCATTTCAGAAGCATCGCCACAATCCAGATTGCGGTGGCCACGCCGAAAGTGAACTGCCATCCGACAAGGTGACAAATGAGCCACCAAAGGCCGGAAATGACGGCCCACGAAAAGCCAAAAGCAACGACAATGAGCACAATCGATGCAAGCGCAAGCAAAAAGGTTTCAAAGTCAGGCACTTGTATTCTCCTTTCCTTTTCCCTCCTCATCGTAGACCACAAGCTCGTTCAGCGTGACCTTGAAATACTTTGCAAGCTTGAGCAGCTGCGAGATACTGGGGCCGTAAATCGAGCGCTCCCACTTCCCGATTGCGCCGTTGCTCAGGCCTGCCGCCGCCTCCAGATCGGTGCGGCTCAGTCCGTGCAACTTGCAAAACTGGTCGATTTTTGAAACATTCACTAGCAATTCTCCTTTCCGGGCTTGAAAATCACTAGAAAATATGCTACTATATAGTTGCGAGATACAAAGTGAATAAAATCTAGCGTCTGCCCGATATAATATTGTCAGGGGATTTGGTTTTGTTTGCCCCTTACGCTCTCTATTATATAGCCCAATTTTCTAGTTGTCAATAGAAAATTAGGCTATCGGAGGAGTTTTTTATGCGCTCTTTGCCTGAACTAGTGAAATTCATCCGTGTATCGTGTAAAAATCAAGGAAGTTCCATTACAAAAATGGAGAAAGATTTGAAATTCGCCAACGGAACAGTAGGAAAATGGGCTAATGGAAAGCGCTATCCGCCGAAAGACAAGCTATTGCTTGTGTCTGATTTTCTACAAATTTCCATTGAAGAGCTTATGGGAGAAGAGCAAAAAGAAAAGCCCAGCGCCCTGGAGACGGTAAGCCTGAGTGGGCTGTCCCCAGAAGATGCTGAGCTTGTAAGAAAAATCATGGCCGCATCGGACGCAAAAAAGAATGCGATCCGGGCGTTGCTGTGATTTAGCTGTTTAGAATATCGAGGACTTTCTGACGGAATGCAGGGTCACTCTTAAGCTTTTCGATGATTTTTCTGATTTCGTCCGGGCTAAAAGATGTGTCCTGCATTTTGCTTTGTCCTCCTTATATAATTGTTATGTGTGAGGTGTTGCGGTATGGCACGAGGCGGCCGCAGGAAGGTATCTATTTATACTCAGCGAGACCGCGCAAACAAACGGTGGCTTAAAAAAGTCGGGAAGGCAATCACGCCAAGCAAACGCACACAACGTGCGATAGCAAAAGCTATGTTTTCTCCAGCTCCTTCTAGTTCTACAATTCAGAGAAGAGAGCCGTACAAGCAAGCATCCGTAAAATGGAAAGACGCAAGGCCTACGCTTTTGCAATGGGCTGGTTGCTTTGCTATTGGTTTAATTTGCTTGTGTCCTATACTGAGCATCTGGAAGCCTTCTTTCAATATTTCAGAAATTTCCCTTTTGTTCGTCGCTTTCTTTGCCTTTCCTTTTTTGGTTGCAGCACTTTGCGTTGTCGATTATAACAAAACCAAATACCGCTCTTATCATTCAGGAGACACCGCAGCTGCTCCAGATACTTTTGATTTCCCTGCAATGGAAAGCATTGATAAGATCACCCCAGAAGAAACAATAGCAGAAATTGACCGGATGAACGCCAAGATTTTCATGGATGAATTTCAAGATTCCCTGAATATCATGCAGAAAACGGCAGACCCAGATACTTTTTTCTCTCGGTATGACCTTGCTTTGGAACGTCTCGACAACATGATAGAGCTGCAACAGAAGGGAATAAAATTCACCTGTGACCTTCCAGCCTTGAAAGCTCAGGCGCTTGACCCGGAAACCACTGCTGAAACCGTAAATGTGCTGATAGATAATGCCTATGCAAAACAGGCCCAGAAGCTTTCCGGTCTCAAGACTGAACGTGGCCGCTCAAACTCTACGCAAAGATGGTATGCATCTTTTGAGCCGTTTTTAGACCGAATGCCACTCCGATCTAAAACGTATCTTGAAATGAAACACACCGCTTTGCAAGAGGTATAACCAATGGATTTATTTACAGCGTTTTCGTTTATGAATGGAGAAGAACCGCCCATTCCGGCAGAAGAACAAAAGTATTATCAAGAACCATCCTATTATAAGGATTATGTTCCGTCTTTTGCTCTTGATGCCGTGAATGGTATGCGTCGAGTGATTCCGTTTGCAGAGCAGATGCAAAATCAATCCTCTACCGCGAATGGATTGTACCGAACCGAAATTGCATTGCTGAAATATTGCTCATATGGAACATATCCGCACCCGAGATATGGTTATCCGGGGCTTTGGTGGTTTGAGTATGGCATAAAAAATGTTGGCTATCATCTTCAAACGCTGGAAAAGCGGGGCTTTATCCAGATGAATGAAAAAGGCAAGTATTTTTTAACCGAAAAAGGGAAGTCTGAGCTCGAATCCAACATTTCGATGCTCGATATGTAGGCTACAACTGAATTATACAACTGTTGATTGTATCGCGTCAAGCACATTTAATCGCGCAAAAATGCGCGAAAAATTTAGAATTTGCGCTGAGTCGTCGAATTTTACGCTGACTTTTTGCTAACTATGCGCGTTTTGTGCGAGCAACGTGCAAAATATGCACGTTGTTATTCGCCGTTGCAAGGTTGTTGCAATTTTTGCAACAGTTCAGCGGCAAGCTCCCCGCCGGGCGCGTCTGATGCGGCCTTGAGCTGCCGGATGTCCCCGGCCTTGCGGGTCACGAAAAGTCGAGCCCGGGCCTGTCCTTCGGGTGGCATATCCTCATAGCAGGCCAGCGCGGCGCGGATTTGGGCGCAAAACAGCTTCATCTTGTCCATCTTTAGTCCTCCCAAGGTTCAGGTGTGTGCGCGGTACCCGTCAAAACGGTGGCGGGCATCCCGTCAATGATGGTCATTTCGTTTTCTTTACCGTTTCTTTGCTCGAAATTCATTTTATTTCACCTCTGTTTTTGTTAAATTTGTCCAACTTGTTTTAGATTTTACCATTTTATGGGAAAACTTGAAGGACTTCTGCTCTGTCGAGTGGCATGGGTTTTCCCCATGTCGCTTTTTGTTTTTATGGCATGGAAATTTGTGAGGTTATAATTGATGAGCTACTTTACTGCGGAAAAGCTTGGTATCGCACTGGCGCGGGCCAGAGTCGCGGCAGGTTTGAGCCAAGTCGACATGGCCCGCCGTATCAACAAGGGAAAGGCTACGGTCCAGAGCTGGGAGTGCGGGGCGTCCAGCCCACCGGCCGACAAGATAATGGACTGGTTCGAGGCTTGCGGGGCTTCTCCGCTCCCCGCCATGCAAGAAATGCTGCACCCAGAGCTTTACAAAGAGCCCATACAGCGCAAATCAGACGAAGATCTGGACAAGGCGCTTACAGAATACTTTCGCACGGCACCTCGAATCGTAAAAGAGATGGTGCTGTTTATTCTTTTGGGCCGACATGGCAGCTATCCACCAGCGGTGTTTGCTGAGGTGTGCGCAAATCTGCATACCCCCTTACAAAACAAGGTGTCTGTCTGCGGCCAGATACTGGACAACTACGGATTCGCCGTGGCTACAGGGACGGACCCGATCCCGTGGGAAGTCCAGCCGCCGGTGAATCTGCTGAGGTCGGCGTATCAGGCTGGCAAAGAGGCCGCAAAAAGCGGCGAAGCCGACTATACCGCAAAGCGAGGTGAAGAGACTTGAAGTGCATCCGCGCCTGCTGCCGCCGGGAAATACCGGACGACGCATCTTTTTGCCCCTACTGCGGCAAGAAGCAGCCAGAAGCCGCCCCGCAGCAAAGAAAAAAGCGCCGCCGCCCAAAGGGCAGCGGCAGCGTATATAAGTTGAGCGGGACGAGGTCAAAACCGTATGTGGCCCTGACAGCCAAGCGAGACGTTCTGGGGACGTTTGCGACGCCGGGTGAAGCAGTACAAGCGTTGGACGCTTACAACGTCCAAAACACCCCCGCAGCGCGTCTGAAATGTACTTTTGCGGATGCCTACGCCCAATGGAAAGCGCAGCCCAAATTTGACAAGCTCGGCACTGACATGAAAAAGGGTTATGAGCTGGCCTATACAAAGGCTTCGCCGCTGTATGACCGACAGCTCCGGGACTTAAAAACTGCAGACTATCAACAAGTGATTGACCAGATGGTGGAAAAGGGCCTCTCCCGCAGCTCCTGCGAAAAGCAGCGCACACTTTTCAGTCAGATCTGCGAGTGGGCAATGGCTCAGGACATCATAAACAAAAACTATGCCATGCTCTTGCAGCTCCCAGCGGCTACAGGCAAGGCAGAGCGAACCTTGACCGCTCAAGAGATAGAGCAGATAAGCAGCCGACAAGACGACCCGAAGCTTGGGCAGACAGCACAAATCGCAATGGTGCTGCTCTACACAGGTATGCGTATCGATGAGCTGCTCTCCATGCGCTGCGACGATGTGCATCTAAAAGAGCGGTATATGCAGGGCGGCGAAAAGACCGAGGCGGGCAAAAACCGCATTATCCCTATTTTGGACCCCATTTACAAAATCGTTGCCTTTTGGATGCTTGACAGCGGCTGTGAGTGGCTGATACCGTCCAAAGCCGGTACAAAGCTGGACAAGCGCAACGTGGCTACAAGGTTTCGGGCTTTGATGCAGGAGTGCCACATAGAGGGGGTGCATCCGCATACCCTGCGCCACACGGCCAGCAGCAAGATGGTGGAGTGCGGCCTGGAAAAGACCGCCGTGCAGGCCATCTTGGGTCACAAAAATTTTTCCACCACAGCCAACAAGTACGTCTCCCACAATGACCCGGATTATCTGTTGCAGGAAATGCGAAAGATGAAGTATTGATTTGTTAGATTGTTTGTTAGATTGTCACGTTCATTCAGGAGATTTTAAGGCATTTCAAGCAAAAAGAAAAACGCACGGACGATTTGTTTTTATCGTTCGTGCGTTTATTTTTGGAGCTGGTGACAGGAGTTGAACCTGCAACCCACTGATTACAAATCAGTTTTATTTTACTATTTATCGATAAAAACTCAAAGTTTGTTAGTCTGACGTTAGCTTATAAAACTTAAAAATTCAGCTTTTCAAGTTTTGGCTGCATGTAAAAATAACACATTTTGTGTCGTTTTACAATGCGGTTATCTTCCGCATGACCAACTCATACTCTTTCGGGTATACAAGCTTTATGGCGCTCATGTGCTCGTCAAGCACCTCCATCAGGCCGCCAAAGGGCGCAGCGCTGGCCGCTTCCACAAATTCGCTTTGCGGATTTGTTTTTGTAGAGTATGCCGCCGGGTACGACGCTGGAGGCGGCACTTGAGTCTGCGTTTCTGCCGGTGCCTGCTTTTCTTCCAGCTCATTTCTCACAGCGCAGAGGGCGGCAAGCTTCTCCACGCTCTGCCAGTCCGTCGAACCGCATTTCAGTTTGTGGATGTGGTCATTGATCTCGTCGATGTCCATACCTGCCGCCCTCCTCCCTTATGCGTTGCGCAGAATGTCTGCCGCGCGCTTGTAAGCGTCTCGCTCTGCGCCGGTGGCGTCCTGCATCATGTCCTCAATGTCGGAGATCATGCGCTCACGACCATCCGTGCGGGAGTAGTGCCCGCGTATATAGTGACGGCCTCGGTTGGCGTAGCTGTTGCCCCGGTTGTAACCGTTTCCGGCATCGCGGCTGAAGGTCCCGCGCATGTCAGCTTCCCATTCGCCCGCACGGCTGTACTCGCCGCCCTCGCAGTAATCCTCGATGCGGTGGATATCCAGAATGATGTCCACGATCTCGCCGATCATCTCAACATCGCCCGGGGATCGGTTCTTCTTGTCGGTCAGCTCCATGAGCTCGTCGCACATCTCATCCTTCAGATGATTCAGTTTATCCAGCATGACTTTATCTCCTTTCTTACGCTACCCGCTCAACGATCAGATTGCTGTTCGCAATGCTGACGGCCTGGGTACTGGTGTTTTTAACCGCCACGGTCACGCAGCAGCCGCGCGGCACCTCGATAAAAGCGGCCACGAAAACATTGAAGTGATTTTCGACTGCCGCCGGGGTGACAATGGCTGTCGCACTGGTCAGCGACTCACCGCCGACAGCCAGCGCCACGGAAACGGGTCCCACAGTGCCGCCGGTGGGAATGGCAATATTGCCGCCAAAGCTTACCTTGAAGCGCGCTTTGCATTGATTGGTCAGACCCCGCAGAGTCACGAGGCCGCTGCCCTCGCGGTGCATGATGCAGGCGGGGGCTTTCACGGCGGTCTCGGTCAGGGGAAGGCTTTCACTCGCCGCCACCGTGACGGTGTTGGAGTTGCTAAATTCAGCCATCTTATCGGCTCCTTTCATAGAAAAACGCCGGGACTACTGCCCCGGCGCTCTGGTTTGCAAAATCAGCTCAGGGGCTGAACAGACTACAATTTGTAGTCAGTTGCCATGATTCGGTTATGCGCAGCTGCCGCAGCCGGTCCCACAGCCATAGTAAATGGCGTTGGGGTTGGGCACCTGATAGGCAGGCACGGGAACCTTCTGCTGCAGAGTCCCGATGATCTGGTTGGTCTGCGCGTTCATCGCGGTGGTCAGGAGGGCGCTCTGACGGTCCTGAGAAGCAGCCCGGCGCAGCTCGTTGTTCTCGCTCTGCAGGGTGGCGATCTTATCGTTGGTCAGGAAGTCGAGCACCGCGCGGGTGTTGCTGTTCTGATTCTCGATGATGTCCCGGGTATTGTTGTTCATGGTGTTCTGCGTTGCGCAGAAGCCCTGCTGCATCTGGTTCCGGGTATCGCATTCCTGGGTGGCCAGATTGTAGTTGACCCCCTGAATGGCGGTCTGGGTCTTGCAGCAGCAGTCTGCCAGCTGTGTAGCCAGAGCATTCTGCCCCTGCATCAGCGCAACGTTGGTGCTGTTGAAGCCCTGCTGCATGGCGTTGGTGACGCCGTTCAGGCCCTGCTGGACGCCGTTGAAGCCCTGAAGCATCCCGGTGTTCATGGCATAGAAGCCGTCGCAGAGGCCGTTGTTGATGCCGTCCAGCTTGCCCACGATAGCCTGTGTGTCAAAGCCGCGCTGCAGGTCTGCCTGGGTAACAGCGCTGGTCATGTAGGGCGAAGCACCGCCCATGCCCATACCGCCGCCCCAGCCAAAGCCGCCCATGCCGCCCCAGCCGAACATGCCAAAGATCAGAAAGAGGACGATCCAGCCACCTAATCAGATCGGAAGAGCGGTTCAGCAGGAATGCC
>ERZ1031746.735-NODE-735-length-11311-cov-20.782871_pt1 | contig 11311 bp, 15 predicted proteins | sample MGYA00518171_ERZ1031746 | MGnify/ENA primary metagenome ERZ1031746 (study PRJEB33719, sample SAMN04261238) | wastewater metagenome | biome: rural village; feature: human; material: feces | host: Homo sapiens | place: El Salvador | collected 2013-01-07 ...
CTCGTGGTAGGGCATGTGATTCTGCATGGTGATGATCTGGATGAATTTGTTCGTCCGACCCGATATGATGCCCTCCAACGCGGAATCATAGGTCGCTTTATCGGAGACGTACGGCGACTCGTCGATCTTGTCCTGATACTTGATCACGTCCGGACCGGTCAACGTGTAGAAGTGCGAGAAGCCGAACTTCTTGTAGTTCGTGGCACGCGAGTACATGCTGGATTCGTACGGATGATAGCCGAGCGAGTTGGCGGGCGCGCCCCACATCTGGTTGATGGTGGGGGTCCAATGCTGGCTCGGGACCAGCTGCTGGTACGGGCTGGACAGGGAGGAATCGAAATTGGCCATGCTCAGGCCGGAAAGCCCCATGTATTCGAGGTTGGCCGTACCGCCGCCGTAACCGGAGGAAAGCATCAGGCCGGAGGTGGTGCCCGTCTTGATCTTGCGGATGTTGGGCATCGAATCCTTGCTGGTCTTCAGTCCCGGCACGCGGCTCGGGTCGGAGAAGGATTCGGACAGCACGTACACCACTGTCGAATCAGTAAGATTATTGGTGCGGGAGGCGTTGATCGTCTCCGCTTTCTTCTGGTAGCGAGCGGCGACCTTCTTCATGGTCTCCTCGGAGTAGTCGTCCGGCTTGTCCATGATCTTCGGGTCAAGCTGGCGGGTGAAGGCCACGAGCGGGCCATTGCGCTGCGCGTCATACACGGAATCCCACATGGATGGCGTGTCTCCCAAGGCGCGGGAGAACTTGTTGGCCAGCGAATTGGTGGTGCTCACATGCGTGCAGTACAACGCGAACACCAGAATCGGCAGCAGCAACAGGATCAGACGGGACGTGAGGTTCAGGCGGCGATCATCCGTTTGAATCATGCGGCCTTTGCGTCCGTCGGCGTACCGCAGCGCCAATACCGGGACGAGCAGCACGGCGAACACGGCGAGCGCGATGAGGATGGTCACGTGCGCGCCGGCCGGGGCGAAGGTGAGCATGTTGCCGGTATTGGAGCCGAGGAACCCGAGATCGGCGGGCAGGATGGCCTCGTAGCGGATCTCAATTTTGAAATGCTCGATGACGGCCACGATGATCCCGGCCGCGAGCATCACGATGCTCGACGCCCAGAACCGGTTGAGCAGCATCAGGAGCATAAGGTACAGCAGCGCGACAAGTATCACGTTGAGCACGAACACGAAATTGCCGTCGGTCCACATCTTGCTCACGAAGCCGAATCCGACGGTCGGGCTGGACAGCTGCACGCGGGTGGAGCTGGACGAAACGCCCACTTCGAGCGCCGTCACGACGATGATGTCGAAGATAACGAAGAGCACGCCGTACACCCAGCCGGGGAAGGGCTTGTGGGGGTGCTGGGGCGTGACTTCATTGGCTTCGGCCTTTTTGGCCCAAAGCTTGAAATGGGGTTTCACTGTGGTGGTACTACTAGTGTTCTCGCTCATTCGCCTGTTTCCGTATGTGACTTTTCAAGTGCATATTGTCGCCACTGAACTCTGGAAAATCCATAGTTCCACTATTTTCTTACCGTTTCCTAACTATTCACCCTAACGCAAAGGGTGCCTCGGGACATCCCCGAAGCACCCTGATATATAAGGAGCCTTCCCTGATAGCGAAGTGTTCTGTTCTCCCCTAGACAACGCCTCGCTATCTGACTTGGCTATTTCCCCTTATCGCTGTTGCGGATTGCCGGCTACTGCCGCATTACTTCACGGCGGCGGCGAACTGGTCGGCCAGCGCGCTCATCCAGTCGAGCAGGTTGGTGTACTGCTTCGGCATCTGCTCGGTGAGCTCCACGATCGGCACGCTGGCGTCCTTGGCGGCACCGGTGATCTGGTCAGTGGTGGAGGTGGCTTCCTGACTGTTGAAGACGAGCATCTTGATGGAGCCGGCCTTCAGGGTGTCCTGGAAGTCCTTGATGTCGGCCGGGGTCGGCTCGCTCTCGTTGGCGGAGGCCTGGGCGTAGCCCTTCGGGGTGGCGTCGGTCATCTTGAGGTCGTCGGCCAGGTACCAGGCCACGGATTCGGTGGCGGCGTACGGCAGGCCCTCGGTCTTGGCGGAAATCTCCTTGATCTTGGACTCAAGCTGGTCTTCCTTGGCGTGCCAATCCTTGTTGAGCTTGGCGTAGTCGTCCTTGTGGCTCGGGTCGGCCTTCTGGTAGGCGGCGGTGATGGCGTCGGCGGTACTGGAACGCACCTTGGCGGAGAACCAGACGTGCGGGTTGTCGCCTTCCTTGATGCCGGCGGTTTCGGCGGCGGTGACCAGCGTGGCCTTGGTCGACTGGGCGGCCTTGGTGGCCCACGGGTCGTAATCGGCGCCGTTGACCACGGCCACCTTGGCAGTGCCGAACTTGGCGACATCCTGGCTGGTGGGCTCGTAATCGTGCGCCTCGACGTTGGTCTTGGCCATGATGTTGGTGACTTCGACGTTGCTGCCGCCGAGGTCCTCGGCCACGGAACCCCACTGGTTGATGGAGGCGACGACCTCGATCTTGCCGGAAGACGCGGCGCTGCTGGAATCGGACTTGCTGCCGGCGGCATTGCTGGAACCGCAGGCGGCCATCGAGAACAGGGTCGCCGAGGCGGCCGCGATGGCGAGCGCGCGCTTGGCGTTGGACATGATGGACATGATTGGATTTTCCTCTCTAATTCAGCTGTTTGGCTGGGCGATGTTGCTGTTGCTGCATCATCGCTCGGCCACCCACACGACAGAATAACATGTATTGAGAATTATTATCATTTGCATTTATATCGGCGTGTTGCACGCGCACACCCGCGCTGCCGGCGGAAATCCCGCGCCCCGACGACGGCAACGCGGGATCCCGCCGTTTTCGGCAGACGAAACGGCAGTATCCCCGCGTCCGAACGATACCCGCGCGGAGGTTCTGCCATTTAAGGCCTCGGAAACGACAGAAATCCCGCGCCACCTTCGTTCGGACGCGGGGGTTCTGCCGTTTGCCGCACATGTCACAACGGCATCGCGGCACAGACCGACGCCTGCACCAGGTCGACGAGCCCCACGGTGTGGGCATCCTCACAGACCAGCGCATCACGCAAAGCGATTGCACGGATGATGTCGCGGCAGGCGCACTCCCCGTCTGTATCCAAATGGCGCGCCAGGCAACCGGCACCAATGACCGGCAATTCGAGCACGCACGAGGCCTCACGGATCAGGCGGGAGACCACTACGCCGGTCGAACGCTCGTCATAGACGCCGTTCTCCTCGCCCATGCCGTACAGGCACAAACGGTCGTCGTCAAAGAATCGCTCTTCGAATTCGTCAAGGCCTACGGCATTGGCCACCGCACCCACGAACATCGACTCACCCCACTCGTTGAGACGGAAGGAATCGGCCAGATACTGCGCGACCGGCGTGGCCTCAAGGCCCACAGGCAGCGAGACCAGAAACGCGCCGGCCCGCCCTTGCAGCGATCCGAGCGTCCGTTCAAGGTCATGTTTGACCGTGCAGCTCATGCAGCACCCCTCGAGCCCGAACGAATCGGACTCGCCGAACACCACCCCGCTTGCCTGGGGCTTCGCGACGTTGCGCACGATATCGAGACCGGATTCCACGGCTTCGTTCGGGCGCACGTCATAAGCAATCGAGCATACGGACGGGAAGGAATCGACCAACGAGAACGCCACGGAGTCCAGGCTCAGGCGGTCGGCGCCGGTGAGCAGCACCACGGGCGTGCGCCCCTCCGCGTTTCCCTGTGATTGCAATGCCGGATGAATCATGACAGCCTTTCTAATTTGATAATGGTTATCATTATGATATAGTTGCAGGCATGTCCAAAACATGTCAAATTCTGGGAACACGCGCCGGGGTCGGCAACCGCGTCTCCCACTCGCACAGGAAAACACGCCGAACCTTCGCCCCGAACCTGCAGTCCAAGCGGTACTGGGTGCCGTCCTTGCAGCGGCACGTCACGCTTACCGTGAGCGCCAAGGGCATCAAGACCATCGACCGCATCGGCATCGAGGCGGCGATCGCCCGCATCCGCCGCGATCAGAACGTCAACTGAACCGGCCACGGCATCACCCCCATGCTCGGGCAGTCAGTAGGCCCGCCACTGTGCCGGCGCGTAACCGCGCAACAAACCGCGCTAACGAGCTGCATCACCCACATGGCACCGCGACGTACGCGACATACGTGACATAACAGCGTGACACCCACACATAGAAAGCACCACTCATGGCAAGCAAATCCTCCGCAATCCGCCCGGTCATCACCCTGAAGTCCACGGCCGGCACCGGATTCACCTACACCACCACCAAGAATCGTCGTAATACGCCGGACCGTCTTGAGCTCACCAAGTTCGATCCGGTAGTCCGCAAACGGGTGCTCTTCCGAGAGACCCGCTAATCCATCTGTTCGTTCATTGGACACCAGTCGCGAGGCGAGGAAGAGGCTTAAGCACCCGCCGAAATCGTTTCCTTGTTGGCATTCCGGCGGTTTCCTCTATCACCATTTCATGAACTCATCTTCCGAACCTTGCGGCATGCGCCCAATGAACGAATGCACTCGTCCCAGCTCCGGCCGGCGCGATTCCCGCGCCCCGGAGCCTTATCAAGGAGCCGGACATGGCCAAAACCAGTAAGATCAACCGACAATTGCAGCGCGAACGCATGGTCGCCAAGTATGCCGAACGCCGCGCCGAATACAAGCGCGACAGCGTCAACCCTCATCTGACCGCCGAAGAACGCGCCGAGGCGATGCGCAAGCTGCAGGCCCTCCCCCGCGACGCCAGCCCCACCCGTCTGCGCAACCGCGATTCCATCGACGGCCGCCCGCGCGCCTACAACCGCAAGTTCGGCCTGTCACGTATCAATCTGCGTGAGAAGGCACACAAGGGCAAACTGCCCGGCGTGGTGAAATCCAGCTGGTGATCGGGCCGGCACAACCGGCCGTCAGGCCGTCTCAGGCCATCTCAATTCACCGGATTCCACCCGCGCGTCCGACGCCATTCTCATCCATATCACCACACAACACCACACAACCAAAGGTCCATAACCATGCAAGAGGGCATCCACCCCGAATACGGCCCCGTGGTCTTCTATGACCGCTCCGCCGACAAGTACTTCCTCACCAAGTCCACACTGGTGGCCAAGGCCGTAAACCTGCCGACCATCGACTGGGAGGACGGCAACACCTACCCGCTCGTCAATGTGGAGGTGTCCAGCTACAGCCACCCGTTCTACACCGGCAAGAATGTGGTGATCGACGCCGCCGGTCAGGTGCAGAAGTTCAACGCTCGTTACGGGCGCAAGTGATTCGCCGCACATTCCGCAAAGACCGTAAGACAAGAAGAAAGGAACGGACATGAAGGTCAAGGCATCGGTCCGCTCATTGGCCCGCAAGGATGGCTCCTATGTCGTCCGCCGGCGCGGCCATCTGTATGTAATCAACAAGAAGAACCCCCACTGGAAGGCGAGGCAAGGCTGATGGCACTGCCCAAGTACAAGGCGTCCCGAGCAAACACGCATTCGCGCCGAGCCAACTGGAAGGCCAAGGTGCCTCAGCTGGCCACGGTCAGAACGCCTGAAGGCGAAGTGGTTCAGGTTCCGCAGAATCTGGCCGCAGCCGTACGAAAGGGGTATATGAAGCCATAACCAACATCGTGGATTCCGCAATCCATCAAGTCTCGTAACAACAACTCGACGGTCCGCTCCACAGGCCGGCGGCGTACGTTCTTTCTCCCATTTCCTTCCGTATGCCGTCACCTGCCGGGGCGAACCGCCGTTTTATGAGGCCACCGCATCCGATCTGGCCAAGCTCGCCAAGGCAGACATCGTGGTGCTCAACGGCGCCGGCTACGACGGCTGGGCGGAAAAGGCGCAGCTTGACAAGAAACGCCAGACCATCGTGAACGTGGGCGGCCTCATGGGCGTCACCGCCACCGACGAGCACGAGCATTCCCACGACCACGCCGAGGGCGAAGAAGGCCGCCATCACCACCATGGTGCTACGAACCCGCACCTGTGGTTCAGCCCGGAAGCCGTGCTAAAGGATGCCGAAGCCATCAACGCCGCCTACGCGGACAAGGCCGGGGCCGGTTCTGCCACCGCCGCCACCGCGCAACGTCACTTCAACGACAGGAAGAAACCCTCAAGGAAATGGACAACTGGCCCACGTATTACCCGGTGTCCATGAGCAAGGAGGAAGTGGCCACCGAGATGCTGGCCCACCGATTCGCCATCGGCCCAGGCAACCATGTGCAAAGTTCCCCGCATATCGATGTGTACCATCGGTATGCGGGGAACTCGCATATTATCTCGACCACTATCATGCGTACGGTGCTAATATGACGGCGATATGGCAGGTGATATTCGCATGAAAGAACCTCGCACGCAGCGCACGGAACAGGTGAACACCGCGCAACAGGACCATTCGGCGAACTATCTGTTTCTGATTATCGGCACGCCGCTGGTGGCGTTCCTGATTGCGGCTTCCGCGATGCTCGAGTCGCGTGGGTTTCCGGTTCCGCTGGTGCGTATCGGCACCGGTGCCGCGGGGCTTATCCTGCAGGCGATTCCGTTCATGCTGCTGGGCGCGATGATGTCGGCCGCGGTCAGCACGTTCGTCAGCGCCGATTTTCTGGCCCGCCACATACCGAAATCGTTGGCCGGCGGACTGGCCGCGGCATTGGTGGCCGGTCTGTGCCTACCGGTGTGCGATTGCATGGTGGTGCCTACGTTCGCGAATCTGATGCGCAAACGCCTGCCGCTGCCGTGTGCGGTGACGTTTCTGTGCGCAGTGCCGGTGATGAATCCGATGGCGATATGGTCCACATGGTTCGCATTCACCGACAAACCAGGAATGGTGGCGGCCCGCGTGGGGTTGGGCATGGTAGTGGCGATAGTCGCGGGGGTGTCGTTCGCGGTGTGGCCTCCCCGCTCCCCTGCGGTGCGTGAGAGGCCGCTGACGATTGGGCGGTCGTTGGTTTGCGAGGATTGTGCAGGGGCGACGGGTGATTCGCCTGAGAGCCACCCCCAGTCGGGCTTTGTCGACAGCCCCGCCGGCGGGGGCACGGGGCGTGGATTGGAGCGGTTCACGCATTTCATTCGGCATACGCATGACGACTTTATGCGGATGATGCCGATTCTGCTGTTCGGCACGATCATTGCCTCCATCATGCGCACCGCATTGTCGTCGTTGACCAACGGTTCAAGCACGCTCGATGACGCTGGTGCCATCGTACTGATTCTGGCGGCGATGGGACTGGCGTTCCTGTGTTCGCTGTGCTCTACGTCCGATGCGGTGATCGCCGCCAGCATGATTGGCGCGCTGCCGGTCTCCGCCATGCTTGCCTTCCTGGTCTTCGGCCCGATGCTCGACCTCAAGAACACGCTGATGCTGGCCACGGAATGCCGGCCACGGTTCATCATCCGGTTCATCGCGACCGTGGCGGCGGCCTGCTTCCTCGCCGCGATTGCCGCCCATCTGGTGATGGGAGCGTAGCCATGAAGCGCAAAGTCACACTCCCCGACCGCGTGGAGGCGCTGTGTTTCGCGTCGCTGGGCGCGGCCATCGCCTATGCAGCGGTGGGCGGATCATACACCACGCTGACCACGCCGCGTTCGCTGCCGTATCTCATCATCGGTGCGGTACTGCTGTTCGTGCTGGCGACCGCAGCATGGCTCGGACTGTTCCACGCCACGGAGCGTTCGGTTTTACGGTTCCTGATCGCCTTGATTATTCCGGCGCTGCTGATCGCCGTGCCGTTCCAGCCCAGCAGCGACAGCGGCGGCTTCGACGAGTACGCCGGCGGCCGCGCTATCGTCATTCCCCGCAGCTCGCACAAGCCTGATGGCTCCTCGCAGCTGCACGGACTCGACACGGCGAACAAGACCCTGACCATCAGCGACGACGAATTCGGCTCATGGTTCGAGCAGATCGACCATAATCCGCAGCGTTACGTCGGTTACCATGTGCAGGTCACCGGGTTTGTGAGCAAGTCGCGTACGTTCGACGCGGACGAGTTCGAGCTGTCCCGCCAGTTCATGTCCTGCTGCATTCTCGATATGACCCCATTCGGGTTCATAGCCAGCTCCGGCAAGGCCGGCACCCCGCACAATCACGACTGGGTCACCGTCGACGCCGTCATCAAGCAGGGCGTCTACGGCTCCGCCGGCCACGAGCGCCAAGGCCTGATACTGCAGGTCCGGTCGGTCAGCAAAGCCGCAGCCGCCCCGACCGGCTACTTCTACTGGCAGTAAATGACGCGTCTCCCGAAATGGAAAGCACTGCGCTGCGCCATGACTCGCCCCATATCGGCAGAAATCCCGCGTTACAACGAAAGGTACGCGGGGGCTCTGCCTTTATAGGGCTCAAAACTGGCAGAAATCCCGCGCAGGCCTCGTTGAAACGCGGGATTTCTGCCAGTTGATTCAAATCATGTGACAACATGCCGGGCATCTGATTTGCTTTAATAACGATAATGAATATCATTTGTTAACAGAAAGGGGCAGAACGTCATGAGCATCGAGCAAACCGCGACCACTCGGCGCGTGACGCGACCCCGACTCCTCATCACCCAGGTCCTGGCGGAACTATCCCGATTCGCCACGGCCCAGGAAATCACCGACATCCTGCGCGAGCGCGGCACGCGCATCGGCACGGCCACCGCCTACCGCAATGTGCAGATGATGGCCTCCCAAGGCGAGCTCGACGTAATCCACGTCAACGGCGAGGCCCTCTACCGCGAGTGCTCGGACCAGCATCACCACCATCACATCGTATGCCACGAATGCGGGGGACCATCGAAATCGAGATTCCCGGACTTGAGCAGTGGATCGACAAAGCCGCCAAGCAGTTGAAGTACCAGACCATCGCCCACGAACTGGAGATTTTCGACCTGTGCCCCAAGTGTGCGGCGAAGCATGCCATCGAACCGCCTCTCAGCGTCGGCACCTCACCAAAGGATGGACCACTGACGACGCCAGACGATACTGGCCGTCGGCGCTCGAACAAATAATGGCGCAGTCCCGACGCTACTGGCCTTCAGCATCGGTGCCCTTCCAATCCTTGGCGCAATAGCGACGATATAAGCTCCACTCGCATCGTTAGATTGCCAACGCTTGGCGCAGCACCGACGCCAGACACGCTCATCGTCGTCGTTCCACCAATATTTGGATTGGTACCGCCACCACCTATACCAGGCGTCGACACTCGGCCAACAATCGGCCCGTTACCGACACAAAACTGCATGAGGTCTCATTGCTCTTAATAGCAGCAATGGGCCTGATAATCAATTTCACCAACTTTCGCCGCTGCCGTCTGCCGCCCTACAGTCACAGACGAACAAACGCTGAAAGGAACAACAATGACTATCAAGACCATCGATGAGCATGCTTACGAGATCGTTACCGAAGAGGGCACCTTCGCCGTCTGCAAGGACACGCTGGCCAAGTTCGACGCCACCAAGCACGAGCACGGCGTGGCCGCCTGTGGCCGCTGCGGCTGCTGCTTCACCGGCGACTGCTGCGACGACACCGGCTGCGAGCACAACCACACCGAAGAGTGCGGGGGGGCAAGGCTTGCCTGCACGCTTGCCACGAGAACCGCGAAGGCCACGAATGCGCCTTCTGCCACCTCGCCTTCGACACCAACGAGAAGTGCCACGATGAGATCCTGGCCGACCTCAAGGAACTCAAGGCCGAGCTGGCTGTCTGAGTTTTAGGTTTCCGATTTCTCCTGCGGATTGACTCCTCTCAGGGAGGGGAGCCAAATTCCGACACGAACCACCGCGCTTACCGTATGATGTCTACGGGCGCGGTGGTTTTGTTTTTCTCGATGATGGCGCAGATTTGCTCGGGCGCCTCCTTGCAGCCGCGCCGGATCCATAGCCAGATAATCGATGAGACGGCGGAGACCAGAATTTCCAGCGCATAGTCGTGAGGAATGCCGCTGTAGCTCAGCTCGGCACCCACACGGGCCGCCTGCCCAAGCAGCATCTGCTTCAACACATCCTTGACCCGGTCATACATCTGCATATCGTTGCCCGAACGGGACAGTGCGTCGAAGAACGCATACTCACGCTTGACATAGCGCAACGCCTCGGCTTCGTGTTCCAGTTCTACAATCTGGTGGCCAACCTCACGGCCAAGGAGAACGTGGAGCTCGCCTCCGAAATCGTGCATGACGCGCAGGATCCAACCCAAGCGCTCATCGACGTGGGGCTCAAGGAGCGTATCGACAACTTCCCCGCACAACTTTCTGGCGGCGAGCAGCAGCGCGGGGCCGTTGACATGTATTTCACGGAGGGCATGACCATCAGGAAGGTCGTCGCCGAGCTCGGCTACCCGTCCGAGGGCGCGCTGGCGAAATGGGTTCGCGAGGACCCCGCGAGGCACGGGCGCGTGCAGGCGTCCGTATACGCTGAAATGCAAGACGAACGCGGCCAGACGCGCGCTGGGCGGCGAGCCTCTCGCCCGCGTGGCGCGCGACGCGGGTTGCACGCCGACGAGCGGGCCGCGTTGAAGTGCCTGTACCTGACCGTCAGGTCGCTGGACCCGACCGGCAAGGGGCAGGTAAAATGGGCGGCACGACGGAAACCCGCGTTGAACGCGTTCGCCATCACCTTCGCCGACCGCTGGCCGGACGACAGGAACAACTGACAATGAAAAACTGCCAGTTACACACTTAAAGAGACAGTCCCTCATTCGACCAGCGAGTCGGCCTTGTATCCAGCAGATGGTACCGACTGTGACATTCCAAACTCATTGGATATCGATTTGAACCTGCCGCCAGCGTCGGCTCGCGTGAACATCGATGTTTTCTCTGACGAGGAGGGACGTTTGCGCGGTCAATGGTCCATTCCAAACGGAAATCCACAACCGATTGATGCACACATCATCTTTGATTCGCACATGCAGGTATTTCCGGTCTAGTTATGGGCGTTGCAGGTATTTCGGTACCATATACGGGCTTTTTCGCGCCGTACATGGTATCGAAATACCTGCAATTGGCTTCATGAACACTTTTTACCTGCAAAATCGGCTCGTAGATGATACCAAAATACCTGCAATACGTGAGGAACATGGGAAAAGGGAGCCTGACAGAGTTCTAAAACACCGCTTTATACCTGCAATGCATCAGGCAACGGTGCAATCCCATATTCGTTGCAGGTATTTTTCTACCTTTTATCAAGGAATGGCCATATATAGCGGAGTCCCGACCAAATGGCCGGGACTCCGTTGATTTCGCTTACTTGACCGCTTGGCTATTGGGCCGCGGCCTTTTGCGCCTTCTGCTCCTTTTGGCAATCAGGGCATAGTCCGAAGACCTCCAGGGTGTGGGATT
>ERZ1031746.737-NODE-737-length-11295-cov-22.381495_pt1 | contig 11295 bp, 8 predicted proteins | sample MGYA00518171_ERZ1031746 | MGnify/ENA primary metagenome ERZ1031746 (study PRJEB33719, sample SAMN04261238) | wastewater metagenome | biome: rural village; feature: human; material: feces | host: Homo sapiens | place: El Salvador | collected 2013-01-07 ...
ACACAATGTGAGCCAAATGAACATTTCCGAACAATCGCACATGTTGCATAATGGCGGAAACACTGGCTTCTCGCATTTCCCATGTTCGATTGTCGCAATGCAGGTCTCACATCTTTCTTATTGAGAACCATTCGCTGCGATATCATGACAGATATGACTTCCCGCCGCAAGACCCTTAAACGCGATTGGTTCGACAACCAACCTGGCGCATGGGTAATGGTTATGCTGCCCGCTGCGGCTGGCTTCTTTATCGGCGGACCTAATCTTGATACGCTTTGGCTGTTGGCGACGTGGGCCGTGTGCTATTGCGTGCAGTTCAGCGCCGCGCACTGGTTCAAAGCACACTTTTCACGCCGTTATCTGCCGCCGATGCTCACTTATGCCGTAGCGCTCATCGTCATCGGCTTGCCATTCCTGATTACGCATACCGGCATACTGCGTTGGGCTCCTTTATATATAGTGCTGGTTGCGCTGTCGATGCTGTCCTCGTGGCTGAGGAAGGAGCGCTCGCTGTGGGGCAATGCCGTGTCGGTGATTGCCGCGTCGGCCATGGCCACGGTGATCGCGTCGTTTGGCAACGCTGTTGAGACGGCATGTGTTATTCCCGTCAACGCAGCACATGCCTCGTGCGCAGCCGCTGATGTCACCGCCGCACGCGCCGCCAGATTTGAGCCAGATATTCGACCTTCACGCCTGGTGGCCTGCGGGTTCATTGCCCGTGAACGGGCTGATTGCCACCGTGCTGTTTGCGCTGACGCAGTATGGGTCGGTTTTGGTGGTCAAAACCATGATCCGGGAACGCGGGAAGCGTTCGTACGTGGCGGCTTCGTGGGTATGGCATGTGGCGCTATTGCTGCTAGCCGCCGTGCCGGCTGGACGCAGCCCGTATCTGATTGCGATGACTGTGCTGCTGTTGGCCCGCGCCGTTGCGTTGCCGGTGGTTACACGGCGCACAATCTTGAAGCCCGTGGTGACCGGCATTACCGAGGCGTTTGCCAGCTTTATTGCTTTTGGCTGCATTATTGCGGCGATTTAGCGACGCTTCAGCGATTCCATGGGGCGGTAATTCCCTCATGGGGCGGTAATTGGCCCATGGGGCGGACGGTAAAATTTTACCTTCCGCAGAATAGAGCCGTTTTCGTACACCGCCCCATGGGGTTTTCACCGCCCCATGGGCAAGTTACCGCCCCATGAGTGGGTTACCGCCCCATGGAGGTACCTGCTGGCTGAGGGAGCGCCACATATGCAAAGGAGCCCGGCCCCTGTAATGGGGTCGAGCTCCTTGTGTCGCGCTATGCAGCCACTAAGCTGCAACACCGCGGTTGGTGGCTTGATGGTGCCAGCAACCACAAACCGCCTGCAATCAGCGCTCGGAGGCTTCCTCAATGGCGGCCTCACCCTCGCGCTCGATGCGTAGCTTGTGGCCTTCCGCCTGGGAGACGCCGTAGTAGGCACCGACGGCGATGTCCTTCATGTCGTTGATCAGCGGGATGCGCGGGTTGGCCGGGGTGCACTGGTCCTCGTAGGCGCGCATGCCGATCTGATCGAGCACGGACCAGAAGTAGTCCTCATCCACGCCGCAATCCTGGAAGCTCTTGTTCATGCCGAGCCTGTTGTCGCGGTAGTCCTCGACGGCCTTCGCCAGGTTCTCCACGGCTTCGGCCGGGGTCTTGCCGGTGTCGATGCCGAGGTTGCGGGCGATGTCCTGGTAGCGCTCCGGGGCGATGTACTTGTTGTACTTCGGCCAAGAGGTGGGCTCCTCAGGAATCTGGCCGTTGTAGCGAATCACGTACGGCAGCAGGATGGAGTTGGTACGGCCGTGGGCGATGTGGCACAGGGCACCGATGGTGTGGGCCATGCCGTGGCACATGCCGAGGAACGCGGAGCCGAATGCCATGCCGGCCATGGTGGCGGCGTTGTGCATCTTCTCCTGAGCGTCGGTCTTGGCCAGACCAGGCTCGCCGTTGACGGACTCAGCCAGGTTGTCCCAGATGAGCTTGGCCGCGTGCAGGGCCATGCCGTCGGTGAAGTCGTTCGCGTACACGGACACGTAGGCTTCCATCGAGTGGGTCAGGGCGTCGAAGCCGGCGTCGGAGGCCAGCTTGCGCGGCTGGGTGCGGGCCAGCACCGGGTCCACGATGGCCACGGACGGGGTCAGCGCGTAGTCGGTGATCGGGTACTTGTAGCCGGTCTTGTGATCGGTGATCACGGCGAACGGGGTGACCTCGGAACCGGTGCCGGAGGAGGTCGGGATGCACACCAGCTTGGCCTTCTTGCCCAGCGGCGGGATCTTGAAGGCGCGCTTACGGATATCGAAGAACTTCTCGCGCACGTCGGAGAAGGCGATTTCCGGGTGCTCGTAGAGCAGCCACATGATCTTGGAGGCATCCATCGGGGAGCCGCCGCCAACCGCGATGATCGTGTCCGGCTCGAACTCCTCGCGCATCATCTCAGCACCCTTTTCGACGGTCTCGACAGAGGGCTCCGGCTCGACGTAGTCGATGATGCGGAAGGTCACACGGTTGGAGCGGGCGCGCAGCTGGTCGATGACCTTATCGACGATGCCGAGCTGCTCCATGACCTTATCGCACACGATGACGGCCTTCTCGATGCCGTACATGTCGCGCAGGTACTTGATGGCGTTCGGCTCGAAGTAGGTCTTGGCCGGAATCTTGAACCACTGCATGTTGTTGTTCCTCCGAGCGATGCGCTTGATGTTGACGAGGTTGACTGCCTGGACGTTGCCGGACACGGAGTTGCCGCCGTAGGAGCCGCAGCCCAGGGTCAGGGACGGGGCGATGGCGTTGTAGATATCACCGATGCCGCCGAGAGAGGAAGGCTGGTTCCAGATGATGCGGCAGGCGTGCATACGGACGCCGTACTCACGCACGAGCTCCTGGTTGTTGGTGTGGATGGCGGCGGTGTGGCCGGCACCCAGCTTGAGCATCTTCTCGCACATCTCGAAGGCCTGCTCCTTGTTGTCGGCCTTGAGCACGGCCTGCACCGGAGCGAGCTTCTCGTGGGTCAGCGGCTCGTCGTCGGAGACTTCCTTGCACTCGGCGGCCAGAATGGTGGCGTCGGCCGGAATCTCGAAGCCAGCGGCCTTGGCGATGAACTGCGGGGACTTGCCCGGCACCACGGAGTTCAGCACGGGCTTGACGCCGGAACCGGCGGTGCAGCCGAACATGTACTGCTCCAGCTTGGCCTTCTCTTCGGCGTTGACGAAGTAGGCCTTACGGACCTTGAGCTCCTTGATGAGCTGGTCGTAGACGTCCTTGTGGGCGATGATGGCCTGCTCGGTGGCGCAGATCATGCCGTAATCGAAGTGCTTGGAGAGCACCAGATCGTTGGCGGCACGCACGATGTCCACGTCGGAATCAACATAGGCCGGGGCGTTGCCGGCACCCACGCCGAGGGCGGGCTTGCCGGAGGAGTAAGCGGCCTTGACCATGCCCGGACCACCGGTGGCGAGGATCGTGGCCACGCCCGGGTGCTGCATCAGCGCGCCGGTGGCCTGGATGGACGGGTGCTCGATCCACTGGATACAGTTCTCGGGAGCACCGGCCTCGATGGCGGCGTCGCGCACGATCTTGGCGGCCTCGACGGAGCACTTCTGCGCGCCGGGGTGGAAGCCGAAGACGATCGGGCAGCGTGTCTTCAGGGCGATGAGGGACTTGAAGATGGTGGTGGAGGTCGGGTTGGTAACCGGGGTGACACCGGCGACCACGCCGACGGGCTCGGCGACCTCATCGATGCCCATCACGTCGTCTTCGCGGATGATGCCGACGGTCTTCTGGCCGGCCAGGTAGTTGGTGACGTGCTCACAGGCGAAGATGTTCTTGGTGGCCTTGTCTTCCACGAGACCACGGCCGGTCTCGTCGACGGCCATCTTGGCGAGAACGAGGTGCTTGTTCAGAGCGGCGATGGAGGCCTTGGCGACGATACGATCAACTTGCTTCTGGTCGAGGTTCTCGAATTCGTCGAGAGCCTTCTTGGCGCGGGCAACCAGCGCGTCAACCTCGGCCTCAGCTGCGGCCTGCTTCTCTTCTGGGGTCGGATTGGCAGCTTCGACTTTCTTCTTTGCTTCTGCCACTTGGGGTCCTCCTCGATCTTCTTGGGGTATATGGCAAAGTTCTGGCCCATCGACTCGTCACCTCAGTTGCATCAGCGGGATACCGCCTCAGTAACCGAAAATGACCGGTGATGCGTTGTCACATTGCATATGTGACCTGAGTCACAATATACCGAACGGTCCGATGCGATGCACACGCACAAAATCGACGGCGTTTCACGTGCGATATTGAACAATTTTTGTTAAGAGTTGTGCGAAATATCAAACAAATCCTCACTCTATTCGGCGATTTGGTACTTTTTGTTTACTTTTTACCAAATATCACATGCCCGCAAACAACACAATCCGAGAACTTTTTTAAAGCAAGTTCTCAAAAGCACTCATCTTCTCCACATTTCTAGAAAATTGATTTAAAAAGTACCCAGAATCGCCTACAAATATACGATCGTTGCCTCATAACCTCCGCGTCGAGGCACATGAAAGCCACTTTCATAAAATATACTTGCATATATCTCATCGCACAAAGGGGTAAATATGAGGGCAATGCCATCGACCGCAGTGAAAGCGCACAACCGCAGTGCCATGACCCAGTATCTGTATGGCCATAGCCATGTCACCAAGCAGGAACTGGAACGCGAACTCGGCCTCAGCCTGCCCACCATCACCCAAAATCTGCGCGCCCTAGAAGATGACGGACTCATCCGCAAAGGCGAACTGCAGGATTCCACCGGCGGACGCAAGGCGCAAAATTATGAGTTCAATCCCGATCATCGCACTGCCATCGGGGTAGTGATGCGGTCCAACGAACTGCGCCTGTGCGCGATTAACCTGTACGGCAACGTCATCGAAAAGCGCAACGATGCCCTGCCTTACCGCAACACCAACGTCTACTACCAGCGTATCGGCGGCATCATCAACAACTTCGCCGCCGACGTCGAAAAGAAGCACGGCAAGGTGCTCGGCGTCTCGTTCGCCATCCAAGGCATCCTCTCCCCCGACGCCACCACCATCACCTTCGGCACCATTATGGGCAACACTGGGCTTACGCTCGAAACCATCAGCCAGTCGGTCCATTACCCGTGCATGATGATTCACGATTCCGATGCCTCAGCCATGGCCGAACTCTGGTTCGACTCCACGCTCACCGATGCGGTGTGCGTCTATCTGGAGCGACGCCCGGGCGGCGCGGTGATCGTGGGAGGCAAGCTGCATCAAGGCCCGAACCAGTGCAACGGCGCCATCGAACACATGACGCTGGTGCCGGGCGGCCGCGAATGCTACTGCGGCCAGCGCGGTTGCATGGACACCTACTGCTCGCCGGAGACCTTGCCCGAGGATTACGAAAGTATTCCCGGCTTCTTCAGCGTGCTTGAGCAGGGTGAACGGCATCATCGCGAGCGCATGGACGAGTGGCTGGATTACGTGGCGCAGGCCATCGTCAACGCGCGATCCATCATCGCGGGCGACGTGATTGTCGGCGGTGAAGCAGCCCAGCATCTTGAAGACAGTGACATCGAGGATCTGAAGGCGCGCGTCATCGCACGCAGCCCGTTCGGCACCGACCATTTCAATCTGCGCAAAAGCCACTGCGCCGAAGATCAGAACATCATCGGTGCCGCGTTGCGGTTCGCCGAGAATTATCTCGACGATATCTGCGGTGCTGCGGAACGCGGCTGATTTCCGCCTAGGCGGCAGCGGTTTCGGGACTCATGGAGACAGTCATAGAACACCAATCACGGCAAACCGGATGTCACCAGCCATGGCCAGGCATACGGCCACCGCAAGCACGACCATTACCGCGGTCACTACCGGCCATACCGAATTATCATTCATTGCTGCCTCCTTGGAGCCGATGCACTTTATGCGCATCTAACCACTTCGTTGTACTTTCAAGCCTAAACGGCAGCATTGGCCCTATCTGATACCAAGAAACCCACTTATGGTACTTTCTTGCACGGATCCGTGACACCGCCCAGACCGGGGCGGCAATCAATGTTCTCGGCGATATTGAGATGGAGTCGTACCGGTTTCTTCCAGAAACCGACGATTGAAATTCGAGGCATTCGTATATCCGCTCAACTGTTGAATCTTGGCAATGGGCATGTTCGTGCAAGTCAGCAAACGACAAGCACGCCCCACTCGAAGCCGTCGAACAAAATCAACAAAACCGATGCCGGCAACTCGCTTGAAGAAGCGAGAAAAGGTGGATACGCTCATCGCCGCCGCATCAGCGGCACCTTGCAAGCTGACCTCATCCAGATGTGTGGAAATATAGGTGATGGCGGCGTTGATCCCATCCTCCGCGCCAACCGCAATCACTGGATTGTATTCCGGCGTTACCACGGTCTGGCTTTCCTGCGCTGGTGCCTGCTCGAATACCGTCAGAATAGCAATAAGGTCGGCAACCCGTCTAGCTGGACTATGTTCTCCCATGGCCACTAATAGCTCGCCGGCCTCACGTGCCGAATCACCGAACAGTACAAGTGCATGCTGCGAACGGCGCAATACCGTCTCGAAACCGGAAGTCTCGGGAAAAGCGGCGGTCAATAGTCGCATAGTCTGCGGACGTATATGGCATAACACATCACGATGAGAGAGTCGTTCTCCAGGAATGATATCCGACAACCAATTATGAGGCAGATTGGATCCGATCATCGCCACATGCCCCGGCACGAATGGCATGAGTCCATCCCCCGCCATGAGTTGTCCACTTCCCTCACGGATAAGATGAATTTCGATTTGTGGATGATAATGCCATTTGGCCAGAGAGCTCGGATACCCGTGGCTTGACCAACGTATGGCCGCATCCCCATCGGGCACAATCACTTCCAGCGAGCCCGCATCCGAATGAGGAATCGCAGTCAAGTTTCGCGCATCCATCGCAGACCTCCTTGTCAATGTTGCGCAGTACAGCTCGCCATATTTCGTACTTTACCGGTGGAACAACTACGGCGAGATGATTGCCCGGCGGAATCCTACGGATATGGCACATAAGTGCAGGCGGAAAAAGGGAAACGCCAACATATGCCGCAGGATTTCATCGGGCAATCATCTCGTCATCAACACGTCACGGATTAGTCTCGATTGACCGTAATCTGCAACTTGATATCGCCCGGACGACCCTCATCCATACGGTCGAAGGCAGCCTTGGCGTCCTTCATGGCAAACGTGTCAGTGATGAACGGCTTCAGGTTAAGTCGGCCGCTATCGACCAAATCGATGGCTTTCTGGTACACATTGGCGTAACGGAAGATGTTCTCAATACGCACTTCGGTGGCCTGCAGCTCGGTCACGTCAATCGGTACCGGGTTGACCGGAATACCGACGAGCACCGCGCAACCGCCCGGGGCAATCAGCTTCCAGAACGTCTCATAAGCTTTCGGCGCGCCGGAACACTCGAATGCCACATCAGCGCCCCACCCAGCGGTCTCTTCGCGTACACGTTCAACCAAGTCCTCCGTCGTCAAATCCACGGGGATAACGCCCGGAATCTGGCCGATAATACCCAGCTTGATGGAAGACACATCCGAAACAAGCACCTTGGAAGCGCCACCGGCGAGCGCAGCAGAGGCAGTGAGCATACCCACTGTGCCCGAGCCGGTCACCACGCACACATCGCCGGGCTTGATGCGCGCCTTGGTGGCAGCCCACATGCCCACGGCGGTCGGCTCAAGCAACGCACCTTCGCCAAAGCTCATGGAATCAGGCAGATGGTAGGTGAATGCGGCCGGGTGAATGACCTCCTCACACAGGCAACCGTCAATCGGCGGAGTAGCGAAGAAACGCACAGCCGGATCGACGTTGTACATGCCCAGTCGGCTGGCCCGCGAAGTCATATCCGGAATGCCTGGCTCGAGGGCGACTCGGTCACCGGGCTTGAAATCAGTGACGCCGGGGCCGACCTCCAACACGGTGCCCGCTGCCTCATGGCCGAGAATCATTGGCTGCTCAACAACATACTTGCCAACACGACCGTGCGTGTAGTAATGCAAATCAGAACCGCATACGCCCACGGTGTGGGGTGCGATACGCAGCTCACCGGGGCCGGGATCCTTGACGTCCGGGACCTCACGCACATTGATGACGCCCTGCTCTTCGAGAACAACTGCTTTCATGGTATTTCTCCTTATATTGGTTGAATTTATTTTTTGAGGGTCTTGTATTGTTGGTTTTTGACGAGAACAGTCAGCGAGCACCGCTCAGTTCGCCGCCACTTTGCGGGTGATGCCCGGCTGTTCGGGGCGAATCCAGAATGAGATGACCGAGCCAGAGATGTAGCAAATGGCATATGCCCAGCACACTCCGGCAAAACCTACGGTATCGAGCAGTACCGTAGCGATGAACGGACCACAGAATGTGGTCAGGCCTGAAGCGAGGTTATGTGCGGAAACCGCAGCGCCCTTGTGCTCAGGTTCCAGAGCAGGGAATACTGCGCCCATCGGTACGAAAGCGGAAATACCCATGCCGAGCACCACGGCGCACACATACATAAATGGCAGGTTGTGCCCAAACAGCTGCGGCACATAGTACATGGCGAGAGTACCGAGCGCGGAGAGCCAGCAGCCCCACCAGCGCATCTGGCTCATCCAGCCGAAGCAATCGCCCATACGGCCCCAGAACACATTGCCGAATACGGTGACGACGAACAGCAGACCCCAGATGGTGGACCATTCGGTGACCTGGTACCAAGCTCCGCCGCCGTTTGTATGCGTGGCGAGATACAGCGGCATAATGACCGGAAAACCGTACAAAGTGAGATTGCAAATCACACGCAATACGGCAGCAAGCGCAATCTGGTGGTTGTCTTTGAGAATGGTCACGCCGCGAGAGAGTTCACGAAGCTTATCCGAAGAGCTCATCGTGTCAAGATTGGCGTTACGGGTTTTCGGCACAAAACACAGACAGATAATCATGCCGACAATCGAGAACGGCAGTGACACCCACAGTGAATAGTATTCACCAATCACCGGCGTGATGAACGCCGGCAGATAGGCGCCAAACACACCGATGCCAAAGGAATAGGAAGTCCAGAACCAGCCCATGGCCGATGCCAGTTTGCCGGGATCCACAGTTTGCGCAAGCAACACTACGAAGCTGTAGATAAATAGCGGATAGCCCATGCCTCGCAACATATACGACGCCAGCATCAGCGGATAACTGTGGCTAGGCAATGCCACACCGATGAATACCAGATGCAGCACGATCCAAGAACCCGCGCCAATAAGCATGATGCGCTTGGCTCCGAACAGTTCGGCCAGCACGCCCGAGGACCAGCCGGCGAGCGCCGCGACCAATCCGTACATCGTAAACAGCAGTGATGCCTGCGACGAGCTGAATCCCTGATCGACGACATACTTGGACAAAAAGGTCAGTTCAAACCCATCGCCTGTCATGAACACTGCGATCGCCAAGAATCCCGGCAGTAGTTTTCGCGCCAGTCCTTGTGCCATGGACCGTCTCCTTTTACTATGCAAACTTCGTTGTTTTCATCCGCCCAACTTTGGAGCGTTAATACAAGTTTCGCTGCGAAAATAGCAGTGTTTTGGCGCGAAAACAGTCAAGAATTGATACTTTCTTGCATGGATGTTGTTATGCCCAGCGTGCCGCTCATTGTTGTCACCCAGCACAATCATCAGGCACTAAAAAAAAACGACCGGCGCATGTGCACCGGTCGTTGAATGTTAGCTATCAGGCCAGCCCGTAATAAAGGCTGAGTATTATATTGCGGCCACTATCGACACGCATATTGCGCGCGAATCGAGCGCATCGGAGCCACTACTCCTCCACAATCTGGCAGAATTCGATGGTCTCGCCGTTGGGGCCGTAGATGTTGAAGTAGCGGATGCCATGCTTCCAGAAACTCGGGATGGACTGGATCTCGGTGTCCTTGAAGTCCACGCCGAGCGCCTTGGCGTTCTCGAAGGCGGCTTCGATGTCCGGGGTGTCGAAAGCCCAGTGGTTGATGGCGCCGGTGGTCATCGGGGCGGGGTCGCCTTCCCAGGTTTCAATGGTCAGGTGGCCGTAGCGCAGGAAGGCGCAACGGTTCTCGCCATTCATGAACAGTCCGGCGAGCTCAAAGCCCATAACCTCGCGGTAGAACTTGATGGTCTCATCCAGGTCTTTGGCAATCATGCCGGAATGCTGGAGGTCGGTAGTGAACGCGGTCATTGGCTTAGCCATGTGATTCTCCTTTGAATATTGTGGTTGGATAAAGGTTAAGGATAGTCGGACAAGGTATGCGGCGCGGCAGAACCATGCCGCACTCCTAGTCAATTATCGATACTTTCTTGCTGACGCAACATGATGTTGCGATCAGTTCGCAGTGGCAACCATTTCGGCGGCCACGGTTACTTCGGGCAGCTGAACGTGCACGGATGCGCTGTCGGTAGGTTCCGAGGACTCGGAGGACTCTGCGGATGCAACCTTTGCGCCCTTGATGCGGCGGCCTTTGGCGTCGAAGCCGGGCTGCTGCGGGCGGATGAACAAGGTAAGCACGAAGGCGAGCACATACAGTCCGGCGTACGTCCAGCACACGCCTTCATAGCCCACAATCGGCAGCAGAATGGTGGCGATACCGGGACCAGCGAACGTGGTCAAGCCTGCGGCGAGGTTGTATGCGGACAGTGCCGCGCCCTGCTTGCCGCCCGCATACAGGGTCATGATGGTGGGCAGTGATGAGAACGCACAGGTGCCGATGCCCACAATCACCGAGGCGATGATCAGCATCAGAGCGTTCGCGCCGAACCACTGCGGAAGGTAATAGAAGGCCACCGAGCCGACCGCGAGCACCGCGCAGCCGAACCAGCGCATGGGCCACACCCAGCCGAAGCGGTCCATGAACCAGCCCCAGAACGTGTTGAAAATCAGCGTGATCACGAACACGAAGCCCCAGATACGCATCCATTCCTCGGTTTTGAAGATGTTGATGCCGCCATTGTGGGTGGTGCACAGGTACAACGGCATGATGACCGGGAACCCGTAGAGCAGCAGGTTATTGATGATGCGGATGATCGCGCAGATGAGCACCTTGCGATTGGTGACCAGGATGGTGGCACCCTCGGCCAGCTCGGCGAGCTGTTCCTTGCGGCTCAGTCCTTGCGATTTGACGATTTTGTTCTTTGGTACGAAGAAGAAGCACATGACGGTGCCGACGATGGAGAACGGCAGTGCGAACCAGAAGGTCTTGTATTCGCCGAACACCGGCATGATGAAGCTCGGCAGGT
>ERZ1031746.747-NODE-747-length-11205-cov-10.034619_pt1 | contig 11205 bp, 10 predicted proteins | sample MGYA00518171_ERZ1031746 | MGnify/ENA primary metagenome ERZ1031746 (study PRJEB33719, sample SAMN04261238) | wastewater metagenome | biome: rural village; feature: human; material: feces | host: Homo sapiens | place: El Salvador | collected 2013-01-07 ...
AAGCCCTTTTCCTATGGGTGGGAAAAGGGCATGAGCGGAGGATACGAGATTCGAAATATTGAACACGTAGAGATCGATGACGTTGATATAGCGCCGTTCTGCCGCTGAAGCGTTGAAAATAAAGGGTTTTGGTGATGTCAGGCAGGGTCATTTGCGACAGACACAGTCAAACTAACATCATAAATATCACATCATCTATGCTGGCCGCATGGCAAGGAATGATTTTGGCTGGGTGCGTTGCTATAAGGTCAATGATGGCAATGGCGGAAAGCGTAACAGGTATCAGGCTTCTTACCTGAATCCGAGGAATAAGGGGGAGCGTATCAATGCTCCGAGGCGTTTTGACCATAAGAGTGATGCGCATGCTTGGTTGGCTGAGGTGCGCAAGCAGATTGATGCCGGCGATTGGCGTACTCCCGAGGAAGTTCTTGCGGAGCGGCAGGCGGAAGACGCGGCTCAACGTAGGCGTGATATGCCTTTTCGGGAATTCGCAGATGAGTGGTTTGAGAAGAATGTGGACCGTTTCAGGCCGAGGACAAAGGAGACTTACAAGGGTCTTCTGAAAAGATATATCCTTCCGTTTTTTGGAGAGAGGCCTTTATCCCGGATTACCGTCGATTTGGTCAATAAATGGTACGGGGGTTGGCGGACAAGAAGACGGCAAGGGCCAATTCTTATGGTTTGCTCAAGCAGATCTTCAAATGTGCGTGTGAGCCGCCGGAGCAGCTTATGGAATTCAACCCCTGTCGTATTCGTAGTGGCACGAACCGTGGCGTGAAGGAAGAAAGGCCTATAGCGGAGCCTGAGCAAATCAAGATGATTGCCGATGAGGTGGATCAGTTGACTGATGGAGATTATGGTCTGTCCATTCTTCTTGCTGCGTGGCTTTCGTTGCGTTCGGGGGAGGTTCGCGCACTCCGAGTCGGTGATTTCGATCTGGACAAGGAACTCTTACATGTCTCGCGGGCTTTGACGTATACGAAAGAGGACGGGTTCACTGAGGGTGAGCCAAAGACCAAGGCGGGCATTCGCACTGTGGGTATTCCCTCGTTTCTTGTTGCTGAGATACGTGCTTTTCTACGACGGAAGAAGATACTCACGAAGAAAACGGCGTTGCTGTTTCCGAATAAGTCCGGTGGCTATCTTCATGCGGCTGAGATAGAAAAACCGTTTCTTATCGCAAGAGATAAAGTGGGATGTGATGGCTTGAGATTTCATGATCTTAGGCATACCGGAAACTCATATGCGATGCAGACGGGATTGGCTACGATCTCGGATTTACAAAGGCGGGGTGGGTGGTCGACTCCTAGTATGGCACTGCATTATTCCCACTCGACGGATCGTCGGCAGCAGGCTATAACGAAGGCGCTGAACGACAGGGCATTGGGCAAGGATGACGACAGGACAGCGCCGGACAAGTCCGTTGACGACTCGAGCGGACTTCTCGATGTGATAAAGAGTCTGCGCGAGCAGAACGCGTTGCTTACTCGGCTATTGACTGAGAAAGCCTCGTGATGTTTGGTCGCGCAAGTTGTTGAACAAGGCCGCCTTGATGCGCATATAGTCGTGTTTGCCAACAAGGTTCAGGCATTCGATTTCGATGGCTTTGGAGTATCTGGAATATCGTTGCTGTATGGCTTGCATCGTCACACGGTATGAACGGGATTGGTTTCGAGTGACCAGTTGACGCTGCTGGGCCGCAATGTTTGCGTATGTCGCCAGACCGATATGCCTGTTCCGGTACAGCTTTGCGGACATGAAGGTCTCTGCGGCAAGGCAGTTCTCGAGGCGTATTCGCAAAGACTCACTGTCTAGAAGAAGCTTAAGGGCGTCCTCGGTCGAAATAGGTCCCGCTGGCGTTTTTTTGATTGCGTTATACAAACTGTCGGCCAGTTCATTGGAAGTGGCCTTGTCTAGAGTGCTTTGCAAGGCCCAGTACATTGACGCATACCATTCTTCGGGGCAATCAGGCTGTGCGGGGGGTTGGCGGGAAGGCTCCTTTCGGTACAACAGCAGATTCGTTGCCCTCAGATTCGCTTTCGTGTTCGTGCTGTTTCTCGCAACGTGGCGATTCGTATAGCCAAACACTGCATTAACCGTTGCAAGAGTCCGGACAGTAGAGCTATGCGCGTGCGACATGGCTTTCTCGTAGAGGAAGTTGCGGAGGGAACCCAACTGTTCCAACAATGGGCAGATCTGGCCTAGATGGTCGATGACGCTCTGCCCCCGTTCTGGGGCTCGCAGCTGTTCCAACTGGGACTGAATTACTTTCAGGCATCTTTCGAGATTCGTTCTTCTGATCCTTATGTCCAGATCCGCTTCCGCTTCCTTCATGGACAAAAACTTTAATTGCCGGACGTCCCATTGACGTTGCTGATGTTCCATGTGTTGTGCGAAATGGCTTTATTCCAACATTTTCGAACTCCCGTTTTCCATGTTCGGCTTTGAAAACCCGTCGGTACATGGCTGAGCGGCGGCGCATCAAGGCGGTGCGACGGGCTGCTCAGATTGGTGTGCAAACTATGAGGAAAGTCCTCGTGGAAAAAAGAAAGCTCGCGCAGTATTTTGGCGTAAGCAAGCGGACAATCCAGCGGATCTCGGCGAATCCGATGATGATACGGGAGGCCGCGCGCGAAAATTGGAGATTCGATTCCGGTTGTTCTGGAATAATGGCAGAGGTGGAAGCCGAACTCGGCAAACGATGTGCGCCGGGTTGCGTACGCGCTAGGGCTTGGATGTTGGCTTTCGTCCCACCACAATTCATCAATGACGGTGAGATACAACGCGTGATCGCGGGTACACCAACGTGGTTGAAGCCTGCTTCGATCAGCAAGAAGTGGAAGGTCTCGAAGAAGACACTTTACCGGCATTTATCTGCTGAGGCATCAAGCCGGGCAGATCTGATCGCCTCGATGTGCTTGGTGGGCAGCGACCTTTTCCGCATCGAAGATATCGACGAGATTTACCTGCGGCGGTCAGATTTGCTTCGCTGAACTTCGGGCGGAACGTCTACAGCCGACGTTCCGCCCGATTATCTCAACTATAGTTTTTGCCTAGTTGCCGGTAGATATCCTTGGCTTCATCGAATTCATCGGACAGAATACGATCCGTGTTGTCTGAGTTGAGCAGGTCTATGTATTTGTTGGTGCCATCGATGGTGCTGACTGCTTCGATGCGTTTGAACTCGGCGGCATGTTTCTGGGCGTATGCTGCCAGTCCCTTGAGCTTAGTCAATGCATCCGGGAGCCAATCGCCATGGGGATCGACGATGAACGGCTTAATCGTCCCGTTATCCAGTTTCGAGAAGAAGACGAAGTCGGGCTGCATCGAATGCCATGAGCCTTCCTGCATGTAGGGGATTTGCAGCGCGTCCTTGGCCGCCCCGGAGGGGTTGCGGTACCACGCCACCGTTCCCTCACGCCCGAGCTCCTTGTCCAACACGGTAATCTCCAACGGCCTTAGTTTCACTGGATACATGTGGTCGTCGCCTTTGGCGAGAATGTGCTTTTCCCTGACTGGCAGAGCTGTCACGTTGCCGGACTTGTCGGCAGTGGTGCTATCGGCAAGTCCGTTGACCGGGGTGATGATCTCACCGAGCTTTGGATCCTTGGACGCTGCGATCACCTCCTCGATCTCCCCACGTTCGAAATCGCTGAGGCCGTAGATTTTATCGCGGTATTGGCTGAACAGTTCGTCGGCCTTGCCGGTGCAGCGGGAAGATATTTCCTCGACGATTGACTGTGTCCCGGCAATGGCTGCGATTCTCGCCTGCTCGTCAAGGATATCGAGATCGGGATTCTCTGATAGCCTGTGCGACAGGTACGGGTTTACCGCCTCCTTGGTCAAGGTGAGCTGTGCCTTGCGGAATTCCTGTTCGATGATGGTGTGGTCGGCATCGATACTGATGGTGTCGGTGGAGACCTTCTGCTCCGTTCTTGACGCCACGGACATATTGGCCTGCGCCTTGAACACGTCGTTCAAAGTGGTTTCATAGTCCTGCTTATGCAATATCGGCAACGAATCCAGCAGGTTGAAGATGAACTCTTTCGAGCTGCTGTCGGCCTGTTCGTCGATGCCGTAGAGCACCATCTTTCCCGCCAGATTGAGCAGCCGGTCGATGGCGTTGGCCGCAGGTCTTGGCTTGATATATGTGGGCAATTGAGCGAAAGCCGCTTTGACTTCTTCCGGGAGGGTGTTGTTCCATTCCAATTCGACCCGGTCGATGATGACCTTGCGGGTAGAATACTGGCTGATGGTGTCGTCAGTGAGATCGCCGGTCAGATATTCCGCGACTTCACGGACGGTGTCCGCGGCGAAGCGCGGCAGGAAACAGGTCACCGAATTCAGCAGTTCGTTGCCTTCCACTCGTTGCGCGAGCGGTGTTCGCACCATGCGGCCAATAAGCTGCATGATGTAGGTGCGGTCCTTGCCCGGTCGCAGGGAGAACAGCACTTCCGCCCTCGGGCAATCCCAGCCGGTGCTGATGGCTTCCTTGGCGAACAGGATGCGTATGGCGTGGTTCTCCTCCACGCTTTCGGGGGCCACGTATTTGACGTTGTATTTGCCGTTGGCGAGAACGATGTCCTGATGCTCGCCAAGAACATTAGCGAAAGCCCTTTGCGGGTCAAGGCCGGGAATGTGCTCTTTGATTTGGTCGCAGTAGTCCAATAGGAGGTTGTCGTCCGCGTTGTTCGGCAGTTGGATGACCATGAGCGGTACCACCTTATTCATCCCCAGATTCTGGGATTGGCAATACTCCCGCCATGTCCGAGAGGATTCCACCAGCGCTTCGCATGCCTTCTTCAGGAGTGCGTAGTCGTAATTGCCGCTTTCACCGGGCGAGAGCAGACTTATGGTGTCCTTGAGCAGGCCCGACTCCTGCACTTCCGCGGGGCTGACGGTGGATGAGCCGATGTTCGTCCGGTTTGTTCTTGCCGCCATGGCCTTTTCGAACCGTTCGATGGTCGCGGATATGCCGACTACGATGGGCATGGGTTTGCTTCCATCATGCCCATCGATTAGTTGCGCGTATATGGTTTGTCGGCTGTTGTCGTCGCTGCTGGTGCCGCCCATGCCCCTGTGAGCCTCGTCGAGAAACATGATCAGATCAGCATTGCCGTTCTCGATGGTGTTGCTGATCGTCTGCCAAATCGTCCAGTTGCGGCCGTTGTGCGGTTTGACGAGGTTGCTGGACTTGGATAGCTTCTGACGGTTGATGAAGTATACGTGGCCGCGTTCGAGTTCGGGTTGGTCGAATGAATCGTCGATGGTAACCATGCACGGCAGGAGATAGTCGGACGCCTCGCTGAAGCGGTACTCGGTCTGCGCATTCAGATCAGGGCTGTCCGTGACCCATAGCACGCTGACGCTTTCGTGCGGCTGGGCGTCCAACGTTTCGGAACCGAAAAAGAGGCTTTCAATGACGGCTGCACTCATCACGGTCTTTCCCGCGCCTGTTGTGGCTGTCAGGGAAGTGGTGATAGGTTTCTTCCGCAAATGGTATAGGTCAATGGCGGCTTCGATGTTTTCCAGCAAGGTTTTCACCGCTTTGGCTTGGAAGTCCTTGAGCTTGAACAGCATGGATCAGTCCTCTCCCTGATTGATCTTGAACGAACGTAGATAGGATTCGTAAAGACGCAGTGGCTCCACTCCATCCGGTAGTTGCATGGCCACATCCTGATACCGCGAATCCTGATCAGTGACGATACAGACCAAGCGAATACTCCCGTCATGCTCTCCTAGATCTTGGAGGAATTGACGCGAGTATCTGTAATCGAATAGAACCGCATACGTGTCAGCGATGTCATAGTCTTTTCGCCGCTCTGCTATACAACGTCCTTCGCTTCCCGCTCTTAGCCACAGTAGGGGTGCGATGGCTTCGAACGCGTGATCCAGTTCCACGTTGATCTCGTCCTCATATGTCAGATCATAGAAAACTGCGTTCTCTTCGAAACCGTCTGACATGGGGAATTCATCGGAGAACTTATAGTTGCCCTTGATCGGAGTGCCATCGGGGGTTTCGCCTATGATGGCAGCCTTGATACGGGGTTTGGAGATATATTCGCAGATACCGTGTTGCTCCCATTCTGCATCTCCTTGTCTATGCTCGGCTTTGGTGAGTTTTTTCCCTTCATCTTCGGAGACTTCGTTGTTGGTGACGCAAATGCAACGACGACATCCATTGTCCTGATGATTCAATCGCATGACAGCGTGTGCCGTCGTGCCTGAACCTGCAAAGAAATCAAGGATCAAAGCATTAGGTTTATTGGCTACGAAAAAGCGGAGTGTGTCTTCGACTGCATATAGGGACTTCGGGAAAGGAAAACTGCGCTTGGGGATGAACGACCTCAGTAAGGTAGATCCATAATCGCCAGCGCTGAAATCCTTTTTCGTCCATGTAGTCATTGGACGAATTGGCTTGTCTAATGTCCCAAGAATGAGAGTGCCGTCCTCATCTTTGCCTTGGACTTCAATGGATCCGTTCTCTATCTGGCGGATTGTTCCTTCCTGCAAGTGATAGATGGCTCTTTTATGGCTGGCTGGTTTCCATGGCCCAAATTTGATATATCCCTTTGACTGTTTATCGATGAACGTACTTGGCTGAACGCCCCATGTGGCCTCTTCGCCGTTTGCTGCTATTGGAAATACTGCGAAGCATCCTTCCGGCACCGGCAGATTATTGCGCTGTACATTCAAATCTGGAGCATCTCCCACGCCCTGATATGACCCGTCTGCAAGAGAGAAGTAGACGGGGTAGAAAAGGTTTGGGCGAGCTGAGCGTTTGCCTGTGGCTCCACGTCTCGCCAGTCCATCCCATCTGACAGGACGCTCAATTATGCGTTCATGGAGCATGTCCTCCGTGGTGGGCTGGACTTCGGCCTCACCAATGAAAACGATAAAGATATATTCATCTGAGCGGCTAAACATCGAACCACGAGAGGATCCGCTGGGATTGATGACCGCAGTAATCATTTGGATCCTGGCACTTGGGAAAGTCTGCTCCAGCAATAAACCGAGTCGTAGATATTCCTTCTCGTCAATGGTGACGATGAGTACGGAGTCCTTGGGATTGAGCAGCCTTTTGGCGAGTTTGAGTCGGCGCTCCATCATGGCGAGCCATTTGGAGTGTTGGTAGGCATCGTTGGAATCGACATAGTCGTTGTTGTATTTCCAGTCGTGTGCGCCGGTGTTGTACGGCGGATCGATGTAGATGCAGTCCACTTTCCCCTCGTATGGATAGAGGAGTGCTTTAAGGGCGTGGTAGTTTTCGCCGTTGATTACCACTTGGTACGGTTTGTCTCCGCCCCTTTGGATCTCTCCCGTTTTCTTTAGTCCGGGGAAGATGGGCTTGTCGAATTCGGATAGCACCACGAGGTCGGCGGTGCTGGCTGATTCCGTAAGATGCTCATCGTTGACTTGCCGAGTCAGTGTTGCTGTGTCACCGTTAAGTGCAGATACTCGCCAAGCCACCTTATTATCGGTTTTCTCGAAGCTGCCGCGCGGCGGGAGTATGTTGACAAGATCGCCTTTACGGGCCCTGCGTCCATAGAGCCTTACGTTTTCCGGGATATGTCGTTCGAAGTTGAGGCCGAAGGGGCGTCGATCCGTGTATGCCTTCACTTCGTTGGCAATGGCCTTGGCCAGCTGGGGATTCGTCTCAGCGACTTTGTCGATGAGGTCATACAGCGCGGACATGCTGTTCTCCTTGTTTTTCTTGGTGATGCTTAATTGTACGTCCGCGGCTGTCATGGCATGACAAACACACCCGTGCGCGACGAAGCCGGAGTCCATAACTTGGAATTGTCGGCGCGGATGGACCGCGTTGCACGAGCGAAAGGAGTTATATGGCTCAGAAATTGTTAGTTATGTCGAAGGCGGAAGCGGTGGCGCTTATCGCTGCTGCGGGAGGTTTCGAGGGGTCGAACGACCCCATGCCGGTAATGATGGGGCGCATGGACGGCGAGGGAGAAAACGCGCACTGGGTTGAGGCCAAGGAGCAGCTGCGTTTCCGCGGAATGCCAGTTTGGCAGTTCTCTGTGGCGATCTCGCAGATCTCGTCGATGAACGGAATCGTTCGCCCGGACACTTTGCGAATCCTGTTCCCGAACCCGACGAAACCCAGCTACGACGAGATGCTCCCAGCCGGTGATTCGCCTACGAAGGATCCGCTGATCTGAAAATAGGGGGGGGCGGGAACCGTGGGCTTCCGCCCTTCATTCTCAATGCTTCAGGAGAATTTTATGAAAAAAAGTATTTCGAGTTTGACTATTTTAATGCGATGGTTGTGCTTGCAGGTCTTATCTGCCTGCGCCAGCGACTCGAGGCGGCGGGGCAAAAGGGTAAATTGTTCTGGAGGGTTGAGCACCTTCGCCAGATCTTTTCCAGCTACGAATATGTTTCGGAGAACCCTCAATTGCGCCGCTTTCGCCTTTGCCGCGGGGATGCGCTGATCTTTGAAGTGGCTTGGAAATTCGTTTATGGAACTGACACTGAGAGTGATTACCAGCGGTTGTTGCAACTTGAGCCCCGGCTAAGGATGAGCGATGATGCGTGACGAACTATCGAACTTCGCTCGCCAGATCTGGACTGGACTGCGTGGTTTTGCCAAATTCGTGTGGAAGATAATCACGCTGGAACCGCCTGCGCCGTCATGGGCTGACATATTCGCTTCCTGTTGGGTGCAGGGGTGCGTGTGCCCAAGGATTTGGTCTTTCCGGACCCGATCAGCGGTATGCAACGTTTATGGTGGCCGCTCCTCGTCAGTTATAGGACTACCTCTGGTGATGACAGCTTTGTGTTTCGTTTACGCGCGTGGCCAGGGCAGCAGACGGTCCAGCAGATTATAAAAGCCCTGCCGCTGATTGAATCGGGCATGGAACACAAAATCTGGAAGGTCGAGCCTGTTACCGGGGACGTCAATGCGATAGACATATCGGCTGGTACTCCTCCCTCATTCGAGGCATTGTCGATACCCGAGCAAATGCGGCTCTGCCGCCCTTCGGATGCGGACTGGCGTATCTATATGGGATGGAACGTGCTTGGCGAGGAAGTGCATTTAGATCCTCATAATAAGAGCGCGTTGCTTCTGACAGGCGAACCGGGCTCTGGAAAGTCGGTGTTGCTGCTAAGGCTGCTTCGAAGCTGGAAGAAGTCCGGCGCCATCGTCCATATTGCCGATTTCAAGCGCAGCGGCGACTTTGATGATCTTGGTGCGGATGGGTGTCCGGTGCTGGGCGATGATGTCGATGCGGTCATAACGATGCTGGAGAAGGCGCGGGACGTCATTGACGGCAGGGTCGTCCGAATGGCCGAGCTCCAGCAATCGAATTACTGGAATTACCAGCCTGATGCGCGTCCTCCGCTATATGTCGTCGCCATCGACGAAGTGCAGGAACTGCTGGAAACCAGTGGCGTGACGAAGGAGCAAAAGCAGAAAGCCGAGCATGCCGCGGCTTTGCTGAGGTCGTTGGTCAAGTTGGGGCGTAGCGCAGGGGTGTTCGTTGTACTCAGCACCCAGAAGTCAGACGCGACAGCCATACCGACAAACCTGCGCGACCAGATGGGACTACGCATCAGCGGCAGACAGTTCACTCCCGAAGCCAGCAAGGCCGCGTTGGGTTCGGTCCCCGACGGTTTTCGCCCTGACGATACCGATGTCGTGCCGGCTAACACTCCGGGACGCATGGTCATGGTCGGGCAGGGCGCGCCGTTCGTGTTCCAGTGCGCTGGGTGATCGGTAGCAAGAGAAAAAGGTCGGTGGTGAAGGACGGAGACGCGAGCCGCGAAGCGGCGTAGCGTCGCAGTCCAAGCCGCCGACCTTGTGTTTTGGGGAATATTACCCAAAACACAACTTAGGTAGCAGGGTAGGTGTGTTATGGAAGGAAGCGGACAAAGATGAGTGGTCCGAAAGAACCGGAGACAGGTGCGGAAAAAGAGAAGAAGGCATTGGAGACAGGCGAGGGAATCCCGGAGAGGGATCGAGCCAAAGTGGAAACTCGTTCCCGTGATTGGTGCGTGACTCAGCATCTGGAGGCCTCGGATTCCATCACGTTGGAAGACTATGTCGATCATGTGAGGGAGTTTTTCGATGCGGGGGCCTTGCAAATGGAGTTGGGAGAGCATACCGATACGGGCATACCCCACATTCAGGCTTTCTTCCAAGGACAACCGAAGCGCTTTTCCACGGTGGTGAGGTTTTTGGAATCCATTCTCGGTGTGAAACATCCTTATGTGGACAAGCGCCGCGGCACTGTCAAGCAGGCCGTCAGTTATGCGCAGAAAGATGACACCCGGGTCGAGGGGACTTCGCCGGTCGTCTTCGGCGAGATCAACATGCGTGAGTCGCAAGGCAAGCGTGAGGATCTTCTAGATCTCCGCAAGATGGTGGATGCCGGATTGACGGTGGATGAGATATTGCTGGAGGACGTCGAGGGCAAGGCTGCGCGGTATGTTGGCTGGCTTGACCGGCTGGTGGCTGCGAGAGATGCGAAAAAGATGAGTGAGCGTTTGCAGCGTGATCTGCATTGCACGTTCATATGGGGCAAGACTGGCGTCGGCAAAACTCGATATGCGCTGGAGCAGGGCAGATCGCTCGGTAAGGTTGCTCGCATTGTGGATTACCGCCACCCGTGGGATATGGTTGATATTGATACGGATGTGATTGTCTGCGACGAATATAATGGTCAGCTGGATCTGACTGAGTTTTTGACAATACTCGAGGGGTACGGGGCCTCGCCAATGCGGGCTAGGTACCGCAATCGATGGCCGAATTACTCACAGGTCTATGTTCTCAGCAACACAGCCTTGAACGAGATGTATTCGTATGAGCCTTCCGAAAGGCGGCGTGCTCTGTTTCGGCGGTTCGACCGCATACAGTATATGTTCGTTAAACAGTTCGGTAAGAATCGCGGAGAACGGCGTCTTGTGGACATCGACCAAAAAAAATACGGGGCTGCTTATCTTGTTGAGCCGCCTATCTCGGAGATACTTGCTCAAGTCGATCCACTTCGGGCGGAGGACCTGTTTCTGCCGTCTTCGGCAGACGGTGAAGATATCGTAAAAGAAGGTAATCACATAATTACCGCATAAGTTGAGTGCGACATATGCCTAGAAACAAAGAAAACCGTTGGAATTCCAACGGTTTTCTGTTGGCGGAGGATACGAGATTCGAACTCGTGAGGCTGTTACACCAACACGCTTTCCAAG
>ERZ1031746.751-NODE-751-length-11150-cov-9.656422_pt1 | contig 11150 bp, 6 predicted proteins | sample MGYA00518171_ERZ1031746 | MGnify/ENA primary metagenome ERZ1031746 (study PRJEB33719, sample SAMN04261238) | wastewater metagenome | biome: rural village; feature: human; material: feces | host: Homo sapiens | place: El Salvador | collected 2013-01-07 ...
CACCCATCTGGGTAGAGAACATCAGATTGAACTGGCGAACATCAGTCCAGTTCTTAGTACCGCTGATAGGACAAACGATACCCTCATCCTCGATAATCTGCTTCAGCATCTCCAGGTTAGGACCCTGCATAGCCTCAGTATAGCGAGCATGAAGTTCATCATGCTTCTTCTGGTTTTCGAGAACACGAGGATTGGTAGCACGGAACTGAGCCTCATCAAAGCTGTCGCCGAAACGCTTCTTTGCCTTAGCAATTTCCTTAGCTATCTTCTCTTCGTATTTAGCCATGTGATCCTCGATGAGCACATCAGCACGATAACGCTTCTTAGAGTCGCGGTTATCAATCAATGGGTCATTGAAAGCATCTACGTGGCCAGAAGCCTTCCAAACAGTAGGGTGCATGAAGATAGAAGCATCAAGACCAACAATGTTCTCGTGCAGCAATACCATGCTCTGCCACCAATACTGCTTGATATTATTTTTCAGCTCAACACCATTCTGTCCATAATCATAAACAGCTGCCAAGCCATCATAAATTTCACTACTTGGGAATACAAAGCCATATTCTTTGCAATGGCTTACGATTTTCTTAAAAACATCTTCCTGTGCCATGATAAAAACTTATTTTTTTCAAATTTTCGGCAAAGATACGCTTTTTTCTCGAAATTTTGTTGTATTTTTGCCATAAATTATCAAAATAAGTATTAAAAGCTATCTATGAGCGACGAAATTAAAGATAAAGACGGAATAGAAGGTCAAAATCCTGACAACTTGCAAGATTCTCAAAATAACGACCTGCAGAACACCTCTAAAGACGATTTGGGGGATTCGCAAAAGGAAGACTTAGAGGATTCGTCAAAGGATGATTTGAAAAATCAGACCGAACAGCATTCCGATTATAAGCCGGTGAACCGATTCGACGCATCCGCTGTACACCATCTCAGCGGTATGTACCAGAACTGGTTCCTCGACTATGCCTCGTACGTAATTCTGGAGCGTGCCGTTCCTCACATCGAGGACGGACTGAAGCCTGTGCAGCGACGCATTCTCCACTCCATGAAACGTATGGATGATGGCAGATACAACAAGGTGGCTAATATCGTGGGCCACACCATGCAGTTTCATCCTCACGGTGACGCCTCCATCGGTGATGCCCTGGTACAGATGGGACAGAAAGACCTGCTCATCGACACACAGGGTAACTGGGGAAATATTCTCACTGGCGACCGTGCGGCAGCTCCCCGCTATATCGAGGCACGACTTTCCAAGTTTGCACTCGACGTAGTATTCAACCCGAAGACTACCGACTGGCAGCTCTCATACGACGGCCGCAATAAAGAGCCTATCACCCTGCCTGCCAAATTTCCTCTGCTCCTTGCACAAGGTGCAGAAGGTATCGCCGTAGGCTTGAGCAGCAAGGTGCTGCCCCACAACTTCAATGATCTCTGCGATGCAGCCATTCACTATCTGAAGGGCGAACCATTCACGCTTTATCCTGATTTCCCTACAGGTGGTGCCATTGATGTAAGCAAATACAATGATGGCCAGCGGGGCGGCGTGCTGAAAGTTCGTGCCAAGATAGACAAACTCGACAACAAGACTCTGATCATCAGCGAGATTCCATACAGTAAGACCACAGGAAGCCTCATCGAATCTATCACCAAGGCTGTAGAAAAAGGTAAAATCAAGGCCAGAAAGGTGGATGATGTGACTTCTGCCAACGTGGAGATTCTCGTCCATCTGACTCCTGGCACGTCGTCAGACAAGACGATGGATGCCCTCTATGCCTTCAGCGACTGCGAAATCAATATTTCACCCAACTGCTGCGTCATCGAGGACAACAAGCCAAAGTTCCTCACCGTCAGCGATGTGCTCAAGCATAGCGTAGATTGCACGATGGGACTGCTTCGCAAGGAACTCATGATCCGCAAGGGCGAATTGGAAGAACAGCTCTTCTTCTCCTCTCTGGAGCGCATTTTCATCGAGGAGCGCATCTACAAGGAGCGCAAGTTTGAGCAGAGTAAGAGTCAGGATGAGGTAGTGGCATTCATCGACTCAAAGTTGGAACCTTTCAAGGACAAGCTCTTTACTGCCGAGGTGGATGGCAAGGGAATGGTACAGTATGCTTTCCATCGCGAAATCACCCGGGAAGATATTCTCAAACTGCTCGAAATCAAGATGCAGCGTATTCTTAAATATAATAAGGATAAGGCGGATGATCTCCTGATGAAGATTAAGGCGGAACTGGCTGAGATAGAAAACGACCTTGCCCACATGACCGATGTGACCATCAACTGGTTTGAATACCTCAAAGGCAAATACGGCAAGTTACATCCTCGCAAAACCGAGATACGCAACTTCGACACTATCGAGGTGACCAAGGTGGTAGAAGCCAACCAGAAATTGTTTATCAACCGACAGGAAGGATTCGTAGGAACCGGACTCAAGAAGGATGAATTCGTATGCAACTGTTCCGACCTCGACGACATCATCGTCTTCTATAAAGACGGAAAATTTAAGGTCATAAAGGTGGCCGACAAGATATTCGTAGGAAAGAACATCCTCCACGTACAGGTATTCAAGAAAAACGACAAGCGCACCATCTACAACTGCGTTTATCGCGACGGAAAACAAGGTGATTATTTCATCAAGCGATTCAACGTGACGGCGATGACCCGCGACAAACTGTACGACATCACCCAGGGTACTCCTGGCAGCCGCATCATCTACTTCACCGCCAACCCTAATGGCGAAGCGGAAATCATCAAGGTAACTATGGAGCCAGACCTGTCGAAGAAACGACAGAGCATCTTCCTGGAGAAGGATTTCTCCGAAATACTCATCAAGGGACGTGCTGCCAAGGGAAATCTCCTGACCAAGCGTACCATCAAACGCATCGGACTGAAGAGTCACGGTCACAGCACCTTGGGAGGAAGAAAGGTTTGGTTTGACCCAGACGTAAACCGCATCAACTATGATGAGAACGGAAGATTCCTCGGTGAATTCAATGACGACGAAAGCATCCTGGTAGTACTCGACGATGGCGATTTCTACATCACCAACTTCGACCCGAACAACCACTACGAGGACAACATCCTCCGTCTGGAAAAATGGGACGAGCACAAGATCTGGACCGCCATTCTCTACGATGCCGACAATCAGGGCTATCCTTATATCAAGCGCTTCACGATGGATGCCATCAAGCGCCATCAGAACTTCATGGGTGAAAATCCTAACTGCAAGCTGATTTTGCTCACCGACACGGTTTATCCGAGAATCAAGGTTACCTATGGCGGCGTGGATGCTATCCGACCTGCCGAGGAAATCGATGCAGAACAGTTTATCGGACAGAAGAGTTTCAAGGCAAAGGGCAAGCGTCTCACTACCTGGAAGATTGAAAGCATCGAAGAACTGGAGCCAACGAGATTCCCTGAACCAACTGGTGGGGAGGAAGAAGGTTCTGTAGATGATTCTTTTAAGGGTACTCAAAGTGGCGGGAACGATGGCAATTCTTCTGAAAACACCACTATGGAACTACGTGAGAATCTTGATCCTGATGCAGGCAAGAGTGAACAGCAGGTTATCGACGAGTTGACGGGACAGACAAGCCTTTTCGATGACAAAAGATTCACAGAAGAGAATGAGAAAGATAAAGACTGGTTGAAAAAACAATAGAATGAATTGTTGAAGAACAAAGAAAAAAGTAGTCGTGCTATCAAGCTGTTGCTACTATAGAAAAAAAATAAAAGCCGCCCCTGAGGAATTTATTTTTCCTTTTTGAGGCGGCTTTTTGTATAAAAGGTTTACATAATTTAAGCTCCCTGTTACTGAGGACTTTACTCTACAGTAATCTGAACTCTGCGACACTTTATGTCTGGGCAGCCATTGCTGTCTCCCACTGCTTTCTCCAACTTGATGGAGAAGTCCTCTATGCCTTTCTTCTTGAGATAATCTACGACATTGTTCAGACGCCCCTCACTGAGCTTGAAGTTCTTGGAAGAAGGACCATCTGATGATGCTTCACCGATGATGGTCAACTTATAGTTCTTCTGCTCCTTCAGAGAAGCAATGAAATCATTTAGGCGAATGCGTTCCTGCTCGATAATTTTAGTCTTGTTGACTGGGAAATAGACATCATGACCATTTACCTTCGCATTAGCATTTTGGCAATCCTCCACCAATGCCTTCAAGTCGGCATTCTCCTGTTGGCTCTTGCGCAACTTGCTTTGCAAACCGTCATTCTCACGTTGCTTATCCTGCAGTTGTCGCTCGTAAGCGTCCTTCATCTCCTGCTGTTCAGCAAGCGTGTTGTAATAGAGTGCCTTGTTGGTTGGCATACGTTTGCCCACAAAGTTGTAGCGAAGAACCAGTCCACCACTGACTATGCCCTTAGGCGTGAGGTCGTTGTCGAGAGGTAAGTATTTGTACTGTCCTATCAAACCGATGGTCCAACGAGGCGTGATGTCGTACTCGAAGCTCAGGGAAACTGGGATGTACAAGGCATTCACCTGCTTTTTCTCCACATCTGAGGTCAGGTAGTCGTGGCTATAGACATTATAATATCCCTCGCCCTTCGCTACTGCCAACTCCCTATAGGAAGTAGTGGCAGAGAATCGGTTCCAGCCATGTAGGTAACCCGCTCCCACTCCTAACCACAAGTTGAACTTCTGTGCCTTACGATTGTGCCAAAACTCCATGATATTGAAATCGAAGTTGAGGTCGGCCATCGCATAGTGCATATTGTAGCGGTTCTGTATGCGGTCAATCTTTGTCTCCAATGGCGCAGGGTAAGTTTTGCCTGTAGAAGGGTCTGTTATCACAAAGTCATTCTTTGTGACAGTAGAGGAAGCCACATGCTTGCCAGTAGCTTTTAGCATGGTGTATTCCAAGTTCAGGCCAATTCTCACCCATGGCTTGATGTTATACTTCAAGCCTACCGCTGCGTCGGGCGAAATAGGTCTTCTCGAATCCGAGACATCTGCTCCTCGCATACCATGATAGTAGCTTACACCACCCTGTCCGTAGATGGACCAGGTGTGGGTTCGCACCGTATCATTGTAAGTCTGGGCTTGAAGTGTGGTAGCCGTCGCTATGACGGCCGCCACTATAGTTAAACGTTTCATTTTCATAATCTCCAAGCTTTAAGTTTCTACTCCGGCCAAGTATATTGTGGCATGATGGTTACAGTCGCATTTGGCTCAAGATAAATGTTGCACTTCACAGGAGAGGTGATGATGCCATTATTGTATGTTCTGAATGTCATTATTACATCCATAGCTGAAGTCATCTTCATTAATTTTCCGTTAGAATCAATGTAAAATATACTCTTTATCTTTCTGTCAAAAGAAGTAAAACGATATGTTATATAAGGAATAACCTTAGTCACTCGTATTACCTGCTTGCCATTTGCCAAATCCATTGGTTGGAGGGTTCCTGCAGCTAATGTAGCAGGACCATTTCCTGTTTTTTCTGCCCAAACCATGGTGGATGCATTCTCCCATTCATTATCACGTATAGCGTATACGGCAGAATAGGTAAGAGATGGTTCTTCTGCTACAGTCAGCATATTGGCTATGACACCACCGAGATCTGTATATTGGATTGCCTCCCACAAACGTGGATCTACATAGATGGAAGAGTTGTCGCCTGGAATCTTATAGATACCATTGTCAGCCAGCATCTTTTTCAAGAGGTCAATCTGCGTCTTGGCGTTTGCGTCCTGCTTATTCTCCAGTGACTTGATGGCTTTTTCGATAGCAGTCTTCAATTCACCATTGGAAGCAACCACGGAAGCTGTACCATCTTTTATAGCCTTGTTGAGGTCTGCGGTCTGCTTTGTGATAGCATCTACGACACCACCAATGGCCGTGCTGATAACATTGCCGTTCTTGTCGATAGCAGCAACAACTACTTTGCCGTTCTTGTCGATAGCGGTAACGATATCGCCTCCCTGCTTATCTACAGCGTCCTTCAGGCTCTTGAGATTATTCTTCATGCTGCCTTCCATATTGACGATAGCAGTCGTGTTGTCGGCAAGTTTGACAGACAATTCACCAGACATCTTATTGATGCTATTCCCCACCGTCTTGAAGCCAGATACTAAGTTCTTGTTGAGATCCTTCAAGGTGGTGTTCAGTGTCTTCAACTGAGCATTTGCGTTTTGCAACTCAGTGTTGGTACCTTTCAACTGGATGTTGATGGCAGTTAAGCCAAACAAGAGCGTCCTGCCGATCCTCCTTTCCTCTGCTGTCACCTTTGCCAAACCACTTGAGATGGCGGTGTTGATAGCATCCAACTTGGATTCCAACAAGGCATTCTGACTCTCAAGAGTTGCATTCAATGTATCGATGCTACCTACAATCTCTGCTGCTATCAGTTTACCAGACTTCGTGATAGTCATGCGCAGCAACTTACCTTGCTTCTTGATAGCTTCTGTTTGTGTACCGATGGCATCAGTTTGTGTACCGATGGCTGTGACAATCTTGTTGCCCTTGTCGTCCACGGTCTCGTTCAATTTGTTGAAGCCATTCAAAATAGTCGTATTGAGAGTACCCAAACTTGCTTGTGTATGTGTATCTAAGGTCTTGATGGCACCTGTGTTCTTGTTAATCTCCACCATGATACCTACCAAACCTGTAGAAAGAGCAAGGGTGAGTGCTTTAAATCGGCTACTCAAAGATGCTGTCTGATCGTTGATAGCCTTGGCGAGCTTGTTAGTTTGAGTCACGATTGTTGCACTGAGAAGTTTCTGCTGCTTGTCAAGTTCCAGACGGAGCAAGTTGCCGTTCTTGTCCAATGCTGTGATGATATTACCACCTGTGGTAGAAATCTCTGTCTTGATAGCCTGGAATCCAGAAATCAAAGTTCCGTCAATCTTACCCAAGGACATGTTGATACCGTTGAGGCTTACCTGTGTATTCGTGTCGAGCAACGTGATGGCACCTGTGTTCTTATCTACGCTGACCACAACATTCTTCAGACCAGTCTCCACTACGGTACTCAAGGCTTTAATGCGCTTGTCCAAAGTGCTGGTTTGGTCATTGATGGCAGCGATGAGCTTGGTTGTCTGACCTACGATGGTGGCACTGAGAGCCTCCTGCTGCTTGCCCAATTCAACACGGAGCAAGTTGCCGTTGTTGTCCAATGCGTAGATGACATCATTGCCTGTCGTAGAAATTTGCTCTTTGAGCAACTTAAAGCCATCTGTTAACGAACCGTTAATCTTTTCAAGGCTTGCGTTTGTATTCTTATCCAACAAGGTGATGGCGCCTGTATTCTTATCTACGCTGACCTTCACATCGGTAAAGCCAGCCTTCAAGGAAGCGTCCAAGATGGCGAAGCGCTCCTCCAACGACTTCGTCTGGTCGTTGATGGCCTTCACGATGGCATCCGTTGAGTTCAACAAAGAGGTAGAGAGCAACTTGCCTGTCTCGTCAATCTGGAGACGCAGCAACTCACCGTTGTTGTTCATGGCAACAACAATGCTCTTGCCCTGTTCGTCAATTTTGCCTGAAAGGGTGGTGAATCCATTGAATATGGAGGTGTTCACGTCCTTCAATCCTTGCTCTGTCTTCTCGCTGAGTACCTTGATGGCACCCGTGTTGGAGTCAATAGCAAGTTTGATATCTACCATATTGCCTTTCAGCAGCTGATTGAGGGCATCAAAACGCTCTTGTAAAGTTTTGTTTAGGTTGTTCACTGCATCGACCAACGCTGAATAGTCGTTGATGAATGTGTTTCCACCATAGTCCACATTAGGTTCTAAAACCTCCGTACATGCCGACAGACTCAAGGCTGCGACAAATAGCATTGGATAAATTTTCTTTTTCATATTTTTATAGGTTTAAAGCTTCTTCATTTACTTATACATTATTATAAACATAAATAACTAACAATTACATCCACTCAATATAAAGCAATCAGAAGCAAAGTTAATAATGGTACTTTTTTGTTTATGACCTTGTCGTGTTTATTGATGACCTTTGTCGTGTCATAGTCAACGATTGCAAATTTATGAAAATAATCTCAAAGTGCGGTGAACGTCAGATTTTTCTCGTGAATATCAGTTTTTCCACGTGAACGTGCGTAATATTATACATCTTTTAACTAAATCCACCTCACATTCACAGTCAAAGTTCATCGAAATGTAGATATAGGTGGAATTTTTGGTGGCGAGAAGTGGCAAAACAAACACACAAAAAAGGTGCGGCAAACACCACACCTTTTATAAAAAACATAGTTTGTCAAATATCTTTTAAGAAAAATATTCTTCTATCAAGCTATAGTCAAAACCCTCCAAACGCTTGCGAGCGTTAGAAAGTGCCCAACGGTTCTTGAATCCACACATCTCTGCAGCCATGTCCTGACTCAGGTTTGAGTTGGATGTCTCCATCAATCTCTCATAATGCCGAACACGAAAGGCATTTACCAACTTGTAAAACCCCACCTGGGTAATGAAAGTGCCTGCCAGAGTATGTTTCATCAAGGTGACATCGCGGATGACGTCCACTCGTTTCAGACTTGGCTCTAAGTAGCGGCGGCTCACGATGGTAAGTACCTCTTTCTTTACAGCTTCCCAATCCTTCTCTGCCATCTGCTTTTGCAGGGCTTCCTTGTCGATGCCACCGCTCACCCCCTTATTTAAAACTACATTTTGACAAGAACTTATTTTTTCGTTTGTTTCGGACGAGGTAGAATTTGCTGTTTTAAAATCCTCGTTTCGCTGCATTATGTTATCGAGGCATTTCTTTTCCATGCATTCCAATTCCTCTTTCACCAAAGGAGAGCGCATGGCTTTGTTGGGATGAAGAATCTGGCAAAGAAAAAACACCATGAACACAGCCATGAGGATATTTACCCCCATATAGATCTCGCGACTTTCCGAAAGAAAGACTATCCACATGATAATAAAACCTATGAGTGGAAGCCAAAGTACTTTCTTGGCGAAAACATAAGGAAAGTCATCTTCATTGGAGTAGTTCTGTATGTTGAACTCGTCCAATTTACGACTTAACCACCAACATTCTCTCATAAAGCTGTAGGAGAGTAAAAGGCTTAAGCCGCCCAATCCATATTCCCATTCCTTTTGATAGGTGTTCAAGACATCACCATTACGGAATATTACCAAGAAAAACATCACAATCAAAAGAAAAAAGGACAAAATAAAGAGTAGGTAGTGAGCTTTCTTATTCAAATCTTGAGTATTGTCTATGTTGTTCTTTCGAAAATATCGGAAAAACAAAACTGCAAAGCAGATAGGGTAAAAGATGATTCCGAAACTTCGTGCGAAAAACCAAGCGTCAGGATCTGACGGGCATAGCACGTATGGAAATTGTAAGGCTATAGCTCCATAAAAGAAGGCTACTTGGCGGCGTGCCGGGTAGAAGTAGTCGCCTTGTTCACTATAAGGATGACACATGTGGCACCATCTGATGATGGCGCCGAACACACCTGATAAAATATAAGTAAAGCAAGCCAAGGAATAGTAAATCTCCGGGCTTGCAAAACAAATTGATAGTTCCATAAACTATAATATCTTATGAGAATAGAAATTCTTCTAATCCTATTTCAATCTAATGATTTATTTGTTGTCTCTCTGCATTGGATAAGAGTCCAGCTTTTTCATGCAATATGCCTTAAAATCATTCCAATGATAATAAGGAGCCACATCACTCTTGATAGGCAAGGTAGCCTCATCCTCATTCAGGAGAACCTTCACCAAGACATCATTCGGCTTCTTCTGATTGCGATAGAAGACAAACTGCAGGTTGGTTGCCATCGGAGTAATCTTATAATCAAACCACATTTTGGCAATATTCTCAGGATCCTTGATAAGCGCACCATAACCATTCAGGTTGAGCAGACAGGTAAGCGGAGTCACCATCGTATCATGACCATATCTCAGCGTAGCACCCGGATGCTGGAGAGCGATGCAACTGTCAGCCTTCTCGATGATATTTCTCAAGAGATTGCGCTGAGAATAAGGCTGTTCGGCACCAGTATAAGGAGAATATCCGTATGACATCTGCCACCAGGAATTGCTTACCACCCAATTCTGATAGATTTCCTCCTCATTGAAGAGGTCGTAGAGAGAAACCTTGCCACGCAGTTCAGTACCCTGGATAGCCCCAGCCATCTCAAAGAGTTTCCAGTTGAGGTCGCGCGGGTTGATATTCTGCTTCACCCAATACGGATCGTTGAAGAGTTCCTTCATCACGCGGTCATAGCAGTCGTGCTTCTTGGTAAATTCCTCCTGCACCGTCTTTCTTCCGATACAATTCTTCAAACTGTCCAGTCGCTTATCCGACAGGTTCATATAATACATATCGTGATAACTGGCATCATGGAAGATATGGAGTTGAGGATTCATGCGAAGCATCTGCTGCAGACCGTTTTCCATCGAGAGAATGCATCGGATAACAACGGTACTTCTCGCCTCGATATTGGTTTTACCTGCGAAAATCTCCGGGAATCGTTCCATCATTCTCTTGGTAATTCCCTGATGCTGGATAGCTCCGAGCGGCGTCAGTTCGCCATCCCTACCCTTAGCATCATCACGTATCAGTTTTACTTTTTCCAATGTTTCCTCACCCTTGGCAGTCAGTTTACCCTCCTGCTTTGCCTTGAGCAAAGAGAAGTAAGGCACATCGTAGGCCTTCTTTCCTATCATATAGCGTGAGCCATGGCGACCATAGTGACTCAGATAGAATGGTTTGTATCCCTTAGGAGCAGGAGTAAGTTGCTTCTGAGGACCACGATAAGCCACGTAGTTACTTGCAGAGAGCGTAATATCCCTCTTGAAATCCTCCTGTGGAGTCTGCGCCAAGGCACTGTTTCCTGCCAGCAATATCGCAGCAAACAGCAGTACTTTTTTCATTTCGTTTTTCATTCTTTATCTGTATATTTTTATTTCAGGCATTTAGCCCAACATCGATTTCTTCAGAGAACATGAGTGCCGAATTCAGCCGCATCGGTTAAAAGACTTACATTTTCTTCTCAGCCTGCAAAAATAGTAAAAATTCAGCAAAAAAGCAAGTAACTTCAAAGTTTTTTATATTTTTCTTCTTTTAATTGAAATATAAGTTGTATCTTTGCAACCACAAATGCGCTTGTGGCGAAATTGGTAGACGCGCTAGACTTAGGATCTAGTGGT
>ERZ1031746.756-NODE-756-length-11053-cov-7.533642_pt1 | contig 11053 bp, 10 predicted proteins | sample MGYA00518171_ERZ1031746 | MGnify/ENA primary metagenome ERZ1031746 (study PRJEB33719, sample SAMN04261238) | wastewater metagenome | biome: rural village; feature: human; material: feces | host: Homo sapiens | place: El Salvador | collected 2013-01-07 ...
AGCCGGTGGACTCCGGATGATCGCGCGCGTATTGCGCGGCCTGCACGGGCAGCGGATCCCATTCCGAATACGCGGCGGGCGGTTCCGCCAGGCCCAGAGCCCAGTCGAGACGGTGTTGGAGGATCGGGTCGGTCATGCCGTGATGGTCCTCCACATGGACGTCGAGCCAGCGCCTTGACGTGTCGTATCCGATTGAGGGACCGTCGAACATGGTTATCAGCCCGAGCCTGAGATAGCCGTCGAACACGTCGAAATCGACGTCGCCGGGGACCCCGATCCGCCTCTCCGCGACGCCTGTGGGGAAATCCCATGTCCGGCATGCGGTTTTCCTCCTGCGAAACGGCCTTGGCAGCCGCATCATGAATCCCATGGTTCTCTCCCTTGTCTCCGCCGCATGCGCCGTATTGTCCGTGGTCTGCGCTTCGGCCAATGTCCTTCTGTCATCGGCGAATATGCGTTCACGCCTGTCCTGTTCCATCCGGGGGAAAGTCGATCCGACGGGAGGCCGGACGACGGACTGGTGGCTGAAAGTGTCGAACACCGGCGTCTGCCCGTTGTATGTGGTCCGCCTGTCCACTCCCATAAGAAACGGCGCTCTGGTCCGCAACGTGATCCGGGCCGGCGAATCATATGAGATGCCCGCCGTCCTGCCGCGTTCCGTGACCGCCGGCATGAAAGGGTCGGCGGAGGAGCTCGCCGCATGGGAGGACGGGATCATCGTGTTCTCATGGCATACGCCGTTCGGGTTCCGGCATCATATGAAGATGCGCATCCGGGACATCGAACGCGAGGAGGGCAGGCCCATCCCCGATTCGGACCGGACGTGAGGATGACGGGGCCGTCGGCTTCCTACCATCCTCCTTCGTATCCGAAAAACGGCTTGGACATGGCCTTCTCCTCGGGGGAGGGATGATGGTCCAGATGCATGTCCCAGAAGCCGGTGGACTCCGGATGATCGCGCGCGTATTGCGCGGCCTGCACGGGCAGCGGGTCCCAGTCCGAATACGCGGCGGGCCGTCGGCGCGACGCCTATGCGCAGCCCGCGCGTTCCGTCCCGGCGATCAGTGAGGACAGTCCGGAGCAGGCGAGACCGGCGGCGAGCGTGGCGATGCCCGCCAACCCCGCCGGATCGGATCCGAGGAGGAACGAGCCGACCGGGGTGAGCAGGCCGCCCGCCAGGGCGAGGACCGGGCCGGCGAACCCCCGCCGGTATTCCACCATGGCGTACGATCCGATACGCGTCGTCCTCTCCTCCAATCCGTCCATGAGACGCCGGAACAGGTCCGGATCGTCGGGCGGATACAGGTCGGCGGCGCGCCGGCACCGGACGAGAAGCCGCTTCGCGTCCGCCGCGGACACGGCGGTCAGGGGACGGGAGAGCATCAGATCCTGGACCTTGACGGCGTTCCGGGCGAGCATGACGGCCACGCGGGGCCTCCAGTCGCCGTCGACGCGCCGGGCGAATGGCATGCCGTACCTGCCGCCATGCCATTGCGTCCCGTAACCCGTGCCGGGATGCTCCCAGTCCGCGTCCTCCCGTTCGAGGATGGCGAACCCGAGGAAGGATACGGTCAGCCGTTCGCCGTCCGGCCCGTCCCATGCGCCGGACGCGCGGTCGAAACGCCATCCGGCACGGCGCAACGGCCATGTGCGGCGTTTCGACGGGTCGGAGCGGGACGACGCCCACGCCCCGTAGTCGATGAGTCTGGTCATGCGTCCCATTGTGGTCACAGCCGGTCCATGACGATGCAGCATGTCTGCCATGCGAGCACGCCCAGGACGGCGAGCGTGCGCGTCCAGAACAGGGTGCCGTCCGGCGTTCCCATGGTCAAGAGGATGAGGCGGAAGCAGACGGCGGGCGCCTGGCATGCGACCGCGAGGCCGGTATGGAAGCCGCCTTCGCGCGCCTCCTCGAAACCGTATCCCTGCGTGCATTCGACGCCTGCGGCGAGCGTGATCCCGATGCCCGCGGCCAGGACGCCCGCCGCGGGCGGGACCGTTCCGGCGAGTCCGGGGATGACTGACGGCCAGTACAGGAGGTTCATGGACGCGAACACGGCCGCATGCCAGAGGGCGTAGGCGGCGTAGGAAGTGAACCCGCGCGGTGGGCGTCTCAATGCTCGTCCTTCTTGTCCCCGGGATGGCGTTTCAGGCCGCGTCGCATGCCCCGGATCAGGAGGATGAGGATCGTGATGTAGATGACGACCGTCTGGTCGGCGACGGTGCCGCCCTCGAACATGACCTTCCACACGACGGTCAGGGACGGGGCGAGGGGGAGCAGGAGGAGGGCGGCGAGCAGGCGCGTCCATACGATGCGGCCGCGCACGGACATGGTCCATGCGCCGATCCGGCGGGGGAGGCGTTTCAGCCACGCCCACAGGCGGGCGGGCATGGTTTTCAGCGTATCGAGCATATGAGCCCCCGGTATGCGCGCGCGTAGCGGAGCGTGTCGGCCAGGCAGTGCATGACCCGATGGTCGGTGGTCTTCTCCATGTCGGGCAGGACCGCGGGGTTCCACATGCGGACGGCCTCGTAGACGGCGCTGATGTCCAGGGACCGGTGGGAGCAGCCGTCGAGCACGCCGGGCATCCAGCTGTCGATCATGTTCCGGTCGAAGCGGACGGTGCTGCCGGCGGGCAGGAGCCGCACCCCCTGGCCGAGGTGGCGGGCCACGTAGTCGCGTGCGGACAGGGCGGCGGCGAACATGTGGGGGGCGCTCGGGTGCGCGCATTCGGCGAGCAGCCCGTTGGGCCCGTGCATGCTCCGGATGAATCCGGACGGGTTCCCGTCCCAGTGGACGGTCGTGTGGAATCCGTCGTCCACGGGTTCGAGGTCGGGGCCGGTGGCGATCATGCCGATTTCGAGGATGGGGTCGCGGCGCGGGTCGAGGCCCGTGGTCTCCGTGTCCACCCATAGGAGGCGGATGGGCTTGTCAGTGGTTTCGGTGCTCATGCCCCCGGGTATGCGTCACGCATCCCACGGGTCCAGGTCCCACGGGAGGTCGCGCGCCGGAGGCTCGGGCATGGGCGACGCGGAATCGGGCGCGGGGAGGGGGTCGGCCGGGCCGGCGGGGAACAGGTTCATGTCGAGCACGTCCATGGTGACGCCGAGCGTGGCCGCCATGGCGCGCATCCTCCCGTAGCTCATGGAGGCCGGGTCCAATGCGCCGCGCTCGTACTGTCCGATCCTCGATCCGGTGGTGCCGAGCGCCCGGCCCAGCCCCTCCTGGGTGAGGCCGGCCCCCAGGCGCAATGGGCGGAGGCCGATGAGGAGCGAGGCGACGAGGCGCGCCGCCTCCCGCGGGTCGTCGGGAAGGGGCCGGGAGGCGTGTCCCGCAGGCGCGCCGCCGTTCCTGGCATGCGGCCGGATCGTCCATCCGGGGCCGGCTTCGACGTACGGGCAGTCGGGTGGGTTCGACGGGTTGTCGGCCCGGAGGCGGGGCATGGCGTCCCCGTATTCGGGGTAGGCCCGCGGCCCGTCCACGTGCAGCCCGTATCCCCTGAGCAGGGAGGCGAGCCCTTCCAGCCTGTCCTTGTCTTCCATCGCGAGACTCCTTTCCCTCTGGAGCATACGGGCCGGTGGCGACGCCGACAGTACACAGACGGACTGTTTTCGCGCAAAACAGTCCGTCTGTGTACTGTCGGCAATCCGGGCGTTCAATCGCGAACAGTCCGTCTGTGTACTGAAATCGTCGAAAACAGTCCGTGTATGTACTGTCGGCGACTCTCCTTCGTGGAGGCCGCGGCCGCATGGACAGTCCGTCTGCGTACTGAAATCATCGAAAACAGTCCGTGTATGTACTGTCGACGATCCCCTGAAAGGCCTGCCGGGTCTGCGTGAACGTCATCCGAGGTCCGAAAGGGCCTAAAAAAACAGTCCGTCAGTGTACTGTTTTCGCGCGAAACAGTCCGTGTATGTACTGAAATATCCGAAAACAGTCCGTCAGTGTACTGTTTTCCCCCCGATGTATGCGTGTATGCATTTGTATGCATCCGGGGATGCATACAAAAAAGGCCCGAAAAAAGGCCCGAAAACCCTTATAAATAAAGGAAAAAGAATAATTCCTTTCTCTTGTATGCATTGTATGCATCTATATATGGGGTTTCTTCCTTTCCTTCGAACCTTCTATAAGGGATTGATGCATACAATGCATACACGCCTCCGGACCATCCCCGGAACGTTGGAACCAAGCCGAAACGGGAAACGGAAACGTATGCATCCCGCCACGCATACAGATGCATACACGCGCCCCGGAATGCATACACGGCCCGGAGGCCGACGGACGCATACCCAAACCCATGACCGAAGACCTCATATTCGACGCGAAGGCGCTCGCCATGCTGTCCGAACCCCAGGGCGTCTCATTCCTGACCGGCAAGGCCGGGACCGGCAAAAGCACCCTCGTCAACCATTGGCGAAGCACGCTCGCGCCGCGCGACACGCTCACCCTCGCGCCCACCGGCATCGCCGCCCTCAACGTGAACGGGACCACCATCCACCGGTTCATCCACGCCAAGCCCGGCGTCACCCCGGCCGAGGCGGCCCGCAAGGGACGCGAGAACGCCCGCGACCCCCTCTACCGGATGCTGGGCGCGATCGTGATCGACGAGGTCAGCATGGTGCGCGCCGACCTCATGGACTGCCTCGACCGGTTCCTCCAAGGCGCGCGCGGCGACGGGCGGCCGTTCGGCGGCCTCAGGACCATACTGGTCGGCGACCTCGCCCAACTGCCGCCCGTCGTCGACGAACGCCGGGAAGGCGCCGCGTTCCGGCCCGGCGGCCAATGGGACGGCCCCTGGTTCTTCCAATCCCACGCGATCGTCCGCCTGCTCGACAAGGGGCTGCTCACCGGCATCGCCCTCGAAAAGGTCCACCGGCAGTCCGACCCCGTGTTCGTGGACGCGCTCAACGAGCTCAGGGACGGGACGCCCTCCCCGGCCGCGCTCGCCGTGATCAACCAACGGACGGGAGCCCCCTGGACGCCCGGGGGGAGCATCGTCCTGTGCGCGGCCAACCGGCGAGCCGACGCCATCAACAAGGCGATGCTCGACCGTCTGCCCGCCCCGCCCATGCGCTTCGCCGCCCAGGCGGGCGGCGAATGGAACCGGACCCTCGAGCCCGCGCCCCGCCTGCTCGACGTGAAGCCCGGCATGCGCGTCATGATGCTGAGCAACGATCCGACGGGTTTGTGGGCGAACGGCACCATGGGCGTCCTCGAGCACATGGACCCGGCGGGCCCGGCCGCGACCGTCCGCATGGACGACGGGACGGTCGCCGACGTGGGCGTCCACGCGTGGGAGATCGTCGCGCCGCGCATCGTCCGCGACCCCGACGAGCCCGACAAGCCCGGGCATCTGGAGAACGTGGTGGTCGGCTCCTACCGTCAGCTGCCATTCAGGCCCGGCTGGGCGGTCACCATCCACAAAAGCCAGGGCAAGACGTTCGACCGGGTGCGGCTCGAGCTCGGCCCCCGCCCCCTGTTCGCCGCCGGGCAGGCGTACGTCGCGTTCAGCCGGTGCACGTCCCTGGCCGGCCTGAGCCTCGACCGGCCGCTCACGGCACGCGACGTGAAGGCCGATCCGGCGGTCAAAGGCTTCATGGGCCGGCTCGCCCGCCCCAGGCCGCCCATGCCCATGCAGGACAGCCTGTTCTGACCGGGATCGAAAACCCTGTCGGAGCAGGACGAAAGTCGTTCGGCGGGGTTCATCTTCTCTTCCCGAAAGTACCGGCGACGTGCTGGAGCCTGTACGCGCCGGACGCCGCGGCATGCGACGGTTCGGATCGTTCCACGCTCACGGAGAAGGACATCCGCCTCCTGCTCGGACCCGACGGATCCGGACGGTCTGGGCGCGATCCCCGCCACGCTCGGCTGACCGTCATGCGACGCGCGCATAGGCGCGCCGCATGACGAGGAAACGCATTGTCAGGGAGACGGGCACGTTCGCCCGGCATATGGGCGGCGGGTTCGTGCGCACGGTCAACGGCGCCGCATGGCTGTACATGAGAATGCCCGACCAGCCGTCCGTCACGGACGCGTCCGGCATGGAGGAACGTTTGAAGGCCGCCCGCCCCATGCTGTCGATACTCGGCGGGCTCGCCGACCGGACGCCGCGCGTCCCGTTCGCCGGCCGCAAGGCCATGAAGGGCTTGTACCGGCGCGTCCACATCCTCGCGGTCAGCGGCTCACGCCCCTTCGAACCCAGCCCCACGCTCGACCCGGACAACCGGCTGCGCCTCGCCGCCGAACAGGAGAGGCTCGCCGTGCGCGACCGGTTCACCCTGTTCGGCGTCCGCCTGAACACGGGCGGCGGGCAGGGCGGCGTGAAAGGGTTCCTGAAAGGCGTCGCCGACGAGGACGGGTGGACGCCCGACGACGCGTTCGAACACGATCTGGAGGATGTGCGCGCCCTCATGGAGGACGCGGGCTGCCGCATCCCGTCCGACGCGACGATGCGCCGCGCCATGGCGTTCTGGCCCACCGACCGCAAGCCCGAGGGACTGCCCGTCATGGTCGAACACGACCACATGCACACGTTCCCCGACTACCGGTCCGCGTTCGTCGCGGCCCGCATGCGCGAGAAGGTCGACGACTGCCGCAAATGGTCGGCGAGAATCCCCGGCTCCTACCCTTTGACCGTGGTCACGCTCGGCGTGCTCCCCTTCAAAGGCGAGAACAACACCGCCCCCGGCTCCGACTGGGCGGCCGGCCTCCTGGACGCGAGCCGGTGCAGGGCCGTCGCGATCAGCGTGAAGGGCCTGGTCGAACCGGGGGAGATGACCCGCGAACAATTGGACAAGGACGCGGACAAGGTGCTCGACAAGGCGTACGAGCAGGCGGCGGGCGGCCGCAAGGCGAACCTGGGCGTGGCGCGCGAACTGGAGGCGGCGAACGGCGAATACCAGGCGGACGGCAAGCCGTGGCCCACGCTCGTCCAGGCGCACGCGCACGCCGCACTGCCCATGATCGTGGAGCAGTCGAACCGCGTCCCCTATCCGGGGCACGTCGGGTTGAACCCGGACCGGCAGGAGGCCGCGTTCGAGGACATGCAGATCGGTTCCGACGACATGATCGAATACGATCCGTCGCCCCTGTACTGGCCGGCCCCGATCCTCGCGTTCAGCGGGCTCGCGGGCTGCTCCATGACGGGCGACGATTCGGGGCGCGGCCTGGACTCCGACCTGCCGGGCGCGTTCGTGGGCGTCACGGAGGCGGACGGGCAGCCCGTCTACGATTCGCCGTTCGCCGCGTCCAGACGCAGCGGGAAAGCGATTTCCATAATCGTGGGCAGCACGGGATCCGGCAAGCGTATCCAGTTGGATACGCCTCTCCCGGTGCCCCCGCAGAAAAGGTTCCCCGAGGGCGGCCTCGTGCCATTGCGCGACCTCGAGGACGGCGACATGCTCTATGCGCGCGACGGGAAAACCTACCCGATTCTCGGCATGAGCCCCGTCGAACACGTCGACATGTTCGAGATCGTCCTGTCCGACGGGCAGCGATTCACCGCATGCGGCGAACACCAGTGGTGCGCCTGGACATGGAACGACCGCCGCTACCACGGTTCGGCCAAGCACAAAGCAAGCCTCAAACGGGAGAAGGCCATCGACGCCATCTGCACAACCCTGCGCGACATGGCGCGGAACGCGCGCGACGAATGGCTGGACTGCGACGAGATCTGGACGCGCTGCAGGGACCTGCTCGCCCCGCTGAAGCCGAAAAACGGATCGAACTGGGTGTATCTCGCGTTGAGGTTCACCGACACGCCCCACGAGACGCGCACGCGCAGGACGCCCACCGCCAAGACCCGCACCGTCTACGATCCCAGACCGCTGCTGGAATGGCTGCGCGACCGCTGGCGCGGCAACAGGCAGATCGGCCCCGAGGATCTAAGGCTGCGAGACAAGGCCATCGACAAACGGCTGGAGGAGCATCCGGACGAGCGGATCGGAATCATGGAGCTCGACGCCATGTTCGGCCCCCTGGGCGTGCCGCGCACGACTTTGAAGACCGCCCTCCACCATTACTCGGGCGAACGGTTCGAGGCGCGCGTCTATTCGGAGATGCCCGTCGCCATCTATCCCGCGTCGATCGCGTTCGAAAACCTCGCCGTCAGGCTCGAATGGCGTTACCGGGACGAGGGAATCGCCCGCACGCAGGCCGACAACCACGTCGAACAGGTCGTCACCACGCGTGAGATGCTCGACGGGGGCCTGCTCGCCGACGGCGGGCAGGCGAACTGGGCGATCCGCGCCACAGCCCCCGTCCAGGGCGTCCACATGGATTTGCCCATCGACCCGTGGGTGCTCGGCGCATGGCTGGCCGACGGGTCGAAGACCGGCGGCGGCTTCGCTTCCGACCCGTCGAACGGCGACCTCGATTACGCGATGGGACGGTTCGAACGGGCCGGATTCCACTGCAAGTGGAACCCGAACAGTCCCAAGGACATCTACGTCAGGGGATTGGTCACGGAACTGAAGATGGCCGGCGTGTTCGGCGACAAGCACATTCCCGAAACCTACTTCCACGCCGATGTCGGACAACGCCTCGAGCTCATACGAGGCCTGCTCGACCAGGACGGAGCCATCGACGCGAACGGGAACGTCGAATTCACCCAGATGTTCGACCACAAGCCGATCATCGACGGGCTGACCCGTCTTCTGCGCTCTCTGGGCGTCGTCGTGCACGAAGCGACCCGTTCGAAGGCGTGGTACACGCTCGACGGCGTACGCCACGAAACCCAGGACCGTCTTCGTCTCACGTTCACGACCGACCTGCCCGTGTTCTCCCTGCCGCGCAAACGGGACCGACTGCCGAAAAGGCTGCGCGAGACCCGGAAATGGCTGTACGTGAAGGACATCCGCCCCGTCAGGGACACGCCCAGTCGTTGTCTGAGCATCGCCAGCCCCGACCGCACGTACCTGATCGGCGGCTACGTGCCCACGCATAACACCAGGCTCGGCCTGCATGTCGCCGCCCAATGGGGGCGACTGCCCGACCCCGAGCATCCGGGCATGCAGATCCCCGTCGTCTTCTGGGATCCGAAACCGAAATCATCCGACTTCGAACCGTTCGTGAGGAAACGCGGCGGCGTGGTCGTCAAGCTCGACCGGCCGGAGGCGCGCGGCATCCTCGACCCGTTGCGCTGCATCCCCAGGCATATGACGGACACGATCGTGCAGACGTCGGTCGCGATGCTCAGCCAGATCACGGGCGGCGCGAACCCGGACCGCGCCTGGGAGATGGGCGTGTCCAGCATCGTCGGCTACGGTTTGCGCCATGGCGCCGACTGTCTGGGCGAATGCGTGCGCCTCGCCTGGGAGGAGTATTCCCATAGGGGACGGGAGGCGAAGGACATCGACCCGCTCGTCGAAAGGATCCGGCCCGTGTTGGACCGTGCCGTCAAGAACGACCCGTTGATGCCGCTCATCTACGGGACGGAGCCGGGCGGACGCCGCCTGTCCCTCTCCCAGGGCATGACCCTGATCAGCGCGGGCTCGTTGAACGTGATCACCGACAAGGAGATCCAGGGCGCGCCCACCGACGTGCAGCGCTGGGTGTGCCGCATGGCCGCGCTCGGAGCCTCCTGCCTGGTGATCGGCCGCAATGGGGCCGTCGTCATCGACGAGGCGTGGAGCCTGCTGCAGGACCGGTTCGGCCGGAGCGTCGTCGACCGTATGGGACACCTGGCGCGCGACCAGCATTACATGGTGATGATGCTCTCCCAGAAGGCCGACGAGTTCGTGGACGCGGGGATCGAGGATTTCGTCGGCAAGGTGTACGTGCTCGCCGTGGGAGCCCGCAACGAGGGTGCGGGCCGCGACAGCCAGGCGCAGGCCGCCTGCCGGCTCGCGAACCAGCCGTTGGACGGGCGCATGCATGCGCGCATGATGCATGACAAGTATGTGGATCCGGATTCCCGCGCCCCGGACTGGGAGAGCCTGTACCCGTTGAGGGATCCGGAGACCGGCGAACTGCTGCGCGGGTCGGTCGCCTACCTGCAGGTGGGGGATGCGGCGAGCGCGATCCCGGTGGTGGTGCGCGTCGACGGTTCCCTGGATTAGGCGTATTGGAGGGTGGGCGCGTAGGCGCGGCGTGTCCACCATACGCCGTGCCCCTGCGCGTCCATGCTGCCGTTGGCGAACGCCGTGTCGCCGTCGAGCCACCAGTTGACGCGTGTCCCGTCCCCGGGTTCGACGTGCAGGTTGGGCGTGTGGATGCCCTGCCCGTCGGGGTCGAACCCGTGGCCGCGCAGGCCGTCGATGATGCGGGCCAGGGTCTGCGCCTGGCCGATGGTGAGTCGTTCGTATGCGTCGTTCATGGGGTCGGGTATGCGTCACATGCTGGCGTCCGCGTTGCCGGGCGTCGGCATGGGCGTGGGTGTCGGCTGCGGGGCCGGCGTGGGCGTGGTCTGGGGTGCGGGCGTCGGCGTGGTGGTCTGGGGCGTGTCCTGCGCCTGTTCCTGTTCGCGTCTCGCCTGCGCCTCCTGTTCGGCCTTCCGTTTCGCCTCCGCCTTCTCCTCCTGCTCGGCCTTCTGCTGTTCCTGTCCGGCCTGCTTGTCGAGCCGTTCGAATTCCCGTTCCTTCGCGGCCAGGCCGTCCGCGTCCTCGGGCGAGGTCTCGGCGAGCGTTTCGAGTGCGGCGAGCGTCTGCCCGCCGGCCTTCGGATGGTTCTTGCGGCTTGCCGCGATCCGGTCGGACAGGTTTTTCCAAGCGGCGTCCAGCGCGTTCCGGTTCGCCTTGGCGAGCGTGCGTGCCTGGGCCTTGAGCATGCGGGCGCGGGCCTTGAGCGTGTCCGTGTCCGCCTTGCAGGACGTGTCGGGCCCGTCGCCGGGTTTCACGCCGAGCGTTTTCGCCTGCCGGGCGAGCCCGTCCCATGTTCCGGCCTGGACCGTGAGCGTCGCGCACGCCTCGTCGTGGGCCTTCCGCTGCCGGTCGGAGGCGATGAGCGTGCGCGCCGCGACGACGCCGCCCGCCAGGAGCACGAGGGCGAGGATGGCGGCCGTGGCGGCGATGAGGATGCGGCGCGACGGGATGGGCCGGCGTGCGGAGGCCGGGG